>RCUF01000041.1_pt1 | contig 106907 bp, 98 predicted proteins | sample 2166311 | NCBI WGS metagenome assembly RCUF01 (sample SAMN09932608, study PRJNA488358) | compost metagenome | feature: garden; material: soil; isolation source: compost soil in 4-hydroxybenzonitrile-enriched culture | place: Germany: Experimental Botanical Garden Goettingen | collected 2016-01-27 | reverse complement strand
TAGGTTTATTCTACAAGCCCTTATTTTTTCTGTCCAACTAAGTGTAGCCTATCCAATCGCTCCTCTGCAGTGTTTCATATGAACGTAGAGGGTTATGAAGAACTACAAAATACGGCCAATCGGCTACCTACCGGAGGTTTATTTGCGCGCAGTAGGATACAAAGGTGCTTAGTGGAGTCGGTGGTGTTGCAACAATGCAGCTCGTTTTATATGAACTTAGTGGGATATAAAGTTGTAATAACGAATTGTCGCCACCACATCCGGGAAGTGTTTTATATGAACGTAGTGGGATATAAGGAGTTTAAGCCAGGAATGGTATGTAGGGTCGTTAAGTGAGTATTATCTGAACGTTGTGGGATATAAAGACCCAATGCGTCGCGGGGTCAAGGAACTGCGTATTGAGTTTTATTTGAACGTAGTGGGCTACGTCTCGTGTCCCCAAATCTCGTCTCCTTCACTGAGGCATATGGTTATCAGTTAAGGGTCCATAATGGGGAAGAGACCATCCAGCAGCTCAAGACACACTTCAGAACGACTGTGCTGGGAGTACGAGCTTTTAAACCGGTGTAGACGTGTCTGGTGACACTCTCACAGCCGGGGTCATAGCAAAGCTACTTTTCTGTTGCCGGACGAGCCAGAGCGTCAATCGATTGGAATACATAATCTCATTAACCTATGTTTGTTCTACGATATTCAACTGAACCATTAAACCTATTGATCTGCCAGCTGTTTTTTAGCCTATGTTGTGCTTCGATCTAAGGAATGAGATAATGAATGAAGTATTATTTGCAGCGGACGATTTTTTTGTCGAATACCGCAAAAGCCTTATGTATCAAGGGACCGGGCTGTTTTTGAACAGAAGCCATTTTTCAGCATTGGAGGTTCAATGCAAAACGGCTCAAGATCATGCTTGGAAAACCTTGATATAACAAGGATTTTTGGTTGTGAAAAACGGGGGTTTTACTTGAACGTAGAGGGATATAAAGTAGCATTGGAGACAACAATACCAATGTTTGAATCTTCGTTTTATTTGAACGTTGAGGGATATAAAGGACATCAGCGGAGGACTGGCATGTCGCACTATAATTTGTTTTATTTGAACGTAGTGGGATATTAAGTTGAACTTATCGAGCAGAGTCAATGCCCATCACCTCAGTTTTATATGAACGTAGTAGGTTTTGAAGGCTGCGTGTCGTGGGCCCAATCTCGGTCCCTTTACTGAGGCGTCTGGCTTATCAGTTAAGAGTTCAGGATGGGGAAGAGATCATCCATCAGCCTAAGAAACTTCAGAACGATTGATTGGTGGGCTAGCTTTTGGACCGGTGTAGAGTGTCTGGTGACACTCTCACAGCCGGTTTTTTTTTCCGTAGCCGAACGAGCCAGAGAGTCAATCGAATTGAATAGATAATCTCGTTAACCAACGTTTGGAGGAGAATATAGAGAATAGTTTACATCCTTCGACTAAAAGTGCTAGTATGGGACTATATTCCTTTTTCTGGTCCAAAAGTCTGCTAGAAATATGCAAAAGGAAGTGAATATATGCGTTTAAGCGTTACCTATGAGGTTAATCGTATTCCAGTTGCGTATAGATTAACGATACTTTCCTTGCTAAAAGAAGCTCTTCGGAGAGCAGACCCCGCGTATTACGAACACCTCTATGTGCAGAATGCAGGAAAAATGAAACCATTCTCGACTGCTGTTTACCTCAAAGATTTTACATACGTTCAAGATGAAATCCATCTCAAGAGCATCACCATCAACATTTCCAGTGCGGATATGTCCTTTATGATTCATATATTCAACGGTTTGCAACATCTCCCCACATATGAGACGGCAGGAGCTACTTGGACACGTAGCAATATACAAATGAACAAGGAAGCCGAAATCCATAGTGATGAGGTTCAATTTTCAACGCTGTCTCCCATTCTCATTGAGAACAAAGCCGGCAAGCCGCTACATCCGGATCAAGAAGAGTACGCAACCGAATTCAGTTATTATGCTGCTCTACGAATCAAGGAGCTTACAGGCCGAGACCCTTATCGCACCGTTCAGATTGAACCTCTATCCCTGAAGAAAATAATCATTCGTGAATCCAATCGTGAATTTAGAAATCAAGAAAATCCAAAGAAATACTTATACTTCACAGCTTACCGTGGGCATCTCAAGCTAAAGGGACATCCAGCAGATCTGCAACTACTCTACCAAAGCGGAGTAGGGAAAAGAGTGTCGCAGTCTTTCGGTTTATTAGAATATGTCCGGGAGGGGTGAGTAGACTTGTCTGCATCAATTAAGATTAACGCTGAGGATTGGATGCTAACCGCGGGCCTGATCGGCCTTACGCGCATATTTGATCCTTATGAACAGGGTACCCATGATGATTTACCCCCTATTGCGCATCGAACAGGAATTACACTTACCGAGGAGCACATTGAGCAGTTTCCTGAACGTTATATCCGATGGCTGATTCGCGAATATAGCATCGTGAAGCGGGATGTAAGCCGGATGCAATGGTCATTAGAACAACTGAATCGGAGCTTGGGTAACCTGGACAATGATTCAGATCAAAAGAGGCAGCTGACTCCCAAAATACAAGATACAGCTAAGCAAATTCGTAAATCCATCAACGAACAAGTTAAAAAAGTAGAAAAATACTTTCCGAAAACAACGGAGCATCAAAACCTCGTATTGCTTTTGCAACAACTTGATACGCTATCCAAGAATAAAGATGCTTATCTCTATGCTGATCAGATTCAACAAAGTGTCCAGCAGTATGAGAAAATTATGTCCACACCTATGATCAATGAGAAACTCACGCTGAATTACGTGAAGGCTGTCATTCTAGGTGTGTTCTTTGGTCAAGCATCCATTTTACAGCCTGTCTTTAATTCAAAATCCATAGAACAACATATTGAGCAGTTGAATAAAGACTTTGCTTTGCCTGCATTACGAGAACTACAGCTTTATGATGCATTGAATAGGCACTCATCTGATTCCGATATTGTTCACGTATTGGAAGAGTATAGTGAGACATATAAGCCTTTTAAAGATTGGCTGAAGCTCATGAAGAAAAATAAGATGACCGAAGAAGGCTATGACTTTTTTAAAAATCATGTGTTGCCTTGTTCATTTATCGATGGAGTACCTGCTACACAATCGTATGAGGAAATGACGTTCTCACCGCTGGCACTATCCAAGAAAAATGCTGTAAATTTCAGCTGGAATTTTGATAAAAACCTTCCCATCCCCATCAGTGCAATTGCTCGCCTCATTTTCTTTGCAGTTCCAGCAGGGCTTGCTGTGTACAATCGTCGTTTGGGAACAGAAGAATTTAATGAAAATAAACGCTTTTTTGGTATGGTCATGACCCAAAATACGTTCACGGAAAACGTTAAGAACAATAATACGTATCGTACCCATCGAAATGGTGGCAGCACCTTAGGAGAAGTCATTCATGGATTGCTTGAAGAAGCCAAAGACAAAGCCAAAAAGATTCACAAACAATCCTACTTTTTTATTGAGCTGCATTCCGAATATCAAGCGAAGAAAACGCTCCTAGATTATTACCACATGCCGCCTTACCTGGCGAGTTTTTTGAGTACTCATGGGGACAAACTATTTGGTATTCGTCAGACACAGGCAAAAGAGAAAATTTTAAGAGCCTTGCTCCAAGGTCTTGATCCAAAAGAAGCGATCTATGAGTTGCTTCGTCAGGCCATAGCACCTCAGAATTTGAATGAGGCAGCAAGAAACATAGAGAGTCAGCGACTAGCAGATAGTGCTTATCAGGCTTCGCTAGCACGTAAACGCATTTTAGAGTCCAAGAAGGGAGAGATGGAAATGACGAATTATGATAAAACCATCGGTCATGTCTATGAGCAAGGTGTAAAGCTCCGTAAGCGATTTATAGCCACTCGCTTTACAGAAGATGGAGAAGGAAGTGCCCACCAGGCAGGAGGCCGAAAAAAACTTGATGGGATTGCTTATCGTCTACTGAATACAGCGAAAGCAGGCAACGCATCTGATTTTTTGGATACGGTCTTACGGATGTATCTGTCTGCTAATGCAGCTAGTGCTAGACAAAACCCTTCAGGCGGGTACTTGGAAGTACCCAGTATATTAGTTGATGGTTACAAAGAAGGCGGCCTGGATTTCGATACAATTGCGATTACATTTGTTGCAGGATTATTAGGACGGAGTGCTAATGACAATCGTGATTCTGTCCAGTCCAATCAATCTTCCAAGGGGGATGTTAAATCATGAGCAAAGCATTAACTTTGACTGTTATTTTCCGCGCAAACTCGTTGAACTATGGAGAGGGCATTGGGAATATTGCAGAACTCAAAAAAATTCACCGTGGGAATGGGGACATCCTCACCTTTGCATCCCGTCAAAGTATCCGATATGACATTGTACGGCTGGGGAACGAATGGTTTGGTTGGAACTTGCAAACGGTAGATAAAACAAAAGGAACCCTGCAATTTCGTGAAGATATCAGCATTGTTGATTCGGTCGAGATGGATCTGTTCGGTTACTTGAAGACAGGGAGCAAATCGCAAAAGCGCCCTGCTGTAGCCCGTCTATCCCATGCTGTTTCTTTAGAGCCCTATCGTAGCGATATGGAGTTTTTAAATAATATGGGGCTTGCTGAACGTATCGATGAAAACCCGAATTTGGCAAACATTGAGCAGCACGAGAGTTTCTATACGTATACCATAACCATTGATTTGAACAAAGTAGGGATTGATACAGCCAATAAAGAAAAACCGATAGAGCTGAGTGCTTCAGATAAAGTCACACGTGTTCATCAATTGCTGGATATCCTAAAGCTCTTAAACCGTAATATTCGAGGACGCCAGGAGACACTCGCTCCATTGTTTGTCGTGGGTGGTGTATACCCCATGGCTAACCCATTCTTCATGGGGCGCGTAATCCTGGAACCACAAACGAAACATTGGAATTTGAATGTAGCAGCGCTTGAGGATGTTGGGAATACAACGTTCGCAGGGGAGAAGATAGCTGATTATACGCGAATTGGCTATGTCTCGAGTGTATTTCATAATGAAGAGCAGATCCAGCAGGCCAAGCTTGCACACAAAGGGAACGTTGAACAGTTCTTTGAAGCGATTAAGCAAGAAGTTGAAGAGTACTACGGAGCTTCCGTTCAATGAAAGTATTACGGTTGAGTCTATATCAACAAACCGCTTGTTACAAAAAACCTTTTGCATTTAAAGTGGCTGAAACCTATCCTTTGCCTCCTCACTCCACCGTGAAAGGGATGCTCCATGCTCTGTTAGAGGCCAAGGAATTGATTCCGATGGAAATCAGCATACAGGGAACCTATGATACGCTGGTAACCGATTATCAGACTCACTATTTCTTCAAGACGGACAAGACGGAGGAGTTTGTTTTGACCGCAGATGGATTAGGGATCGAACGCGAGTTGGAGAATATTACTACGATGCCGATCTACAGCCATATGTTGTACGACGTAAATCTGATTATCCATGTACGGGCAGATGAGGGCGTTTTGGAACAGATCTACGATCGTATACATACTTCAGATGTTCATCTCAGTCTAGGCAGGTGGGAAGACCTGGTTCGTGTAGATGCTTGTGAATGGGTTGAATTAACAGAGGCGATGAAAGATCTAATCTTAAAATATAATGCCTATATTCCGCAGGAGCTGCTGGAGGCCAGCGACCAGTCTTACTTCCCATATAGCCTGAACTGGACTTATCGTGTTGTACAGGGAGTTAGAGTCTGGGATAAGCTTCAGGTTGGTTATGTTCAGGGTGGAGTAGATGCCGCAATCTCTTGTGAAGATGGACTGTGGCTTGATCCGTATTGGAACGGTGTATTTTTTGCATTACCTTCCTAACAGATACACATACAGAGAACCGGTATACCGTGTTCTCTTTTTTTAACCGAATTTTTAGTAGGGGGAATAGACGACAATGAACTTTTACGCTAAATCTTCACCGCCTTTGCCAGATACAGAGACCATTCAGCAGCATACGCAGGCCTTGATTGATCGCTATCATCAATTAAAAACTAGCTATGCCTCAGCATTGCCTCTGATGTCCGATCGAGACTGGCAGATCCTCTACTGGGCTGTGCAATATCACGATGTAGGGAAATATGATGCTGTATTTCAAAACAAAATTCGAAGCAAATTAAACCTTCCACCTATGGACACCGCATGTGGATACAATACGCGCCATAATTATTTATCCGTGCTGGCCATGCCTTTTAAGCAGCTAGGTTTGGATAAAGAAGAAGAATTCATTCTAGCTCAGGCTGTAGCCTACCATCATGAAAGAGATGAACCCCCCAAGCGTCAAGAGCTAGTAGACGTCTATAAACTACACATCCTGCCTTACCGGGAGCAGATTGAACAAGAGCTAGGTATTGCTATTGATCCGGAATGTGATAATGCTAAGCTGAACAAGATTTCATTAGCGAAACGGATTCGTGAAGGTGATTTGTTCACTCGTTATGTTCTGATCAAGGGATTATTACACCGACTGGATCATTCAGCTTCAGCTCATGTACCTGTGGAACTAGGTGCTGATATGCACATTGGAGACTATGTACATGAGTTTCTTCAAAATAAACTACGTACTCCCAAAAATGCGCTACAGCAATTCACTGAACGGCATCAACAACAGCATGTGGTTGTCGTCGCTCAGACGGGGATGGGAAAGACCGAAGCGGGTTTATTGTGGTTGGGTAAGGATAAAGGCTTTTTGACACTGCCACTTCGGGTTAGTATCAATGCGATGTACGAACGGATTATCAAACAGAATGGCATCGGTTTTACACGCATGTCCTTACAGGAGGAGGGAGTGGAGGAGGCCACAGGATTGCTTCATTCCACTAGTCTAGATTACCTGTCCCATACATTAGAAGCAGATGATGAAGCCTTGGAGAAAATTCACTCTCAGTCCCGGGAATATGCGAATAAGCTGGTCATATCTACGATTGATCAGATCTTGAAGTTCCCTTTCTACTATCTGGGCTTTGAAAAAGAATATGCTACGCTAGCTTCATCCAAAGTTATCATTGATGAGCTTCAGGCCTATGATCCACGCATTGCCGCATTGATTATTAGAGCTCTAGTCTTGATAGATCAAATCGGGGGTTCCTTTATGATCATGACCGCCACACTACCCGGTTTTTATTATAAAGCTCTGCAGAGCAAAATGAAGAATTCTCGCCTTCCTATTGTCTGCGATCATTTCATTGATGATACGGTAGTGCGCCATCATGTGAATTTACGTGAAGCCTCCATATTGGATGAAACATCAAAGCAGGATATTCTTCGTGATGGACAAACGTATAAAGTTCTGGTCATTTGCAATACGATTGCACGAGCAAGAGAGCTGTATGAGCAACTTTGCGATCGAACAGACTCGGTATTTTTGCTGCACGCCCGATTTATTAAAAAAGATCGTGCAAGACTTGAAAGGGCGATTCTGCAGTTTGCCTCTGGCAATGAAGCGGGTATCTGGATCACGACGCAACTGGTGGAAGCCAGTTTAGATATTGATTTTGATCGTATGCATACGGAAATGTCCACACTTGATAGCCAGTTTCAGCGTTACGGCCGTTTGAATCGCAAGGGACTCAAACCGGTAGATCAGGTGAACATCCAGGTATACACATCCAATGTCTCTGGAATAGGTGGAGGGAACCGTGCTGTTTATCATGAAGACATCTACAATCGCAGCCTAGCACTTTTATCTGAGCATCAGACGAGGATTCTGACAGAGTCTGAAAAGCACAGAATGATTGATCAGTTATATGATGAGCAAGCTTTAGAAGGCTCTAGCTTCAAGCGACTTTTCTGTTTGACACTAAAAGAGCTTGAAAATCGCCCGATGTATGAGACCGAGAAAAAAAAGGCCCAAGATTTGCTAAGAGACATTCAGGAGATTCAGGCGATCCCTGAGTGCTTCCGGGGTCTGAAGGAAATTGAAGATGCATTAAACATATGGAAATCTGCTAAGGGAAGCGATAGTAAGCACGTAAAACGTAAGGCTAGACAGCAAATTGAGCAGTACACTGTAGGGGTCAATCGATGGCTAGCTGAAGAAAAAGGATTGTCTCCATTCTCACTGATTCATGGATTGTACTATGTGCATATGGAATATGACGATGCAACCGGATTGAAGATAGGGAGATCATCATCGACTTAGGCATTCGTGTGGTGAAGCTCTGATGTGATTTTACTATAAATGAGTGATCTTCATGAAAGTACGTGGGATTGAAGTTCATATTTAACATCGTAAGCTAGGTCGTAATGTTGCTTACCGCTATTTGATTCGGCTGAAGTCGGCAACGAACAAATTTATTTGCCGAAAATCGCTAAAGCCTTATGTATCAAGGGATTGTCTTATTTTTGAATAGAAGCCGTTTTTGGAGCATTAGAGTTTTTTTGAAAGTGAAAAACGGGGATTTTATATGAACGTAGTGGGTGTATGGGAATCTCTAAATAATTTGCTTGCTATCTTTATACAAACAAAGCTCATAACTTCAGTAATATAGATGATTATTCTAAATAAATATTGATACTGCAAAATGATACGTGTCCACGTACCACATTCATCCACTCCTTATGTTAACCTCTCCTTAACAAAGGAGTGGTCACATGACAAGTACCAATAGTGAAGACATCGCTTTGCAATACTCACAACTTATACAACGTGAAGAGGATTACGTCGACCAACTGGTCACGTGTAACAACCTCATATTGGACGCAATGGACATCATCGCGAAGCGAGCGGGCGTGCTGCATATGGATACAGTTACGCAGGCTGCGCATCATCTCCATGCCGTGGAGCAGGATCTGAATCAGAAGTTATTTGAAGTCCGACTGGAGAAAAGCATCTTGGCGAACCGAATGAGCGAGTCTACATAAAATCATATTTAAAATAGGGGACAGCGCAGGGCTCATTTTCGAGTGATCTTGAACTGTCCTTTTATTATTCTCGTAAATACCCCCACTGTCGGAAATGTCCAGAACAGCTGACGCAAATGTTCATTTTCAAGCTATAAGCTTCATGTAATAATGAGAATCAATATCAATTAAGATTGAGATAGAAAAAGGGGAGTGTCAATTTTATGTTTAGCTTATTCCATAGAGGACTTCGGAGGCGCTCCGGGTTCATGATGTTTACGGCTTGTCTGCTTGTGCTGGTCGTATTGGCCGGGTGTGGACAAGGTGGTGGCAACACCGCAAGCTCGGGCAGTGGTGAAGCTACATCCTCCAATGCTCAGTCTGGCTCGACAGCAGCGGGACAGGAGGGCTCTTCCGCAGCTGCTGGTGAGGAACGTACCGTTCAGCATGCCATGGGTGAGACAGTGATCAAGGGAACACCGCAGAAGGTCGTTACTTTGTTCCAGGGAGCCACTGATGCTGCATTGGCATTGGACGTTAAGCCTGTAGGTGCCGTAGAGGCATGGATCGAAAAGCCATGGTATAACTATATCCGTGAACAGATGGATGGGGTCGTGGATCTGGGCTCCGAGAACCAGCCGAATCTGGAGGAGATCGCTGCACTTAAGCCAGATGTCATTATTGGCTCCAAGACCCGTCACGAAGAGATCTATAACCAACTCAGTGCCATAGCGCCGACGGTGATGACGGAGGAAGTGCACATCTGGAAGGATTCGCTGGCGTTAACGGCAGATGCACTGAACAAGAAGACTGAAGAGCAGGCATTTCTAGATCGCTGGGCAAGCGAAGTTGCTGATTTCAAGGAGAAGATGGGTGACAAGCTGAAACAGCAGGTGGGAATTGTCGATTTCCGTGCGGATCATGCACGTATTGTCCATACAGGCTTCTCGGCGCTGGTTCTGGATGAGCTAGGATTCACACGCCCAGAAGTCCAGAAGAGTGAGGAGTGGGGAGTTAAGCTGGTATCGAAGGAGAACATCCCGCAAATGGATGCAGACATCATTTTCGATCAGACAAGCACAGATCGCGATGATGGACGCCTCGATTTGCGCAAGGAGTGGACTGAGCATCCACTTTGGAAGAATATCAAGGCCGTGCAAGCGAACCGTGTCTATCAGGTTGATACAGCCGTCTGGAACAGTGGCTCGGGTCCATTGGCGGCCGAAGAGATGCTTAAGGATCTTAAGGAATTCTACGAACTGGACTAATGAGTGTCATAACAGCGGCAAGTGCCGAGAGGTATTTATCGGTGCGCCGTTGTTGGTCTGGATAGCGGCGGCCGATATGGCTTGCCGCTTCTGTCTATTTTCACTTGCCATGTGCACCATGATATGAGGGAGGATCATCGTGAAGCCACTTTTGCAACGTAACCGTAGCAAGCTGATCGGCCTTGTGGTCGCGCTGTTACTGCTTGCTGTCGCGTTTATCGCCAGCATCGCACTTGGAACGACACCTATTGCTCCATCTACAACGCTGGAGGCGCTCGTCAGCTATAATCCGGCCGACAATGAGCAATTGATCATCATGACTACACGTGTGCCGCGGGCAGCGATTGCGTTGGCTGTTGGTGCAGCGCTGGCGATTGCGGGGGCACTCATGCAAGCCCTTACTCGTAATCCGCTAGCTTCGCCGGGCCTATTCGGAATCAATGCCGGTGCAGTACTGGCGGTGGTGCTGGCGCTCACACTCTTGCCATTGTCCTCATTGTCACAGCTCGTGTGGGCAGCCTTTATCGGTGCTGCAGGTGCAGCTCTGCTGGTCTATGTTCTCGGTTCATTAGGGGGCGGAGGCATGTCACCGATTCGTCTGGTATTGGCTGGCTCCGCGCTCAGCGCTTTGTTCGGCGCAATGACCCAGGGCTTGCTCGTGCTGGACGAGTCGGGCCTGCAAAATGTACTGTTCTGGCTGGCAGGCTCGGTGGCAGGCAAGGAGCTACCGCTGCTGCAGCAGGTGCTTCCTTATATGATTACAGGTGGGATCGCGGCTCTGGGATTGGGTTACCCGCTGACGGTGCTCAGCTCTGGCGAAGATGTGGCAAAGGGTCTCGGTCAGCGTACCTTGCTCGTCAAAGCCATTGCTGCCGCTGCAGTCGTATTGTTGGCTGGTAGTGCGGTTGCAGTGGCTGGAGCCATCGGCTTCGTTGGGCTGGTTATGCCACATTTTGCCCGTTATCTGGCTGGAACCGATTATCGCTGGGTGATTCCATATAGTGCTGTGCTTGGCGGAATTCTGTTGCTTGCTGCTGATATTGTCGCCCGCTTCCCGGTACAGCCGGGTGAGCTGCCACTTGGGGTCGTGACTGGACTGATTGGTATGCCATTCTTCATTTATATTGCCCGTACTGGATTTCGGGGGAAGGAGGCAGCAGGATGAGTCGTCTTGTTCCGATTCGTAGTCGTCAAGAGCGTATATCCCTTCTGGCTGATCGGCGGATCGTTCTGACATTGTTGGTATTGATGCTCCTTCTCATGGTGTCATTTGTACTGGGAGCGTCTCTCGGTAGCAAGTGGGAGTCACCGTGGCAGGTGCTGCTTACACTTGTTGGTCAGGGGGGAGATTCAGCTTTTGTGATCGGTACGCTGCGTCTGCCTCGGCTTGTGCTGGCGATGTTGGCCGGAGCGGGTCTCAGTGTGGCCGGAGCAATCCTGCAGGGAGTGATACGCAATCCGCTGGCTTCCCCCGATATGCTCGGGATGACAGGGGGAGCATCGGTCGCTGCGGTTGCTTTTATTGCTTTCTTCGGAGGTGAGCTCAGCATTCGCTGGTTGCCGCTTGCCGCCATGTTCGGTGCTGCTCTGGTTTCCGGCTTGATCTATGCCCTTGCCTGGAAGGATGGCGTATCACCGATTCGCCTCGTATTGATCGGCATTGGTATTTCGGCGGGTACAAGTTCTCTGACCATGCTTATGTTGTCCTTCAGCTCCATTACCACAGCAAGCCGGGCTTACATCTGGCTGACAGGCAGCGTGTATGGAGCCTCCTGGGAGCAGGTACTAACCTTGCTGCCGTGGACGCTGATATTCATACCGCTGGCGATGATCAGTGCACGGCATCTGAATGTGCATGAACTGGGCGAGCAGGTGGCTGCTGGCGTAGGCGCAGCTGTACAGCGTCAGCGCTTGGGATTGCTTTTGATAACGGTGGCATTGGCAGGGTCAGCTGTTGCTCTGGTGGGGGCTGTCGGCTTCATCGGCCTGCTTGGCCCTCATATTGCGCGCAGACTTGTCGGACCTTCTTATGGCGGGCTGTTACCAGCTGCAGCGCTAGTTGGAGCATTGCTGTTCTTGTTGGCGGATACTGCAGGACGTACGCTCTTCCAGCCGTTGGATGTTCCAGCGGGCGTATTCACCGCTGCGATCGGGGCTCCATTTTTCATTATGCTGCTGCTTCGTCATCGACGCCATTAATCAGGATAGGGAGTGAATTGCCATGCAACAGACAGGTGGACTTGACATTCGTGACTTAACGATCTCCTACGGAGGAGATCCTGTCATTGAAGGGCTCGATCTAGGGCTATTGGCCGGAAAAATAACGGTATTCGTCGGTAGTAACGGCTGCGGCAAATCAACACTATTGCGTACAGTGGCACGCTTGCTGCGACCACAACAAGGCAGTGTGCTGCTGGATGGCAAGGATCTGCTGCAAATGCCGACGAAGGAGGTAGCCCGTAAGCTTGCTATCCTCCCTCAAGGGCCGATCGCTCCTGAAGGGCTGACGGTGCTGCAGCTGGCACGCCAGGGACGCTATCCCCATCAGAGCTGGCTGAAGCAATGGAGCCGTGAGGATGAGCGAGTCGTTCGTGAAGCGCTGGATAAGACGGGGATGAGTGTCTACGCGGAGCGTACGGTAGACTCCCTGTCTGGTGGACAGCGACAACGGGCCTGGATTGCCATGACACTCGCGCAGGATACAGATTGGCTGCTGCTTGATGAGCCGACGACCTATCTTGATCTGGCGCATCAGATCGAAATTCTGGACTTATTGTTCGAGCTAAATGAACGGGAGGGGCGTACAGTCGTGATGGTGCTGCACGATCTGAACCTGGCCTGCCGCTACGCACACCACATTGTGGCTGTTCATGACAAGTCGGTATGGACCGAGGGGCCACCAGAGGTCGTTTTGACGAAGGGCATGGTTCAGGCTGTCTTCGGTCTGAGCTGTCAGATCGACACGGACCCTATTTTCGGCACCCCTCTGGTCATTCCTCATGGCAAAGGCAGAAGGCTTGTGCAACCCTCGAAGAAGAATGTTCAGTATGTATAAGTGAGTAGCAAATGAGATGAGGAATATGAGATATGTGAAACAATGATTAGAGATTAATCATTAGAGATAAATCATAAGAGATTTATAACCGCAATATATGGAAACCGTAGTATAGGACAGTTATAGAGAGTACTCATAGACACAGTGATAGTCATTGATAGAAATAGAAATATAACTAGCAATATAACTAATAATAGAAACTAGCACCTTGACCGGATCTAATTTCAGGTTTCAATGCTCTGTAGAGCGTAATGGTTAGCGGAAAGTGGGGAAGACCTAGAGAAACGACAGTGTCCGCCTTTAAGCTTGTTGTTCAACTGCTAACAACTTAGTTCAAGAACAACAAGCTTAACAGTGGTCGACAGGGCTCCCCGCTTACAGCGGTCTCAGACCCACATTGATATTTGAAATAGTCCACAACCTACCTCAGAAGGATTCAGATGAATCCCTGAGGTTTTTTCGTTTCTTGGCTTCAACTAAGGTCCATACCAACCGCCACGAGTGGAATATATTAAATAACATAACTCCTTGTGACTTATGCTCTTGCAAGGATAGAAGAATGTCACCCAAAGGATGGGGTCATATCACGACTTTAGCTCAGTGAGGTGAGCGGTTTCTCGGGAAAGGAAGGGCTTCATTTGAAGATTTTGCTTGTAACCTACTGGCCATATCCCCATACAGGAGGAGTGACGACACATTTGCAGGGCATGTCCTCACGGCTAGAAGATTTGGGCCATGAGGTGGAGGTGCTTGCTCAACATCCGAATCTGTCACATTATTACTTGGCTAAAGAAGGGCGTATGATCCCCAAGCAGCCTCTTCTGGATCAAGCCGAAGCAACCGTTATTGCACGCATGAGGCAGGAACAGACCTCGCTGACAAGCTGGCTGATGCATAAGGAGATCGAGAAAGCTGCTTTTGGTCTTGCCTGTAGCCAGGCGAAGCTGGAGCTATATGACATCATTCATGCTCACGATATTTATGCCTCTGCACTGTGTGGTATTCATAAGCCTATGCATACCCCCTTAATCGCCTCCATTCATGGCTGTCTGGCTACAGAGTGGGTCGTGAATGGAGAGATTCGCTATCGGACCGCACAAGAACGCGCGTATCTTGTCTGTGAGGAGTACAGGGGAGTGATGTCTGCAGATCATGTGATTGTCCCCAGCCGCTGGCTGACTCGCAGAATGCAAGGTTTGGGCGTTCACCATGCCAACACAACACATATTCCCTATGGCTTGGATCAGGAGCTTTATGCCCACAGCATGTCCTTGCCGCTAATGAAAGCTGTACCTATGCAGGCTCAGGGCGGAGATAAGCTTGTCATTGCCTGTCCGGCGCGACTGGTCGCAATTAAGGGACATGTATATCTGCTGAAGGCGCTTGCGAGGCTACATGATTCGGGTCGCCAGTTCGTCTGCTGGATCATTGGCGATGGTATGCTCAGGAAGACACTGGAGGAGCATATTGCAACTCTTGGTCTGGAATCTTCCGTGTATTTACTCGGTAAGCGCATGGATATTCCACAGCTATTGTCCCGTGCAGATATCGTGGTGCTTCCGTCACTGCAGGACAATCTTCCGTATTCCATTATAGAGGCCCAGAGTGCTGGTAAGCCTGTAGTGGCTTCTGGCGTAGGCGGCATCGTGGAAATGATTCGTGATGGTGTAGATGGCTTCCTGGTCGAGCCAGCCAATGCCGACATGCTGTATCAGAAGCTTGCCCTACTGATCGACGATCCCGCGCTGAGACACAGTCAATCGCAGCAAGCAGTAACCAAACGGGCTCAGTGGGATGAAGCTGTGATGACGAGGCGAATTTTGGACATATATACGGAGGCACGTGCAGCCGTCAACCTTGCTAATGTCGGGGTTACCGCTACTGATAATTCTGATACGGATCACATAATATGCTCACACCCATGGGAGTCTTTAGAATTCATTATGCCTGAGGAGTCGGAGCAGAGGAGCATATTCCTGGCAGGTGGCGCTCCTGATTCACTGGCCCGTGAGCTGTCTGACATATCAGGGGTTGTAAAAGGCCAAAGGACAGGGCAGCCCATCCCAGATGCAGGTCTCCATCTGCTCGACTGCGGCGGAATGGTGTTATACAACGCGAGAAGCGGACATGACGGAGCATTTCAATTAAATGACGTTCAGCCTGGGAGCTATGAGCTTGTATGTGTGAAGGAAGACCATAAGCCCTATACGCAGAAGATCACTTTGCACACGTCCAGCGAACTCAGGATTACAGCTGTACTTGGAGAGGTGGAGAATGAATGAGTGAGCAACAGCCCTTTTATCTATGGAAGCAAGTGGAGGGAGAGGGGGAGCATGACCGGTTCGGCAGCCGTATTCTGGCGGAAGATATTAACGGAGACGGACAGGAAGAATGGATCATCGCGGCCAGTACAGCTACCTATGTAGAGGATAAAAATGGAGTGAACCCTATCCCTTATCCGTTCAGCGGAAGAGTGTACGTCTACACCGGTGATATGGAGCTCTTGTATACATTAGAGGGAAATAACAACGGGGATTGCTTCGGAGCGGCTCTTGCGCTTGGAGATCTCAATGGTGATGGTGTGCCTGAGATCGTTGTAGCATCCCCGCGGGCAAGCAGTCTAACATGCGTAGAGTGTGGAGAGATCCGTGTCTTCTCTGGCGTGTCTGGCGAACTGCTATATCGCTGGCAGGGGATGGAGGATTATGCCCGTCTGGGGTCCCAGCTGACGATTCTGGACTGGGATGGGGACGGGATACCGGAGATAGCTGTATCATCCCATCAGACGGACATGTATGGTACTGAGCAGGACGGTATGGTCACAATTTACAAGCGGGATGGAAAGCAGATTCTGGCCAGGTTCATGGGGAATGATCGTGAAGGACTGGGTCTAGCACTGGCAGCAGGTGACGTCAATGGTGATGGCCGAGATGAGCTGATTATCGGTGCTCCTCATTATCATGCAGATGGGATGACACGCAGTGGAAGAGTGATGATCTACTCACCCAACGGCTTGCTGGGCGAATGGAGAGGGAGTCGTGCCTATGATGAGGGCGGGAGTCGTGTTGCCGTACAGGATGTAGATGGAGACGGGATACCCGATATTCTTATCGGCTCGCCCAATGCCAGTCGCAAATACCAGCGTGGAGGGCTGGTCACCGTATATTCTGTTGCGCTGCAGCGAGAGCTTTTGCAGAAGGAAGGTACCTTTGCGTCCCAGCAGCTCGGAACCTTTGTTGGCAGTGGAGTGAGCGGGCAGAAGCAATGGCTTATTGGCTCCAGGGCAGGCTTTACCTACGTGATGGATTCTTCAGGGCAGGTGCTTCATGAACTGGAAGGTGCTGAGCATGAATTATTCGGTCATTCCCTGTGTGTATTGGATGCCGGTAAGGGCCGTAGACGGCTTGCGATCGGCGCGTTGTCCGGCTTGAATCGTCAGCACTGGATGTCGGGCTGTGTATATATTTTCAATCAAGAAGGAAGTAATTCTCTGGATGCAACTGGCTCTTCAACATCCAGCAACTCATCGCATACCGCCGGAACTAGCGAATCCAACCAATCAGCTCCAACAACTCCATCACTCGAATTCACCGAATCCACTGATTCCAGCGAAGCAACTTTCTCAACCGAAACAGCCCTTCCAACGGAATTAGCTCCATCAAGTGCATCAAGTGCATCAAGTGCATCAAGTGCATTAAGTGAGTCAACGGCAAATGCATCTAACGAAACTAACGTATCTAAAGGGTCAACCACATCAGCCACATCAATCACATCAACCATATCTAATGCATCTAACGAACGCAACCAGACTACTGAATCTTCGCCATCTCATTCGCTTGACCCGATCGATTCCGCGAAGCATCCAGAAGGACCAGCCAGGGTTCCTGATCGCACTATGCCGTCATCCACAATGGTCGATTCCACCTCCGGCACTCATCTATCATCGGCCCTCGCCGCCAAAGATCATCCTACCTACATTAGACCCTTGCGTATTCTGATCGTCACCTATTGGTATCTTCCGCACGTAGGAGGAGTAGATGTCTATGTTCGTTTGCTCAAAAAAGAGCTGGAGCAGCAAGGACATACGGTCGATGTACTGGCTCACCACCCGGATATGGCACACTATTACCTGACAGATGGAAGCCATGTGGAGGACAAATGGCCGATCAAGGAAGTGGTATATGAGAGGCTGATGCCACTGTACCAAAAATATCTCCCCCATATACAACCCTGGGTCCGTTATCGCGAAATTGAACGCTATTGCTTCGAGCTGGCAGCTTCTCTATTCAATCTGAAGCAATATGATCTCATTCATACGCAGGATATTATCTCAACCCGTGCCCTATCACGCGTCAAGCCAGCCTCCACAGCACTCGTATCCACGATTCATGGACTGCTGGCCAAGGAGCATGTCTATGCCGGGGATATTACAAGCAAGGAAAGTCTGGCCTGGAAGTACGTTGCGGACGAAGAGTATTATGGCTGCACATCAGCAGATGCTACGATCGTTCCCACTGAATGGCTGGTTCGCGAAATGGGGCAGTTCGCCGTACCCTCAGAGTCGCTGTGTGTGCTTCCTTATGGAATGGACATTGCTGGCTTCCTGAAGCGTACAAAAGAGGTGCCTGCCCTGACGCAAGCTGAATACCAGAAGGGAGTGCCAGTTATCAGCTGCCCGGCCAGACTCGTACCTGTGAAGGGCCATCGGGTGCTGCTGGGTGCACTGCGTATGCTGGCCGCTGAGCATAAGCTCCCGTGGCGCTGCTGGTTGATCGGCGATGGTGTGCTGCGGGAGGAGATCAGTGCCATGATTGAGGAATACCAATTGCAGGAGCGAGTAGTGCTGCTTGGTGATCGAAGTGATGTACCTGCCTTGCTTCGTCAGTCGGATCTGATGGTGCTGCCATCCTTGCAGGATAATCTTCCATTCTCGATTATGGAGGCACAGCTGGCGGGAACGGCCATCGTTGCATCGGACACCGGGGGAATCCCGGAGATGATCAAGCACGGTGTAACAGGTCATATTGTAGAGACGGGAAATGAACGTCAGCTGGCAGCAGCGCTTCAGTTGCTGTTGACTGGACACGAATACAGGCAGCAATTAGCAGAACAGGCCCGAATTTGGGCAGAGAAGCATTGGTCATCGACTACGCTAATGAATCGGACACTTCAGGTCTACCAGGCTGCAATAGATTCGGTGAAAGGAGCTGCACAAGAGTGACGAGAATTCCCATATTCAATATCACGACGCGCCCTGTCCTTCCCGAAGAGAGGCAGCACCAGCTAACCGAGCTACTGGCAGCGTCTTGCCTATTCCCTGATCCTGCCTTTCTGAAGACACTCGACCCGCATGAGCTGTGTAGCGAGGAGCGACTATTTAACATGGATGGATTCCGGGAGCTGGAGAAGAGAAGCGGAACAGTCGACCTCTGGACTAAGCTGCAACAAAATCTGCCTGAGAAATATACCATCCCGGACATCCCCTTTTTGCGAAGGCAGCTGGAGATCGACTGACGGGTCATGGAGCAGGGCAGGAGAAATGAGTTCAGACACATTCGACAGCGGAGCCTCGACTAGCGTTCGTCACAGGTCCAAGGTTATCTTCGTAGCGATGTTCACGACATCCATTTTGGTTATATCCATCACGAGGCTTAATGTGTCCCCACAGGCAGACAAGAAAGTGTGGAGGGGAGGAAGCACGCAGTGAAAGTTCTGTTTGTTTTTTACATCCCGAGCGGAGGTATGGAGACGTTGAATCGCCAGCGCTGCTCAGCACTTCGCCAGCGTGGCATTATGGCCGAATGCCTGTATTATGAGCCAGGAGCTGGGCTGCAAAATCCCGTGGATTTCCCGGTTCATGTCACTCGGGATGATGAGCAGACGCGGCGAATACTTCAAGAGGGTCAGTATGATGTCATCGTCGTGACTACGGATCATAGCAGCTTTGAACGATTCAGAAGCCTCGGATTCCAAGGCAAGCTAGTACTTGAAATTCAGGGCTATGGTCCGATGGAGGTGGCTCGTGCAGAGCTGACCAAGGCTATACCTGTGGTTCAGGCCCATGCATCGGCATTACTGAACCCTAATACGCCCCATATTGCCAGGCTATTCAATGAGCTGTATCCAACCATTCCGAAGTTTCATATTAACAATTGCTTTGATTCAGCAAGCTTCGCCTATTATGCGGCATCGAAGCCTGCTGCCCCGATTATAGGCTGGATTGGGCGGATTGAGGACAACAAGAATTGGCGAGAGTTCCTGTACATCGGGTATCGACTACTGCTGGAGTACCCACAGCTACGGCTGTGGATGTTCGAGGATGCGAGTCTGTCTGTGCCCGCAGAACGTGAGCAATTTGAGCAACTAGTGCTAGGGCTAGGGCTGGGGCCTCGCCTGGAGCTACGTTCTAATATACCGAATGCTCAGATGGCTTATTATTACTCACAAATCGGCGATTCTGGCGGAATGATGTGCTCCACCTCTAAGGTAGAGGGCGCTCCATTATCTGTACTGGAAGCATTGAGCTGTAGATGCCCTGTACTCGCCTCGAACTCAGATGGTGTGACGGCTTCGGTCATCCATAATATCACTGGCAAGCGGTATATGCTGGGGGATATTGAGCAGGCTGTACGTGGCGCCAAGGAGCTAATGAACGATGCGGATCACAGGGAGCAGATTCGTGGCGCTGGGCTCAAGCATCTGCAGCAGGAATTCAGCGCTGAGAAATATTGTATGGAATTCATGAAGATGCTCCGTGCAATCGGGTAGGAATAAGAAACCATTGCCACCGCACGTTTCAAGCTCGGCGATTATGATTTATCATTAGGCGGCATCTGACGATGCTGCCTTTTTGCTTTTAAAATCATGGGATTTCTATGAAAATAAAAGTATTTTCCTCTTAATTCACTTCATCCCCCTTTAATCATCCATGTAAAAAAGTGTTTTATTTATATAAGCTTATACGGAAGCGAAAGCCTTTTTAAGCGGCAAAAAATAAATAAAGGAGATTTTTTCGTGAACTTAAATACTGCTCTTATAAAAAAAGACGGGGCTAATGTGTCGTCTTCCAAACGTCTTCCGTGGGCCGGGTTGCTAGCTTTAGCCATGGCGGGATTCATCTGCATTCTTACGGAAAGCCTGCCTGCTGGATTACTGCCGCAAATTGCACAGGATCTTGCGGTTAGAGAAGCTCTTGCTGGACAATTGGTCACTCTCTATGCGATTGGATCTCTTCTGGCCGCCATTCCTTTGACAGCGGCTACCCGTGGGTGGAGGCGTCGGCCGCTTCTGTTGCTGTGCATCATCGGCTTTCTTGTATTTAACACCATCACCGCGTTATCTTCCGTTTATGTGCTGACGCTAGTCGCGCGTTTCTTCGCAGGTGTCTCGGCAGGTGTTCTGTGGGGGATGACGGCCGGTTATGCACGGCGCATGGTACCTGATTCGCTAAAAGGAAAAGCGATGGCCGTAGCCATGGTCGGCACCCCGCTGGCTTTGGCGCTGGGCGTTCCGCTTGGTACTTTTTTTGGAACTTATACAGGGTGGCGTCTCATTTTCGGAGCTGTATCATTACTGACTGCAGCGCTTATTGGCTGGGTGCTCTGGAAGGTGCCGGATTATGCCGGTGAGCCTGCTGGTGATCAATTCCCTTTTCACAAGGTTTTCCTGATTCCTGGTATACGGACGATTTTGTTCGTCGTTTTGACATGGATACTGGCTCATAATATTTTGTACACTTATATTGCACCGTATCTTGCGGAGACCGTGTTTGCTCAGCGAGTGGATTTGGTTCTTCTTATTTTCGGAATTGCCTCGGTTGTTGGCATTTGGGTGATAGGCATACTGATTGACCGTTTTCTAAGAATGCTGGTGTTAATCAGTATCACAGGGTTTGCTTTGGCTTCTGCAGCCTTAGGAATCGGAATGAATCAACCTGCAATCATCATACTTGGTATTACATTGTGGGGGCTTACGTTTGGCGGGGCAGCTACTTTACTGCAAACAGCAATAGCACAAGCTGGGGGGAAAAGCGCAGATATAGCCCAATCGATGCTGGTTACTGCGTGGAATGTGGCAATCGGCGGCGGAGGCATTATTGGTGGTTTTCTTCTCGAGTTGCTCGGAGCCCGATTCCTTCCGGGGGCAATAATTATCCTGTTGCTTCCCTCTTTGCTTGCAGCTTGGCAAGCTAAAAAGCATGGCTTTCCTTCCTAAACGAGTCCACGAGTATATGTAACATAAGCAAAAAACGAATCCGCTGTATGGCGGATTCATTTTTTTGGATTAGAGAAGTACATCCTATGCGAGCAAATCTGTTTCTTCAATGAGATTTTTATAAGCGATCGGTGAAGACATTACGATCATAGTCGTATAGGTTCCGTATTGATCGCACCGGTTTTCAAACTCCTCCAGGTCCTGGATTGTTTGCGTGAGGACCTTCAATAAATAATTATGCTCTCCGCTTATCCGGTAACATTCCGTGACCTCCGGCGATGAACGACAAAAATCAAGGAAAGGATAGCAATTCCGGGTCCGAACAAGCATATAGGCTGTGCATTGCTTGCCCATTTTTTGCGAAGAAATGACGGTTCGGTATTCCTCGATAACCCCCTTTTCTTCCATGCGTTTTACACGTTCAGTAACAGCTGGCTGAGATAGCCCCACCAGCTTTCCTAAATCTGTCATTGATAATCTCGCCTGGTTCTGCAAATGAAGCAGGATGTCTTTATCGATTTCGTCCAAGAAAATCATCCTCCTTTAATTTAAAATTCATTTATTTTGAATGCCTTTAAAATCATCGCAAATTTCTTTATATAACTTGTTTCTTTTATGTAAGGAGACAGAAATTATTTATATAATAAACACACTTGCTATAAAAAATCAAGTAAATTACAGCAGGAGAGGATGAGAAGTATGAGAAAAATAGAGCTGGAATGGCTGCATAAAAGCGTCAATGAGGTAATTGACCGCACACTTGAGGAAAAAAGAATTGTGGGAACCGTCATCCTAATTGCATCAGGCGGAAATCTTGTTTACAACAGGTCTGCTGGCTGGGCCGACCGCGAGCGGAAACGGCCGATGCAGGAAAATGCTTTGTTTAGATATGCTTCGGTAACCAAGCCGATCGTGTCAACGGCAGCCTTAGTATTAATTTCGCAAGGGAGATTGCAGTTAAACGATCTGGTGGAAAAATGGTTACCCGCCTTTCGACCCAAACTGCCAAACGGACAATATGCCTCCATGACCATACACCATCTGATGACACATACCGCCGGCTTAACCTACCGTTTCTTCCAGGAAGAAACGGGAACTTATGAGCTTGCTGGGGTATCGGACGGCATGGATCTGGCAGGAATTACACTTGAAGAGAATCTGCAAAGACTCGCTTCTGTCCCTCTTCTATATGAGCCGGGGAAAATGTGGAGGTATTCCATAGCAACAGACGTGCTCGGAGCGGTCATCGAAAAGGTAACTGGAATGCCACTAAGTGAAGCTGTACGGTTGCTTGTAACTCATCCGCTTTCAATGATGGACACGGATTTCAAGGCTGTGGATGCGGACAGATTGACCGCGGCTTACGCAGACAGTGCTGGAGAGCCCCGGCGCTTGCACGATTTTGATACCATTCCTTTCGTGGAGGGGACGGCAGGATTCCTCCTTTCACCCAATAGGTTTACCGATAAGACAGCTTATCCTTCTGGTGGAGCTGGTATGATTGGTAGCGCAGGAGACTTTCTTAAACTGTTGGAAGCTTTGCGGCAGGGAGGAAATCCGATTCTGCCTAAGGCCCTTGTCGCAGAAATGACAACCAATCAAATTGGTAACCTTGTGATGCCCTATTGGCCGGGAAGAGGCTTTGGACTTGGTTTCACGCTGCTTAAGGACCCAGTGGATGCCAATACACCGGAATCGCCGGGAACGTGGCGAATGGGCGGCACCTATGGTCACTCCTGGTTTGTTGATCCGAGTGAGGAGCTTAGTGTTGTAGCGTTCACTAATACGGCGCTTGAAGGAATGTCAGGCAGGTTTACAACGGAGCTGTGCGAATCTGTCTACAAGGGTATTCGAGGAGTTAAGTAATGAGTAAGAACGTTATCTTGAACAAATTTTGGAGTATGTAGACTCTATATGGATATCAGATTACATTTACTAAGTAAATTTGAGATGAGAATTTATCATAAAGTCAGTCTATTACTTATTTCTCACCAGAATCATACTCTACTCGCCATGATATCAGTTATTTCTGCCTTCTACAGCTGTTCGTGCCGTGCTTGCGACATCCATGTTTCGTCGTAGGCTCTGGCAGGAGCAGTTTCTTTTTTTTCAGGCTCAGCAAGTCAAATTGCAATAATGGGGAAAGCTGATACTAGTGATTTAGCAGTTCACAAGTTAGACACATTTTTTTAAGCTTGTATTTAGATTACTTTAAGCGAGAATTAGTAGTTATTAGATATAGTGGTACAGCCTCCCGCATGAAAGGCGGGAATATGTGGAGAAAGGATGAAGTGATGTGCTTGATGTGAAGAAGGTTAGCAAAGCTTATGATGGCCAGATGCGGGTCAGAGAGCTTGACTTCAGCATCCAGCCCGGCGAGATTGTTGGTTTCCTGGGGCCAAATGGAGCCGGAAAGACCACAACGATGCGAATGATTACCGGATATCTGTATCCGACTTCGGGAGAAGTGCTGGTGAATGGGATCTCCGTGCATGATGAAGGGAAGCGGGTAAGATCACGAATTGGTTATTTGCCAGAGACACCGCCCCTGTATTCGGATATGTCTGTGCAAGGTTATCTGAGATTCGTGGCGGATCTGCGAAATGTCCCTGCTCGTGAACAGAAAATGACCATTAGCGAAATGATCAGCAGACTAGGGCTGAATGGAAGGGAACGTCAGCTTGTCCGCAGCCTGTCCAAGGGATACAAGCAAAGACTCGGCCTCGCCGGGGCTATCCTCCATCGGCCAGATCTACTTGTGCTGGACGAGCCTACGTCGGGGCTGGACCCCAATCAGATTATGGAAATCCGGGATCTGATCCGTGAGCTGGGTGAAGAGCATACTGTACTGCTTAGCACACATATTTTACCTGAGGTAAGCATGCTATGTAACAGGGTTCTGATCATCCATCAGGGTGAGATTGTTCTGGACGGTGACCCGCAAGCGATGAGCGGAAGCATGGACGAAGCTTTCAAAGTAACGCTGGAGGTTAAGGGTGAGCGGCAGCAAGTCATGAGTGTGCTGGAAGGTTGGTCCTATGCCAAGGCTCAGATAGCTGGTGCTGTGGACACATCAGTTGCAGGCACATTCACTGAAGCAGAGCGGCGTTCGAGCCATGGTGAAAATGAGTCGCTCCATCAGCGCTCGAATTTCGGGATTACTCGTCTGTTTCTTGAAGGAAATACAGCTGAGGACTTCCGTGAGCCGTTATTCTATCTTTTATCCGAGGCGAACCTGCCTATCCTGGAGATGAAGCGGGAACAGCCGAGTCTAGAGCAGATATTCCAGCAACTGACATTGGAACGTTCATCCTCTTCCTCTTCCTCTTCGGAAGATTTAGTCTCAACGGCAGATACACAGCAAGCTCTATCAGATCGGGCAGATTCTCTTGTACAGGATGATCCCGTAACGGACGAGCCTGAATCGTCCAGCTCTTCATTGGACAAGCAGAATCCGGCAGAGGAGGATAAGCGATGAGAAGAATGCTTGCGATCTGTCGCAAAGAGCTTCATGGCTATCTATGGACGCCCATGTCCTACGGTATACTTGCCGTATACATGCTCCTGTCGGGGTTGTTGTTCTACTCTAGCTTCGTATTTTATCAGCCGAGTATCGTGGATTATCGCTTGGTGCTTGGGGATACATTATCTGTCTTCATCTTCGTGATTCCACTATTGACGATGAGATTGATGGCTGAGGAATTTCGTCAAGGCACTGACGAGCTATTGTTGACCTCGCCGGCGAGTACGGCAGAGATCATTTTAGGTAAATACCTATCCTCGCTCGTACTCTTGCTGGTGCTGGTCTTGCTTAATCTGCTCTATCCGTTATTAATGTCCCAATTCGGAGAGCTGGACCTCGTTATACTCTTCACCTCAGCATTAGGGTTATTCCTGCTGGGAGCCGGTATGATGGCAATCGGTCTATTCGCTTCGTCTTTGTCTCGCCATCAGATGGTAGCAGCCGTTGCTGGCTTCATTATATTGCTCTCTTTGTGGATGCTTGATTCACTCGGAGGCAACAGCAATACAGCTATACTGGAATGGCTTCAGACATTCTCGTTATCCAGCCGCTTTAATGGATTTCTGAAGGGCGTCCTGAATGGAGCCGACATCATCTACTATATAACACTGTCCGCACTGTTCCTGCTCTTCAGCATACAGGTCGTGGAACGGAAACGGTGGAGGTGAATGGAACATGAAAAAATGGCTGGGACATGGAAACAGTGTTGTGTTATCCCTAGCTGCGGCTGGAATATTCATTCTGCTTACGCTGTTTCTTCGTTCAATTGGCGGATTTCAGCTTGATCTGACCGCAAATAAGCAGTACACGCTATCTGAGCAGACACAGAGTGTGCTGAAGTCGATCCAGCAGGATGTGCGCATCCTGTCCTTCACGGTTGGTAGTGCGCAGAATCAGGTACTGAATCAGGATGTATCTGACTTGCTTGACGAATACATGAAGCGTAGCAGTAAGCTGTCTGTAGAGGAGTATGAATTGAATCAGGAGCCTACACTCGCGCGGCAATATGGTGTCTCTTCGGCCTCCATTGTGCTCCTACAGGGCGATCAGAGTCGAGTTGTGGATATCGGTACTTTGTTCCTTGCCACCGAAGATGGCAATGGCTACGAATTCACAGGTGAGGAGCAGCTCACCTCAAGTCTGATGTCGCTGTCCTCCACGGATACACATAAGATCGCCTTCCTAAGCGGGCATGAGGAGGTTCCTCTATCGGATATGACGGGGCTGCAATCATCTCTAGAGCAGTACAATGCTACAGCAGCCGAGCTTCAGTTGAATCGGGATGGAGCCATTCCTGAGGATACGGATGTACTAGCTATCATAGGTCCTCAGCGTGATCTTAGTGATCAGGAGCTGAAGCTAATTCGTGAATATTTGAGTAATGGCGGGAAGCTTCTTCTAGCGCTTGGGTTCAAGGATGATATGGCAGAAAGCTGGAGGAATATTGATGCCCTGGCTACTGATTATGGTGTGAAGGATCTTCATGCTGTTACAGTGGACCGTACGCAGACCAATACACTGGGGCCACTGTGGGTAGTGCCTAGTCTTGGAGAGCATCCAATTACGTCGAAGCTGGCCTCAGCCAATCTGCTGCCGATGCTCTCTCTCTCTATTGCTTTGACGACATCCGAAGACGAGCAGAGCAATTGGCAGCTGACCTCTCTGATGCAGAGCTCGGGAGATAGCTATGGAGAGCTGGATATCAAGGGTCTAATAAATGGGGATACGAGCTTCAATGAAGGTACTGATATTCAGGGGCCGGTAAATCTGGGGTATGCGGCAGATACGACAGAGGGCAAGCCAAAGGCGATTATTCTAGGCAGCTCGGCACTATTCAGTGATACAGAATGGCTGAATGGAGGCAATCGGGATCTGGCGCTGAATAGCTATAATCATTTGCTGGAGCGCTCCAACGATCTGTCGATCAGACCGCGTCAACAGCAGGGCTATGAGCTGGCCTATCTGACGCCTGTGCAAGCCCGTACGATCTTCGCTATCACAGTGGTCGGAATTCCGCTGGTGTTGGTAGCGGCTGGGGCACTTCTGTGGTGGAGGAGAAGACAGCAATGAGAAAATGGATGCCTACTTTATTGCTGGTCATGATATGTGCAGCTGGCTTCTGGTATGCAAGCTCGGAGAATTTCTTTCGGAGCAACGAGACAGTAGCAGCACGATTGGTCCAACAGGATAAGAGCTCGATCCGAGAGATTATGATTCGTGGAGAAGGTGAAGAAGCTATTCGACTTGTTCAGGACAAGGGAGTCTGGATGATGAAGGAGCCGGATTCCTATCCCTTGAACAAATACGGTGTGGAGCGGTGGCTGGATACGCTGCAGACTGCAGAAGCCGGGGATGTCATTGAAGCGAACCCGCAGGAGACTGCCAAATATGGACTGAACGGCCACCATGACGAGATTGCAATTACGGATGAGCAGGGAACGATCACACAGATTTCTTTTGGCGACTCCCTTCCTACGGGTGATCAGGTATATGCCCGAGTGAACGAGGGAGATATTATTTCTATAGCCAATAATACGATGACCTCCCTGGTGCTGAGCTATACGGAATTTGTGAACACTACACCGTTCCTGTGGGATCTGTCCGAGATTACCCAGATGGAATGGGAGGGAAGAGCAGCATCATGGATGCTATCCCGTAGCGCTGCTTCAGAGACGGAATGGAAGCTTAATGGAGCTAGCGTGACTAATGAAGTGGCTTCCGGCATTGCAGACCAGATTAAGAATACCGTTGCAGAGCTGCCTTTGCTTCCCGCTTCCAGGCTCAAGGAGGCTGTGCATCAATTTACCTTAACGGTAACACGCTCAGAGCAAGATCCAACAGAGGTCTACCAAGGCTGGACGCTTCCGAATGAAGCGAAGGTATGGGTGGTACCGCCAGGCAGCAATTGGGCCTATGGTATCTCAGCGAGTGAGGTATCTGGTATTGAAAAATCAGCAAGTGAGGCTGCCAAGGCAGAATAATTTGCAGTAAGTTATTCTTCATGAGGATAAAGCGTGCGACTGTGTTTCCCATATCCTTGCAGGATAAATGCCTTCTCAAGAGAGCATTCTAGGACTGTCACACAATTTATCATATTGGAGGATGAATTCATGCCTGGAGGGAAACAACTCATTTCTTTGTCCTTATCTGCTGTACTGATTGCTGGTATGGTCAGCGTGACAGGCTGTGGATACCGGGATGGCAACAGAAACGTCAGTACGAATAGTACTCGGTACGGAGCGAAGACTCTGGATATGAACCGGGTGAATCGTTACGGTGTCAATTCCACTGGCCGTGATGGTCTGATGGACGGAAGCGCGAACGGTCGTAGTGAAAATCTGCGAGTCAGCAAGGAGTTGTCCCAGCGCATTTCTGAAATGTCAGAAGTAAGAAATGCTACCGTAATGCTGCGGAACAATGATGCCTATGTAGCCGTAAATACGAACAACATGGGTGCAAAAAGCACACATGGAATAAATGGCACACGTGGAATTAACGGCACACATGGAGTGAACGGAACAAATGGAGTGAATGGCACACATGGAGTGAACGGAACAAATGGAATGGGCACGCGTGGGATGAACGGCGTGAATGAGCGTACGACTGACCTGGGAGGCCCCCGTGTATATGGAACGAACACTCCTAACACGACTGGCGTGCCGTTGACCGGCGAGCGGAACATGGTTAGAGGAAATACAGGCTATGGCCCAGCCGATCATGGGATGGATATGACATCACGTACAGGCGTGCTTGGTATGATGAGAGGCGCAGCAGCGAACTCTAATGCAGGTGTTCGTGATCATGGCATGATGAATAGAGCTGGTGTAGATACGAACCGAGCTGGTGTGCATACGTATAATACCAACACAACGGCTGAAGAGCTGCCACAACAATTGAAGAATAAAATTGCTAACAAAGTCAAGCAATTTGCTCCTGAGATCGAGAATGTGTATGTATCGGCTGACCCTCATTTCACGCAGCGCATGAGCACTTTTGCCCGTGATATGGAGAATGGGCATCCGGTACGTGCGATTACCGATGAGTTCCGTGTGATGACTGAGCGCTTATTCCCGACTCCAGCTGGAACGACCCACCCGAACGGAACTGTCAATGGAACTCAAGGTATGCGTGGTAACACCGTGCGATAATATGAGTTAATAGCATACTGGAATGCTCTGTAAATGTTCTGACAGGGCCATTCATGAACAAAAGTCACAGTTAGTACCTCATCGGTGCTGCTGTGACTTTTTGTTTTTATCCTTATCGTATTATACTGCAGATTCGATGCTGTATATGTTGTGGTTATCAGTTGATTGGTATATTCAACTGTAGCTGCCTACCATGAATCCATACCTCTTCGAGCGCAAGCCCAGGGGACAAGCGTAGAATATCTGCCTGCTTACCCTGCTCCAGCGAACCGACACGATCTGCCATGCCGATGGATCTTGCCGGATTCAGACTGGCAGCCAGCGAGGCCTCCACCAGACTCATGCCAGCTTCTTCGATGAGAAAGCGGAAGCCGCGGATCATGGTTAAGGTGCTGCCAGCAAGGGTTACCCCATCCTCAAGGCGTGCGACACCTTCCTGCACTACAACGGGTAGATCACCGAGCGTATAGTCCCCATCATCAAGCCCTGCGGCAGACATGGCATCCGTAATCAGTATCAGATTATGCTCCTGCTTCAGCTTGGTAAGTAAAGCAACAGCAGCCGGATGGACGTGAATCCCGTCAGCAATGACCTCAGCCTCAATACGATCATCCCCAAGTACCGCCCCAGCCGCCCCAGGCTTCCGATGATGCAACGGAGTCATGGCATTGAACGTATGAACGGCGTGTCGCAGTCCAGCCGCAACAGCTTGCTGAACCTCTTCATATGTGGCGTCGGTATGTCCCAGAGCTGGGGTAATTCCTTGCTGACTCAGCCAGGATATCAGCTCAAGTGCACCTTCCTGCTCTGGAGCCAATGTGATCTGACGGATCAGGTCCGGATATTGCGTGACCCACGATCGAACCCATGCTATATTCGGCAGAACAATGTGTTCAGGGTTCTGCGCGCCTGGCCATTTGGGACTGAGAAAAGGGCCTTCCAGATGCACTCCGAGTAATTGAGCGTATGGCATATCCTGCTGGTTATAGGCATGCACCTCAGACAGCACACGCTCAATGCTCTCGCGAGGAGCTGTCATAGTGGTGGCAAGCATGGAGGTCGTCCCTTGTGAGGCATGAAAGGAAGTAATAGTGTCTAGTACCTCCTTGCTAGCGTCCATGAAGTCTTCTCCGTTGCCCCCATGGACATGAATATCTATAAATCCAGGCACCAGATAACCAGATGAGCCGAGCACTATCGCTTGAGCAGAAGAGCTTCCTGCAGTCGGTACTTGAGAAGAGGTGGTATCCTTCCATTGGGCTGGAATGTCTTCCACAGTGCCTACATATTGCAGAACTCCATCCTCTATGACCAGCGCGCCGTCATTGATAATGCCTGTCGGAGTAACTACAGCACCATACATAACCTGCGGCTTCGACTCCTGTCCCCTCATGACAGCAGACTCCCTGCTTCACGATCAAGCAGAACAACAACATGCGGATGGCATTGCAGCAGGGATGCCGGACATGCGGTCGTTATCGGTCCGGTGAATGCGCGCCGAATAATATCTGCCTTATCTGCACCACGTGCAATCAGCAGGATTTGGCGCGCCTTCATGATCGAAGCTACGCCCATCGTAATGGCCTGCCGGGGGACATCATCAATCGAGTCGAAGAAGCGCGCATTGGCGGTGCGTGTCCGTTCATCCAGCTCCACGACGTGTGTGCCGCCAATCAGACTCTCAGCAGGCTCATTGAAGCCGATATGTCCGTTGTGTCCGATGCCCAGTAGCTGAAGATCCACTGGTCCTCGATCATCAATGAGTCGATCATAGGCAGTGCATTCTGCCTGCAGATCAGGAGCATTTCCATCCGGTACGCGCGTATTTGCAAACGGGATATCAACCTCGTCAAAAAGATGCTTGTTCATGAAGCTGCGATAGCTCTCGGGGTGGTTAGCAGGCAATCCGACATACTCATCGAGATTCACCGTGGATATCTGGGCAAAGCTGATCAGGTCCCTGTGGTACATCGCGGTCAAATGGCGATAAATGCCTACCGGTGAGCTTCCGGTCGCAAGGCCGAGCGTGGCACGGGGCTTGGTCTGAAGGAGGCTCGCAATGATGCCTGCTCCTGCTGCGTTTAAGTCATCCTCTTGTTCAAAAATCCGAATATTCATCCTTCATTCGCCTCCCTGATGTTTACGAATCTTTTGTACGTTGCGGTAGGAATGCTCCAGTCTTGGAATATAGTGGTCAAAGCCCGCGCTCACCATACCTGTAAACAAAATATCAATCACATGTAGCTGAGCAATGCGCGAAGCCATGTCGCCCCTGCGCATCCCCTCCTCCAGTGAGGAGGAGAACAACGGAATATCTGCAATTCGGGCAAGTGTATTGCTACCATAAGAGGTGAGCGACAGCGTAGCTGCCCCGTTCTCCTTCGCGACACGTAGTGCATCAATCGTCTCCGGGGTCTCACCGGAATAAGACACAGCGAGTGCCACCGCTCCTGGCCCGAGTGTTGAAGCCGAAGTAATCTGCATATGTGAGTCGGCAAAGGCGGTGCTGTTCTTACCGATCCGTACCAGCTTCTGATAGAAATCCTGAGCTACAATAGAGGAGGTCGCCATACCGTACAGATCAATCCGCCTGGCCTGACATAGCAGCTCCACGGCCTTTTCCAGTCGTTCCATATCCAATAGTCTGGTCGTATCTGATATGGAGGCCAGATGATTGGCGGCGATCGCTTCTACGATTCGGGACAGGGGATTGCCTGCTACAATATCCTGATAGGCCGTCTCCTGAGCAGGCTGAGATATCTCGGTAGCCAGCTTCATTTTGAGATCGGGAAAGCCTTTGAAATGGAACGCTTTACAAAAGCGTGTCACCGTTGCAGGACTTGTCCCGCTCTGTAATGCCAGTTGATTAATGCTCCAGCCTGGAACCTCAGAGGGCGTATGCAAAATAATCTCTGCAATCCGGCGTTCCTGTGGCGGTAGGCTCTCCAATTTCTGCTGCAGCACATGTAATATGGCCGTCATATAGAAGTTCCTCCGAAAATTATTTTCGTTTATAAAATGTTAAATAAGAAAATTATTTTTACAACTCGATTGTAATCAATCTCCAGTAGTAAAGCAAGTGGATTCTGGGCCATAACCCCAAAAACATAATGAACAGGTGTTTAATATTGAGTATGAATCGACGACAACGTCAGAAGTACATTCCCTCACTCTGGATTAATGCGGAGAAAATGCACACACATGGCTCGTATTTTGCATTGTATGTTATCAATTGGAAGCGTGGAGATTTCATCCGAGCAAACAACTGCCCATTTTTGTAATAAAACTGAACCAACACCCTTCACCTAACATAAAATGTGTTGACTGTATCCCTTAACCTTGTTACACCACATAAACCCGAGCAAGGAGGGGTGAATCTTGAAGGGCAGCGACCACAAAAGCAAATTTTTGCTGACTCACCGTGAACGCGAAGTATTCGAATTGCTGGTACAAGACAAGACAACGCGAGATATTGCAGGGCAGCTATTCATTAGCGAGAAAACGGTGAGAAACCATATCTCGAACGTAATGCAAAAATTAAATGTTAAGGGGCGTTCACAAGCGGTCGTAGAACTGATCAAGCTTGGAGAACTGAAAATCTAACGTACTTACGCTCCTGCGGGTGCATAACCTTCTTGATTATCCTTCTGCAGAAGGATGGGAGAGAGGGTTTTTGTGCGGTTTCCTTTATAATAAAAAAACCAAGTGAGTACCTTCAATTCAGGTTCACTTGGTCTGATAAGTAAGCTCAATATTCAAGTTTTCGAAGTCTACTTTGCACTTGGATCTCATCATGAAATCAATGCCAAGGATTCCATCAAATCCATATGGCTCTTGTATCGAGCCAAGTTGGATCAGAAAGTCGTTTAAACGAAGTTGCTCAATAAGCAGATCAGGGATGTATTGCTCATAACAAATTTCGCTCGTTCCCCCCTACCCAGTACATTCGTTTAGCTTGTCCGTTAATAAAGTCAATTTGAATATTAATCGCTGCCAATGATCAGTATCAAATACTGTTGCAGCACAGCCTGTATCAAACAGGACATTTTGTAAAATGACTGATTGATCATTATAAGTTAAAGTTACGGATACGATAGGTAAGCCATTCTGCAATCGTATGTTCATACTCGTTGCCGTACTCCCGAGAAAAATTCCTCCACGACCTCTACATCATTTCTACTCGTATGGAACACATACAACTCGCGTGTCGGATGAATCTTATGCAGTTCTTTATAGCCGCTCCATGCTTCCTGCGGAGTATCATAATCTTGAATGACCGCCATATCCTCTAATTGGCGTACATGATTGTTAGAGCTTGCTTTGATTGCCTCGACCAGTACAAAATGATCCCGATGTAGCTCAGTAATATCTTTCCACTTCATAGGACTCACCTCACTTGGAATTGTACTAATTAGATTATAGCATAGTGAATCCTGGAGAAAGAAAGTCAAAGCGACCAACAACAAGAAAAGGAGCCGACCTGGCTCCCGCTGATTTTCCTTGCAAGCTATCCTTCCCTGATGCGTCTGATATTCCGATTCATTAAATGTCGCACAATCCGGCTATATATCTTTTTTTTGAGTGGACTCAGCTGTTGTTGATGCACGGAGAAGAAGGCGTCTGGACTATCGTAAGTCCCGAAATCCTGGACAATTCCTTCTTTCTGCACATAGGTGTCATTTTCGTTCCAATGAATTGGCGGGTTTTGAAAATTGTCTGTAGCAACGCCATAACCGCAAAATGAACCTGTACATTGCTGGAACTTTTGCTGAAGCTTGGTTAGATAGGGAAGGTCCAGAATGAAGCCCTCGATATTCAACCACTTGTCCTCATACCATACTTCCACCCAGCTATGCAGAATTTCCTGGGGTGACAGTCTATAATACCAGCCCTTTATTGCGCCTTTTTGCAATTGTTTATGGATGGTGAATCCATGCATACGACAAGGAATGCCGAGGGCTCTTAGCAGTGCCATGAAAAGTACACCTTTGGTATTGCATTGACCATAGCTGTCTCGCAGTACTTCGGAGGCTGGAATATCATCTGATCGATTATAGCCAAAGGCGATCTCGTCGCGGACGTAATTATATACGGCTAGAATCTGATCCTTCACAGGTAGACAATCCCACTGCCGACTGCGGATTAGGCCTTGAATCGTCGGGTGAGTGTAGTCAAGTAATACGGTATCCGTTAGATATGAACTCATTACAAGCACCTCCTTGCGCTAATTGTATAGCTAATGCAGGCAGGAAACTTGCAAAAAGACGCTATCTTTGCGAATATCCTTGGCCGTCATACCTAGCAATTTCTTGCTTGTGGCGGCTAAATGCGATGGACTATCGAATCCTGCTGCCATAGCGGCATCTGTGATACTAAGGCCCTGGAAGATCAGATAAGAGGCCTTTTGAAGCTTGTGGAGTAGAATATACCCACTCAGCGATATCCCCGTATTTTCTTTAAAGAGATGTGACAGCCTACTGTTGGACAAGCCGATCTGGCGAGCAAAATTACTGATCGAGTGATCGGAGTCCGTACAAGCTTTTATTAGCTGAATAAGCTCCATAATTCGGGGGTCCGTAATGGCAGGTTGCTTGTAGTCCATATGAAAATGCTGCAAGAGGTTCTCCAGAAATGAGACATACCCTTCGGTATCCTTAATATAGAGTGATGCACTGTGTATAAATGGGACGACAGCGTCAATTATATCTGCTGGAAATAGCGCATACGGCTGACTACCCATGTAGCGCTTGAAGCTTGCCGCCATTGTAGATGTACTATCCATAAGCAGCAGTAGCAAAGGCTGGCCCATTCCGTGCAAGCGATGCGTCACATTGGAATTAATGATCACCCCGCTGGAAGATACATGTTGTCCCTCGATGTCCATGTCAAACGGAGCTTCTAAGGCGATGGTAACTTGTATAAAAGAGTGCTTATGCACATCCGCATCAATGGTATCGGATAATACAAGAATGTGATGCTCAGCTCCGTATAAAATCATCTGCAAACAATCCCCTTATGTAATCAAGTGGTGCGTCAAATCTATCGGATCTTATATATAAATCCATCTGACGAATGCTTCGCAAATAGCCTACTTCTCGGTAGCAGTACGTTTGCTTCACGGTTGAATTTATACTTTTAGAAACATTTCATACTGCTCATGTCTTGGAAGTGATTCTACTTGCGTCGGAACGAATTCTTATGAGAGGCTAAGCCGTATGTTCCTGGGCCTACACCTTCAACTATGATCCATGAAACTGTCTCAGGACAAAGGCGACCAGTAGCCTGTACTGATCGCCCTCAGGGTGACACCTGCATATACACAGACAATAATCACAGAGTATTGGACTTGCTTCTTACCAATCGCGTTCGCGAAGGGCCTCCTCCAGATCAATATCAATGGCGAAGAATTGAAGCACATCTCTCACGGATACAGCAATGCTATCCCGCGCAACAGTCTCAATCTCGCTCTCGTGTTCCCAGAACAGCTCCTGAATATCGTTAATGGCACCCGTCATTTGGTCGAGCTTCTCTTGAATGGCTTCGAGGTCCTTAGGGTCGGTCTCCAGAAAATGAACCAGGCTAACGATTTCATCCTTGATCTTATCTACCAGAAAATCGGGATAATAACTGCTGTTATACATGTCTGTTAAAAGCTCGAACTTTGGCTTTGCATTCAATGGTTTGTACCTCCTCAGTGAACTGAAAGTGCTTATTGAGCGAGATCGTGTCTTAGCCTGTGCGGGCCATTTCTTGAATATGAATGATTCATGGCATGTGATGCTCTACATTCAGATACAACAAGTTGCGAATGTGTGCCTCTACGTATCTACATCACTAGGCATTAACCTTATGCATTGACATCCGTAATCGCAGGTACATGAATTTCCTTGACGCAAGCAACCTTGGACAGACTGACAATGCATTTCACGATGGAGACAATATCCTGTACAGGAATCCGTGTCCCGTCATATTCTGCAATCGCCTTGTCAGGCCCATCCTCGAACGGAATCTCTGCGGCCAGCTCTCCGGGATTGATGCAGGTGACCGCGATGTTGTCCTTGCGGACATGCTCCCGCAATGCATTTGCAATACCACGCAGGCCGAACTTGGAGGCCACGAAGGACACTTGAGCATTATTCGTATGATCGAGTCCGGCTGTCGAACCAATCATGATGATTTTGCCAGCCTCAGCTTGTCGAACACTGGGCAGTAACGCTTGAATACAGGTAATCGTCGCCGTGATGTTCACCTGGATAATGTTCGATATCTCAGCAGGGGTATCTAGGTCAAAGCTATAATGATCCTCGAAGCCTTCCTTTTCCCAGATACCCACGTTATAGATCAGTACATCAATGGTCTCGCCTTGCAGAGCATCCGATACAACCTGCGCAGCGTTTGGCTGCCCCAGGTCGGCGGCAATCCATCTTCGGCTGACGCCATCTGCAAGGTCCACACTGCTTGGCTTATTTCTGGAGACGATCCATACCTGATCTCCCTGTTCAGGGAGCCCTCTCACAAAGGCATCGCCCAATCCCTTGCTTGCACCGAAAATAATATAGTTCCTCATATGTTCTCCTTTATGGCTTATCATGTGAACTAGCTTTTCCTTCGATTATCGTAGGTTCTACCTTTACATATGCCATTCGAATTCTCCACTATGGAATGTTCTTGCCTAGTCGCTCTTTCATGCTGACGAGCTGCTGAGTGAACCTCTGCTTAATGGAATAAGGATGGATATCAAGCAAATAAGGCCCAAATTGATGACAATATTGGAGCAGGAAATCCATCTCAGAAGGTTCGATCCAGCCGGAGATCAAGCTCTGCCCATCCTGCCCGTCCCGCTTCTCAAGGGACATATTGGGATAATGAGAACGCTCGTAGATGGGTTCGCCCTCTGTTGCAATGGTAATGATGTAATCTATCGCCTGATCACTCTTGTGTACCAGCTGTAAGTGATTGGTCAGGTCCAGATTCTGCAGCCACTCCAAAGGCTGATCGTCAAGTACAGTCAAGTGGATCATCCGGTCACAGCGGAACAGCCTGTATTCCTGTTTGTCGAGGTCCCATGACGGACAATACCATTGACCATACTTGGCGAGTATGCCTATGGGCTGAATGCGCCGCTCGGTCTGCTTGTGCGCGGTCTGATATACGATGCTCACTACAGACGGCTTTAGAATCGCTCGAAGAATGGGCTCCAGCATGGGGCAATCGTCAGCTAACTTCACAGTACCAAATGAGATGCGGGAGTTCAACTGCTCCAGCGTGCTCCTGATGCTCGGCGATACCGAATCCAGAAATTTGGAACGTATGGCACTGTATTCGGCTTGGAAGGGTATGGCCCCTAGCAGCTCTAAGCTCTTCATGGAGAAGAACAGGGCATAAGCCTCCTGTGGAGAAAAAGTCACGGGGGGCAGCTTATAGGTGTCCAGAATCGTGTAGCCGCCGTAGCGGCCCATTTCCGAGTATAAGGGTACACCGATGTCTTCAAGAGCTTTGACGTAGCGAAGGGCGGTGCTTTTGGAGATACTGAACTCTGTCATTAAATCCTGCAGTGTGAAGCGATCCTTTTTGAAAGCATAATTCATAATCCTGTATATGTTTTCGTATTTTTTCATAGCCCCCACCAATGGTGTCTAATTTTGATACCTTTAATGATTATAGTATACATAGATCATACGTAACATCATACTTTAATGAAGGAGTGACATCATGAGCTATGAAGTAGTTACATTTTTATCGATGAATGGAAGAGCAGCAGAGGCCATTGAATTTTATACGCAGCATCTCAAGGCCAAGGTTATCTTCAAGGTGACCTATGAAGAGATGAAGAGGATGGAACCGACCCTGGTGGTGAAGGAAGGAACAGAGCAGTGGGTATCGCACTCCATTCTGGAGGTTGGGGCGCATAAGCTTATGCTGGCAGAGGAAACGATGCTTCCTCAATCAAGCTACCAAGTAGGAAATCATATCTCCCTGTGCATTCAATCTGCAGATCGGCAGGAGATCGAACTCATGTATCACTCACTGCTCCAGGACCCGAGAACAGCGGTGATCCGGCCCTTGGGTGAGATTGTCTTCAGTGAGGCCTATGGGATTGTACAAGATCCATTCGGTATTCTGATTCAATTGATGTATGACAAGCGTCTGGCAAAGTAAACGAAGCAAAAAATGTAGCATCACAGAGAAGAGCCTCTCTATCCACATAAGGTGGATAGAGAGGCTCTTCATCGTATAAGTGGTCGATCGGGCTAGACCATACGTCAGACTTGGCATGTTCATCTAGGCGTGCTTGTCTAGCGTTCTATCTGGCGGGTCCTGAATATTCTTTATATCCTTAGATGCGGAACCTATTCGCGAGCTCCTGCAGCTGTTCTGCCATGCGAGTCAGATCTGCCGCAGAAGAACCAATCTCCTCCATGGAAGCCAGCTGCTGCTGGGCTGCGGCAGAGACCGTCTCTGTATGAGCTGCAGCCTCCTGCGCCAGATGGGTCACCTCGGTCATCGTAAGCACGACCTCTTCTGCCCCATGGGATACATCCTGTACAGCACCAGACACCGACTCCAGCTGCTGCGCAGCCTTCATGACGCTTCTGCGAATGCGAGAGAAGGAGCGGCCTGACGAGTCGATGGACAGAATCCCTTCTCCGACGCGTTCCTTCACGGTCTGCATCGCTTTCAGCGCCTCAGTGACCTGCTGCTGGATGCCCTCGATCTGCTCGGTAATCTGTCCAGCAGAAGCGGCCGAGTTCTCAGCCAGCTGACGAACCTCAGAGGCGACGACGGCAAAGCCTTTACCATGTTCACCGGCGCGTGCGGCTTCAATGGAGGCATTGAGAGACAGCAGGTTCGTCTGCCTTGCAATGTCCGCCATTAGTGTAACAATGGTACCAATGTGCACAGAGCGTTCGTTGAGTGCAGCGATAATAGCATCGAGCTCCTCGACAATGGAACGGATGCCATCGACGTGGACTACGCTGTGACCAATCTGTTCGCTACCATTATCAGAGGCTGCAATGCTCTGCTCGGTGAACTCCGCCATTTGCGCGACAAGACTGGTCATGGATGTCATCTGCTCTGCAATGCCCTGCAGGCCCTCCTGGCCGTGCTGGACCTTGTCGGCTTGCTTCTCACTGCCCGAAGCTACATCCTGGATCGCTACGGTTACATGCTCAATGGCACGTGTAGTCTGCTCTGCTCCTGCTGCTAGCTCCTGAGAGGAGGCCGACAGATTCGAGGTCAGCTCCTGTATGCCTACTACCATCGAGCGAAGATTATTGACCATTTTCTGAAAATGATTGGACAATAAGCCGATTTCATCTCGTCCGGAGATCGCTACCTGCTGGGTCAGATCCCCGTTGCTGATCTGTTCAGCCACCTGTCTGAGGCGCTGTAGTGGCTTCAGCATCGAATGAATCAACCAGTAGGAGAGCAAGGCAATGACGACAGTAGACACACCAAGCACAATGAAAGTCGCATATGTAATTGGTGCGATTGCCTGCGAGATTTCGGAAATCTGCAGTACTCCTGCAATTTTCCAGCCTGTCAGCTCGTTAGTCATATACCTCATACGTTCAGAGATTCCTGCATCATCGATATGATCGAATTGACCCGAGACATCCTTGAACAATCCGTCGCTGACATCCGTCTCGGCTTCTTCTCCAGTAGGCTGTGTCGGATGGCTGATAATCTGCTTGCTGCCATCAAGCATCAGTATATATCCATTATCACCGACCTTCATGTTGGTCATTTCCTGCAATGCCGTCAGATTCAGAGACATGCCCAGAACTCCGTCTCCATCAGCAAGCACGCGCGAGATGAACACGACAGGAATGTTCTCGGTATTCAGGGACACGGACGAGATTACTGTCTCACCGGGCTTGTCCATGGCATCCTTGTACCAGCCTCTTTCTCTTGGATCATAGGGCTCTGAGGAGTTACGCTCCAGACCTCGTACCATAAGGCCATCTTTCGTACCTACGAAAATATTCGTAACCTCTGCATGGGTGGACAGATATAGCTGAAGTTCATGCAGCAGCTCGGATTCCTCTAGATTGGCTGTCATGTCGGTGCTCAGAATGCCCGCATAAAAATCAATATCCTTTACCTTCGTACTAATCGTCTGTGTAGTGATCATGTCAGCAGCTATGATGCCGGACTGAGCCCCTGACATCAATTCAGCTTCAATTTTGTCAGCGGCGACTTCATAAGCAATTATGCTAACCAATAAAGCAGGGATCACCATACAGATTAGAAATGATCCGAGCAATTTTCTGCGCAAAGTAAAAAAGCCTAACTTCATATGTCTCTCCTCCGTTGTCTGTTTCTGTTCTGGTATTGGGAATTGTTTTACAGGTTACATCCATATATATCGGGCTGGAAGCTAAAAGTTATGAGCGCGGGGGGATTTGTAAATAATGAGAAAAGTGGATGGATTGAGTAGATAAGAGTCTGTGACAGGAGGGAGGAATGTAAAAAATAAATCAAAATCGTCAAACCACGGTTTTTGCCACATTAAGGTTAAAATAAGGGATAGCATTGATGTTTTCATATCTTTATAGTACATTAGCAATGAATCCAAAGGAGGCTCTTCATGTACGCAAACAGACAAGAGGATACTTTATACATCATGACCTACACATTAAACAGTGGCATTAAGGGCACTGTGCCTTTGTCTAATCAGCAGATCCAGGAGTGGATGAATTGTTACAAAAGTGGGACGAAATTCGTCACCGAGATTGGAAAGGAATTTTTCGGCCTGCACGCAGACTTGGTTGCTGATTTCAAAGTACATAATTCTTCTTCCAGCTATCAGGAAGTAATCACGCCTGTCCAACAGCCAGACAGCAGTTTGAAGCAGCTATCGAACGCCTACAAAGAAACAGAGATTTTGATCAAAATTGACTGCAAGTGTGGTACCGCATATGTAACGGAGTCCCCATTCAAGCGAACCAAGTGGTACTGTACCAAATGCAAGGAGATCGTGTTCCTGGATTCAAAAAAAGGAATGGTAGAAACTTCACGTGGCGAAGCACACTATATGACCAATAAATATTTCGTGGAAAGAGAAACAACCGGCTAGCGCCGGTTGTTTTTTTGCTATATTCAGGCTTGCAGTGAACGAATGTATTCGACGATCGTCAGCAGCCCTTTATCGAAGTTCTCCAGATTGAAATGCTCATTCGGTGCGTGCAGATTCTCATCTGGCAGACCGAAGCCCATCAGCACGACTGGTGCAGACAATGCCCGTGAGAAGGTCTCGACGATAGGAATAGAGCCGCCGTCTTTGGTGAAAATCGCCCGTCTGCCGTAGACACGCTCGAACGCATCTGCTGCTTGTTGCAGGAAAGGCTGATCTGGATCAATGTTGAAGGCGCGGGCCTTCTCCTTCGGGCGAACATCAATGCGAGCACCAGTAGGCACATGGGAATTCAAATGACGCTCGATCTTGTCCAGGATGTCCTGCGGGTCCTGATTCGCTACCAGTCGGCAGGTAATCTTGGCGTGAGCTTCCTTAGGAATGACCGTCTTGCTGCCTTCGCCCTGGAAGCCACCGTATACACCATTCAGCTCCAAGGTTGGCCGCACTCCGACACGTTCCACGAAGTTAAAGCCTTCTTCGCCATAGAGGCTCTCCAGACCCAGACCCTGACGCAGCTTCTCCTCGTCCAGATCCATCTTCTCCAGCTCCGTCTTCATGGCAGGGGAGAGGGGGGCTACGTCATCGTAGAAGCCATCCACACCGACACGTCCCTGCTCATCATGGAGGGTGGCTAATAGGGTTACCATGGCATGAAGTGCGTTAGGCACTCCACCGCCGTAGCTGCCAGAATGCAGGTCTGTATTGGCTGTGTGCAGGGACAGCTCCATGGAGCATAGTCCGCGTAGTCCTGTGCAGATCGCTGGCTTGCCTTTCTCGATCAGTGCAGTATCGGAGACCAGTACTGCATCGGCAGACAGCTTAGCAGCTGCATCTGAAGTATTGAGGAATTTTAACAGATTAGGGCTGCCAATCTCCTCTTCACCCTCCACGCAGAACTTAATATTGACCGGAAGCTCTCCGTCTTCACGAAGAATTGCCTCGACAGCTTTGAGATGCATGAAGATCTGCCCCTTATCATCTGTTGCCCCACGAGCATACAGCTTGCCATCACGTTCCGTCGGCTCAAATGGAGGCGTCTCCCACAGATTGAGTGGATCGACTGGCTGCACATCATAGTGCCCATAGACCAGTAAGGTGGGCTTGCCAGGAGCATGCAGATGATCAGCATATACAATGGGATGGCCCGCAGTCTCAATGATCTCGATATGCTCAAGACCCGCTGCCTTCAGGTGATCAGCCAGCCATGAGGCTGCCCGGTTCACGTCTTGTTTGTGATTGCTTAGTGCAGAGATGCTAGGGATGGTCAGCCACTCCTTCAGCTCTGACAGGTGCTGCTCCCGATGGTCTGCAAAATATGTAGTATAGATGTTGGAACTCATCTAGTTAGGACCTCCTTCAATCTTTTCTTTCCATAATCTGTCCCTGTCTATTGTACACGTTTTGAAGGCAAAACGGAAAGAACGACGCAAAAGGTTCTTCTGCGCAGGTCTGAGTGTATTGCAGACCCGGAGAAGAACCTTCCTTGGTGAAGCTTGCTCACAATTCTAAATCTGGATTCTTGTGAACTTATCTATCCTTCTATGCCTCTGAATCAATGCGGAACTTCTCGACCTGTGTACGCAACTGCTCTGCCAGATGTGTCAGATCAGCAGCAGACGAGCCGATCTCTTCCATAGAAGCCAGCTGCTGCTGAGCTGCCGCAGAGACGGTCTCGGTATTGGCAGCGGCCTCCTGAGCCAGACGAGAGATGTCTGCCATGGCTTCGGCTGCCATATTTGCTCCTGCTGTCACCTCTTCGGAGGATCGTGTGATGGTATCCAGCTGCTTTGCAGTCTTGGCCACATTCCGGCGAATACGAGAGAAGGAGCGTCCTGATAGATCAATGGAGGCAATCCCCTCCTGGACTCGTTCCTTCACAGTGTCCATTGATTGATGAGCTTGATTCACGCTTTCTTGAATGCTGGTGATCTGATCCCGAATCTGCTGCGCAGATGCAGAGGAGTTCGCTGCGAGCTTGCCGACCTCCGTAGCTACTACGGCGAAGCCTTTGCCCTGCTCCCCAGCTCGTGCTGCTTCAATGGAGGCATTCAAGGCCAGCAGGTTGGTCTGCTTGGCGATCTCAGAGATCAGAGTGATGATACTGCCGATGTGTCCGGAACGTTCACTGAGCGTATTGATTACGGCATCCAGCTCCTCCACGATGGCTTGAATGCCATCAATGTGCATGATGCTGGTCCCGATATGCTCGCTGCCCTGATCCGAGGCCACGATAGCTTGCTCTGATAGCTCCGACATCTGGATAATCATATCAGTCATAGCGTGTGATTTGCCAGCAATGATCTGCATGCTGTCCTGACCTTCCTGTACCCGCATTGCTTGCTGTTCAGTACCTGAGGCTACATCCTGCATGGCTACCGTAACATGCTCAATCGCACTTGTCGTCTGCTGAGCGCCAGCAGCCAGCTCCTGGGCGGAGGAGGACAGATTGACGGTCATATCCTGAATGCCGCCTACCATGCTTCTCAGATTGTCGACCATGGTCTGAAAGTGGCTGGCGAGCACGCCTACCTCATCGCGGGAGTCAATCTGGATTCGGCTAGCCAGGTCTCCTTGACTGATGCTCTCGGCAGACCGACCAAGACGGTGGAGTGGTCGCAGCAGGGAGCGGACGATAATGACCGCAGCCACACCGACCAGCACGGCAGATACCACCATCACAATAATAATGAAGTTCAAGAGAGGCCTTACGGCTGCCTGAATCTCGGCGGTGTCAAGGCTCCCTGCAATTTTCCAGCCAGAGAGCTCATTTGTCGTAAAGCTCATCTCTCTATTGCTGTCAGTGTCTGTGTAGGAGAATAGCCCCTCTGAGGCACCAAACAATTGATCAACCCATGCACCTTCCGGCTGATCCGCACTGGCCAGTGTCGGGTGGACTACAACCTTATGCGTGTTATCCATGATCACAACGTAGCCTTCTTGACCAATTGTCATGTTCGTCATGGCTTGCAGTGCGCTGAGATCAAGGGATAGACCCACAACACCATTCCCATCCGGTAATGTTCGGGAAATGAACACGACAGGGACCTGCTGCGAATTCAGCTCTACAGGCGTAATGACCGTCTGACCAGGCGTGCTCATGGCAAGCTTGTACCAGGGTCTGTCACGAGGATCATAGTTGCTGGAGGTAAGGGGGCGCCCTGGTGCAATTCGACCGTCTGGGGTAGCCAGATACATGTTCAGGACGTCACTATGAGTATTCAAATATGTATCGAGTACATTAATAATACCGGAGTCCTCCGGCACCATGGTCATGTCCGGGCTGAACACGGTTGCATAATATTCAATATCTTTCATCTTAATGCTAAGTGTCTGGGTGACAGCCATATCGGCTGCATTAGTGCCTGCACGTGCACTATTCAATAATTCGTTACGAATCTGATCTCCTGCAGCTAGATACGAGAACACACCAATGATAGACGTGGGGACAAGCAAGCAAAAAAGAAATGCTGCGATTAATTTTTTTCGAAGCGTCAAGAATCCAAGTCTCATTCCAATCCCCCGGCTTTCTGCACGAATTGCACCCATCGGTTAATGGAGCATCTGCTTGATATAATGCATGCTGCGGGCTTTTACATGAAATCCCGCAGCATGCTGATACTATATATATCGGCCAATTCCGAGGGGAAAGAGAGAGGGATTCGAAGGAAATAACTTGAATCCTAGAAGAGACTCATCTGCTCCGGGTCTTCTCCGTCCTCAGGAGGAAGACGAACAGGCAGTGGCTTCGGACTCATTCCCAGTAGTGTCATCAGCTGCTTGGCATTAGCGGCAGCATGCCCGCCAGAGTTGTTGTTGAAGATGACGCACACTTCCTTGCACTGCTGCTCCAGCTCCTGAATGATGTGCTTCCATTCGCTGATCTCCTGCTCATTATAATTATAGAGATAACGCACCTCACGCCAGTTCGGAGCATCACTCTGATTCCAGCCACTGACATTGCGTCCATGCAGTCTGACGAGTGTCAGCTCTGGATGTGTGGCCTTGGGGACGATGGGGATCGATCCAAGGCCAGCCTGCGGCTCGTCACATACACTATGCATCCACTGCTCACGTGAGAGGAAGGCCAGGGTTCGCTCGTAGAATTCGTCCGCGTACCAGCTCTGATGACGGAACTCCACGATGCACGGAGTATCCTTCATCCGGCTACGGGTATCGCGTAGAATCTGTACATTTTCAAATGTGCAATCGAACCATGGAGGGTATTGGAACAAGACAGCCTTGAGCTTGCCTGCCTCCGCCATGGGGGCTATGGACTGCAAGAAGGCGTGATACATATCCTCTTCGGAGGTGAAGTAGGGTAGCTTGCCGCGCGTATGTCCAGTCATTCCCTGATACGCCTTCACGATGAAGGAGAAGCCATTTGGCGTCTCCGCTGCCCACTTCGCCATTCGTTCCGCAGGCTGTACGGCGTAGAAGGAGCTGTCCAGCTCAACGATGGGAAAATGAGTTCCATACACATAGAGCTTGGCTGAGGGCTTGGTGCCGTAGGGTTCAAGGCTCTCGTGGTCGCCCCATCCGGTTAATCCGACTTGAATCATTCGTAGCACCTCATTTGTCATGAATTATGCAACATGTAATTATTGTAGCATGTGATACAATATCAGAGAATTTTACAGGCCAAATGGAATGTCAGTAACTAGATAGACTTGTATTTGGAGGGAGAACCGTATGACAGAATGGTACAAGGACAGCTTCGGAGAAGATTACCTGATCGTGTATAAGCATCGTGATGTAGCAGGAGCGAACCGTGAGGTCCATCGGATGATATCCTGGCTGGGCCTCCCGAAGGGAGCTAGCGTGCTGGATCTGTGCTGTGGAATGGGGAGACACTCCATAGCGCTTGCCCAGATGGGCTACGAGGTGACTGGAGTCGACCTGTCTGAGGTACTACTGCAGGAAGCAACTCATCTTGACGCTCAGGAGCAGGTGAAGTGGGTGTGTGCAGATATGAGAAATCTTCCATTGGAGGGTGGATATGATGCAGTAGTGAACCTTTTTACCTCGTTCGGGTATTTCCGGGATGATCAGGAGCAAGAGAAGGTATTGCATGAAATTCGCCGAATATTGAAGCCGGATGGTCGATTCATCATCGATTATATGAACCCTGCCTATGTCACTCGTCATCTAGTGCCGCATTCTGTTCGATCAATAGAGGGACTGGAGATAGAGGAGCATCGCAAGGTGGAGGACGGATATGTCAGCAAGCAGATCACGCTGCGCCCCTTGAAGGAAGGCCAGGGAGATGTGCGAACTCATCAAGAGCGTGTCAAGCTGTATACCTATGATGAATTCATGCAAATGCTGCAGGAGGCGGGGCTTCATGTTCAGCAAGTACATGGTAGTTATCAGGAGGATAAATATGATGAGCAGCATTCCCCCCGCATGATCTTTGTAGGGTGCCGGAAGGATTAGTACACGGGAGAAGCTATACAGAAGTTATACATAGGTATCTAAGCCGACTTGGAAATATAGTTCACGCAAATCGTACATCTCTCATGAATATAGTAATTCATCAAGGGAAATGGCGACAAAGACAATCTGGTGCCAAAAGAAGGAGTGTTGGACCTCATGAAATTGCCGGAGCTTACTTATTGGGATGGGGATAACTTGATTCAGGCGAAAATATCCATGGCATTCCCTCTGCGATGGGTGAACAGCTACATTCTGCGAGACGGGAAGGATGTGACCATTATCGATCCTGGTCCCCACACGGAGCTGGCGGAGCAGGAATGGAGGTGGTTGCTGGAGCAGCTATCCCTGTCCTTTGACCAGATTACAGGCATTGTGACTACCCACCACCATCCCGATCATTATGGAATGACAGGCTGGCTGCAGGAGCGAAGTGGTGCCCCGGTCTACATGTCCCAAAGGAGCCAGGAGGAAGCGAGGAGGATGTGGGGAGCCTCTACGAATATGCTACAACAATTGCCTGAGTTGTATGCCAGACATGGTATGACAGCGACGTGGCTCGACGCTCTTCCTGCACATATGGAGGAGGGAGAAGGACAGGTAACACCCCAGCCAGAAGTGACTATACTGGATGAGCGGCAGAGCTTGGTCATGGGCGGCCAGTCCTGGCAGATGATTCAGACGGGTGGACATGCTGCTGGCCATCTGTCCTTTTATCAGCCGAAGCGGCGCACGATACTATGTGGAGATGCGGTGCTGCCGCAGATTTCGCCCAATATCAGCTACGTGCCAGGTGGTGAGGTGAATCCGTTACAGCAGTATATGGAGGGACTAAGGAAGCTCGGCGAGTATGAGGTGACACAGGCATACCCAGGGCATAGGAACCCTTTTCCCTATTTTCAAGATCGAACGTCGGTCTTGCTATCCCATCATGAGGAGCGGCTCAATCGCTTGGAAGAGTTGCTCGCAGCAGGACCGACCACAGCCTTCCAGCTCTGCATTCAGCTGTTCAGCCAGAAGCTGACACCTCATCAGATGCGCTTCGCCATGTCAGAGACACTGGCGCATCTGTTCGAGCTGATTCGGCGTGGGCGGGCAACGCAAGTAGGGGGAGATGAGGCGGAGGGAGTTCTGTTCCACCAATCAACGTCCCCACAGTCAGTCAACTAGTACCTTGACCGAATCTGATGAAAGTTAAATGATCTGGCGAGCATAATCGTTCGCGGACAGCGGGGAGCCATAGATAAACGAAGTGTCTACTTTAAGCTTGCTGTTCATCAGTTTTTGAGCTTTGTTCGACAGAACAGCAATCTTAACAGCGGTCGACAGGGCTCCCCGCTTGCAGCGGTTCTACACTCATATTTGATCTGGTCAAGGTATCAGGCAAGAAAATTCAATATGAGAACCTTAAAGGGAGCGGGAGAAGACATGAAAGCCATCACGCTTCTCCCAGCCATGGGACAGCCAGAAGCGCTCTCCCTGCTCGTTGCCACTAATGACGAAGATATGGCATTTATCAATGCCCTCCTGCCGCAGTGCCTGCAAGGCGTGCTCGACCAAATGCTCACCAATGCCGCGCCCTCGCCAAGCAGCGTCAACCGCCAGATGATACAAGAAGCCACGCCGTCCATCATGTCCGGCCAGCACGGTTCCTGCAATACCACTACCGACATCACATACAAAGCTGCAGCCTGGGTTGCGTTTCAGATAGCGCTCAATCTGCTCTTGTGAATCTGCCTCGCTGACGGCTAGCCCTTCCAAATGCTCCCACAGGCTGAACGCATGTTCATAATCCTCTATTGTCATGGGACGAATGCTCCATGAGACCTTCGTGTCACTCATGTCACTCATGTTACTCATGTTACTTGCCTTACTCAATAGTACCCTCTCACTCTCCACTTTAACTAAGACTCTCTATCTTACAGATACATGTCCCAACGTTATTAACATTCCTTCAGCGAACGGGCTCATATCTTACTGCCCATCGGTTAGATATTATGGGGCATCTGATTAAGGAGCGATGTTGTCTCCGAGCGTATCTTCACCAAGCTCCCGTTCCCGCTCTGCTTGCTTGCGGTGGGCAATACGGCTACTCGCGGAGGCGGCAATAGCCCCAACGATATCGTCCAGGAAAGTATGAATCGGGAGGCTCGACTTATCGTTCAGACGCTCCAGCACCCCTGGCTTCAGCTTGTCAACGTATCCATAGTTCGTGAAGCCGATGCTTCCGTATACATTGACGATGGAAAAGGCGAGAATCTCATCTACTCCATACAAGCCTTCATCATTCTCAATCATTTCCTGAAGCGGAGAGATCAGGGCACCTTGCTCTGCAAGTATATCGAGCTGAATGCCAGTCAGTACAGCATTCTGTACCTCTCGCTTGGCCAGTACCTGCTCGACATTGTGAATGCATTCCTCCATCGTAAGGTTGGGGTAGTACTTTTGCTGGAGCAGCATGACCAGCTCTGCAATTTCACTAATCATGACGCCGCGCTTGTGCAGCCACTCTCGGGTAGCATCGGCGACCTTCTTGCTGTTCAGACTATACGGAACTTTTTCTTCCTTCATCATGAAGCACCCTCTCTTAGCCGTTCTTGTCGTATGATTATTTCCTGAATCGGATATTTCTAGCGAGATATGCATGACGAATTTGCTGGTTATTTTTTGCATACAGGCTCGTATACATATTAGTACAATCTCCAGCCTGTTCACAATGCTTGCTATGGTTCGTTTACGGGGAGATCGCTTATGGTAAGTCCGTAATCGGTGGGGCGAATGTGGGCAAGGCTGTAACTACTAGGTTTAGGGGAGGGCTAACACTCATGAAGGGTAAAAGAGCCATTAGATTAGTTCCGGCTGTTGGCGTGCTTGTGGTGCCATTGCTGCTGGCTGGATGCGGTCTATTCGATTCTTCGGCACAGTCCATTGATCCACCGCCAGCTTCGGTGGAAGAAGCGATGCTGAAGGCAGCATCAGGAGAGAGCGTACCGACTGGAGATCGTCTGGAGGCCGTCTATTTGTCGGATCAGAACGGTCTGCTAGCCCCGGTATCGCTTCCAATCGCACCTGGAGATTCGGCGGCTAACGCGAAGACTGCACTTGAGATGCTTGTCAAGGGTGGACCATTCTCAGGCATTATCCCCGAGGGCTTCCAGGGAATACTCCCGCAGGGGACCGAGGTGGAAAGTGTAAGCATTGATCAGGACAGCAAGGTTGCTGTGGTGGAATTCAACTCCTCGTTCCTTAACTATCCCGCACAGGATGAGCGCAAAATGCTGGAAGCACTGACATGGACGTTGACGGAGCGTCCGGATGTACAGAGTGTGCAGGTGTGGGTGGATGGCCGCAAGCTGAATGAGATGCCAGTCAATGGAACACCGACCGACCGTCTGTTGACAAGAGCTTTGGGAATTAATCTGGAGCTTGGAAATGGTGTATCCGCGATGTCTTCTAGTCCTGTAACGGTCTATTTCTCCGCTGCTTCTCCAGCAGGAGTGGCTTACTATGTGCCTGTTACGAGGCTCGTTCAGTCTGGGCCTGACAAGCTTAGCTCTGCTCTGACCGAGCTTATTCACGGACCTCAGTCCAAGCAAGGACTCAATCAGGTGCTGACTGGCCAGACGAAGCTGGAATCCGTCAAGAAGACGGAGGATGGGGTAGTCAGCGTCGCGATTACGGACGATATGTTCGAGCCAGGTGAAATCGTCCCGGCGGAATTCCTGCAATCCATCGTGCTCACGGCAGCAGACAATGTCGGGGGAACAGCCAAGATTCGAATTGAGCTGAATGGTCAAAAGACAGTCATGGGCGAGGATAATCAAAATTACGGATTACCTGTGGCAAGGCCTGAACACATTAATGAAATTCCAATCTAGAGCTATCACGGAGCGTTCCTGTTTTTGGATTTTTACAATTCCTCTGTTAGAATAGAGTGAACATGCAGGACGCAAACGATGTAGGAGGAAAACATGAGATCTAATGGACGTAGCAACAATGATGAGCTAAGGCCGATGAAGTTAACCACAGGCGTGAACAAATATGCGGAAGGCTCCGTATACATTGAAATGGGAGATACGAAGGTGATGTGTACTGCCAGTGTAGAAGAGCGGGTACCTCCCTTCATGAAAGGGCAAGGCAAGGGCTGGATCAATGCAGAGTACTCAATGCTGCCTAGAGCAACACATACTCGTAATCAGCGTGAAGCAGCTCGCGGGAAGCTGGGGGGACGCACGATGGAGATCCAGCGTCTGATCGGCAGAGCACTGCGCTCAGTCGTCGACTTGCAGGCACTTGGGGAACGCACAATCACACTGGACTGTGATGTTATACAGGCTGATGGAGGTACAAGAACTACTTCCATCACAGGTGCCTTTGTCGCGTTGTCCATTGCGGTCGATAAGATTGCCCAGCAGCATAAGCTTCAGGTATTTCCTATTACGGACTTCCTTGCCTCAGTGAGCGTGGGAGTAGCCGGGGGGAATACGGTACTTGATCTTAATTATGATGAGGATTCCAAAGCCAAGGTCGATATGAATCTGGTAATGACGGGCAGCGGAAAATTCGTGGAGCTGCAAGGTACTGGAGAGGATAGCCCATTCGATCGCAAGGAACTGGAAGAGATGCTGACGCTCGGCGAGAACGGCATTCTGCAGCTAATTGAGCGCCAGAAGGAAGCTTTGGGGCCGATCGCATTGAAGATTGGCAGTCGCAAGACCGGGGTGAATGCTTAATGAGCAGTCAGAAGGATATCGTTATCGTCGCCACGAAGAACAAGGGCAAGGTACGCGAGTTCGCCCATGCGCTGGCCCCTTTTAACAAAGAGGTTAAGAGCATGTTTGATTACCCGGATCTGCCTGAGGTGGTGGAGGATGGCGCGACTTTTTCTGATAATGCCCTGAAGAAGGCGAGAACAGTAGGTGATGCTCTGGGATTGCCCGTTCTTGCTGACGATTCCGGTCTTTGTGTGGACTTGCTGGATGGAGCACCGGGTGTCTATTCTGCACGCTTTGCAGGGGAGGGCGCCACGGATGAGGACAACATCGAGAAGCTGCTGGAGCTGCTGGAAGGAGCGCAACAGGGAGATGATACGGGACAACCGTTATTGAGCCCTGCTCGCTTCGTCTGCTCATTAGTATTGTATGATCCGCAGACAGGACGTACGCTGGAGGCTTCTGGGGAAGTCGAAGGCTGGATTACCGCTGAGAGAGCTGGGAATGGCGGCTTCGGTTATGACCCTGTATTCTACGTGCCAGCCTATGAGAAGACCATGGCCGAGCTGACGATGGAGGAGAAGCAATCCATTAGTCACCGCGGGGTAGCGCTGCGTTCTCTGGTACAGCAGTTAGGTAGTCACGAGCTGTAAGTACAGAGGATGGCTAGAATGGATGGATCTGGAGCATTGACCAGATCACATGTGAGTATAGAGCCGCTGTCCGCTAACCATTACTCTCCCAGATCATGAAGCATTACATCAGGTTAGATCAAGGCACCAGGATATGTATAGAATATTGTGAAATAAGGAAGCAGGCAGCTCGAATATGACGAGCTGCCTGCTTATTTTAGATAACAACTATATAGAGCCAAAGGGTAGAGCCAAAAGAAATCTTGGGATAGTAGCGATCGGAAGGTTGTTCTGTCATCATTAACGAATGGCGACCTTATAGGTACGAAGCCAGTAGTTGACCTGAGTCAGGTAGGCGAACAGTTGCGGACCCGACATTAGCTGTCCGAACCAAGGAAGATTGGACGAGGCTTCAGGCGAAGCTGCAATTTCCCGTATCCGGGCTGCATCAATCAGTGGCAGAATCGGAGAGGAGGGGTCATCCAGCATATCCAATGCCTGCTTACGCACCTCATGGAGATAGGCGGGATTGTGCGTCTTGGGATAGGGACTCTTTTTGCGATATAGCACATCATCAGGCAGAACGCCCTCCAGCGCCTTGCGCAAGATACCTTTCTCACGACCGCCCGTCACCTTGATCTCCCACGGAATATTCCATACATATTGCACCAGGCGATGATCACAGTAAGGGACACGCACCTCCAGGCCAACGCCCATGCTCATTCGGTCCTTACGATCCAGCAATGTGGGCATGAAGCGTGTAATATTGAGGTAGGACATCACCCGCATCTGTGCGGCTTTACCTGTCTCTCCTTGCAGACGGGGTACCTCTCTGACGGCCTCGCTATAGCGATCCTGCAAATATTCAAGCGGCTTGATCCAGTCCCTGATCTCGGGGGAAAGCAGATTAGCCCGTAGCTCTGGAGCTACTGCCCACGGGAAGGTGCCTGCATTCAACATTTCCTCCCGATGGAACCAGGGGTAGCCACCAAAGACCTCATCAGCAGCCTCACCTGAAATAGCCACGGTTGCTCCCTTTTTGATCTCCCGACAAAACAGGTATAAAGAGGAATCCACATCCGCCATCCCTGGCAAATCCCTCGTGCGAGTCGAATATTCCAAAGCCTCCACAACCTCGGGAGTGTCAAACTCAATCCAGTGATGCTGAGTGTTCAAATCCTCGATCATGCGCTGTATCCAAGGGGCATCTGCTCCAGGCTGGAAGGAATGGGCTTTGAAGTGCTTGTCATTATCGACGTAATCGACTGAATACGTGTGAATCTGTCCTTGTCCTGTTCGATTATAATAACTCACTGCAAGCGAGGATAGTGCGCTCGAATCGAGCCCTCCTGACAGCAGGGAGCAGACAGGGACATCCGAGGCCAGCTGTCGTTCAACCGTATCCTGAAGGAGCTCTCTTACCTTGGCAGCTGTGTCTTCCACATTGTCTTCATGGGCGGCGCTCTCCAGCTTCCAGTAGGTGCGAATTCGGCTTCCATTGCGGTCATAGGTTAGCGTCTGTCCTGGTCTAAGCTCCTTGATGGAGGCATATACACCATGACCGGGTGTTCTTGCCGGGCCAATAATAAAAATCTCTGCAAGACCGTCTGCATGCACGACAGCCTCCACATCGGGGTGCTGAAGCAATGCCTTGGGCTCTGATCCGAAGATGAGAGCATCCTTGTTCTCACTATAGAAAAAAGGCTTCACTCCCAGCCGATCCCTGGCCATAAAGACCTGCTCTTCCTTGCCGTCCCATATCGCAAAAGCAAAAATTCCATTCAACCGATCTACGCAGTCAGGTCCCCATTCCATATACGCAACGAGCAGAACCTCGGTATCACATTGTGTCGTAAACGAGTGGCCTCTCTGCTGCAGCTCCAGCTTGAGCTCTGGTGCATTATAAATCTCCCCGTTATAGACGATTGTATACGTAGTATCATCACGCTTGCGGATCATGGGCTGAGCTCCGTTCTCAGGGTCCATGACGCTCAGTCTACGGTGACCAAAGGCACAGGGATTGGAGATCCAGGTGCCCGATGCATCCGGCCCGCGGCTCACGAGTGTGTTCGTCATTTGCAGGAGCAGATTGGATTGTCGGGTGAGATCTGTATTCCACTGTATGAATCCGGTAATTCCGCACATGTAGATTCATCCCTTCCTTGTCATAGTTCATCCAGTGTCTGGTTTTTGACATCGAGAGTATAAACAAGGATATGCCGAATCAAGGCATAAAATGTCTGTCCGCTTCGAAAACTACATATGATCCGGGGGACTGCAGACACATAGTACCCTCAGGAAGGGGGACTCAAATGTACTACATCAAGGATGCCAAGATCAGAAGGTACACGGAGATTAACGGGATGCGCTGTGCCGAGATTGAGGTTGCACCAGGAGCCGCGGATGATCCGTCTTTGCTCGTATATGTTGCTCCTGCTACCGACAGCAATCAGTATCAATTGCTTCGCATTGTACGTAATGATGCCGATCTGGAGCTGGACTGGTACGATAACAATCTTCATTCTGCCTTTGAGGATGCAACAGAGCAGGCCTTTACGGATTCAACCTTATCTACGGCTGGCGAGGAACGTGGCAAATTCACCTCGGAGCTATTGGGGTTCGGTAAGCTGGAGGCAGAGTTGTCGGAGGAGTTCGGTGCTCGTTAGCGAGTTCGCAGGTGACGCTGCACACACGGCAGGCAACACACGAGCACACACATAAGTCTGAAGGGGAAAGGAGGGAAATTATGAACGTTAAGGATAATTATAAGAAGAACAAGGGCAACAATTATTCGCATGACTCTGAATATGCTGAGAAAGTCCTTGATCAGAACGTAAAGCATCCATCTGGAAAGAATCCATGGCGCACAGGAAATAAGTAGCCCCTTGTGGCCTTGTGAAGAATAGTCGTCTGCTTGATGTGGACGGCTATATCTTTTGTTAAAATGAGAGGTGAATTATGAAATTAAATAAATACTTTCCTTTGACCTCTTATCTGTGCTATAATCAAAAACGCACTAAATACATAATTTTAAAGTGTCCCAGTAGCTCAGCTGGATAGAGCAACGGCCTTCTAAGCCGTCGGTCGGGGGTTCGAATCCCTCCTGGGACGTATTACAAGAAGTACTCCATCATGGAGTGCTTTTTTACGTCTGGGGATGAGAACCCCAACACTAGTAACATGAACATGCGATTGCTTAAGCGAACTTTTGCTGAATTAGCCTGGCTTGACAGCTATTATTCGAAGTCGCTTGTAATCTGCATACCAGTTCCCGTTCCGGAACAGCTCAGTGCGGCATGCAGCCGCTATTTTACTGTAGATTTCTTGTCTTTCTTGTTCTGTAAATGTTGAGAAATAGGGCTTTCCTGCAAAGGCCTCCAGCCAAATGTGAAGCCCCTGCTCCCCACATTCAAGCACAGTAGGACGATCATAGTGGATAGCGGACAGCACCCGGAATCCTTGCTTCTCCAGCAGAGAGCTGTAAGCACCAAGCGTTGGAAAATACCAGGGATGAAGGCTTTCGCCATCGATTCCATAATCCTGACTTAAGACCTGATGAATGGCGTTAACGACCTGCTGCACATTGCCGTGGCCACCGAATTCCAGCACCAGACGTCCACCCGGCTTGAGTGCATGCCACATGCAGGTCACTACCTCGGCAGCCTCGGTGACCCAATGCAGGGCAGCATTGGAGAACACCGCATCTAGCGGCTCGGGGACGGTGAAGCTTGCGGCATCTCCCTGAACAAAGGTCAGCGCGGGATATTTGTGCTGAGCCTTGTCAATCATTTCGGGTGACATATCCATGCCAATGACTCGTGCTCCCGTCTCGAAAATGGCGTTACAAAGATCGCCAGTACCGCACCCCAGATCAAGTATAAGTTCTCCGGCCTGAGGAGCAAGTACATCAACCAATCCCTTGCCGTATTGAGTTACAAAGGCTAACTGTTGATCGTAAGTGTCTGGATTCCAAGTATTTGAAGACATCAGGGCCATCTCCTTCATCATCTGTGATTATATTGCCATTGTCGCATAGAAATGCACCTATACTGAAATATTGGAAAACTACCACGTTAATAGGCGTAGCCTATCGACGACGACGTGTTTATAAAAGTTATGAGTGTTTTTCGCAGACAGAATCAATCACTATTGGTGCTCATCCTTAGACGTTAGCTGCTTAGTTTGGTTGATGCTTATAAGATGCTAATGAACATGATTTAGGAAGTGTTTTGTCGAGTGGTTGTGTGGGCTTCTTGAACTCGTTTACAATGGAATGGTGAGAATATGAACTTAGGCATACACTTTGGATACATAGAAGGGAGAGCGCTTGCTATGAAATTCAGAACATTGGGCACGACCGGGTTGAAGACCTCTGTTATTGGAGTAGGAACCTGGCAATTCGGTGGTGAATGGGGTTTGACGTACACGCAGAGTCAGGTGGACAGCATACTGGATAAGGCAGCTGAATTGGACATCAATCTAATTGATACTGCGGAATGCTATGGCGATCATTTGTCTGAATCGTTCATTGGTGATTATCTCAGTCGACGTGAACGTGAACGCTGGATCGTGGCTACCAAGTTCGGTCATCATTTTCATGGATTGTTCGAACGGACAGATCAATTCTCGGCAGAAGCAGTGCTTGCGCAGCTGGATCAGTCATTAAAGGCGCTTCGAACAGAATATATCGATATTTATCAATTTCATTCCGGGCCGGATAACAGCTTTGACAATGATAAGCTATGGACCATGCTGGACAAGCAGGTAGGGGCCGGGAAAATCAGGCATCTGGGCATCTCCATCGGGAGCAATGCGAACATTTATCAGACCTCGCAGGCCAATGATTTGAAAGCGGAGGTTATCCAAGTGGTGTATAACCGTCTGGATCGAGTGCCTGAGGAAGAGGTGTTCCCTTCCTGCGAGGAGCAGAAGCTCGGTGTGCTGGCACGCGTGCCGCTGGCGAGTGGGTACCTCAGTGGCAAATATAAGCCGGGAGCAGCCTTTGGCGAAAACGATGTCCGTCATAAGCATGACGTGCAGCAACGGGACGAGCGACTGGCGCAGGTGGAGCAGATTCAGCGTGAAGAAGTGCCAGAAGGCGTCCCGATGGCAGAGTGGGCTTTGGCCTGGTGCTTGCAGCATCCGGCTGTGACGGCCGTTATCCCAGGCTGCAAGACTCCTGAGCAGGTTGAATCCAATGCAGCTGCTGCCGCGCTCGCACTGGTTAATGATGAGCATCCCCAGGCTGTTAAGTCCTGAATGTGCTAAAAGTCTAGGGCGGAGTTCTAGTGGTTGTTCTATTAGGGGTAGAAAAGGTGCTCTCGTTATGGAGGGCGCCTCTTTTTATATGGAGTATATAGGGTTCTCATCCCCAGATGTAAAAAAAGCACTCCATATGGAGTGCTTACTGTACGTCCCAGGAGGGATTCGAACCCCCGACCGACGGCTTAGAAGGCCGTTGCTCTATCCAGCTGAGCTACTGGGACATAAAATTCAAGCGAAGATTAATGTACCATATATTCGAAGTAAGTTCAAGTGTTATTTTCAAACTACCTCTAAAAGTAAGCAATACAGGTTTTTTCGTTTTCGAAATAGGGTATGTTAAAATCATATGGATTTCTATTAAAAACACGCTATTGGACTTCGGCTGTTGTTTCCCAGTATAATCTACAATCATTTGGGCATTTGAGCTTTCGGAGGAGAGGGGGGAATATTATAAAGGACTCCAAGGTATCCACAGAAGATAACAATATTGTCTTGTTTCCGAAGACGCTGGATTATTACCAGATTCAACTGACCGTGATGCTTGAGAACGAGCGATACCAGGAAGCCATGGGGCTGCTGCGCTTTTTGTTGAAGTGTCAGGGACAGAATCCGAAGCATTATGAAGAATGGGATGCACTTTTGCAATGGCTTGAAGCGGCTTTTCCGCAAGGAACTGTACATACCGAGCTGTCTGAGAATAGTACGGATGATGAGGGAGACGTCAGTGAAGAGGAGTTGGCAAGAAGGCAGGCGCACTTGAAGCTGCAACAGGATTCGGGCTATGGCGATAAGCTCCTTCGCATGGTTATGGAAGAGCCCTTGTCCGAGCAGACGATGTTGGCGCTGGAGCAGCTATCCTATCTGGAGCAGCCTGAGATTGATGAGGCCTTGATGCAATGGCTCGAGGAGAAGCCGATGCATCCGTTGCTGCAGTTCCGAGTGCTCCAGACGCTGCGCAAACGGGGTGTGGATGGCACGCTTCGTTTTAAGCGGGATGGCTCGGCAGCAGAGATTGATATGGATACCGTGCCACTGCAACCGGATGATTTTCCACCACCCATTATTCATATTCTGGAACGTGTGGCTGATCAGACGGAGGTGCATGAGCCGACGCTGTTTTATTTTGCTCAGGAATTGTGGTCACAATTTGTCATGGCTGTGTATGGAACGGACGATTATCGGTCAATGCTGAGTGAAGACGACAGCATGATGGACATCTGGGCGGCAGCGCTGCATCAGACGGTATCAGAGAGCCTTACAGGTGCGAAGGATGAAGAAGAGACAAGAAGCCTGTACGGCATTACCGATTCCTTGCGGTTCAGGTATGAGCAGGCGTACCGATCGATGAAGCATTTTGTATCCGTCGGGATGCACACTCCATAGCTGCGGGAACAATTCCCATTTCCTGCCATAAGGGTTGCCCTTGAAAAAGTTTTCAAAGTTGTATATACTATGATGGAAATTTTGTGCGTATTTTTAGCGTGAATTCAAGTTAAGATATTGTTGGAGGGGAAAGCATAAAATGAAAGCAACTTGGGAGAAAATAGACAAGAACGTAGGCGTTCTTGAAGTTGAGGTTGAAGCGGAACGTGTCTCCGCTGCGCTTGACAAAGCTTTTAATAAAGTAGTGAAACAAGTAAACGTACCCGGATTCCGTAAAGGCAAAGTACCACGTCCAATTTTCGAGAAACGCTTTGGTATTGAGAGCCTCTACCAAGATGCAATCGACATTCTGCTGCCAGAAGCTTACGGCGAAGCAGTGAACGAGACTGATATCTTCCCTGTAGACCGTCCTGACGTGGAAATCGATCAATTCAACAAAGGCGAGACTTTCAAGTTCAAAGCGAAAGTTACTGTGAAGCCTGAAGTTGAGCTGGGCGAGTACAAAGGCGTTGAAGTGCCTGTAGCGAAATCCGAAGTAACGGATGAAGAAGTTACAGCTGAACTGGAGCGTCTGCAACAGCGTCATGCTGAACTGGTTGTCGTAGAAGAAGAAGCTGCTCAATCCGGCGATACTGCTGTGCTTGATTTCGACGGTTATGTAGACGGGGAGCAATTCGAAGGCGGACAAGCTGAGCGCTATTCTCTGGAACTCGGATCCGGTACCTTCATCCCAGGCTTTGAAGACCAAGTGATCGGCATGAATACTGGTGATTTCAAGGATGTTGAAGTAACCTTCCCTGAGAACTACCACTCTGCTGAGCTGGCTGGCAAAGCAGCGGTATTCAAAGTGAAAATTCATGAGATCAAGCGCAAGCAACTGCCTGCACTGGATGACGAGTTCGCGAAAGATGTCAGCGAGTTCGATACTCTGGCTGAGTACAAAGAAGATCTCAAGAAACAACTTCAAGAGCGTAAAGACAACGATGCTAAAGCAGCACGTGAAAATGCTGTAGTAGAAAAAGTTGGCGAGAACGCAACAATCGACATTCCTGAAGCAATGATCAACAGCGAAGTTGAGAACATGATGCGTGATTTCGACAACCGTCTTCGCAATCAAGGCATGAACATTGACATGTTCCTGAGCTTCTCCGGCCAGACTCGTGAGGATCTGCAAGGACAAATGAGTGAAGATGCTGCTAAGCGCGTACGCAACAACCTGGTGCTGGAGCAAGTAGCCAAAGCCGAGAATATTGAAGTAAGCGAAGAAGAAGTGAACGAAGAACTGCAAAAAATGGCTGACACTTACAAGCGTTCTGTTGAAGAAATTCGCGGAATTCTTGAAGGTAATGGCTCCATCAGCAATCTTCGTGAGGAAATCTCTCTTCGCAAAACAATCGCCCTGCTGGTAGATAGCAGCAAGGAAGTAGAAGCTCCAGCTGCTGAGTAAGCCTTTCGGCAAAAGGGAGATTCAACGAATTACATGACAACTCATTATCGGGCGAAGGGATACCTTACTTCCAATAGTGAATGATACAGAAATAGGGCACGCAGTTAATTGACTCGTGCCTTATTTTTAACTTTTGGCATCCAAACCCTGGCAGTTCAGGAGGCAAATAGTACCTGATACTACATGGGGTATACCCTGTGGGGGACTGCAAGGACCCGAGGGTTAAGAGCCAGCGTCCCTTGTACATAGGTTCCATTTTGTCGTGTTACTGCGATTACGAAGTACATATACTGATTCAGAGCCATGCTAAGCGGGCTACCTGAGTCCCATTTGCACTGCACATATAAAACATGTTTAAATATGATAAGGTCTGCAATATGACATTGGACCTGTTACATGTTAAAATACGTTTAGGTAAAAGTCTGTTTCGGTTTTGCCGATTTTCATTTTACCAATGGAAAAGAGGTTGGTCACAATGAGTCTCGTACCTATGGTTGTTGAGCAAACAAATCGGGGAGAGAGATCCTACGATATCTACTCCCGCTTGCTTAAGGATCGCATTATTTTTCTGAGCAGCGCAATTGACGATGATGTTGCCAATCTCGTTATAGCACAGCTTCTGTTCCTGGCTGCGGATGATCCTGAGAAGGATATCAGCTTGTATATCAATTCGCCCGGCGGTTCTGTAACAGCCGGTATGGGTATATATGATACAATGCAAATCATCAAGCCTGACGTATCAACCATCTGTGTAGGTATGGCTGCAAGCATGGGCTCTCTGCTGCTCACGGCCGGCGCGCCTGGCAAGAGATATGCCCTCACCAACAGTGAGGTTATGATTCATCAGCCGCTTGGTGGCATCCAAGGGCAGGCATCCGATATACAGATTCATGCCGACTGGATTATCAAGACACGCCAGAAGCTTAATCAGATTTATGTGGAGCGAACAGGTCAGCCCCTGGAAAAAATCGAACGGGATACAGACCGCGACTTTTTCATGGATGCCGAAGAAGCTAAAGCATACGGGATCATAGACCAAGTGCTTACCAAGCCGACCAATTTGTAAAGGGGTGGTTACATGTTCAAATTTAACGATGAGAAAGGGCAACTGAAGTGCTCCTTCTGCGGAAAATCACAAGAACAGGTGCGCAAGCTGGTTGCGGGACCTGGAGTCTATATATGCGATGAGTGTATTGAATTATGTACGGAGATCGTGGAGGAGGAGCTGGGTCACGAGGAAGAGCTTGACCTCAAGGATATTCCAAAACCACTTGAAATTCGTGCAATTCTGGATCAATATGTGATCGGGCAGGACCAAGCTAAGAAGTCCTTGTCTGTTGCCGTATACAATCACTACAAACGGATCAATACACAGAGCAAAGCCGATGATGTCGAGTTGACGAAGAGTAATATTCTGATGCTGGGACCTACAGGCTCTGGTAAGACTTTGCTTGCACAGACTATGGCCAAGATTCTGAATGTGCCATTCGCCATTGCTGATGCAACATCCCTGACAGAAGCAGGTTATGTCGGTGAGGATGTGGAGAACATCCTGCTGAAGCTCATTCAAGCAGCAGATTACGATGTAGAGAAGGCAGAACGCGGCATTATCTACATCGATGAGATTGACAAGGTTGCTCGCAAGTCCGAGAATCCTTCCATTACGAGAGATGTCTCTGGTGAAGGTGTTCAGCAAGCCCTGCTGAAAATTCTCGAAGGTACGGTAGCTTCTGTTCCACCACAAGGTGGACGTAAGCATCCGCATCAAGAATTCATTCAAATCGATACAACGAACATTCTGTTCATTTGTGGCGGTGCATTCGACGGGTTGGAGCAAATGATTAAGCGCCGGATTGGTAAAAAGGTCATCGGCTTCAACGCTTCTGCTGAGCAGAAGGATCTGAAGCCAGGCGAATACCTGCAAATGGTACTGCCTGAGGATCTGCTCAAGTTCGGTCTGATCCCTGAATTTGTAGGGCGTCTGCCAGTCATTTCGACGCTGGAGCCGCTTGATGAGAACACACTGGTACGTATTCTGTCGGAGCCTAAGAACGCGCTGACGAAGCAATATCAGAAGCTGCTGGAAATGGACAATGTCACGCTGGAATTCCAGCAAGACGCACTAGAGGCCATTGCCAAAGAAGCGATCAAGCGCAATACCGGAGCACGTGGTCTGCGTGCGATTATTGAAGGCATTATGCTGGATGTCATGTACGAAGTGCCGTCCCGTGATGACGTTACCACTTGCATCATTAACGAGAAAGTCGTTCAGGATAAAATGGCTCCCGAGCTTCGTGGTGCCGACAAAGATAAAACACAAGAAGAGAGCGCCTAAGACTATAACTTTCGCGATCTCGATAACATGAGCCTGCCATCCTCCACGTTCCGCCCGCTTTGACGTCTAAGCGGGCGGGGGTGGAGCTTTGGTATTATGGGAGAGATATGACCATGTTCTTAAGACAAGACACCCGTCCCGTCAAAGTCGGCAATCTGACCATTGGCGGAAGCAACGAAGTGATCATTCAGAGTATGTGTACGACGAAGACAGCTGACGTACAGGCTACCGTAGCTGAAATTCTGCGCTTGGAGGAGGCTGGCTGCCAGATTGTTCGGGTAACTGTCAACAATGAAGAGGCTGCCGCCGCCATCAAGGAGATCAAGAAGCAAATTCATATTCCTCTTGTTGCGGATATTCATTTTAACTACAAGCTCGCTCTGCTTGCCATTGAGAACGGCATCGACAAGGTACGGATCAATCCCGGAAATATCGGCCGCCGTGAGAAGGTCGAGGCAGTCGTTAAGGCTTGTAAGGAAAAGGGGATTCCGATTCGCATCGGAGTCAATGCTGGTTCCCTGGAGCAGCATTTGCTGGACAAATACGGTTACCCTACGCCTGATGCGATGGTGGAGAGTGCTCTCTTTCACATTAACATTCTGGAGGAGCTGGACTTCCACGATATTATCGTGTCCCTGAAAGCATCGGATGTACCCATGGCGATCGAGGCGTATACCAAGGCTGCTAAAATCATTCCTTACCCGCTGCATTTGGGTATTACCGAAGCAGGAACACTGTTCACAGGGACTGTGAAGAGTGCAGCCGGGATGGGAGCTCTACTCTCTGCTGGTATTGGCTCGACGATGCGTATCTCACTCAGTGCTGATCCTGTCGAGGAAGTTAAGGTAGCTCGTGAGCTGCTGAAGACGTTTGGACTGATTACCAATGCAGCGACGCTTATTTCTTGTCCGACCTGTGGACGCCTGGATATTGATCTGTTCTCCATCGCCAACGAAGTTGAGGATTATATTGCCAAGCTGAAGGTTCCCATCAAGGTATCCGTTCTGGGTTGTGCGGTGAATGGGCCTGGTGAAGCGAAGGAAGCTGATATTGGAATTGCTGGAGCGCGCGGCGAAGGTCTATTATTCCGTTATGGACAGATGATTCGCAAGGTTCCTGAAGCAGACATGGTAGACGAATTGAAGAAAGAAATTGATATCATCGTCAAGGCCTATGAAGAGACCGGCGAGATTCCAGGACGTAAGGAACGCCATGGCCACCAGAAGCAAGAGGCTTGACCAAGTCTTTGTGCTGGATGGATTGTGAACTAATACATTGAATATTTGCCGGGTTGGCTAAAGATAAATGTGACCTAATGGCTCTGCTCATTTGGCTGCTTGAGTCACAATTGCATATGTACGGGCTGCCAGGTTCAATTGCAGCTTGTTATATTGAAGAAGCGTGTGGGGCACTCACATGCTTCTTTGCTTTGCATCTCCTCCACCATTCTCCTTCATCATTCTCCTTCATCATCTTCTCCATGTTCTCGTCTGTAACTTCTTTTGTGTACATCGTTTAGAGGCTGATGAAAAGGAAATAATGGTTGTCATAGACGATCCCTGCAGACAGGGAGTAAAACGGAGGAATGACAAATGGATTTCACTATGATTATCATGCTCGTACAGTTGTTCTTTGGAATTGTAATCGGATTGTACTTTTGGAATTTGCTTCGCAGCCAGAAGACCAATCGGAGCGCTGTGGACCGAGAATCACGTAAGGAATTGGACAAGCTAAGAAAGCTTCGTTCCATTACATTGACCAAGCCTTTGGCCGAACGTACTCGGCCCGCAGCCATTCAGGATATTGTGGGGCAGAAGGATGGGCTGCGTGCGCTCAAGGCAGCATTGTGCAGCGCGAACCCTCAGCATGTCATTATTTATGGCCCTCCCGGAGTAGGCAAGACAGCCGCCGCTCGTGTCGTGCTGGAGGAAGCGAAGAAGAATCCGTCCTCTCCATTTCGGGCTGATGCAAAGTTCACAGAGATTGATGCGACGACGGCGAGGTTCGATGAACGCGGAATTGCTGATCCACTCATTGGCTCTGTTCATGACCCCATCTATCAGGGAGCTGGTGCAATGGGGGTGGCTGGAATTCCCCAGCCAAAACCAGGTGCCGTGACGAAGGCTCATGGTGGCATATTGTTCATTGATGAGATTGGAGAGCTACACCCTACTCAGATGAATAAATTGTTGAAAGTGCTAGAAGATCGTAAAGTATTTTTGGAGAGCGCATATTATAATTCTGAAGATACGCATACACCTGCGTACATTCACGATATTTTTCAGAATGGCTTACCAGCGGACTTTCGTATGGTCGGGGCGACGACACGTTCTCCACACGAGCTGCCGCCCGCACTTCGCTCCCGCTGCATGGAGATTTACTTCCGCTCGTTGCTACCAGATGAGATCGGCCGAATCGCGGAGGATGCTGTAGCTAAGCTGAGCTTCGAGCCTTGCCCTGAGGCAGTGAAGGTGGTACAACGTTATGCAACGAACGGTAGAGAAGCAGTGAACATGATTCAGTTGGCTGCAGGGATCGCATTGACGGAACAACGCAATATGCTGCATCCAGACGATCTGGAATGGGTGGCTGGCAGCAGCCAGATCCAGCCTCGTCCCGACCGGAAGGTGCCTACCCATCCACAGGTGGGCTTTGTGAATGGACTCGCGGTCTATGGGCCGAACCTTGGTATGCTATTGGAGATTGAGGTGACAGCAGTCCCTGTGTCGAGGGGGCAGGGTAACTATAATATTACTGGCGTGGTTGATGAAGAAGAGATTGGTGGCGGGTCTCGTACGCTGCGGCGCAAGAGTATGGCTAAAGGCTCTGTGGAAAATGTGCTCACGGTATTGCGGACGTGCGGGCTACGTCCTGAGGATTATGAGCTGCATATCAATTTCCCAGGTGGAACGCCGATTGATGGTCCTTCGGCTGGCATTGCCATGGCTACGGCTATTACATCTGCGATTCGAAATATCCCGATTGATCATGAGCTGGCCATGACAGGAGAGGTTAGCATCCATGGCAGAATCAAGCCAATAGGCGGAGTGCTGGCCAAGATTGAAGCAGCAGTGCAGGCTGGTGCCAAGCGTGTCATCATCCCGCTGGATAACTGGCAGAGCTCCTTCGATAAGCTTGAGGACCTACAGGTCATTCCGGTGCAGTCCGTAGATGAAGCCTTTGCTTTTATTTTCGGGGAAGCATGGAATCCAGAGCAGGAAGCAACGGCGCCAATGGAGAATTTTTTGCCAGCGAGAACGAGCTTTTTACAGGCAGAAGGGCCGCATGGAAGCAGCATGTGAGTTCCAAATCGACGCAGATGGGTGCCTCTCATTGGTTTTTCCATGAAACATTTGTTAAAATAGCAATAATGACAACCTGGGCATCTTGTATGTGAGATATTGAGGCTTATCGATATAGGCCTGAGGATACATGATGCTGAACCTGAGAACCATTGGAGGTGCGAAAGCGATGGGACCAAGTAAAACTAAAGGCCGTCGTTTTCCTTTACTGCCTTTAAGAGGACTTCTTGTCTACCCGAGTATGGTTCTGCATCTCGATGTGGGCCGGGAAAAATCGGTCAAGGCTTTGGAAAAAGCGATGGTAGAGAATAATTTGATCCTGCTGTGTTCTCAATCCGATGTTAATATTGAAGAACCTACCCAGGATGATATTTTCAAGATTGGAACGGTAGCCAAAGTACGTCAGATGCTCAAGCTTCCGAACGGGACCATTCGTGTTCTCGTGGAGGGGCTGGAGCGTGCAGAGATTATCCAGTACCTGGAGAATGACGAGTACTACGAGGTAATGGCGAAAGAACTGCCTGAGCCTGACGTGACCCATCTGGAGATTGATGCCCTGATGCGTACGGTGCTGAACCAATTTGAGAACTATATCAATTTATCGAAGAAGGTTACCCCGGAGACGCTGGCGGCGGTCTCTGATATCGAGGAGCCTGGCAGATTGGCTGATGTCATTACCAGTCACCTAGCTCTCAAAATAAAAGACAAGCAGGAAATTCTGGAGACGATCGATGTTGCAGAGCGGCTCGAAAAGCTGCTGGATATTCTGAACAACGAACGTGAAGTTCTGGAGCTGGAACGCAAAATCAATCAGCGTGTGAAAAAGCAGATGGAGAAAACGCAAAAAGAATACTATCTCCGCGAGCAGATGAAAGCGATCCAGAAGGAGCTTGGTGATAAGGAGGGTCGTGCCGGTGAGGTAGAAGAGCTTCGGTCACAGATGGCGGAGCAGGAGCTACCTGACAAGGTAAAGGAGAAGCTGGAGAAGGAGATCGAGCGACTGGAGAAAATGCCTACCAGCTCAGCTGAAGGCGGGGTCATTCGCAACTATGTGGATTGGCTACTCAGTCTGCCATGGAGCAAGACGACAGATGATGATCTGGACATGGCGCGTGCAGAAGAAGTGCTCGATGAAGATCATTATGGTCTGGAGAAGCCGAAGGAGCGTGTGCTAGAGTATTTGGCTGTACGCAAGCTGGTGAAGACCATGAAGGGACCGATTCTATGTCTCGTCGGGCCGCCAGGGGTCGGGAAGACATCACTTGCCCGCTCGATTGCCAAAGCCCTGGGCAGAGAATTCGTACGAATCTCCTTGGGCGGTGTGCGTGATGAAGCCGAGATTCGGGGTCATCGCCGCACGTATGTCGGTGCGATGCCTGGCCGGGTGATCCAGGGTATGAAGTCAGCTGGGACCATGAATCCTGTCTTTCTGCTTGACGAAATTGACAAAATGGCTTCGGATTTCCGCGGTGATCCGGCCTCTGCTCTGCTGGAAGTATTGGATCCCGAGCAGAACAATACGTTTAGCGATCATTTTGTAGAGCTGCCGTTCGATCTGTCGAATGTTATGTTCGTGACGACGGCTAATGCACTTCATAATATTCCGCGCCCATTGCTGGATCGGATGGAGATACTCAGCATTCCGGGCTACACGGAACTGGAGAAGCTTCAGATTGCAACTCGTTATCTGGTACCCAAGCAGAAGCGGGAGCATGGACTTGAGAATCAGCAGCTTATCATCGAGGAAGACACGTTGCTCACCGTCATTCGTGAGTATACACGGGAATCCGGTGTCCGTAATCTGGAGCAGCAGATTGCTTCCCTGTGCCGGAAGGCAGCGAAGACCATTGTATCCACTTCTGAGGAGCAAGCGATTCATATTCAGCCTGAAGATGTAAAGGAATACCTTGGAATCCCCAAATTCAGGTATGGTATGGCTGAACTTGAGGATCAGGTTGGGACCGTTACAGGCCTTGCCTGGACAGAGGTAGGCGGCGAGACCCTCACCATTGAGGTAACGGTGGTGCCTGGCTCTGGCAAGCTGATCCTTACGGGCAAGCTGGGGGATGTGATGAAGGAATCCGCACAGGCTGCCTTCAGCTATACGCGTTCCAAGGCTTCGGAGCTTGGCATCGAGACGGATTTTTATGAGAAGAACGACATTCACATCCATATCCCTGAGGGAGCCATTCCGAAGGATGGTCCATCGGCTGGTATTACAATTGCCACAGCGCTTGTATCTGCCTTGACCAATCGCCATGTCTCCAAGACGGTAGCGATGACTGGGGAGATTACGCTGCGCGGACGTGTACTGCCAATCGGAGGGCTGAAGGAGAAATCACTAGCCGCACATCGAGCGGGTTATAAGAAAATATTGCTGCCTAAGGATAATGAACGGGATTTGAAAGACATCCCTGACAGCATCAAGGATGATGTGGAGTTCATTCCTGTGGCTCATATGGACCAAGTGCTGCAGCATGCGCTTGTCGAGCAGGCGAGCGTGCATTAGAGAGGACATATATTACATGAAGGTAACCAAATCGGAATTCGTGATCAGTGCAGTACGCCCTGATCAATATCCTGTGGACGCCCTGCCTGAGGTTGCTCTGGCCGGGCGCTCCAATGTAGGGAAATCATCGTTGATTAACCGCATGATTAACCGCAAGAACCTGGCCCGGACCAGTTCAACACCGGGGAAGACGCAACAGCTGAATTATTACCGCATTAATGATGAATTATATTTTGTGGATTTCCCAGGTTATGGATTTGCAAAAGTCTCCAAGTCCCTTCGCCAAGCATTTGGTAATATGATCGAGACCTACCTGATGCAACGAGAACCACTCAAGCTGGTCCTACAGATGGTAGACCTTCGTCACCCACCATCGAAGGATGATCGGCTCATGAATGAATGGCTCATGCATTACGACCTGCCATTGTGTGTAGTGGGAACGAAGGCAGACAAGATTCCCAAGACCCGCCGGGACAAGCATATCAAGATGATCAAGCAGGAGCTTGGAATCGGCCCTGGAGGCCTATTCATTCCATTCTCGTCCGAAGAGGGCCTGGGAAGAGATGAGCTGTGGTCTGTAATCTCGCAGTATACAGGAGTCGGACAGGAGACAACGGCAACGACTGAGTCTGAGGACGAGACAGAGCGTGATTAGTCTGATTCAGCAGCAAGCTGTATAGTCTGTGTCAATAATTACGCTGTATGAGCTGTACAGACGCATAATAGAATACAGACGTTCGTATAATGAGCACCTCGTATGGGGTGCCTTTTTGTGTGGAGATTTGGTTAGGTATAACATTTGTGGAGACGGATTACACTAATGTGGTCATTGTTTCTTCATAAACTTTTCATAAAAACCGCCTGGAGCTACGGAGGTTCTGTGATATACTTAACATAGTCGAAAGATCATATGTGATTTTATTTACTACAGTAAGGCAGGTGGACTATTCATGCACATCCTCGCAGTGGGATTAAACTATAGAACAGCTCCTGTGGAGGTCAGAGAACAATTTACCTTCGCTGAGCAGGATTTGCCAGCAGCACTGGAAAAGCTGAAACTCACGAAGAGTGTGCTTGAGGGTGTTATTGTAGCTACCTGCAATCGTACGGAAATCTATGTGGTTGTAGATCGGCTGCATATGTGCGGGTATTTCATTCGCAGCTTTATGGAGCAATGGTTCGGTATCCCTCGTGATCAATTCACACAGCATTTATATATATACGAAGACGAACAAGCCATCCGCCATCTGTTCCGTGTAACCTGTGGACTGGATTCCATGGTGCTTGGTGAGACGCAGATCCTCGGTCAGGTGAAGCACGCGTTCCTCGCGGCTCAGGAGCGGAAGGCAACGGCAACCTGGTTCAACATGCTGTTCAAGCAGGCTGTGACGCTCGGCAAGAGAGCCCACTCGGAGACGTCTATTGGCGAGAGTGCGGTGTCTGTCAGCTATGCAGCCGTAGAGCTAGGCAAGCGAATTTTTGGCACATTTAAGGATAAGAAGGTTATGATCTTGGGTGCTGGCAAGATGAGTGAACTGACAGTCAAGCATCTGTATGCAGGTGGAGCAGCAGAGGTGATTGTCGCTAACAGGACACTGGCACGCGCCGAGGAGCTGGCATCCAAGTTCAAGGGTACTCCTGTTACGATGGATCAAGCGCTCCAGCGTCTGCATGAGGTGGATATCGTCATTAGCTCAACAGGAGCCAAGGATTATGTGCTGGATACCAGAAGTGTACGAGAGCAGATGAAGCAGCGTCAATCGCGGCCACTATTTATGATCGATATTGCGGTCCCGCGGGACATTGATCCCGCTGCTGGAGATATCCATAACGTGTTCTTGTATGATATTGATGATCTGGAAGGCATTGTGGAGAGTAATCTAGAAATGCGTCGAACAGAAGCGGCCAAGATCGAAGTTATGATGGAATCGGAGATGGAGCAATTCTACCAGTGGCTCAAGACCTTGGGTGTGCGTCCAGTCATTCGGGCACTTCAGGAGAAGTCTGCCTCTGTGCACGAAGAGACTCTACAGAGCCTCTTCAATCGTCTCCCTGATCTGGATGAGCATGAGCGTACCGTCATTCGCAAGCTCACCAAGAGTATGATGAATCAGATGCTGCATGACCCGATTAATCGGATCAAGGAGCTGGCTGTCGAGAAGCAGGGGAATGAATCACTGGAGATGTTCAGCCAGATATTCGCTCTGGAGGATCGCCTCGATGATGCAGCAGCGAAGGTGGAACATAGCCACGCATTGGCTATGCGGTTGAAAGGGACAGCCCAGAAAGAAAAGCAAGCCAGCGTGTCCGAATCTGCATCGGCTTCTTATGCGCCGGTCGGTCTATAGGCAGGTGATGCATATTGTCACCGGGTAACGGAATTTATGATGCCATGATGTACACATATGCCCTGAGCCTACTGTTTGTGTTCTCGGATTGCATTCGTCGTAATGCGACGGCCAAGCGGACGGGCACAGGGCTTCTTGTTGCTGTTCTAGTCCTACAACTGGCCTATCTGGGAGTCAGGACCTGGACCGACGAGCATCTCCCTTTTTTGATTACGTATGATTTTTTGTTCCTGGTCTCATGCTTGCTCGTGGCACTTTCCTTAATCATGTCGCGATTTCAGCGCTCAGAGATGGTGGTGCTTTTGCTTAATTTAGTCGGATGTACGATCGTTGTATTGAATAAGCTCTGGTTCCGACCTGTGGATGATCCCTTGAGCACATGGCAGACCGTGCATGGCTTTTTGATTCTGCACATTGTATTGGCTAACCTGAGCTTTGCTGCACTGACGGTTGGCGCTGTATTCGCTGCTCTATACCTATTCCTGCATCGTAATCTCAAGGGCAAACGGTGGAGCGATACCCTGCGGCGCCTTCCGAGTCTGGAGGTCCTCGACCGCTACACACATACGTCGCTGCTTATCGGGACTCCTTTGCTGATGGTCTCCGTATTTGTTGCAGTGATCTCGATTGTCGCCGAGGGCCGCTGGCATCTGCTACTGGATTCGAAGGTAATAGCCACAACTGCGGCTATGTGTATGTACATTATTTTTTTACTTGTCAGACGCTTCAAGAGCCCTTCGGGTGTCATTAATGCACGTCTGGCTCTGATCGGGTACGGGTTCATGATCTTGAATTTTGTGGTGAATTCCTGGTCAGCATTTCATCAATGGACAGGGGAGTAGAAGGATGTCGCACATGATTCCAGTGATGCTGAATGCCAAGGGACAAGCTTGTTATATTATCGGTGGGGGAAAAGTGGCCGAACGCAAAGCAGCCGGACTGGCAGACAGCGGAGCCTCCCTTGTCCTCATTAGCCCCACGCTTACGCCAGGACTTCAAGCCATGGCCGAACAGAAGCAGCTCCGCTGGATCGCCCGAGCATATGCCGCCGGTGATATACAGGGAGCATTTCTTGTATTTGCAGCCACAAATATACCTGAAGTGAATGAGGCAGTAATGCGCGAAGCCCATCAGATGGGTATACTGGTGAATAGAAGTGATGATGCAACCGAGAGCACTTTTGTTAGCCCGAGCGTGCTGCGCAGAGGAAGGCTCACAGTGAGCGTTTCTACGGATGGTGCCGGACCAGCGGTGTCGAGGAGGATTATGGCCCGGCTCGCAGAGCTATGGGGCCCTGAATATGAGGAATATCTTGATTTCATGGCCCAAGTGAGATTGAGGATAAAAGAGACCATCCCTGATGCGGACACTCGAGCCAGGGTGCTGCGAGGGTTGGCAGAGCTCGAATTACCGGAGCCCTCGGGCTCTGTTGAGTGGAAAGCAACAGCAGAGCAGGTAGAACGCTGGATTGCCCAGCAGCTTGAGGGCTGACATGCGAAATATTGGAGGACTGACATGAGAACCATTATTGTAGGAAGCAGACAAAGCGCGCTTGCCTTGACCCAGACAGGCTTTGTAATTGAGGACCTCAAGAAGCTGTGCTCGCAGCATGGGATCGCCATGGACTTTGAGGTACGCAAGATTGTAACCAAAGGGGATCGAATTCTGGATGTTACGCTGTCCAAGGTTGGCGGTAAGGGTCTGTTCGTGAAGGAAATTGAGCAAGCGATGCTGGCTGGTGATATAGATATGGCTGTGCATAGCATGAAGGATATGCCTTCCGAGCTCCCTGAGCGCTTGGTGAACGGAGCAGTTCCGAAGCGTTTTGATCCGAGAGACTGTCTGATTTCTCGTACTGGAGGGGACCTGGACAGCCTTCCTTTAGGTGCTAAGGTTGGTACAAGTAGCCTAAGACGTTCCAGCCAATTGCAGGCTCTGCGGCCTGACCTCCAGCTCGAGCCTGTACGCGGTAATATCGACTCCCGATTGAAGAAGCTGGAGACGGAGGGCTTCGACGCGATTATTCTGGCAGTAGCCGGCTTGCAGCGGATGGGCTGGGAAGACCGGATAAGTGCTTATCTGCCTGAGCAGATATGTCTGCCTGCGGTCGGGCAAGGGGCTCTTGGAATTGAGTGCAGGGAAGATGATAAGGAGCTACTGGCCTTGCTTGCGTTGTATAATGATCAGGACACTGCGCTGACGGTAGCGGCTGAACGGCGCTTTCTCAGCGAGCTGAACGGAGGCTGTCAGGTCCCGATTGGTGCTCATGCAACCCTGTCAACTGATGGAATGATTGAATTGACAGGAATGGTTGGTTCGCCAGATGGACAGATCATTCTGAAGGAAACGCATTCCGGCAATGACGCACAGGAACTGGGGACACGTCTGGCGAACAGTCTGAAGAATCAAGGCGCAGAAGAGATATTGGCAGAGGTTAGGGGCTGAGGGTTATGACGGGGAAGGTATATTTGGTAGGAGCAGGACCAGGAGATGCGCGGTTGATTACAGTGAAGGGCTGGCAATGCATTCAGAAAGGCGACGTGGTCGTCTACGACAGACTAGCGAGCCCTCGCCTGTTGAATCTGATGAAGCCGGGTGCGCAAAAGATCTATGTAGGCAAGTTGCCTGATCGTCATACGATGAAGCAGGAGGAGATTAATCAGTTGCTGGTTGATCTTGCTCTGGAGGGAAAGACTGTAGTTCGCCTGAAGGGTGGCGACCCGACAATCTTCGGACGAGTGGGTGAGGAGGCAGGTCTTCTCCGCAAGCATTCCATTCCTTACGAGATCATTCCAGGTATCACATCTGCCATCAGTGTGCCAGCATATGCAGGCATTCCTGTAACACATCGGGATCTGGCGTCATCGTTGTCTATCATTACTGGACATGAGAGCCCGGACAAGCTGGATCGGAGTATTCATTGGGACAAAGTTACGAATGCTACAGGTACATTAATCTTCCTCATGGGAGTTGCCAAGATTGGATATATCAGTGAGCAGCTCATTCGTCATGGCCGTTCTCCTGAGACACCTGTAGCACTGGTTCGCTGGGGGACACGTGCGGAGCAGGAGACACTGGTTGGCACGCTTGCAAATATTGAGCAGAAGGTACAGGAGTCGAGCTTCCAACCACCAGCTGTCATTGTCGTCGGTGATGTAGTACGTCAGCGTGAGCAACTGAAGTGGGCTGAATATATGCCTTTATTCGGGAAGCGTATCTTGGTCACACGCACCCAAAAGCAAGCCAGCAATCTGGTACAACAGATTGAGGATTTGGGCGGCGAGCCTTACGAATTCCCTGTCATTGATACAGTCTTGCCAGACAAGGCTGAGGAGCTTGAACAGATCAAGGAAGCCCTGACTCGATTGGAGACGTATGACTGGGTATTTTTCACGAGTGTGAACGGGGTTGAATTCTTCTTCACCCATCTAGACCAATTAGGCCTCGATGTGCGGGCTCTTTACAAGGCGCGGATTGGTGCTGTTGGGCCAGCTACTTATGCCGCTCTACGCAGTAGAGGGATCGCAGCCGAGCAGGTGGAAGGGCCGTTTCAGGCAGAATCCTTCGTGGATACCTTCGGCAACGATCTGCATGCAGGTCAACAGGTGCTGTTGCCGCGAGGCGATCTCGCCCGCTCATGGCTACCGGGCAAATTGCTTGAGATGGGTCTAGAGGTTACGGAAGCTGCCGTGTATAAGACAGTTCCAACCCATGTGCATGATGATGAGCTAATCAAACTCATAGAGGATGGAGCCATTCATGCGATTACACTGACCAGTTCATCAACTGTGACTCATCTACTGGAGGCATTGCGCCGGATGGGCATGGACAACCCGCAGGAGAAGCTGCGCGGGGTTACGCTGGCCGCGATTGGGCCGCTCACGGCGGAGACAGCGAAGAAGGCAGGTCTTGAGGTCGAACTGATGTCGGAGGAAGCAACCATTCCTAGTCTGGTTCAATGCTTATGCGATTGGAATGAACAAGCAGCAGCTTCGAAAGAACGGGAATTGTAGTAGAAGGAACTCATTAGAAGTAATAGGAGGTAATACTTGATGATACAATCATTTGCGAGACATCGCCGTCTGCGGCAGTCGGCAGCACTGCGTAGCATGGTTCGTGAGACTTGGTTGAACCCCGCTGATTTTATACAGCCAATCTATGTCACCTACGGTGAGGGCGTGAAGCAGGAGATCAAATCCATGCCGGGGGTATACCGCTTCTCACTGGATCAGCTGGGGCCTGAGCTGCAAGAGATTCATAGTCTTGGCATTCCTGCGGTACTGTTGTTCGGCATTCCGGATACCAAGGATGACGTTGGCTCGTCTGCCTATGATGAGCACGGCATTGTACAGGAGGCGACGCGCCTGATCAAAGCACAGTACCCTGACTTGCTCGTCGTGGCTGATACCTGCCTGTGTGAATTTACAGATCACGGACATTGTGGGATGGTACATACCTATGAGCAGGATGGTGTCCTGTGTGGGGATGTTCTTAATGATGAATCATTGGAGCTGCTGATCAAGACTGCGGTATCCCAAGCGGAGGCAGGAGCAGATATTATTGCGCCATCGAACATGATGGATGGATTCGTGCAAGCGATACGCCATGGCCTCGACGAGGCTGGCTTTACTCACATTCCGATTATGTCATACTCGGTTAAATATGCCTCTGCCTTCTACGGACCGTTCAGGGAAGCAGCTGACTCAGCTCCGCAGTTCGGAGATCGCAAGTCCTATCAGATGGACCCGGCGAATGCCCGTGAAGCACTGCGTGAGGCAGAGTCTGATGTGCTGGAGGGCGCTGATATGCTGATGGTCAAGCCGTCTTTGTCCTATCTAGATGTGATGCGGACCATTAAGGATCAGTTCGATCTGCCACTGGTCGCTTATAACGTAAGTGGCGAGTATGCAATGGTGAAGGCAGCTGCCCTGCAGGGATGGATTGATGAGCGGGCGACCGTACTGGAGATCCTCACCAGTATGAAGCGTGCTGGAGCGGATATGATCATTACGTATTCAGCCAAGGATGCAGCCAAATGGCTGGCGGATGGAGGCAAAAAATAAAATGAGCAAACCCTTTGGAAGACATGATGATGGAAAATCAGCAGTGGCCTTTGCGGAAGCCAAGCAGTATATTCCAGGCGGAGTGAACAGCCCTGTTCGCGCCTTCAAATCCGTAGGAATCACACCTATTTACGTGGAACGTGGTGAAGGGGCCTATGTATACGATATTGACGGCAATGCATACATTGATTTTGTCGGCTCGTGGGGACCACTTATTATGGGACATGCCCACCCAGAGGTCGTTAAGGCGTTGCACGATACCGCGATCAAAGGCACAAGCTTTGGTGCACCAACACTGCTAGAGACTGAGATGGCGAAGCTCGTCTGCGAACGGGTACCTTCTGTTGATGTTGTACGGATGGTTAACTCTGGCACTGAGGCTACCATGAGCGCCATTCGATTAGCGAGAGGCTATACCGGACGCAGCAAAATTCTCAAATTCGAAGGCTCTTACCATGGGCACGCCGACAGCTTGCTGATCAAGGCAGGCTCCGGGGTAGCTACGCTTGGACTACCTGACAGCCCGGGAGTGCCAGAAGGCGTAGCCAGCAATACCATCACGGTGCCTTATAATGATGAGGCTTCTGTTTCTCTGGTCTTTGAGAAATTCGGTGAGGATATCGCAGCGGTCATTGTAGAACCAGTAGCGGGAAATATGGGGGTCGTTCCTCCTCAGCCAGGATTCCTAGAGAGCTTGCGCCGACTGACCGAGCAATATGGCAGTCTGCTTATTTTCGATGAGGTCATGACAGGGTTCCGTGTTGGGTTCCATTCAGCCCAAGGGCGCTTTGGTGTTACCCCGGATCTGACGTGTCTTGGCAAAGTCATTGGCGGCGGACTTCCGGTCGGAGCCTATGGTGGACGAAGAGAGATTATGGAGCAGATGGCACCAGCCGGTCCAATCTATCAGGCAGGGACGCTGAGTGGCAATCCGCTGGCTATGGCAGCAGGCTATACCACGCTGAGTCTGCTCACACCAGAGATATATGACCAATTGGAGGAGCGTGCGGCCAGACTACAGGAGGGCTTCGAACGGAATGCGCGGGAGGTCGGAATTCCTGTATCCATTAACCGTGTTGGATCTATGGTGTGTCCGTTCTTTAACGACAAGAAGGTTACAAATTATGATGTGGCACGTGCAAGTAATCCGGATCATTTCCGTCGCTACTTCGTGGAAATGGTGCGTGAGGGAGTCAGTGTGGCACCTTCTCAGTTCGAGGGTATGTTCGTATCGGCAGCGCACACTATTGAGGATATTGATGCCACGATTGAAGCCAACTATAATGCGCTGAGACGTCTATGAGCTGGCAGAAGAGCTGGAAGCGGCGCGGACCGTGGCTGGAGCTGACTCCTGGCAAGGAGGTCACTTCGAGTGAGGACAAGCACCTTGCCGCGGAGCGCTGGATACTGGAGCAGCTTGGGATGCCCGAGAAGCTATACCGTAGATTACAGCACGATAAGCTTATCCTGCTAGCCGGAGATCGGTTGCGAATACAATTGTTCCCTGAGCTTGACTATGGTGTGGAGCCCAGATGGCATGAACTGACGGTCTTGTATGAGGACGACTTTTGTCTGGTTGTGCACAAGCCTGCTGGTATGCCTGTACATCCGGATGGAGGTGCTGTAGAGGGTCCCGTCACTCTGGATCATGCTGTGGCATCTTATTATGAGATGAACGGGATTCAGACACCTGTGCGGCATATCCACCGCCTGGATGTGGATACGACCGGCCCTGTGCTTTACGCGAAGAACGGCTATGCTCAGCTCAAGCTGGACGAGCAGATGAGAAGCAAGGATATTCACCGTCGCTATGTGGCGATCGCTCAGGGCAAGGTCCCGCAAGCTCTTGTTCGGATTGATGAGCCAATCGGCAAGGATCGACACCATAAGCAGCGACGGCGTGTATCGAATACGGGACAAGAGGCGGTTACCCTTGTGCAGACTGAAGAATATCTGAGCGGAGCTACGCTTGTACATCTGACCCTAGAGACAGGCCGGACCCATCAGATTCGCGTACATATGAGTCATGTCGGCCATCCTCTATTAGGTGACGTATTGTATGGAGGCCCGTCATTACAGATGCGGAGGCAGGCCCTTCATGGTGAGGAGCTGACCTTCCAGCATCCGCTCAGTGGGCAGGAGATCAATGTCCTTGATCCCTGGCCATCGGATTTTCAGGAGTTGTATGACCGCATGAAGCTATAGCAAATTGCAAAATATGCAGATAGATCAGTGCTAGACTACCCGAATAGCAATGCAGGCAGGAATTAGTCCAAGGCCGCTTGTGAGGGGAAGTTTGGCACTGTTTTTTTTTGGCTAAAAAGAGAGCGATAACGTATACAGCATTGGGCTATTCACAAGGGCTCTTTTTGCAAAAGATGGCATGCTCTTCTTTCTGGTGCATATACATGAACCGAACGAACAATGGTTGGATTAAGGACTATCCGCACAGGCAACGAATAGGCGGAAGCTCCTGAAAGGAGGATGCTATCCATGCAAGATAGGCCCTATGGCTTGCGTTTTGATATCTATGAACGTATCCATCTGACGGAGGAAGCTGCGGGCATAGCAGAGTTAGAGGAGATTGAGCTGCTTCCGCGGATTCAGGTTGTTGAGCAGGAAGATCAGGCGGCGTTACGCGGACATTTGCTGCTTGAGGGGGTATATCGGGGAGAGGAGAATGAGCTTCAGAGTCTTACTCATCTCATCCCTGTGGAGATTACGATTCCTATGAACCGGGTCAGTAACGTAGAGGACATCTCGGTAGAAATTGAGAATTTTGATGTGGATTTATTGTCTTTACGAAGCCTGAATATTACCGGGGTGTTGTCACTACATGGGGTGGAAGGAATAGAGCCAGCGAACTCCTCTGTCTGGCCCGAGGATGAATTTACAGTCGTGCATTCACCACACCCTTCCACAAATCTGGCGCAGCAGCGAGAGGAAGTACAGGAGCAACAAAGTGAGCCAGATTCTGCTTCCGTGGTATCTTCAACGACTGTTGTGGAGCAATGGAGCAGCCATTTTGGCGACCCTTCTGCGGCACAGACCTCTTCTGCGCCTGATAAGCCAGCTATTGAACAGCCATCGAATAAGCCACAGGTCTGGCAGTTCGAGAGTGCCCCTCATGCGAGAGAAGAGATTCGTGAGCCTGACAGACCGTCCGGTACATCCCACGCGGATACGGATGCTGACAATTCGCTATGGAGTGAGGACCGTGAGCAGCAGGTGGATGAGCGTGACCCTTCCTCCGACATTCAGTTGGAAGAATCCGATGCTGCGGTATCGGCTCTGTCTGAACCCGAACTGCTGAATGAGCAAGAAGAAGTGAATGCTGCCGTGGATGCATCCTCGGAGGAGAAGAAGGAAATGAAGGTAGCCTTCGGCAGCAAGAAGGATGTTCTGGTTACTGAACTTGAGGCTGTCCCGTTCTCTACATTACTGCCAACCTCACGGGTATCCAAGGAACCACCGTCTACAGAAGCAACGGAGGCAGAAGCACATGCTGAGCAGGAGACGGAGGATTTCGCAGCAGCAGGCGGTCGGTGGAACTCTCTGTTCCAGCGCAGAGAAGAGGAGCAAGGCTCCTTCCGTAAGCTGAGGTTATGTATCGTGCAGCGGGAGGAGACGCTGGAGACCATTGCGGACCGCTATGAGCTAAGTGTACGTGAGCTGCAGCTGTATAACAGACTTACGGAGCATGGACTAGAGGAAGGACAGGTATTGCTCATCCCTTAATGTTATGGATGGGGTCTGGGCCGTCTGCAACCTGTGCCTGTATTTACGCCTTATGCCTTGGTCTAGGGCCCCAAAAAGGCAGCTGTACTCTGTGGAAAAGGCAATACAGGGCTTTGGATATTGACTAACGGCATTCAGCAAGTTATGATGTGGTATAGCAACTGGAGAGATGATGTGCTTGATATCACGCGCTTGAGTAGCGCAGGGTCATCTGCCAGCTATACAACAGACATTGAACGGGAAGAGTAGGCAGTGAGCCCTTCAGAGAGCGGAATTGTAGCGCTGTGAGGTTCCGCAGGATGCAGCTGGCCGAAGTCGCCCGGGAGTCGCTTGTTTGAACCCGCCAGGGCAAGATGCGTTATTAGAACAAGCCGGGGACGGCCGTTATCCGTAGAGTGTCACAACCTTGTAGCCCAGTGGGTCAATTTCAGGGATGTGAAACAAAGGTGGTACCGCGAAAGAACAGCCTTTCGTCCTTTGAGGATGGAGGGCTTTTTTTATTTTCGTCTCCATATATGCATGGTATTGAATGCGGATTAGAGCACGGAAAACCAATTACGTTGGAGGGAATAGATATGTCAGAGCAAGAGCAGCAAGCAACAACCGAGATGCCGACAACCTATGATCCGAAATCGGCGGAGCAAAAATGGTATAAGTACTGGATGGATGGAGGATATTTTCGTGCAGGACGTCTGCCAGAAGCAGAGCCGTTCTCGATCGTTATCCCTCCTCCGAATGTGACAGGAATGCTGCACATCGGTCATGCCCTCGACTTCACCTTACAGGATATCATTATTCGTACGAAGCGGATGCAGGGCTATGATGCGTTGTGGCTGCCGGGAGCGGACCATGCCGGTATCGCTACACAGACCAAGGTAGAGCAGCAGCTTCGCGCCGAGGGCCTGACCCGCTATGATCTGGGACGTGAGAAGTTCCTGGAGAAGGTGTGGGAGTGGAAGGACCTTTATCTGGACAACATTCATAGACAATGGGAGAAAATGGGCTTCTCTCTGGATTACTCCCGTGAGCGCTTCACGCTGGACGAAGGTCTGTCCAAGGCTGTACGCGAGGTGTTCGTCAAGCTCTATAACAAGGGCTTGATCTATCGCGGCAAGCGGATCATTAACTGGGACCCAGTGGCTCGTACAGCTCTGTCTGACATTGAAGTAGAATACAAGGAGGTCAATGGTCACCTGTATCATCTGCAATATCCGCTCAAGAATGGCAGCGGGCATATTACGGTCGCAACGACACGGCCAGAGACGATGCTGGGGGATGTAGCTGTAGCCGTTCACCCAGAGGACGAGCGCTACAAGGATATGATCGGAGAGATGCTGGTCCTCCCAATTGTAGGACGTGAGATTCCTGTCATTGCTGACGATTATGTAGATAAGGAATTTGGTAGTGGCGCGGTCAAGATTACACCTGCCCATGATCCTAATGACTTCGAGATGGGGCAACGCCATCAGCTACCACAGATCAACGTGATGAATGAAGATGGTTCAATGAATGAGGAAGCAGGCAAATATCAAGGACTCGACCGTAGCGATTGCCGTAAGCAGATCGTGGCGGATCTTAAGGAACAGGGTGTGCTGATTCGCATTGAGGATCATGTGCATCAGGTGGGACATAGTGAGCGGACGAATGCCGTGATCGAGCCTTACTTGTCCACACAGTGGTTCGTGAAGATGAAGCCGCTGGCCGATGCTGCCATCGAAGCGCAAAAAGGCGGAGATGGTGTACAATTCGTACCGGATCGCTTCGAGAAAATCTATCTGCACTGGATTGAAAATATCAGAGACTGGTGTGTATCCCGTCAGCTATGGTGGGGACACCGAATTCCAGCCTGGTATGACGAGGAGACTGGCGAGATTATCGTGAGTGCCGAGGACCCTACGACTCTGCCAGAGTATGCGGGACGCAAGCTGAAGCAGGACGAGGATGTACTCGACACCTGGTTCAGCTCGGGACTGTGGCCCTTCTCCACAATGGGATGGCCGGATGAGACAGAAGACTTCAAGCGCTATTACCCGAATAATGTACTCGTAACAGGCTATGACATTATTTATTTCTGGGTAGCACGTATGATCTTCACCGCACTGGAATTCACCGGACAAAGACCGTTTGCGGATGTGTTGATTCATGGACTCGTGCGCGATGCGGAAGGACGCAAAATGTCCAAGTCGCTCGGCAACGGGGTAGATCCGCTGGAGGTCATTGAGAGCTATGGCGCGGATGCGATGCGCTACATGATCTCGACAGGCAGTACGCCAGGGCAGGACCTACGCTTCCGCATTGAGAAGGTGGAGCAGGCTCGCAATTTTGCCAACAAGATCTGGAATGCATCACGCTTCGCTCTGATGAATCTTGAAGGCGTATCGTACGAGGATATTGATATTACAGGTAATCTCAGCACGGCAGATCGCTGGATATTACACAGACTGAACGAAACTTCGCGTGATATTACGCGTCTAATAGATGCCTATGAATTCGGGGAGACAGGACGTCTTCTGTACAACTTCATATGGGATGATCTCTGTGACTGGTATATTGAGTTCTCCAAGCTCACACTATACGGAGAGGATGCAGCAGCCAAGAAGAAGACGCAGTCCGTCCTCGCTTATGTGCTGGATCGCACGCTGCGCATGATTCATCCGTTCATGCCATTTATTTCTGAAGAAATCTGGCAACATCTGCCGCATCAAGGAGATACAATCACACTTGCTTCCTGGCCAGTATATGATCCTGCCCTGGAGAACGAAGCTGCGGTAGCCGAGATGAACCATCTGCGTGATGTGATTCGCGCAGTGCGGAATATCCGTGCTGAAGTGAATGTTCCGATGAGCAAGAAGATTGAGCTGCAGGTAAAAGCAGGAGATTCGCAAATTCTGGACATCCTGAGCCGTAATGGCGAGTACATTCGTCGCTTCTGTAATACTTCCGATTTCTTGCACGGAATTGAGCTGAATGTACCGGACAAGGCAATGTCTGCGGTAGTAACTGGAGCAGAGCTCTATCTACCACTGGCAGGTCTGCTTGATATCGGGCAGGAGATTGCACGACTGGAGAAGGAGCTTCAGCATCTGAACAATGAGGTACTGCGTATTGACAAGAAGCTGTCTAATGAGGGCTTCGTGGCCAAGGCGCCAGCGAAGGTCATTGAGGAAGAGCGTGCCAAGCATGCAGACTACTCTGATAAGCGGGATAAGGTGATCGCTCGTATTCAGGAGTTGAAGGACTAACAAACGCTTGTCGATCAATAGCAACCACTTTGCTGGCAAACCCCCATGGTCTGAGGTGCTTGTCAGCAATTTGGCTGTGGACTTTGGTTCGGTTGGTAGAGATTAGGCTGGAGCAGCGTGACAAATAAATAGCGACCTGAAGGTGAAAAGCATGTCTGAACAGTACGGGGTTCCCGGTTCAACGGGACCCTTGAACACATATACTGAAGCAGTTGACTGGATTAATGGTCTGATTCCATTTGGCATCAGACCTGGCCTGGAACGAATTGAACGGTTGATGACCATGCTGGGTGAGCCGCATCGTCATCTGAAGTTCATCCATGTAGCCGGAACGAACGGCAAAGGCTCTACCTGCGCGATGCTCACATCCGTGCTGCTGGAGAATGGCTACGATGTAGGGACTTTTACATCTCCCTATATCACCAAATTTACAAATCGTTTTCAGTTTAACGGAGCTGACATTTCCGAATCGGATCTTGTGATGCTGTCCAATCGGCTGTACCCTCTGGTACAGGAAATTGCGGAGACACAGCTTGGCTCCCCCACCATGTTCGAGGTAGCTACGGCCCTTGCTATTTTGTATTATGCAACAGTTACTTTTCCTGATGTTGTGGTATGGGAGACAGGGCTCGGGGGAAGGATGGATGTTACCAACATTGTCACCCCGATTGTATCGGTGATTACCAACATCGGCTTTGATCATACAGATATTCTGGGTGATACGCTGGAGCAGATTGCTGGAGAGAAGGCTGGTATTATCAAATCCGGTGTGCCTGTCGTGACCTGTGCCACTCAGCCGGAGGCTCTTGAAGTAATTCGGAGGACCGCAAATGCTAAAGGGGCTACGCTCTACGTTGCTGGTGAGCGTTTCACATATGAGCTGCTTGGGGCTAATCAGCATGGACAGAGCTTCCGTTTTGCTGGTCCGTTCAGGGAATTGGAGATATCGATCACGATGCTGGGGGAGCACCAATGCGCGAACGCAGCTGGAGCTATGATGACGCTGGAGGTACTGCGCCAGTACATGGCATTCGTTCTTGATGATGAGCCGTTGCTGGAGGGCTTCCGCAAGACCCACTGGGCTGGGCGCTTGGAGCTGTTATCATCAGAGCCAAGAATCATCGTCGATGGTGCCCATAATCCTGAGGGTGCGGAGTCACTTGCGAAGAGCATTCCTTCACTGTTCAAGTACCGGAAGTTGATTTTCATGATGGGGATGCTTGCGAACAAGCATCACGAAGCTTATCTCAAGCATATACTGCCACTAGTGGATACGCTTATCCTGACCGAGCCCGATTTCCGCCGCAAGATGGATGCCGGAGAACTGGCAGACCTGGTGGATAGATTGCGCCCATTATATGCAAAACAAGATTTACAAGTCATTGTGGAACGAGACTGGAAGCAGTCGCTTGAGCTGTTGAAGTCGCGTACAGAAGAGGGGGATCTAGGAGTCGTGTCCGGCACATTGTATTTGATTTCCGATGTGCGTGCGGCTCTTGTGCATCAGACCGATTCGGAAAAAGGTTGGTGAAATTTTTTGTTGAATACTGCAGAACATGTTCATTTTATCGGTATCGGCGGTTATGGAATGAGCGCCATTGCACGGGTCATGCTGGAAATGGGGTACACGGTGACCGGCTCGGACGTTGCGGCACAGGAGTTGACCGAGAAGCTGGCAGCAAAGGGTGCAAAAATATACATTGGCCATACGGCGGAGCAAGTACACGGTGCTGATCTAGTCGTATATTCAACAGCATTATCACGTGATAATGTGGAGCGGGTGGCAGCCGAGCAGTTGAATATACCTACCCTGCATCGATCACAAATGCTGGCACGGCTGATGAATGAGCGTAAAGGCGTGGCGGTAGCTGGGGCTCATGGAAAGACAACGACCTCTTCGATGATTGCGCTCGTCATGGAACGCTGCGGCACGGATCCCACGTACATTATCGGTGGAGAAATTATGAATGTGGGTACCAATGCCAAGGCTGGAACGGGAGATTGTGTCGTTGCGGAAGCGGACGAGAGCGATGGCTCCTTCCTGCAATATCACCCGTGGCTAGGGATAGTTACGAATATTGAAGCGGATCATCTTGAGAATTACAACGGAGATTTTGCCGAGCTCAAGAAGGCCTACGTTCAGTTCCTGAATCAGATTAGACCGGAAGGAACAGCTGTCGTATGTGCGGATGATGCTAATATTCAGGAGCTTAGCTCGCAATTGACTACTCGTCTGACGACCTATGGAATCGATTCCGAAGCCGAATACACCGCAACGGATATTCACCTCGGGGATCGTCAGGTATCCTTTATGATGAATCATAAAGGTCAGCCGCTTGGAGTGATTCGACTGTCGGTGCCTGGACGGCATAATGTGTATAACGCAATGGCTACGGTCATTGCTTGTCTAGAGGCAGGGATTGAATTCAGCCGTATTGCCGAGGCTATCGTAGAATTTAACGGGGCCAAGCGACGCTTTCAAGTGCTTGGTGATTATAATGATATTCTCATTATTGATGATTATGCTCACCATCCTACGGAGATTGAAGCTACGATTAGCGCTGCACGAGCTACAGGCAAGCGTATCGTTGCTGTATTTCAGCCACAGCGGTATACCCGTACCTTCTTCCTGTTGGATGCGTTCAGTCGTGCCTTTGGCGGAGCGGATGAGGTGATCATTACCGATATTTACTCTCCTGCTGGAGAGAAGCAGATTGAGGGAATACACTCCTCCAAGCTGGTGGAGCTGATTGTAAGCAATAGCAATGCTAATGCTCGCTATCTGCCTACCAAGGAGGCTGTAGTGGAAGAGCTTCAGCAGCGAATTCAGCCGGGAGACCTGGTCATCACGATGGGAGCCGGGGATATCTGGAAGGCTGGAGAAGCACTTGCCCAACATCTGAAGGGACATTTGTCCTAGACTGCACCTTGAAGTGTCCTGTCGTCGATTCATCGGCGGCCAGGGCACTTTTTTTTGGATTAACAAACAGTCATAAAACTGGAATGCGGCGCATACAACTTGATATGAGGCTTAAAGGGACAAGGGGTGTGTACTGTGAATAATTCCAGAATGACGTTCCACTTCAATCAGCCAGAGGCTGATCCATCGAAGCAAACGACGCATGGTACTGCTGACAGATTGAGAGAGGCCCAGCAAGAGCCGACTGAATCCTCAGTGACGAAGCCTGTTGTGAAAAGTATAGAGGAGCTCGAAGACAGTCCATCCAAGGTGGAGAAAGTACCTATACCGGGTCATGAGGACTGGGATGACCCATTTGGTGCATCGGCTTCCTCGTGGTCTTCTCCTGCCTACTGGAGAGAAAAGGTGAGTCCTGCTGCACGAGTACGTCATACCTCACCATGGAAGATTGCAGGCTCTGTAACCAGTGCATTGATGACGGGCGCCCTGTTCGGCTATATTGTGCTGGCTATGTTCGGTGATAGCAGCAGTGTGCAGGCACCGTCACTTGAGAATCAGGCTGCTGTTCCTGTATTCTCGCAGGAGCAGGGCACGCTTGCTGACCTTACCGTTCCTCCGTCATTTCCTGTGGTAGAGGCGAAGGTACCACCGAGCTCTTACTATATGCTCCAATATGGATTGTTCAGCTCAGAGGAACGCGCCCTACAGGCTGCGACAGAGCTAACCGCTGCTGGTGTAGCCTCTGGAAGGGACGCCCTTGAGGGAAATCGAGTATATGCCGGAATCTCTCCTGACCGGGAGCAAGCGAAGCTGCTAGGGGGACAGATGAAGACGCAAGGTATGGAACTGTATGTCCGCCAGTTGGATCTTCCGGGAGCAGACAGACTTGCTTTTACGGGTACCGCGGCCGGGGCTGAAGAATATTTTAGGGTCAGCACCGAGCTTGTCCACAGCTTGACGACCTTGTCAGCCTCACTTCTTCGCGTGGAGCAGCCTGGTGAGGTACAGGACTCCACCATGTCAGAGCTGGCGAGTATACACCAACGCTGGATGGAGAGTGTGACTTTATTGTCCAAGGGGGTTCCTCCCGAAGCGAAATCACTTGTAGAGGGAGAATTGGTCAAATCGATGAACAGTGCGATGTCGGCTTTGTCGGAATACAACAAGAACAAGGCAAAGGAGCATTTATGGGAGGTACAATCCTCCATGATGAAGTATGTTTTTGGACAACGGCAGCTGCTGGAATTCATCAAACAATAGCTAATTGTCTCATGATCCGGCGCGGAACTGGAAATACCTCCCGTGCCGGATTTATGTTTGTGTTGCACCTGAAATCACCGTATAATAATATGGTGTAAAAAAATGGCGAGGGAAGATCAGGATGAGGAAAAATGCAGGCATACTTACGCTGTTTATTATTCTCGGCTGGCTGCTGGGGGCTTGGATCGCCAAGGCGCTTCAGTCGGTTCAGGTTCTGTCCTTCTTGACGAAGGCTACGTCCATAACATGGAAGCCTGCGGCTGATCTGGATATCATCAGCTATAATATAACATTAACATTGCAGATGAGCCTGCTCAGTCTGATCGGCATTATCGTAGCGATCTGGCTATACCGCAGGCTCTAATTGTGGTCAAAGGAGTAAGCTACTGTGATGAATATGGATGTTCCGCATATCATTTTGGCATCGGGATCGCCGCGCAGACGAGAGCTCATGACTGCATTGCAGTTGCCATTCGAAGTAATCGTCAGTCATGCGGACGAAGAGGTCGAGGAAGGCCTGAGTCCGAAGCAGATTGTTGAATCTCTGGCTTTTCGCAAGGCAGCGTCTGTACGTGATACGATGGAGCCTGACGGAACAGAGGCTGTCATTGTTGGGAGTGATACGATTGTGGTGCTCGATGGCGAGGTTCTCGGCAAGCCTGTAGATAATTCTGAGGCTATTCGAATGCTTACAGCATTGCAAGGGAGAACCCATGAAGTATTCACAGGTGTGGCTTGTCTACATACAGGAAACGGAATGACAAGGATTAGTAGCCGCAGAACGCTCGTAACGATGAAGCCTTTGGATGAGCAGTCCATTCGGGCGTATGTTGCTACAGGGGAGCCCGCAGACAAGGCAGGCGCCTACGGAATTCAAGGACTTGGAGCCACCCTTGTGGAAGCAATTGAGGGGTGTTATTTCAACGTGGTTGGGCTACCAGTGTCTCTTTTGACAGACATGTTGTCTGAATTCGGGATACGTGTGCTTCGTCCACAATAAAAGGGGAATGCTACGATGGAGTCGCATAAGTTCATGCTTCGCGACCTCCCCCATGAAGAACGACCAAGAGAGCGCATGATGCAGTATGGGGCCGAGGCTTTAAGTCATGCTGAGTTGCTTGCCATCCTACTAAGGACAGGCACACAGCAGGAATCAGCTTTACATTTGGCACAGCGGATTCTGATGCAAGCAGGGAACCTGCGCCAGCTGGTGGATATCAGTCTTGAAGAACTGATGGAGATCAAGGGAATCGGGGCTGCCAAGGCACTTCAGCTCAAGGCAGGTATCGAATTGGGACGAAGGCTGGCCCTGTCACGGCATACGTTGTCTCCCGCGATCCGCAGTCCTCGCGATGTCTCCGACCTGCTCTCTGAGCAGCTCCGATATTTGCAGAAGGAGCATTTTGTCTGTCTTTTTCTGAACACAAAGAATGTAGTGATTGCGCAAGAGACCTTGTCGATTGGCAGTCTTAACGCTGCGGTGGTGCATCCAAGAGAAGTATTCCGGGCAGCTATCAAATGCAGCAGCGCTTCCATCATTTGTGCTCATAATCACCCCAGCGGAGATCCTACACCGAGTAAGGAAGATGTTCAATTGACGCAACGCCTGATCGAGGCGGGTAGCATCGTCGGAATTGATGTACTGGATCATATCGTAATCGGGGATGGACAATACGTAAGTTTGAAGGAACGAGGTCTTATATAATATAATGTGTTGGTTGGTAATGCTACAAGGTTCATGAATACCACACATTTCCTCAGTGTATGCATTCGGTCGGAATGACCGCATAATAACATATTACATCAATAATGGAACTGACTAGAAAAGGAGATTACAGCATGTTTGGTGGATTTACAAAGGATTTGGGAATTGATCTCGGGACAGCAAATACATTGGTCTATGTACGCGGACGGGGCATCGTCGTAAGAGAGCCTTCGGTGGTGGCACTACGGACAGACACCAAGAGCATAGAGGCAGTGGGCGAATCTGCCAAGAAAATGATCGGTCGTACTCCTGGTAACATTCGCGCGATTCGTCCGATGAAGGATGGAGTAATCGCCGATTTCGATACCACAGCCACAATGATTAAGTACTTTATTCGTCAGGCTCAGAAGCAACGCTCCATATTTCCGCGCCATCCGAACGTCATGGTATGTGTACCTTCCGGTATTACTGCTGTAGAGCAGCGGGCCGTGGAGGATGCGACAAGACAAGCGGGAGCTCGTGAAGCATACACCATTGAGGAGCCGTTCGCAGCAGCGATTGGGGCCGATCTGCCTGTATGGGAGCCAACGGGTAGCATGGTTGTAGACATCGGCGGAGGAACGACTGAGGTTGCTGTGATCTCCCTTGGAGGTATCGTGACCAGCCGCTCTGTGCGTGTAGCCGGTGACGAAATGGATGAGTCCATTATCCAATATATCAAGCGTCAATATAATCTGATGATCGGTGAGCGCACCTCGGAGCAGCTGAAGATGGAAGTGGGTTCCGCTATGCCGCTTGAGACTGTAGAGACGATGGAGATTCGTGGACGTGACCTGGTGACTGGTCTGCCGAAGACCATCACAATTACTTCAGATGAGATCAGTGAAGCGCTATCGGATACGGTAAATGCGATTGTGGACGCCGTAAAGGTGACTTTGGAGAAGTGTCCTCCTGAGCTGGCGGCGGACATTATGGATCGCGGTATTGTGCTTACAGGCGGTGGCGCATTGCTTCGGAATCTGGACAAGCTGCTTGCTGGCGAGACTGGCATGCCAGTCATTGTCGCTGAGAATCCACTGGATTGCGTTGCCATCGGTACAGGAAAAGCACTCGATAACATCCACCTGTTCAAATCGCGCAGCAGCTCTGCAGTCCGCTCCAAACGTTGAATCGGGGGTGTAACCACTGTTTAAGCTGCTTGGGAATAAAAGACTGTTTATTCTGTTGATCGGCATTGTTACATTTATAGCCCTGATGGGCTTCACATTGAATAACAGGGAATCTCTGTCCTGGCCTGAGAAATTTGTCAGAGACACTACTGGTTTTGTACAAAGCATCTTTTACAAGCCCGCTGGAGCCGTAGCGGGCTTCTTCAAAGATATTGCGAATATGCGTGCCGTCTATCAGGAGAATGAGCAGTTGAAAGTTGCAGTTGCTCGTTATACTCAAAATGAAGTTCGCATCAGCGGTCTTGAAGAAGAGAATAAGCGTCTGCAAGAAGAACTTAATTTTACTGAGATGCAGAAGAATAAATACAACTATACGGACAAGATTGCCAATGTCGTCAATGTAGGCTCCGACCCTGTCGTGAAGACCTTGACCATTGATATCGGCTCTAATGAAGGAGTCAAGTCTGGCATGGCTGTCCGCTCGATTGATGGACTGGTCGGTGTGATTGATCATACGGCCAACTTCACTTCTACAGTCAAGCTGCTGACCTCACTGGACCCGACTACGAATGCTATTGCAGCTACGGTAGTCGGCAGAGAGGATCAAGCCTTCGGCATGCTTGAGAATTACAATCCTAATACAGGTAAGTTCGAGATGACACGGATTGAAGAGGGCGATGTTGTGAAGCCCGGCGATCAGATCATGTCCTCCGGTACCGGTGGGGAATTTCCAAAGTACATGCTGATTGGAAAGGTAGAAGAGGTTAAGGTCGGGGAGTTCGGTCAGACACGTACAGCTATTATTGAGCCTGCCGCGAAATTCTCAGACTGGAAGGAGCTCTTCGTCGTATTCACTCCAGAGGTGCCAGAATCATGAGGTTCCGCGGACATGTACTGATCATGCTTCTATTTGTACTCTTTATCGTGGAGGGTACGATTATCCCTTGGCTGATTCCAGGTGGCTGGCAGTATCGTTTGTCTCCTAATTTGGTCTTTATCATTATTTTATTCGTATCGGTATATTATCATCGCCATACGGCACTGGTGCTGGGAATTATCCTCGGACTGCTGCATGATATCATCTTTTATGGAGCCATGATTGGACCGTATTCATTTGCCATGGGCTGTGCGGCTTATCTGATGGGTCTGATCTTCCAGGCTCCCCGTGCTCCCATGCCGATCATGATGACTGTAGTGCTGCTGGGAAGCTTGCTTTTTGACTCCACGCTGTTCGGCATTTATCAGTTGTTTCAGCTCAATGTCCACTCATTTAACTGGGCGCTTACTCAATATATGATCCCCAATCTATGCGTTCATTTCCTGTTTGCATTGATCATCTATGTACCTATGCGTAAGCAATTCGAGCTTCTGGGTGGCCGTCCCAAAAAAGAAGAGAACGTGTAGCTTCACGTTTTTGCGGGGCCAAGCAGGAGATTCGACGTTCCGGCGCGAAAGAGTTGGGATGGGAGGGACAGGCTAATGACGGTTAAATCAAATCGTGTTACGATTAAAGGCATCAAAGACGGCCTGGTATTCCTGCTGGATGATCAATGTGAATTTGATGAACTGCTGGGAGAATTGCGCTTCAAGCTTGAGCATAGCCACCAAAATATATTGACTGGACCGATAGTTCATGTAGATATTAAGATGGGTAACCGTGAAATCAGTGAAGAGCAGAAGGAATCCTTGCTGGAGGTACTGCGTACCAGGGGGAATCTGCTTATTCGCTCCGTTGAATCACCGAACCTGCAGTCCGAAGATGACAAAGGACAGCATATTCATACGATGACAGGCATGGTCCGTTCGGGCCAGGTGCTGCATTATAACGGGAATCTATTGTTCCTGGGTGACGTGAATCCGGGAGGAGCGATTACTTGCACAGGTGATCTGTTCATTCTCGGTTCATTGCGCGGAATGGCTCATGCGGGAATGGAAGGCAATAGAGAGGCGATTATTGCGGCTTCTTACTTCGCCCCTACTCAAGTACGGATCTCGGACGTAATCAGTCGTCCCCCGGATGAATGGGAATCACGCGAGGCCGGCATGGAATTTGCATATCTGCAGGAGGATACCATGCAAATTGACAAAATTACGAATATTGGCAGACTTCGCCGTGAATTTAATGTGTTTAAAGGAGTGTAGCGCATGGGAGAGGCCATAGTTGTCACCTCGGGAAAAGGCGGCGTCGGCAAAACGACGACCTCAGCAAATATCGGAACAGCTCTCGCACTGCTCGGCAAGAAGGTGTGCCTGGTCGATACGGATATCGGCCTGCGCAACCTTGATGTGGTTATGGGACTGGAGAATCGCATCATTTACGATCTTATTGATGTAGCAGAAGGACGCTGCCGCTTGAACCAAGCCTTGGTGAAGGACAAGCGCTTTGAGGAATTGTATATGCTTCCTGCTGCACAGACGAAGGATAAGAATGCCATTACGCCTGAACAGGTCAAGGATATTATTCTGGAGCTTAAAAAGGATTTTGAATACATCATTATTGACTGTCCTGCAGGGATCGAGCAAGGATTCAAGAATGCCATTGCCGGAGCAGATCAGGCTATTGTTGTGACTACACCGGAGAATGCGGCAGTACGTGATGCAGACCGGGTTATCGGGCTGTTGGAAAACTCAGAGATCGGCTCGCCGAAGCTGATCGTCAACCGGATTCGCAGCAGTATGGTAAAATCGGGCGATATGCTGGATATCGACGGTATTTTACAGGTCCTTAACATTGATTTGATTGGAATTGTGCCTGATGATGAGCTTGTTATCAAAGCAGCTAACATCGGGGAACCTACCGTCATGAATCCGGATTCTCAGGCTGCGATTGCGTATCGTAACATTGCCAGACGTATTCTTGGGGATACAGTCCCATTGATGCAGCTGGATCAGAAGACAAGTGTGCTGACTCGCTTCAAGAAGTTCTTTGGAGTGAAGGGCTGAGCCTAACGACTGGAATCCAATTGGTCTGTGGAGCTAACTTTGTGTTTTTGAACCACCGATTTATGCTATCATCTTCATCCATAATCAATAAGAACGGCTGATGTGTGCCCTAGTGGCGTCGAGCATATCAGCTTTTTTTTGCCTCCACTTGCAATGATCTCGATCGCTTCGGGGTTATCAGCTACCATGCACTCCTCCAATTTGCAACCAGCTTCGTTGTTCTCCTTGTAACACTCACAACACTTCACCCAACATGCGTAATCATAGTCAAAGATCGATGTATACATCCAAAGACTGCTAGAAGCCTACGGCAACTCTCAGTGTCTCTCTTGCCTGGTTCTACTCATAAGTTGGAGCCCGTCCTCATATACATGAAGCAAAAGATCCTCGCTGGAGGGACAAAATATGGACAGAGATATAGGAATTAAGCGTCGTCGCGAAATGCGCATTCAGGAGCTGCTCACGCAGGAGCTACATCCCCAGGATGTTCATCCTCAGAGCATGCGTCCACAAGAAGATGACTCCCATCTAGGGCCCGTTGATCCGTACATCCGAGGAAGGCAGTCACAGAAGCGCAATTTGCTCAACAACAAGTCATCGGTGCCGCTTATGAAAGATTCAACAATGCATGTCGGACAAGCGCAGGAGATGGAGCCAGATCCTGAGTACGAATGGAAAAAAAATCGGCATCGCTGGGATGATACCTTCACAGCTCCACGCAAGCCTTCATTCATGCCATCGTTAATTCGGAGACTATGGGTAAGTGCTGCGATATTTGGATTGGTGTGGGGAGTATTCCACTGGGAAGTGCCTTACAGTTCGGAAATTCGGCTGTTTGTGGCGGATACGATGCACCGTGACATGGATGTACAATCCGTAGCTGGCTGGTACGAGGAGTATTTTGGCGGTTCACCAGCCTTTTTGCCTATATTCAAGGGTCTGGAGCAAAAGGTACAGCAGGTGCATGGACAGCATCACTTAGCTCCTCCTGTACGAGGCAGCATTGTCCAGCCCTTTGCCGTGAGCTTGAAAGGGATCGAGATTGTGCCGGAGACCTTTTCAACCGACCCTGTCTTGGTTAAGAGTATGGATGCGGGACGAGTCATGGATGTCGTGCCGGGCACGGAAGGAGACACCACAGTTGTTATTCGGCATACAGATGGCCTGACTGCTGTGTATGGGCGTCTGTCTGGTACCTCGCTGAGGGCTAATGATTGGGTGCAGGAAGGGGACGTTGTGGGCCAATTTACGGTCACGCGTGAAGGCCAAGAGACCAATACCTTGTATCTGGCCGTGAAGCAGGGAGAGCAATATGTGGACCCGGCAGAAGTGGTTGCGTTTGATTAAGGTCAGAGGAGTACGGCTGTCCTTACATCCCCTCTTCGTTCTCATCATGATGGCCTCGGTGCTTACAGGGCATTTCATCGAGTTAGTAACCTTGTTTGCCATTGTGTTTATTCATGAACTGGGTCATGCGGTTGCTGCTTCGATGCTGGGAGCGAGAGTAGTGTCCATTCAGATGCTTCCATTCGGCGGTGTGGCCGAAATTGAGGACCAGGGCTGTCTTCCGGCATGGAAGGAGATTGTGATCGCGCTGGCCGGACCTCTGCAAAATCTATTTATGATTGCCGTGCTGCTCTTGATCCGTAGCCTGGGGGCCGAGCAACACGAATTCGTGGACTATGTCATCCGAGGCAACCTGATGATTATGTTATTTAATCTGCTGCCTGTGCTTCCACTGGATGGTGGCAAGATCGTACAGGCCTTGCTGAGTATACTGCTGTCCTATCATGCTGTGCTCCAGCATACACTACGCGTTAGTATGGTCTGCAGTCTCATGATGTGTGTAGCGGCAATTATCCCCGCCATTTCGGGCAAGGGACCACTATATTTGAATATGCTCGCAATGGGCTTGTTTCTGTTCTATTCCAATTTCACTGACTACAGGAACCTTCCCTATCGCTTTGTCCGTTTTCTCCTAGGACGAGATAGTCAATACCGTAAAAAGCTAGAGAAGGGAATCATTGCCACCCCAATCATCTCTCATCCGGTGCAACATTTAGAGGGGATTCTGCGTCTATTTAAGAGGGAGAAATACCATATGATTTATGTGATGAATGAAGAGGGTGGCATTATAGCCATGCTCCCGGAGCAGCGGCTAATACGGTCTTTTTTCACCAATTATCATGCATCTGGCCCACCTGACCGAAATATATCATAGTGGGGCAAAATGGAAATAATAGAGATATAAACTCATCATAAAAGTTGTTATGATAGATAGAGGAACTTAGCCGGGATAGGAGAATTCCATGAAACAGATGATCGTACATCATAAGCAGCAGACCACGCAGATGGCTCTACTGGATCAGGGAAGACTGGTAGAATATGCTGCCGAGCGTTCGCGGGAGCGGGATACGCTGGGCTCCTTTTACAAGGCGCGTGTAGTTAATGTGGTTCCTGGTATGCAGGCGGCATTCGTTGACATTGGCCAGCGCAAGAATGCTTTTTTGTACGTGGACGATGTCCTGCACGCTCATACGGACAAGCAGCCGAAGGTAAAGCCCGACATTGCCAGTCTGCTCCATGTGGGGCAGGAGCTGATTGTGCAGGTATTCAAGGAGCAGTTCGGTAATAAAGGAGCAAGAGTTACGACCCATTACTCGTTGCCAGGGCGCTGGATCGTGTATATGCCCTGTGCTGATTATGTAGCCGTCTCCAAGAAGATTGAACGTGAGGGAGAGCGTGCCCGCCTGAAATCCTTGGGGGAGCAGGTACGAACTGGCGAGGAAGGACTAATCATTCGGACTGTCTCTGAGGACGAAGGCCAAGAGGCGATCGAGAGTGACCTGCGCTTGCTTCGCAGGCAGTGGGAAGCCATACAATCCAAGGCAGAGCGGACCAATGCACCGGCAGAGCTACATAAGGATCTCAGTATTGTGCAGCGCTTCATACGTGATGCATTCACGCCGGAGCAGGATGAACTCATCATTGATACGGAGTCTCAGGTTGAGGAGGCCATTGCCTTTCTTGAGGGGCTTGGAGTCAGCCGCCCGTCGGTCAGACTGTACAAGGGGGCGGAGCCTATCTTCAACGCTCATGGTATCCAGGAGCAGCTCGAACGGGATTTTGCCCGTAAGGTCTGGCTGAAGGGTGGGGGCTACATCATTATTGATCATACCGAAGCTCTGACCGTCATTGATGTAAATACAGGCAAATATACAGGCGGCAGCAATCTGGAAGAGACGGTGACCCAGACGAATATGGAAGCAGCATCAGAGATTGCCCGTCTGATGAGAGTCCGTGACATTGGCGGAATCATTATTGTGGATTTCATTGATATGGAACGGGACGAGCATCGCAAGGAAGTGGCAAGTGTACTTGAGCAGGAGTTAAAGCAGGATCGGACCAAGTCCTACATAGTCGGCTGGACGAGGCTGGGGCTGCTGGAGATCACCCGCAAGAAGGTGCGTGAGGAGAAGACGCTTGTACCTTAATGACCAGGATGGTCGGTTGATTGAAATATTATCTTGAAATCACATGTGACATATGCTAGAATCATCTGGTATGTGTATGATCTATTGCTGCACATGCTGTAACCGCACCAGTGAGGTCGAAGTGTGACATTCCTAGTGGATGTGACCACCTGCATCAGGGCGAGTCTGAGAAATAAGGAGGTGCAAGCAATGTACGCAATTATCGAAACTGGTGGCAAGCAATACAAAGTTCAAGAGGGCGATGTATTGTACATTGAGAAGCTGAACGCAAACGATGGTGATACTGTAACTTTTGACCGTGTCCTGGCTGTGTCCAATGACAAAGGTCTGAATGCAGGTACTCCACTCGTATCCGGAGCTTCCGTAACAGCTAAGGTTGAGAAGCATGGCAAAGGCCAAAAGGTTGTTGTATACAAATACAAACCGAAAAAGAACTACCATGTGAAGCAAGGTCATCGTCAACCTTACACTAAAGTAACGATTGAAAAAATCCAAGCATAAGAGGGTTCGATAAGTGATTATCGTACACATTAAGCATATGGAGGACGGGAGCATCGCTGGCTTTTCGGTGAAAGGTCATGCGAACTATGCCAAATCCGGTGAAGATATTGTGTGTGCTGGCGTATCAGCCATCACAGTGGGAACAGTCAACTCGATTGAAGCTTTGACAGGTGTCGTGCTGAATTCGAGAATGAAGGACGGATTTTTAAGTGCCGATCTTCCTGAATTACCCCATGATCATGTCTTTGATGAGATTCAGCTGCTGATGAAATCTATGGCTGTTATGTTGGAAACTATTGCAACGTCATACGGTAAGTATATTGAAATACACAATTCCTAAATGAAGGAGGTTGACACGATGTTGAGATTGGACCTTCAGTTGTTCGCATCCAAGAAGGGTGTGGGCTCCACAAAGAACGGACGTGATAGCCGTTCCAAACGTCTGGGTACAAAACGTGCTGACGGACAAACTGTTACTGGCGGAAGCATCCTGGTTCGTCAACGCGGAACGAAAATTCATCCGGGTACGAACGTGGGAATCGGTAAAGACGACACTTTGTTTGCGAAAGTAGACGGCGTTGTTAAGTTCGAGCGCTGGGGACGTGACCGCAAAAAAGTTAGCGTCTATCCGGTTGATGTCGCTCCGGTAGCGGCTGCAGTAGAAGCTTAATAGCGGTTAGAACCGTGACCAGGCCTCCGGCATTACGCCGGGGGCTTTTTTTTGAATAATGGGTCATGTATTAGAATTAGCGGAATAGCAGTGATTTTCTTTTTTTATGGTAATGTGCTGGAAAGTAACTCATGCTATACTGAATGATGAATTCATGATCTGACCTTAAGCGTTGAGAACGGAGAGAAGCCATGTTATTGCGGAAATACTTACCGCTGCTGGCGGTATGTTCGATTCTGATTCCTTTCGTTATAGCACTTTTATTTCCGGGTACAATGAGTATAGTCCTGCTTGGGATCTGGGGTTGCGTGGCAGGTATTGCTGCGATGCGGATCGTCCAATGTAAAAAAGATACTGAGCAAGCTTCAGGCATTCGGGAATTGAAGCAGACAGCTATGGACACATTAACGCACCACAGGCATGATTGGATGAATGATCTTCAGGTGCTCTACGGATATATCCGTATGGGGAAGCATGAGAGGTCGGTCCAGTACGTGGAACGAATCAAGGAACGTGTCCTTGATGAGAGCCGAGTTGCCAAGCTGGGTATCCCGTCACTTGTATTCTACTTACAGTCGTTCCGAACATGCTCTGGTGACCTGCAGCTAAGCGTTCATGTGGAAGACCAACTGCAACTGGAGACTGCCATCTCTCCCGAAGACGGCGAGTCGCTTGCTTCAGCCGTCATTGAGTTTCTTGATGCCTGCAAGCACAGAGAGGGCCGGTCGTCCTGGGGAGAAGTGCGCAGCCTGAGCTTGTATTTTGAGAGGGACCATGAAGATATTGTCGTGCGTATTGAAGGAGACGGGATACCTGAACACTCGGACAAGCTGTTACAGCTGCGATCCGTTGCCAGTAATACCCGAGTAAGAGCAGAAGAGCATCCGTCAGGGCATATTATTCGAATGAGGATGCAGTGTCAAGCATAAGGAAGGTGAAATTGCATGTTTGTAGATAAAGCCAAAATTTATGTCAAAGGCGGAGACGGCGGGGATGGACTCGTAGCGTTCCGTCGAGAGAAATATGTGCCTAATGGTGGTCCAGCGGGTGGTGATGGTGGAAAAGGTGGCCATGTGATCTTTCGTGTAGATGAGGGTCTTCGTACTTTGATGGATTTTCGTTACCAGCGCCACTTCAAGGCACCTAAAGGTGAAAAAGGTCGTAACAAGAGCCAACATGGTGCAAATGCGGAGCATATGGTCGTACGCATACCGCCAGGCACGATGATTATGGATGATGATTCCGGTGAGATGCTTGCCGACATGACTCGTCATGGGCAGGAGGTTATCGTAGCCAGAGGTGGACGTGGTGGACGCGGCAATATGCGTTTTGCTACACCAGCTAATCCTGCGCCTGAATTGGCGGAGAATGGTGAAGAGGGACAGGAGCGTTATATTACGCTGGAGCTAAAGGTCATGGCAGACGTCGGACTTGTCGGATTCCCTAGTGTTGGTAAATCCACACTGCTGTCTGTTGTGTCTGCTGCTACTCCGAAGATCGGAGCTTATCATTTTACGACCATTACACCGAACCTGGGCGTTGTCGAGGCAGGGGATGGACGCAGCTTTGTTATGGCTGACCTTCCGGGATTGATTGAAGGTGCCAGTGAGGGCGTAGGCCTTGGCCACGAATTCCTTCGTCACATCGAGCGTACTCGCATCATTATTCATGTCGTGGATATGGCGGGCTCAGAGGGCCGTGACCCCTACGATGACTGGATGAAGATCAATGAAGAGCTGAGACAGTACAACGCGAATCTGGAGTCTCGTCCCCAGATTGTTGCGGCCAACAAGATGGATATGCCTGATGCTGCTGAGCATCTGGAGGAGTTCCGGCGTCAGGTAGCTGAAGTACGTCCAGATCTGGAGATTCTTCCGATCTCTTCACTTACACGCCAGGGCATTCAGGAGCTGCTGTATCGTGCCGCTGAACTGTTGGATCAGATGCCTGATGAGCCGGACGTGGAGGAAGTAGCAGAGCTTCAGGAGCGCAAGGTGTATAAGCTGGAGACGGAGGAAGATGACAGCTTCCGAATTGTGAGAGAGAACGACATCTTCGTCGTCGAGAGCGCGAAGATCGAGCGTATGATGAAGCGGATGCAGCTCACATCGCATGATGCGATTCTCAAGCTGGCCAGAACGCTGCGCCACATGGGGGTAGATGACGAGCTGCGGAAGCGCGGTGCCAAGGATGGCACGATTGTGCGTATTAATGATTTTGAATTCGAATTCGTTGAGGGTAGTAGCTACTATTAAGTCGACGGGGGTTATCCCACGATTGCAGCGAATGTTGTTTAAGGAAGGCATAAGGGGTACAGTCCCTATCATTAATATTAGATTAACATGTTAAGAACACGATCCTTGCTATGTAGCGAGGGTCGTGTTTTTGCATATACGTATAACTTATGTCAGGATTACTTTACATATCGTATAATAGGGACACTTGTGTCACCGGGACATAAAGTTATTGCTCTAATTCGTATCTTTCGATATAATGTCCTCTATATGAAAACATAAGTCTTTGAGGAGAGGACGTTCGTGAAAGAACGCTACTATTTGGTTAATGAGGATATTTTGCCCGAAGCCATTGTGAAGACGATTCAAGTGAAACAGCTTCTAGCCTCCGGGGACGTCAAGACGGTCCATGAAGCCGTAGAGCAGGTGGGCCTGAGCCGAAGCGCTTTTTACAAATACAAAGATGGTATCCACCTGATCAATCAGCTCGAACGAGAGCGCATTGTGAATGTCTCTATTGATCTGGAGCATCAATCAGGACTATTATCCAGGGTATTGGCTATGGTAGCCGAGCATGGAGGGAATGTCTTGACGATTCAACAGAGCATTCCGCTGCAAGGCCGGGCCAACGTGGTCATTTCTGTGGAGATGTCGAGGCTGAATGAGGATCTTGGTGGTATGCTTGAGGATCTGCAAAGCGTTACTGGAGTCAAGAGAGTCCGTATGATTGGACAGGGGTACATGGGTGTGATCTAAGTTGGAATAGTGAGGGGATATCATGAAACCGGTGAAGATAGGCTTATTGGGATTAGGGACTGTGGGTACTGGGGTTGTCAGAATTGTAGAAGGCAATCAGGAGGATCTCAGCAGCCAGGTTGGATCACCGATCGTTATCGAGAAAATTGCAGTGAAGAACATAGAGAAGACTCGTTCCATTCCGATTGAGCCTGCCAAGCTTACAGAGGATCCCTGGGAGGTTATTAACGATCCCGAGATCGATGTCATCATTGAAGTTATGGGTGGCGTGGATAAGACCAAGACTTATCTGCTGGAGGCATTGGAGCGAGGCAAGCATATTGTGACAGCCAACAAGGATCTCATGGCCCTGTACGGCTCGGAGATTCTGGCCAAGGCACAGGAGAAGCAATGCGACGTATTCTATGAGGCGAGTGTTGCTGGAGGTATCCCGATTATCAGAACGCTGATTGAGGGCTTCTCTTCTGATCGGATTACCAAGATCATGGGGATTGTGAACGGGACGACCAACTATATATTGACGAAAATGAGCAAGGAAGGCGCATCCTATGCAGAGGTGCTTAAGGAGGCACAGGAGCTCGGCTATGCTGAGTCAGACCCGACCTCTGATGTAGAAGGGCTGGATGCTGCACGTAAAATGGCGATTCTCGGTACACTTGGCTTCAGATCGAATGTGGAATTAAGTGACGTTCAAGTCCGTGGAATCTCCGGGGTGTCCAGTGAGGATATCCTATATGCCAAGCGTCTCGGCTACGAAGTGAAGCTTCTCGGCATAGCTGAGCGTAAGGAAGATCAGTTCAGCATTAGCGTGGAGCCTACGCTGGTAAGACAGAATCATCCACTGGCTTCTGTGAATGGGGTCTTTAATGCGGTCTTCGTTCATGGTGAGGCCGTAGGAGAGACGATGTTCTACGGGGCTGGAGCGGGTGAGATGCCAACAGCTACCTCCGTCGTAGCAGATCTGGTGGCTGTCATTAAGAATCTGAAGCTGGGCGTGAACGGACTGAAGGGAATCGTGCCATACAAGCCCAAGAGCATCACAAGTGACGAAGATGTGTTCTGCAAGAACTTCATTCTTCTTCATGTCGATGATAAGGCGGGTGTCCTGGCCCGTATTACGCAGGTGTTCGCTGAGTTTGGAGTCAGCCTCGCATCTGTAGTGCAACAGCCGAATGAGCATAACCCGAATGCCGAGATTATAATAGTGACTCATATGGCGAGCAAGGCCAACATGAATAAGGTGCTGAGCCATTTTGAGTCACTGAGTGTCATTCGTCGAATCAAAAGCGTATACCGTGTAGAAGGATAGGAGAGGGAGCTGTAGCAGCCCCTTGCTGAAACGTGGACGATAAAAGGAGCTGTAACCATTGGATTATCCCGAAATGCTTACTAGTGAGATGAATCAAGGAACAGTCTTAGCTGTCGCTGGAAGGAGGCTTGTAGCCTATGCCGACCATAGGTAAGGTCTCCAGGGTCAAGGTACCTGCCAGTACTGCCAATCTCGGTCCAGGCTTCGATACCTTGGGAATGGCCCTGTCGCTATACGCCTGGATTGAAATGAAGCCTTCTGAACATACAGTATTCCATATGTACGGTGAGCAGTTGGAGGGAGTGCCTGGTGACAAGAGCAATCTAATCTATCAGGTGGCACAGCAAGTATTTGAAGCGGTAGGTGTGGATGTCCCTGAGCTTGAGATCTCGATGTACTCGGACATTCCGCTCACCAGGGGGCTGGGAAGTAGTGCATCAGCGATTGTTGGTGCATTGGCTGCGGCGAATGCGTTGATTGGTTCGCCTCTAACTGATGCTAAGCTGTTTGATATGGCCACCTCCATTGAAGATCATCCTGACAATGTCGGGGCTTCTCTGTATGGAGGAATTGTAACGGCAATCTGGGACGGACAGCATGCGGACTGCATTCGCTTGGAGCCTGATGTGAATCTGGAGGCGCTCGTCGTGATCCCTCATTTTCAATTATCTACTTCCAAGGCAAGACAAGTTCTGCCTTCGGAATTCGGCATGAAGGACACGGTATACAATATCAGTCATTCATCGCTGTTGGTGGCGGCCTTGGCGACTGGTCAGCTGGATAAGGTAGCGGCGGCCATGAAGGACCGTGTTCATCAGCCATACCGAGCTGCGCTTGTACCTGGCATGACCGAGGTGCTGGAGGATGCTCATAAGCATGGTGCGCTTGGAGCCGCTCTTAGTGGAGCGGGGCCAACGCTACTTGTGCTTGCTGATCGGCGTTCAGACCGAAAGGCTGAGCTTGAGAGCTATGTCACGAGCAAAATGCAAGAAGCTGGTATTGAGTCAACGGTTATGTGGTTGCGCCCGGAGCCGAATGGAGTTAAGGTATACAACGGGGAGGATACTCTTCCCTTCTTGGATATGATAAAAGGGGAAACGGAATCATGAAACGAATTGCATTGCTTCAGGAAGGAACGGTATCCCACGAGGCAGTGAACAATCTGCTTGCGGGCGAGCCGGCAGAACTGGTCCATTATCAGCAGATCACAGACGTTTTTCGAGCAACGGCACAGGGGACTACTGATTATAGTGTGATTCCCATCGAGAATACGATCGACGGCTCCGTAAGCCTGCATTTGGATTGGCTGGTGCATGAGGTGGATATTCCCATGCAGGTGGAATGGGTATATCCTTCCAGGCAGAATCTGATTGGATCAAGTCAGGAGTTCACCCTTCCATCGGGAGAGCTGGATTTAAGCAAAATTGTAAAGATTATGTCTCATCCAGTGGCTATTCCCCAGTGTCAGAAATTCATACGAGAGCATGTTCCGCAAGCACAGCTGGAAAGCGTCAGCAGTACAGCACAAGCAGTAGAGATCGTGAAGCAAAATCCGGGCCAGGGCTGGGCTGCTATTGGCACTAATCTTGGTGCGGCAACACATCAGCTGGATATATTGGCGAGCAGCATCACAGATCATCACAATAATTTCACAAGATTTGTCCTAATTGGCCAGCAGCCTCTTGTATTGCATCGGCAGCCGGAAGGACATCGGACGAGCGTATTGGTCATGCTTCCATCAGACTTTCCTGGAGCACTTCATCAGGTACTGGCTGCCTTCGCATGGCGTCGCTTGAACCTGCTACGGATCGAATCCAGGCCGACGAAGAAGCAGCTCGGCAGTTATTATTTTTACATTGAAGTGATGGAGTCGGTGGAATCGGTACTGCTCACGGCAGCCTTTGCAGAGATTGAAGCTCTGCAGTGCCAGGTGCGGGTGCTGGGTTCTTACCCTTGCTTCCCATATTTAGACAATACTATAACAATTGATTGAACTAGCGGAGGTGGCCATGATGGCAGAACAGTGGATTTATTTGGATGGAGAATATGTAACGAAAGAAAATGCCAAGGTATCCGTATATGATCACGGATTCTTGTATGGAGACGGAATCTTCGAAGGCATTCGGATCTACGGTGGGAATATCTTCAAATGCAAGGAGCACTTGGATCGTCTGTATGACTCAGCCAAGTCCATTCAACTGAACATTCCTTTGACCCAGGAGGAAATGCGTGATGTGATGGCCGAGACCATCCGCCGCAATGATATGCGCAATGGCTACATTCGTCTAATCGTGTCCCGTGGCCCGGGCAACCTGGGTCTGGATCCGAACCGCTGCCCGAAAGCCAGCGTTATCATTATTGTGGAGCAGCTTGCGATCTATCCAGAGGAAGCCTATAAAACGGGCCTGAAGACGGTATCCGTCTCCCAGCGTCGTAATATTCCGGATGCGTTGAATCCGAAGATCAAATCCTTGAACTACCTTAATAACATTCTTGTGAAAATCCAATCCAACTATGCAGGTGTTGGGGAAGCGATTATGCTTAACTCGCAGGGCTATGTAACCGAAGGCTCAAGCGATAACATCTTCATCATCAAAAATGGTACAGTATTCACTCCACCATGCTACCTTGGCGCACTTGAGGGAATCACGCGTAATGCCATTATTGAGCTGTGTGATAAGCTGGGGTACCCGCTGAAGGAGCAACCATTTACCCTGCATGATGTCTATGTAGCGGATGAGGTGTTCTTTACAGGAACTGCAGCTGAGGTCATTGCTGCATATGAAGTGGATGGACGTACCATCGGCGCTGGTGTTGCTGGCCCAATCACGTTGAAGCTGCTGGAAGAGTTCCGTAAAATCGTAACTGTAGATGGCTACAAGGTATGGTCCGAGTAGCATTTCGATTTGAATAACCTTTTAAAATGGGGAAGTAGCTTTGTTCTACTCCATGTGTAACATAATAATCGCCGCAAGGACATTTGTCCTACAATGGCACGTGTTTACTTTTAACCTCTTTGGCTGCCTGCGGCTGAAGAGGTTTTCTCTCGTCTTTGCATCATTGCTTTTGGAGAGAAACGGTATTTTTTTCGTTTATAGGATGTCATATGCCCAGAAACTGCATAGGATGTATTAACGAACAAGGGCGAATGCCATGCCCAGGAATGCCGAGGAGGTTAGCGAACAGGTGAAGATACACATTGTTAAAAAGGGAGACAGCATGTACTCTCTCTCTAAAAAGTATAATGTCGAGCTAGATAAGCTGATCAGCATGAATCCACAGATTACAAATCCGGATGTACTGAACATTGGGGATAAAGTGAAAATCCCGACTGCACCAGTCGCCACGCAGCCAGCAAAACCCATCGTCCACGAGCACAAAGTGCAACAGGGAGATACGCTGTGGAAGCTCAGCAAGGCGTGGGGAGTCAGCCTGAAGGATATCATTGATGCGAATCCGCAACTCAAAAATCCAAATGCGCTGCTGGTAGGGGAGGTTGTGTATATTCCGGGGACCGTCGCAGCCAACACACCTTCCAATTCAGCTAATCCCCAAATGCCTTCTGTGTCTGGGGAGACGAATGTCAAAAAGAAAAATACAGCCGTTAAGGAGGAGATGGAAAAGCCGGAGAAAAAGGATAAGGATGTAGCTAATAAGAGTAATGAAGAATATGAAGAGAATGAAGAATACGAAGAGAATGAGAATCTAGAGGCTGAGAACAATGAGCCTTTGAAGGAAGAGAAGGGTAAAGAGAACACAAAAGAGAATATGGCAAAAGTGGAAGTGAAAGAAACGAAGAAGAGTCAGCCCATCCCTGAACTGCCGAAAATGCCAGACCTTCAGCAAGTGGCCTCTGAGCTCTTCAAGAAGCAACCTGAGCCTGTAGCTTATCAGCCCCAAAGTATGTCGCCAGCGCAGAAGTCCAATATCAACCCTCAATTGAGTCCTTTATCTCAGCAGGACTACAATAATTCTAATATTCAGCCTATGTACCAGCCTGCGTCCAAGGGAAAGGGAAAACAACAAGCTGCTCCATGGGGAGAGCATCCTGAAACGGTAGAGCATCCGTATATGTCATACCAGCTTCCGGCCTACGAGGCCTACTCGCCAGCGTATCCTGAGGGTAATTCACCTATGGGGATGGGAGGCAGTCCTTACTCAGGCTCTAATCCTTCGTTTGGAGCTAACGTCTCTATGGCATCTAATCCGATCTTTCCAGGTATTGGTGCAGGTGACGAGAATAGCTATATAATGCCTACAACAGATGAGAACATGCAGCCTATAGCAAATATGGGATATCAAGACCATATGAACATGCCTTATGACTACAGTCCAGAGTATACAAATGCTCCGTTGGCTGAAGCAAATACATGGGCGCCTAGCTCGCCAGCCACCGAATCGCCCTATCCATGTCCTCCGGGGTATATGTGGCCGATGCAACCTTGGGGATATCCTGCACAGTATCCATCCTATTACGGTGGCCATCCATATTCTCCAATGCCTTGGGGGCATGGGGAATATCCCGTGCCGTACTATAATCAGCCACAAGGCTATTTAAATACAGAGAATTCTTCTTACGCACCACTAGGTGAACATGCCAATAAGAAGGCGGAAGTTCAGGGCACCAATGCTAATATACTTCCTTATCCTCCTTACGACTGTGGATGCCGCTCAGAAGAAGGAGTAGGGGAGGATTCGACAAGCAAGATTCCACAAAAGAAACAGAAGAAGAATACAACCAAGTCTTCGGGTAAAGCTTCAATATCCAGTGCTCGCTCTTCATCGAAGAAGAAGTCGACTGCTGGCAGCGTGACGAAGTCACGTCGAACTACAAAGGGAAGCTCCCGAAAAAATCCCTGGCTGCAAGGCTAGTGCAAATATAGTGGAGTGACAAGAAGCGGTGAAGGCTTGCCTCACTGCTTCTTGTCATGCTACGGGATGAAAAGCTGCGAATTTGGGGTGAAGATATTAATTATTAAAATAATGCTTGCAATTAATAATTCATCATGATATATTATTTGAGTCGCCGCTGAGATGCGGTGGTAACGCAAGAAAGAAACAAAATGAATGAAGTTGATCTTTGAAAACTGAACAACGAGTGAGCGGATTTTGCAAAACAAAATCCAACGCGAAGGTTTCTGGTACATGTCTATGACTGTATGAAAACCGGAGCAAACAATGAGATATGAATCTCGTCAGATTCAAAATGAGCTATCGCTCTTTTCAATAACTTTATTGGAGAGTTTGATCCTGGCTCAGGACGAACGCTGGCGGCGTGCCTAATACATGCA
>RCUF01000040.1_pt1 | contig 108706 bp, 93 predicted proteins | sample 2166311 | NCBI WGS metagenome assembly RCUF01 (sample SAMN09932608, study PRJNA488358) | compost metagenome | feature: garden; material: soil; isolation source: compost soil in 4-hydroxybenzonitrile-enriched culture | place: Germany: Experimental Botanical Garden Goettingen | collected 2016-01-27 | reverse complement strand
TGGGATGTTGACTCAGGAAGTGCCATGATGACGTTCCAATGCGATAGTGGTGACAACCGTCACAAGGTCAATGTGATGGACAAGACTTTACAGGTTGTTGAACAACTCTGGCAACAGGTTGTTGAACAATTTACTTTGCAGGCCTCCTCCGATCCCATTGCAAATCACCATTTATTCGTTTTGGTGCTGAGCGCTGACTAGCAAATTCCCAAAATATACTCGAGGCCCAGCAGCCCACTGGACTCCTCGAAAATTCTTTCCATCAAGTAGCTCGCGTCAACGCAACCGGAAGGTTCCATCTTGATTCGGCACTTAAAAGACCACGGCCGCGGTCACAGCGATAATTCGCCGGGACCGCGGCCGCGGGGCACTAATCGGGTTTAGTGGAAGAAGTGGCGTGCACCGGTGAAGTACATCGTGATACCGGCTTCGTTCGCTGCCGCGATGACTTCCTCATCGCGCACCGAACCACCGGGCTGCACGACAGCCTTCACGCCGGCATCGATCAGGATCTGCAGGCCGTCGGCGAATGGGAAGAAAGCATCCGAAGCGGCCACGGAGCCCACGGCACGCTGTTCCGAAGCAGCCGCGTCAGCGTTCTCAGCGCCACCGGCTGCATCCGCGCCGGACTCGACCTTCACGCCCAGGGTGTTGGCACGTTCCACGGCCAGCTTGCAGGAGTCGATGCGGTTGACCTGGCCCATGCCGATGCCCGTTGCTGCACCATTCTTGGCCAGCAGAATCGCGTTGGACTTGGCAGCGCGCACTGCGCTCCAGGCGAATTCCAGATCTGCCAAGGTAGCAGCGTCAGCGGCTTCGCCGGCAGCAAGGGTCCAGTTCCCCGGGTTGTCGCCCTCGGCGTCGATCTTGTCGCCGGCCTGGACCAGCATGCCACCGCTTACCTGGCGGAACTCGTTCTTGTTGCGGCCATAGCCATCTGGCAGTGCCAGCAGGCGGATGTTCTTCTTGGCCGAGAGGATCTCCACGGCTTCGGCCTCGAAGTCCGGGGCGATAACCACCTCGGTGAAGATGCCCTTGACGGTTTCAGCCATTTCCTTGGTGACCGTGCGGTTCGCGGCGATCACGCCGCCAAATGCGGACACCGGGTCGGTAGCGTGCGCCTTGCGGTGCGCGTCGGCGATCGGATCTGCCGCGTCATCCGAAGCGACGGCCACACCGCAAGGGTTGGCGTGCTTGACCACAGCCACAGCCGGCTTCTCGAAGTCGTATGCGGCACGCAGTGCAGCATCTGCATCCACGTAGTTGTTGTAGCTCATTGGCTTGCCGTGCAGCTGATCAGCCTGGGCGATGCCGGCTGGAGCGGCTTCGTCAACGTAGAGCGCTGCCTGCTGGTGCGGGTTTTCGCCGTAGCGCAGCACATCGGCACGCTGCAGGGCCACGCCTGCGTAGGCTGGCCAGTCGATGACGCCGTCGCCGTCCTCATCCAGGAACTGGCTTGCGGTCCACGAGGCTACCGCGGTGTCATAGGCTGCGGTGTGAGCGTAGGCCTTGGCGGCCAGGCGCTGGCGGGTCTTCAGATCGAAGCCGCCCTCGGCTGCTGCGGAGATGACCTGCGGGTAGAAAACTGGATCAACCACGATGGAAACGGCGGCGTGGTTCTTCGCTGCCGAGCGGACCATGGCGGGGCCCCCGATATCGATCTGCTCGACAACTTCATCCTGCGAGGCACCCGAGGCGACGGTCTGCACGAAGGGGTACAGGTTCACCACCACCAGGTCGATCTGCTCGATATCCATCGAGGAGAGGGTGTCCATGTGCTCGGTGACGCGGCGGTCCGCAAGGATGCCGCCGTGGATGCGCGGGTGCAGGGTCTTGACGCGGCCATCGAGCATTTCAGGGGAACCGGTCACCTGCTCGACCTCGGTCACGGGAATTCCAGCGGCAGCGATCTTCTTGGCCGTGGAGCCGGTGGATACCAGCTGCACGCCTGCGGCGTGCAATCCAGCGGCCAGCTCCTCCAAGCCGGTCTTGTCATAGACGGAAATCAGTGCGCGACGGATAGCGACTTTGTCCAGCACGGTCTTACTCACGAAATTTTTCTCCCGGCGGTGAGAATGAATGGGGCGGGCAGCGCAGAGGCCACCGCCTTCATTCTAACCAAGGAAGGCACCGGAATTTCAGTTCGTGTCAAGCCCCTTCCGGCAATGAGGAAAGGTGCGGGAAATATGAAGAAAGCTGCTTGTCAGTCAGGCAAAGCTGCAGAAGTTTTTCTGCATGTTCTTCATCTGCGACATAGGCCACGAGATCCGCCTTGGTCCGTTCGCCCAACTCTTCGCGCAACGAGCGTGCTACCGCAACCAACGTGTGATAATAGCGCTTGATGGTAGGTTCCCAGCCATCACGCGCAGCCAGTCCGGTCATCGCCTCGGACCATAGCGTGGCCGCGGGATCTTCGCATAAATCAATGGATGACCAGTGCCAATCGCTGGGTTCCCACTTATCCGAGTAGAAGCTCTCCTCGTCGCTGTCTTCCAGATCCGCTTCCAAGGAGGCCAAGACATCGTCGAGATCTTCCCCGTCGGAATCCTCGTCATCCGGCTCGTCTTCGTCTTCATCATCGGAATCCGTGATCAGCAGCGAATCGTCTTCCAATGTGACGGTTTCAGGTTCAAGGCTTCCATCGCCGTCGGCATCGGGACGGTCCTCGTAATCGGCAGGCTCATCGGCGTCTTCACCGCGTTCCACCAATTGCTCGCGAGACTCCGTGAGGCGATCTCGTTCCAGGGCCTGCACCGAGTTCAAGGCCAGCAACGGCATGGCGATGCTTTCGCTTTCCTCGGTGCTGACTCCATGCAAGGCAATGGCATAGAAGTCCTGGTCGGGGTGTCCAGCTATCACTTCCGCTGCGTGTCGAAGGGCAGTCACCCGTATAGCCTCTTCGAGAGCGGTCCAATCTACTCCCATGTCCAGAGATTACCCCCTTGCCGGCGCAGACAACAGGCCTTGACGTGGCGGGAGAAGAAGCGTAGAGAGCTACACCTGGAACCTGGTTTTCGGCTATGCTTCACGCGGTACAAACCATTTCTGCTCGCACACCGAAAGGTGCACCACTGTGTCTTCCGCACCCCTGCCTTCTGGCACATCGATCGTGCAAGAGCTGCCGTTCAAATGGAAGGTGCAGGGCACCATTTTCATTATCGGCGGACTCGGCTTCATGTTCGATGCCTGGGACGTGACCCTCAACGGCGCGTTGATTCCATTGGTCGCCGAAGAGTGGGGGCTTGACCGTCCCACCGCGGCCTTGCTGGGCACTTCCAATCTGGTGGGCATGGCCCTGGGCGCCTTCCTCTGGGGCGGGATCGCCGACCGCTATGGACGCAAGAACGCCTTCAGCCTGACGCTTCTGATGTTCTCGCTATTCACCATCCTCGGCGCGCTGTCCCCGAATTTCGGCTTCTTCGTCGCCTTCCGCTTCCTGGCCGGCGTCGGCCTGGGAGGCTGCATCCCGGTGGACTATGCGCTTGTCGGCGAGTTCACCCCTGCCAAGCTGCGCGGACGCGTGCTCACCGCCATGGATGGCTGGTGGCCGGTGGGCGCGGCACTGTCCTTCTTCGTTTCGGGGTGGGTGATGGCCACCGCCGATAATTGGCGGCTGATCCTGGCGGTCATGATCCTGCCCGCGTTCATGGTGTACCTGGTACGGCGCTCCATGCCCGAATCCCCGCTGTTCTTGGCAGCCAAGGGCCGCGACGCCGAGGCCCGTGCGGTCATCGACCAGCTCGTGGAACGCACCGGGGCCACTGAGCGCGAGTACGTAATTGCACCTGTGGAATTGGAAAAGGCTCCGCGCTGGTGGGAGCAGGTCGCTTCGCTGTGGCGGTACTCCTGGAAGATCACCGCCACCAGCTGGCTGCTGTTCATGACCATTTTGCTGGTCTACTACCTGGCCTTGACCTGGTTGCCATCGATTCTGACCGAGGCCGGAATGGCCCAGTCAGCGTCGTTCTTCGCTACCGCGGTGATGGCCTTGATGGGGCTGGTGGGCGTTGTTCTGGCAGCATTGCTGGTGGAGCGGGTTGGCCGTAAATGGCTGCTGGCGATCTCCGCGCCAATCTCAGGCATCGTGCTTGTGATCGTAGCCCAGAACCTGCATATCCCAGCGACCGCGATTGCCTGGGTGCTGGTCTTTGGCGTGGTGGTCCAGGTCGCTATTCCGGTGCTGTATGCCTACGTTTCCGAGCTGTACCCCACCGAATTGCGCGCCAGCGGTTTCGGCTGGGCCTCGACCATGTCCCGCTTTGCCGCCGGCTTCGGTCCCCTGCTCTTCGCGGCCCTGTGGCCAGTGGTCGGGCTGGGCTGGCTCTTTGCCGGCGCGACTGCGCTGGTGCTGGTAGCCGTCGTCTTCATGGCGCGATTCGCTCCAGAAACCCGCGGCATGAGTTTGGATTAAGGATCATCGGCCAGCGGCGAATGCCAGCACCTTCTGGTGCTGGCATTTGCTAGTCCTGCGTAGTTTGCGGGCGCAAGCCATCGCGCATGATCTGCACGATGCGGTCCTCCAAACCAGGCTGGCTCTTGCTGAAGGCCCGCGGCAGTGGACGGGTCATGGCCCCGATGGTGGCAATCAGTTCTATCTCCGTTACGTCTTTGCGGACCAAATTCGCGTTTTTGGCCAAGTCCAAGGCGGAGTGCAGGGACTGGCCGGCCTCTGCCTGGACCTCCAGAATGCGGGGGCTGATCTTCTTTGGCAGTTGCAGCCCGAGCGCTTCGCTCAGTGCCCCGAGATTCTGTTGGACCAGCGTGCCAAGCAGAACTTCCCAAGCGTCCGTGTCGCCGTCTTCAAGCCGCTGAACCGCTGATTGGGAAGCGATTCGGATATCCCCAAGCGTGCCGAGGGTGACTTCTTCAACCAGCGCATTCCGGTCAGCGAAGTTTCGATACAGTGTGCCGATGCCCACTCCGCTGGCCTCTGCAATAGTTTCCATCGCAATCTGGGCGCCGTGTTCTGCAAATAATTCACGAGCTGCTCGAAGGATGTTCTCACGTCGCCGAAGAGCATCTGAACGCATGAGTGGAATCCGATCTGAAGGAAATTCTGGCGCACGACTTGCCACCTGACGATTTCACGATAGCGGACAGGCAATGCTCTGACGAAGCGGAAATCAACTTTCCAGAACGAAAAGTTTGCTCCCTGCGCCCGCGCCCAGCCATTCCGCATTTCCAGAAACCGTGCTATCCCTAGGATCTAGAACCTCAAGGCCAAGGAATCCTCGGATATGCGTTTTCAGCTCATCAGGCACGGACAAACCCCATCGAATGTTGCCGGGCAGCTTGATACCGCTTACCCGGGTGCCAGCCTCACTCCGCTGGGGCATCGCCAGGCTCGTGCCCTGCCGCAGGCATTCAGTGGCGGGCAGCTGCAGTCCATCTATGCCTCGACGCTGAACCGCACGCAGCTGACGGCCCGACCATTGAGCGAATCCACCGGACAGAAGTTGCAGGTCATTGACGGCCTCGAGGAGATTTCAGCAGGCACCTTGGAGATGCAGGCCGACGAGGCCTCACGCTTTGCCTACGGCATGTGCCTGCATTCGTGGATGCATGGCGACTGGGAGCAGAAGATGCCCGGCGGGCCGAACGGCTACGACTTCATTGAAAGATATTCCAAGGCCCTGGAAACCATCGCCCGGGCACAGGACTACTCCGGCACGGTCGCGGTATTCAGCCATGGTGCCGCCATTCGCGTCTTCAGCGCATGGGCTACGAAGATGGCGCCTGCCGATGCCGCAGAGCTGCATATCGAGAATACCGGTGGCTCCTTGCTGGAATTGGGCATCGGCGGAACGTGGGCCTTGGAACGGTGGAATCCAGAACCGCTCGGTGGCGACTTCGTTCGCGATGTTCTCACCGAGGACGTAACGGGTGGCGAGGACGGTATCCCTTGAGTACCCCGCTCCACCGGGGATCGCGAGTTGCACCAACTCAGCATCTATTTTTTCGGTAGTCTGGCAGGGGAGCTCATTTTCCGCTGAGCGCACAAACGGAAGGCCCTCATGCACGACGACATTTCCCTGACCACCGGACGCGTCCGCCGCGTTCTGACCGAACGTATCCTTCCCGCGATATATTCGGAAACCATGCCATTGACGCTCTCCTGGCACGAATTGCCGGGAGAGCCGATAGCTCCTGCGCAGGGCCTTGCACTGGACTACCAGCCCACAGAGGTTGGTACCCCGTGGGGCGCGGCCTGGGGCACCACATGGTTCCATCTGCAGGGCCAGGTTCCGGCGCATTGGGCCGGACGCCGGGTGGAAGCCGTGATTGATCTGGGATTTGACGTCAACATGACCGGCTTCCAGTGCGAGGGCCTGGTTTACCGGCCCGATGGCATCACCATCAAGGCGATCAACCCGCGCAACCAGTGGGTGCCCATTGCCGGGCAGGCCGAAGGCAATGAGGTCATCGACTTGTACCTGGAAGCGGCATCCAACCCGGTGCTGCTGGACTACCACCCGTTCCTCCCCACCGAGCAGGGCGATATCCTCACCTCGTCTTCGCGCCGGCTGTACACCACCCGCCGCATGGACCTGGCGGTCTTTGAATCCGTAGTGCACGAGTTGTCGCTGGATCTGGAAGTGCTGCTGGATCTGCAAGAGCAGCTGCCGGCCGGCCCGCGCAAGATGCAGGTCCTGCAGGCCATGGACAACGCGTTGGACGTGCTCGACCTGCAGCGGATTGCCGAGACCGCGCAGGCCGCCCGCAAGGAGCTGGCAGCGGTCCTGGCCGCCCCGGCCGAGCACAGTGCGCACCGGATTTCCGCGATTGGCCACTCGCATATCGACTCGGCCTGGCTGTGGCCGCTGCGCGAAACCATCCGCAAGGTCTCCCGCACCTGCTCCTCGATGGTGGAGCTGCTGGGCGACGAGGAAGAATTCCTCTACGGCATGTCCAGCGCCCAGCAGTACAAGTGGCTCAAGACCCATCGCCCCGAGGTCTGGGATCGGGTGAAGAAGGCCGTTGCCGACGGGCGCTTCCTGCCGCTGGGCGGCATGTGGGTCGAGTCCGATACCGTGATGCCCTCGGGTGAATCGCTGGTCCGCCAGTTCCTCTACGGCCAGAAGTTCTTCCGCGACGAATTCGGCATCGATTCAAAAGGCGTATGGCTGCCCGATTCCTTCGGATACTCCCCTGCCCTGCCCCAGCTGATGCGCCGGTCCGGCTTCGAATGGTTCTTCACCCAGAAGATCTCCTGGAACCAGCAGAACAAATTCCCGCACCACACCTTCGATTGGGAAGGCATCGACGGCTCGCGCGTATTCAGCCACTTCCCGTCGATGGACACCTACAACTCGCAGCTCTCCGGGGAGGAAGTCGCCAAGGCCTCGCGCCAGTTCCGCGAAGCCCGGCTTGCCAACAACTCCATCGCACCGGTCGGCTGGGGCGATGGCGGCGGCGGCACCACCCGGGAAATGACCGGCAAAGCCAAGCGCCTGGCCAACCTGGAAGGCAGTGCCAAAGTCCGGTGGGAACACCCGAACGACTTCTTCGACCGGGCCAAGGCCGAGCTGCCCAACCCTCCGGTATGGGTGGGAGAGCTCTACCTGGAGCTGCACCGCGCCACGCTGACCAGCCAGCACCATACCAAGTCGGGCAACCGCCGCACCGAGCAGCTGCTGGTCGAGGCCGAACTGTGGGCGGCTACCGCAGCCATCCGCACCGGGGCCGAGTACCCGTACGAGCAGCTCGACGAACTGTGGGAAACCGTGCTGCTCCACCAGTTCCATGACATCCTGCCCGGCACCTCCATCGCCTGGGTGCACCGCGAAGTGGTGGCACGCTACGCCCAGGTCATCGAGCAGGCCGAAACGCTGATCCGCGCCGCCCAGCAGCAGCTGGCTGGCGAGGGATCCACCCCTATTGCATTCAACGGTGCGGCGTTCACGCGCAATGACCTGGCCTTCGGCCAAGCCAAGGAAGTGGAAACCGTTCCTGTTTCTGCGGTCCAGGCAACCGCAGCCGATGGCGGCTACATCCTGGATAACTCGGTCATCCGGGTGGCGGTCAATGCCCAGGGCCTGATTGCCTCCGCGGTGGATCTGGCTTCCGGCCGTGAAACTATCGCCGAGGGCCAGGAAGCGAACCTGCTGCAATTGCACCAGGACTTCCCGAACATGTGGGATGCCTGGGACGTGGACAAGTACTACCGCAACCAGGTCACCGATCTGCGCGAGCTCGATAGCCTGGAGCTGTCTTCGCGCGAGGACGGCAGCCAGGTCATCACGATTGCCCGCAGCTTCTCCAAATCCACGCTGGTCCAGGAACTGTCGCTGGCGCCAGGCTCGCGGACCGTGCAGATCTCGCAGAGTACCGATTGGCATGAGGCAGAGAAATTCCTCAAGGTCGCCTTCCCGCTGGATATCCGTGCCGAGCATGCAATTGCCGAAACCCAGTTCGGCTACCACAAGCGCGTTACCCACGTGAATACCAGCTGGGAAGCGGCGAAGTTCGAAACTTCCATGCACCGCTTCGTGCTAGCCGAGGAACCCGGCTTCGGCGCGGCACTGGTCAATGATTCCATCTACGGATTCGATGTCACCCGCGATGCCAAGGACGCGGCCGTCACGACAACCATGCGCCTGTCATTGCTGCGAGCCCCGCGCTTCCCGGATCCTGAAACCGACCAAGGCCTGCAGGCCCACCGCTACGGTTTGGTCATCGGCGCGGACGTGGCCATGGCAACAGAAGCCGGCGCCTTGCTCAACAGCGCAGAGCGAGTCGTCCATGGCGCCCACGGCGTGGACCCGCTGGTATCGGTCACCGGCGAAGGCCTGGTGATTTCCAGCGTGAAGCTGGCTGCGGACCACTCCGGCGATTTGGTGGTGCGGGTCTATGAATCCCTGGGGCGCCGTGCCAGCGGCAGCCTGTTGGTCAACGCGCAGGCCTTGTCTGCAGCCACCGCGAGCCTGCTGGAAGATGAGCTGGCGGGGCAAGTCCTCGAGCTTTCCGATGGTGCTGTGCCGCTGAGGCTGGGCGCTTTCGAAGTGCGCACCCTGCGCTTCGCCCTGGCCAGGTAACCGCGGGTTCCGGGGCTGGCCCTTCGCACGCCATGGCGTGCGAAGGGCCAGCCCCGCTGCAATCCACGGTCCTGGCTTGCGGGAATCACTGGATCAGTCTCCCGTCCGGAGCAACCGCATAACCGACCCCGCCTACGCCCTGGCCGTTGGTATCACCGGGCTTGGCGTCCTAGCCGGGGAGGATTCCGCCGACCCCTACCAGGGCGATGGCTCATAGTCCTTGAGGAAGCAGCCATACAGGTCAATGCCGCGTTCCCCGTCAACGATCGGCTGGTACACCCGGGCTGCGCCATCAATCAGGTCCAAGGGGGCGTGCCACCCGTCGGCGACTTTCCGGACCTTCGCATCATGCGGGCGCTCATCGGTGATCCACCCGGTGTCCACCGCGCTCATGAGGATCCGGTCGGTCTTCAGCATCTCTTCCGCGCTGGTGCGGGTGAGCATGTTCAGCGAGGCCTTGGCCATATTGGTGTGCGGGTGCCCGGCCCCCTTGTAGCGGCGGGAGAACTGGCCTTCCATCGCCGAGACGTTCACGATGTACTTGCGCCGGGCCCCGCTGGCGGCCAAGGCCGGGCGCAGCCGCGAAGCGAGCAGGAACGGGGCGGTGACATTGCACAACTGCACTTCGAGCATTTCCAGGGCATCAACATCACCCAGGATCTGCGTCCAGGAATTATCCGTCACCACGTCCGGGATCAAGCCCCCGGCATCGATTGCGGTTCCCGCTGCGATTCGTTCCAGCGATGCGGAGCCGGCCCTCATGGCCAGATCGGCCAGCTGCTGCGCATCGTAGCTTTCCGATGCCGCCGGGGCCAGCAGGGCTGATTCTTCCAGGCGGAAGGCACTGGCCAGGGCCTTGGGATGCTCGGAGGGCGGGTTCGCTTCGCCCCACAGCTCCGGTCCCCCGTTGCCAGGCAGCAACTGCGCGGCCAGGGGCTGCTGCTCGGATTCAACCAGATGCTGGTAGGAGTTGGCCGTGCGCCGCACGGTCTGCGCGGCGTTGTTGATCAGGATATCGAGCGGACCTTCGGCAGCCACGCGGTCGGCCAGGGAGATGACCTGTGCCGGGTCGCGCAAGTCGATGCCGGCAATGCGCAGCCGGTGCATCCATTCGGCGCTGTCCTCCAGTGCCGCGAAGCGCCGTGCGGCGTCCTTGGGAAAACGCGTGGTGATGGTGGTGTGGGCTCCATCGCGCAGCAGCCGCAGCGCGATGTGCATGCCGATTTTGGCTCGCCCGCCGGTCAGCAAGGCGCGCTTGCCGCTCAGGTCCGCGCGCGCATCCCTGCGTTCGCGTCCCTGTGCGGCGCAGTCAGGGCAGAGATAATGGTGGAAGGCATCCACGGTGGTGTAGCGCTGCTTGCAGATGTAGCAGCCGCGCGGCTTGCGGAATTCCCCGGCGCTTGCGCTTCCGGTTGAACTGCTCAGGTCCAGGCCGAGGGTTTCGTCATCCAGCCGTTGCGGCGAGCCGGTGGCGGTGCGCTCGATCACTGCCCTGTCCGCGGCACTGATCTCGGCACGCTTTTGGGACTTGCGGTAGCGCTTGGCCGCCTTGAACATATTGCTGGTGGCCCTGCGCACGGCAATGTGCCGTTCATCCTCGGGATCCAGCTGGTGCACCACCGACAGGACCTTCAAAGCGGCGGATAGTTCTGCTTCGGTAAACAGTTCGGTTTCTGGTGCCTGCAAGGGCAGCGGCGTAGGTTCAGTCATCTCCCCACCAATTTTACGCGGTGGGCAGCGCCCTATTTTCCCTTGGCGAGATCGGCGAGCGTGGCAATGAGCAGGCGGCGCTCGACGAGCTTGATGCGCTCATGCAGCGATTCCTCGGTGTCGTGCTCTTCAATCGGCACGGCTTCCTGGCGCAGGATCGGACCGGTATCAACCCCGGCATCGGCAATGTGCACGGTGCAGCCGGTGACCTTCACGCCGTAGGCCAGCGCATCGCGCACGCCGTGGGCGCCGGGGAAGGACGGCAGCAGCGCAGGGTGGGTGTTGATGTAGGTGCCGTCGAAGGCGTTGATGAATTCCTCGCCGACGATGCGCATGAAACCGGAGGAGACAACATAGTCCGGGGCGTAGGACAAGCACTTTCCGGTGAGCGCATGGTTCCATTCGCCGCGATCCGCGTAGTCCTTGAAGTTCACGACGAACGTTTCGATTCCGGCTTCAGCCGAACGCTGCACGCCGTAGGTGCCGTGCTTATCCGCTCCCACGGCCGCAATCTCGACATTGTCCAGCTGGCCGTCGGCCACTGCGTCGATGACTGCCTGGAGATTAGAACCGGTACCTGAAACCAAAACCACAATGCGCATGAATTCAATTCTACGGTTCGCCGGGTCCGGCGCTTCATCCCGGACGCAATGTTGCATGGCGTTTCGATCCGCAGGCCTTTTCCCGGCACCGTTGCCGCGCCGGCCCTAGACTGGCCGTAAGAGCGCCATTCGAAGTGGAGAAGTTGATGAGCCAGATAGTTCCCGACGGCAAGGACTGGACCGTTGTCCTGGACGCGGTGTGCGCGCAGTGCGCCGTCGATGTGCGCGGCATCTCGCCCGGCGATGCCATGACCCAGCTTCCGGTGTGCGTGGACCGCTACATCGAGGTGCTCGCGCGCCCCGATGCCCAGACCCGCACGAACCCTGCCCGCTGGAGCGACCAGGAGTACGTGGCCCACGTCGCCGAAATGCTGCAGGTGATGACCGGGCGCCTGGACCTGATGCTTGAGCACGATGACCCGACGTTCCCCAACTGGGACCAGGACCGGGCCGCCGACGAGGGAAACTACAATTCGCTGCCTGCAGGGCAGGTCGCCGAGCTGTTGCGCGAAAGCGCCGCCCGCTACGCCGCGAAGCTGTCGAGCATCGACCCGGCGCAGTATTCCCGCCGCGGCCTGCGCTCGAACGGTGCCGCGTTTACCATTGAAACGCTGAATCAGTATGCCTGGCATGACGTCATGCATCATCTGTGGGATCTGGCTCCGCAGACCAGCTAGGCGCGCCCGACACAAACGAAGGGGCCAAATGGCAGGTGCACTGCCCTTTGGCTAGACTTCTCGGCGTACGCGCGAAAACAGTTCTACATAAGGAGCCAGGCAGTCATGCCCAAGGCATATTTCGGGAAAATTTCTGCACTGGCTTTCACCGGGCTGCTGTCCTTGACCGCGTGTTCTGCCGGGATTCCGCAGACCGGTGAATCCGCTGCTCCAGTCCCATCGGCTGAAGAATACATGCCGCTTCTGGTGCAAACGCAGGATGATGAAGACAAGCTTCCTGAAGGCTTTGAGGATACCGAGTCCTACGACGCGGAAACCCGCCACCTGCTGGCCACCTCGGACTTCGGCAGGCACTACGTCGCAGTAGGCAGCGAAGGCCAGCTGTGCATGATCGCCGTTCCCAAGCCCGTGGAAGAAGATGGCGATTACGAGATCGCCGGGACCACCTGCCCGACGATGGATTATGTGGTCCAGAACGGTATTCCGCTCAAGGTCGATGGCGGTGAAAACAGCTTCAAGACCGTCACCTACCTGATGCCGGCTGGCATCAGCGACGTGACGGTGGAGAACTCCATCTCCGAGCTTCGCGCCGAGCATCCCGAACTTGAAGCCGAGGATATCCAGGTAGTTGCCGAGAATGATTCGGTGCTGCTGGTGATGGAGGAGTCGACTGCCAGTGCGCTGGGGACGATCACCATCAACCGCCCCGATGGCGATCCGCTGGTCCTGGCCAGCCTGACCTAGGCCAACAGCGGCAAGCCTCTAGCCTTCGAGTACCGGGTCGGTCTCGAACAGCGGGGCAATCAAGTAGCCGATCGCGGTGCCCACACCGATTTGCAGTGCCAAGGCACCTGCGGTCGCCCACATGTTCGGGCCGATCTCTACCAGTCGCCCAATGGCCAGGGAGCCGGATGACAGCCAGGAACCGATCAGGCTCAGCAGCCCGCAGACAATGCCGGTGAAGACCGCCAAGGACGCGGTCGATGCCGCCAGCGACAGGGCATTGAACGGAATGCGACGGGCAAACCAGTCTTCGAGGTGGTTCTCACCAACGCGCAAGAAGTACCAGCCGGCCACGATGCCCGCGGCCACGGGAATCAGCAGGAACAGCCATTGATGGGCCATCTCGCCTGAAGGAAGTGAAGCCAGCATCGGAATCGACGGCAGCGGACCCACCGTGGTTTCCAAGGTGGACAGGGTGCTGCCGGTACCGATGCTGAAACCGCCGCCGCTGATCCAGGACAAGACCCAGAACACTGCGTTCGGGATGAAGGACAACTGCACCGTGGTCAGCGCGGCCGAGCCGATCGGGCCGGGGCGCAGCTCCTGCGACACGTTGGCGACGTCGGTCCAGTGCACGCCCAGGTTGATGGCCAGCAGCAATCCGGAGATTCCCACGGCAGCGACATAGCCGAGGAACCCGGCCACGATCACATGCCATACGTAGGATCCGGCCCAGCGGCGATGCGGTGAGATCCGCTGGATATAGGCGGCCGTATCGACACCGAAAAGGCGAGCCCAGGAGCCTGCTTCGCGCCGCGCGCCAATGATCAGGCCCACGAGCGCGATGATCAGCGGAATGAAGGTCGCCGCGATGATATTGACCCGCGCATGCGCGTTATTGGCGAGGAACCCGATACCGGTACCGATGGCCCCGTAGGCCACGAAGGCGCCGAGCAGCCCTTGCCAGAGCTGGTCGGTGTAGGAAGCGCGAGCGATGCGCCGTCCTGCACGCAAGCAGAACAAGAACGGCAACAGCGATAGTCCCAACGGGATCAGCGTGACCCATCCGGTCACTGAACTGGGGTCAGCTTCGGGGCCGAGATTCAGGATCTCCACCGGCACGCCGTGGATAAGCAGCCAAATGAGGCCGCCGAACTGCAAGATGGCCTCAAACGAGTCTTCGAGGAAGCCTCCGCTGAAATAGACGGCGACCAGCGGCAGGGTGATCAGGGCAAGGCAAAAGACCACGGATTGCAGTATCTCGAAGACCCCCTGCAACGCCAGGGGCATTGGCCAGCCGTTGCGCAGGCGCAACATCACTGCCTTCATGGGTTTCTTTTCGCGGCTCATCATCTTCAATGTTGCCATCATTGGCGCCGACCGGCCTCGATCGACGCGCAATGATGACCTGAAGGGTTGCCTAGAACACTGGGCTAATAGCTGTCCGGAGTAGCGCTTTGGGCCTCGGAATTGAAGCTTGCAGCCAGTGCTTCGGTGGCACGCGCCAGCAGTGCCACGTCGGCACCCACGCCGACGTAATCCGCGCCGGCGGCCATGTATTCGCGGGCGCTCTTCTGGTCGAAGGCGTTGACCCCGGCATACTTGCCTGCGGCCTTGGCGGCATTGATGGACTTGATCACCGCAGCGACCACGTCCGGGTGGCTCTGCTGGCCGATGACGCCCATGGAGGCGGCCAGGTCCGATGGACCGATGAAAATCCCGTCAACACCTTCGGTGGCAACGATTTCCTCGACGTTCCGCACCGCTTCATCCGCTTCGATTTGAACCATGATGGTGATGGTCTCATCAGCGCGAGTCAGGTACTCGGGGATGCGGTTCCAGCGAGCCGAGCGGGCCAGGGCGGAACCGACACCGCGTACGCCCTTGGGCGGGTACTGGCAGGAGGCGACGGCAGCGGCGGCTTGCTGGGCATCATTGACCATCGGGATGATCAGCGACTGCACGCCCAGGTCCAGGAACTGCTTGATCACCACCGGATCGTTGACCGCAGGGCGGACCACTGGAACGACCGGGTAGCTGCGCACGGCCTGCAGCTGGGCCAAGATGTTTTGCAGGTCGTTGGGCGAATGCTCGCCATCGATGAACAACCAATCGAACCCTGCACCTGCGCAGATTTCAGCGATCAGCGGGGAAGCCGAACAGACCCAGATGCCTGCCAACGAGTGGTCGGCGTCCTTGAGCGCATCCTTCAGCGACGGATCCGCTTCTACTCGAAATGACATGTCACAGTTCCTAGCGGTCCGTAATCGGCAAAGACGGTATCCCCTGCATTGACCCACATCGGGCGGGTGAAGGATCCGGCCAGGATGATTTCCCCGGCCTTGAGCTTGTCGCCGTGCGGGGCAATCTTGTTGGCCAGCCAGTACACGCCAGCGGCAGGGTGGTTCAGCACACCGGCTGCGACACCGGTTTCTTCGACGGTCTGGTTCTTGAACAAGATCCCGGAAACCCAACGCAAATCGATGTTCTCCGGCTTGACCGGGTTGCCGCCGATCACCATGGCACCCATGGCGGCGTTGTCGCTGATGGTATCCACAATGGTGCGGCCTTCCATCTCCACGCGGGCATCGAGGATTTCCAAAGCGGGGATGACGTATTCGGTAGCTTCGAGCACATCGAAAATGTTCGCCCGCGGGCCTTCGATGTCCTTCTTGAGCTTGAAGGCCAGCTCCATCTCCACGCGGGCACCGGTGAAGTCTTCCCACTTCAGCTTCGCGCCGGAGTCGTAGACCATGTCATCGAAGATGATTCCGTAGTCAGGCTCGGTGATTCCGGTAGCCATCTGCATGGCGCGGGAGGTCAGCCCGATCTTGCGGCCGACCAGCACGCGGCCAGCGGCTTCGGAGCGCTGGCGCCACAGGTTCTGGACCCGGTAGGAATCTTCTACCGTCATTTCTGGATAGCGTGCGGTCAGACGCGGCACGGGAGTCCGTGTCTCGCCGGCCTGGACCAGCTCATCGGCAATGGCCGTGATTGTTTCCTCGGATAGCATCGACGGCTACACCTTTCACTACTGTTCAAACCTCTTGGGGCTGCCGCCATCTCGAGGAGATGACTTAGCTCACGGTTCTTGATCGTACCGAGGTTCGAGATTGAAGGCACATCGTACTAACATTCTGCTCGACTTTTCGTGGCCTTTCGGGCTCCTTTTCGCAAAAGATTTGGCCCACGGCCATGCGCCCCGGTGCGGGTGCATGGCCGTGGGCCCAACTTGGCGGAACGGCCGACTCAGGATCCGGATTTGAGGTTTGCCAGCAACGCTTCGAAGGGCAGTGAGGAGAGTTCATCATCGGGGTCGGCGAATTCGCTGACCGAGGGAGCGATGGAACGGGTATCCCCCAAATCCGCATCAGCGGAGAATTCCCCTTCGTTCAGGGACAGCGCCAGGACGACTTCTCGCGCAACCCGGCGAGCGCGATCTGCCAGCGTGCCAGTCAGCCCCTGTCCCCCGAAGTCTTCCGAAGACGCGAAAACCGTTGTCGGCATGATCTGCGCCCTGAGGTAGGAGAAGATCGGACGCATGGCGTAGTCAACCGCGAGCTGGTGCCGCTGGGTTCCCGCGGTGGCAGCGAGCACGACCGGTTTTCCGTTGAGCGATTTAGGGTCCAGGATATCGAGGAAGGACTTGAAGAGGCCTGAGACCGAGGCCGTGAAGACCGGGGTGACGGCAACGAGCACGTCCGCATTCACCACTGCGTCGATAACTTTTTGCAGGCCCGGGGCGGCGAAACCGGTCAGCATATTATTAGTGATTTCACCAGCATGCTCACGCAGTTCGATATTGCTCACGTCGGCTTGCACGCCGGCGGCAGCTAGCTGCGCGGCAATATTCTCTCCGATTTGCCGGCCCAGCAGCGAGGAGCTCGATGGGGTTCCCAGCCCACCGCTGATGACGACTACTGACTTGCTCACTGTTCTTGCCTTTCACTATTTATATGCGTATGCATGTATCAACAGCGGGGTCGCCGGACGTATTCCCGGCATCGGCAGTTCTTTTCGCCCCGTCAGCTCAATTCAGTTTTTCACTATTGTGACGGTCGCAATCTTATTGATAATATCTGCATATGAGCACTCCGAAGCCACAGACCGAGAATCAGCGCGCAATTGAAGATGGCGTCCGCACTGACTTCAAAAACACGATGTCCTACGGCAGCTACCTTGATCTGGAACGCATCCTGTCAGCACAGCATCCGGTCAGCGTTCCCGAGCATCACGATGAAATGCTCTTCATCATCCAGCACCAGACCAGCGAACTGTGGCTCAAGCTCATGCTCCATGAACTCCTCGAGGCTCGCCGCCTGCTGGGCCTCGATGACTTCGGCAAGGCCCTGAAATGCCTTGCCCGTGTAAAGCACATCCAGAAGACCCTGACCGAGCAGTGGTCGGTCCTGGCGACCTTGACGCCGCGCGAATATGCACAGTTCCGCGACTTCCTCGGCTCTTCCTCCGGTTTCCAGTCCTTCCAGTACCGCGCCGTGGAGTTCATTCTGGGCAACAAGCATGAAGGCATGCTCAAGGTCCACGAGGCAGATCCAAAGGCCCACGAGCTACTGTCCAAACTGCTTCACGAGCCAGGTCTCTACGATGTGTTCCTGGCCGCCCTGTCCCGCCACGGTTACGACATTCCCGAAGACGTGCTTTCACGGGACTTCACCAAGCCTTGGGCATTCCAGGAGGCACTGGTGCCAATATTCAAGGATATCTACGAGTCCGAGGACACCCGCTGGGGCTTCTACCAAGCCTGCGAGGACCTGGTAGACGTCGAGGACAACTTCCAGGCATGGCGCTTCCGCCATATGCGCGTTGTCCAGCGCACCATCGGATTCAAGCGCGGCACCGGTGGCTCCTCGGGCGTTGACTTCCTCAAGCGCGCCCTGGACCTGACCTTTTTCCCAGAGCTGTTCGCGGTGCGTACCGAAATTGGCAAGTAGCACCTCCCTCACGGCTCTGAGCCTCGATGACTTCGAGGCGAGATGCGGAAGCGCCACCTCGATTATCCGCACAATTACCGGCCTCTATATACGGCATGAGAAAACTCCGGTGGCGCGCACCCGAATAGTGGAACTGGCACATGCTGCCGGAGTTTCGGTCCCTGCGGCGCAAACCGCCATCTCCCGACTGATTGACCGGGAAGTGCTGGAAGCAGCGCAATCTTCCACCTTGCGCGTTTCGAGCGCGGCGCAACAAATGTTCGAGCGTGGCACCAGAAGAATATTCACCCCGCGCCAAATGTCAGGCAGTGATCCCTGGTGCCTGGTGGCCTACTCGCTGCCGGAGACCTTGCGCTCCTTGCGCCACCAGGTACGCAAGCATTTCTTGCAGCTTGGCGGCGGCACGCTCGGCTCCGGATTATGGATTTTCCCCGAGTACCTGCGAGAGGAAGTATCGGCGGTGCTCAATGCCCTGGGAGCCAGGGAACACGCGACGCTTTTTACCGCCCAGCAACCATACTTCCCCGGAACACCGCAGCAGGCTGCCGGGCAGTGGTGGGATCTTGAGCGCCTGGGCACGCTGCATCGAGCGTTCCTGGAGAGCACCGCTTCCCTGGATTCCAGCGACATTGCTCCGCCCAGTGCTTATCGGGGGTATGTCACGATGGTCGATTCATGGCGTGCTCTGCCCTACCTTGACCCCGGCTTGCCGGAGTTCATGCTGCCCGCCCACTGGCCTGGCGATGAGAGCAGGGAACGTTTCTTGGCACTGTCCACCGCATTCCAGGAATCGGCCTTGCTCTTCGCACGCTCGCTTCTGGCTTCCTAGTTCCAGACAGGTTCATCTTCTCCATACGGAGCAGGCGGACCAGGGTAGTCCAGCCCCTGGCCTGCCATGCTGAAGGGCGGCGGGACATACTCAAGGGTGCCGAAAGTACTTTCCACCCGCTTCAGCCGCACGCCACCGTCGAATTGAGCGGGGCGTTGCGGGGCGTCGAAGGCGAACAGCGCATGAGCGGTCCGAGCCAAGGAGAATCGCACCGACCCGGTACGCCCTTGGACACTGCGCGCCCGAACCAAAGCGATGACGGCAGCAGCGAGCCCGTAGCCAGTGGCGTGGTCCAAAGCCTGCACCGGCAATGCGCCCGGTGATTGCCCGTTACCACGGTAAGCCTCCGAGATGCCGGTGGCAGCTTGCACGATACTGTCGAACCCGCGCCGTTGGGCCCAGGGTCCTTCGAAGCCCCACGCACCTAATTCAGCAACAACGAGCTGCGGGTACCGCTGGGCTAATTCATCCCCGCCAAGCCCTGCCTTGGCCAAAGCCCCGGGGCGATAGCCCAAGAGGACGGCATCAGCATCCTGCAGCAGTTCGTGGATCCGCGCCTGCCCTGCTGCGTTTTTTAAATCCAGCAGCGTGCTGCGCTTGCCGAATCCGGTATCAACATATTGCCAAGGCAATTCGGGGAGCAGCGGCCCATCCACGCGCAAGACCTGTGCGCCAAGGGCTGCCAGCGTCCTGGTTGCGGTGGGGCCAGCGATAACCCGTGTGAGATCCAGAACCTTCAACCCTCGAAGGGGCATTGCTGCACGCGGGTCAAATTTCCAGACCGGAGCCGAACCTGTTGGGCGCATGCGGAATTGAGCCCAGTGCCCGCTGCCGGCCGCTTGGCCCTCTGCCGAGCTGAGCCACTGTTGACGGGATCGCACCTGCGCGGCTATTCCACCAGCGGCGACGATGCGTTCTTGGGCATCGTGGGCACAAAGGCTTGCCACTGCGTCGGCGATGTCAATCCCCGAAGATGTTCCCAATGCAGAGTGGAGCGCGCGTTCATGGTGAGGGTAATTCGCGTGGGTTCTGATCCAGCCGTCGGCCGTTCGGTAGAATCCCGAATATCGAGCAAAACCTTGTGGTTTCTGCCCCGCGATGCGCAAGTGGGCAGAGGACGCGAAGGCCGCTGCGATATCCGGCGTCTCCGTGGCGAGCCATGGTGAGGCAGCGGCAAGATCATCAAGGGCGGAGCACACCAAGCCAACGGATCGAGCTGCGAGCTTCTCCGCGTTCAAAGGACCAGCCCACCAAACCGCGGGCCCAGTAACAGGGCAATCACCTGCCGTCTCGAGCAATCGGTGCGCGGTGAACCCCGAACCCAGGATATGGCCCTCGGCCACGCGCTCATCTTCGGAATGCAGCATGAACCTCAGCCTATACGCGGAAAATCACCACTTCGATCCAGGCAGTCGGTAAACGGAAAACCCGCGTCGCATAAAAAATACGCGACGCGGGTTATCTGAAGCTCTGCGGAATTAGTTCGCTGGAACGTTCAGGGTCTGCCCGACCATGATCAGGTCTGGGTTGCTCAACTGGTCGTCATTCAAGACGAACAGGCCACGCCAGTCCTTGACGCCAAGCTGGTCGGCAACCTTAGCCAAGGTGTCGCCGGACTTGACGGTGTAGTCCTTGCCCGAATCGGTCACGTCAATGTTGAACACTGGTGCCTTTGGAGCTGGAGCAGCGTGCTTTGGAGCTGCCTGCTGCTTGGGAGCCTGCTTCTGGACCGGAGCTGCCTGCTGCTTAGGTGCTGCCTGCTGCTTTGGGGCCGCCTGCTGCTTAGGAGCGGCCTGCTGCTTTGGTGCTGCCTGCTGCTTTGGGGCCGCCTGCTGCTGAGGAGCCTGCTTCTGCGGAGTCGCGGAACCCGAAGGGGAACCGCTAATGCCCAGCTTTGCGGTACATGCTGGCCATGCGCCCCAACCCTGGGATGCCTGGACCTTGGTTGCAACGCGAATCTGCTCGGCCTTCGAAGCCTGGTGAGGCATGCCCGAACCGCCAAACGCCTTCCAAGTGGACAGCGAGAACTGCAGGCCACCGTAGTAGCCATTGCCGGTGTTGATGGACCAGTTGCCACCGGACTCGCACTGAGCCAGCTTGTCCCAGGTGCCTGCGGCATTAGCTGGTGCGGAAGCTGCAACGATTGCGGTGCCGGCAACTGCAACGGCGGCCAGCGAGGCTCCACCGCGGCGGATCAAGTTCTTGGTCTTCTGCTGGATCATGATTCTCCAGTTGCTCTTCCCGCGCTCAGGTCTTCCTAGACCATCCTCGTGCACCACTCAGCGTCGCATTTCGACTTTGATTAAATACTGCCCTGGTGAGTGGTTTGGAAGTCCCGGCAGTACCTGTTTCCCCATAACACTGCGAGTGTTATCGAAACGTTATGAATGACCATAACGCACCAACCCACCACCCTCGCAACTCAGGAAACGGTCAGAAACCCCGTAAATACAGGTCAATTGGCCAGAAAAAAATTTTGAATCGGGTCGGAAAATCACCATGATCCCCATATCAAGCAACGAAAATGTTACTTTCCAAAAGTGGAAATTATCCAGCTCGCTGTGATATAGCTTGCAATTCGCTTCTGGGCCGTGCCCGGCTCCCTTCAAGGTTGCATTCCGTTTTCGCCAAAGCTGGAATAGCTGCATCCTAAACCCAAGGCGTCGGGCAATCCGAAGGGGCAATATTTCTCCGGCAGACGGCCTTTTCCTCGCTGCCACCTGCAAGGCCTCCCGGGCGATGGACACACCGCGACGTTCAAGCGACAGGACAGCTGAATTGCCCTGAGGTAATTTGTTTCAAGAAGCCAGCGCTGTAGGTTTGATTTCATCAGTCAGACAGGGGAACTCAATGCCAGTACAAGGCAGCACAAGCAAAGACCGATTCATGGAATCCTTGACCTGCTACCCCCGAGCCCTGCGGGAATTCTTTCGCAACGATGGACTAGACGTTGCAGCTTCCCTGTCCTATTTCATGGTTCTTGCCATGTTCCCCGGATTACTGGCATTGATCTCGCTCCTGTCTTTGGCCGGCGCCAGCGAAAGCGGCACCAAATGGATTATGGAGCTGCTAGAGCAGAGCCTCGCCCCGAACGGACAATCTGCAAGTAGCGACTCCCAGCAATTACTCGACACGGCCGAACAGTTGCTCGCTGGCTTGGCATCCCAAGCTAGCGGAACGTTCTGGGCAATCCTGGCCGGTTCACTCGGTGCACTGTGGAGTACTTCTGGATATGTCACGGCATTCAGCCGCGCGTTGAACCGGCTGTACGGGGCACCGGAAGGCCGCCCCCAGTGGAAGCGCCGTCCTCAGATGTTCCTGATTACGGTGCTGATCATGCTGGTTGCCGTCGTGACCCTGGTGCTGCTGCTCGCTTCTGGCTCCGTCGCCCGCGGAATCGGCAATATTATTGGCATGGGCGACAGCTTTGTACTCGTGCTGAATATCGCCAAGCCGCCATTGATGCTCATTATGCTGCTCCTGGTTCTAGCCTTGCTTTACTACTTCACCCCCAACGTCAAGCCAACGAAATTCCGCTGGTTCTCGCCCGGCACACTGACAGCTCTGGTGATCCTGGGACTGTCGGTATTCGGTTTCAGTATTTATGTTTCGCAGTTCGCCAGCTACTCCGCCACCTACGGAACCATTGGCGGCGTGATCATCTTGATTCTTGCTTGCTGGATCAGCAACATCGCTTTGCTCCTCGGAGCCTTGGTGGACATCGAATTCATCCGCCTCCGCCAGCTTCGCACGGGCATTCCTGCCATAGATGACGTACTTCTTCCACTGCGTGATGACACGTTAGTAGCCAAGCAGGAATTGGCAACATACAAGGATCTCGTCCAGGCCCAGGAAATCCGTATCAAGCACGGTGGCGACCCGCTGCAAGATATGGAGAGGGATCCATCCACGAAGCCGAAGCGCAAGACGAAGTTGCTCCCCATGGGGCTGGTTGCCGTGGCGGCCTGGACCGCTAGCCGCATGAAAACCAAACGCGATCTGCGCAGGGGCTCAGAATAGTCCCGATAAGCTCTGCAGTGCCCACCACAGGCCGCCGGAACCCAGAACAAGAATCACCACAACCCACAATGAGGCGAAGGTCCGGGTAGCCTCGGCGATCAGGTACGCATCGGACTGGGCGATATCGTGGCGTCTCCAAACATGTACCGAAAGAAACTTGACGAAGTCTTTTAGGCCAGCCAGCAGCAAGAACCCGGCGATAAGCAACGCCAGATACAGGTACGCTTCGACCGGCGCAAAGAAGACCACTGCCAATGCCACGAGTGCACTGATAGTGCACACAATAAAGGCCGGCCAATTTCGGACAAAGATCAGCGCCAGCAGGAACAGCAACGCGTAGATGCCGAGCGCCCGCCCGGAATAGCCCGTAGATATGCCCCACAGCATCAAAGCTGAAACCCATATCGGTGCGGGGTACCCGAAAATCCCGGAGATGATGACAGAAATCTTGCCCCGTCCAATGCTCCGCACTTCTCCGGAATGGTCCCAGCCCAGCCGCAAGCCAGCCACGTATCTGCCCGTGAATAAGGCCGCGATGATATGGCCGAGCTCATGAATCAGCGTGGAGTACAAGCCGGTGATCCGCCAGACCGGACGAGGGACCACCAATAGCAGGATCATGAACGCAACGATCAGCCACTGCCACTGGTTCAGGGCCACGTTCACCGGCTGCGAGAGCCGCTCCCAGGCCTGGGCAATATCTAGATTCATTCCTGCTCCTCATCGGCGTTCGGTATTACTCATTCTTGCAAGCCCCACCGGCCACAAAGTGACCGGCGAGTGCATTTCCCGACTTTCTGGGAAACATCACAGGTGACGGGCATAGTCTGCAAAGCGGAACACTGTGCCGTATATCTGGAGGAGTCTCATGTCTCGCATCGTTTCAACCGCCTTGGCCACCACCGGTTTAGTGGGCGGTTACGCTACCGGTCGTGCCACCAAGAAGCGCCCGCTGGCTGCCGTTGTGCTCGGTGCTGCAGGTGCCGGCGCCTTCCTGCTTTGGAAGAAAGATGCTGGAACCGCTAAAGCCATTGCCTTGATCAGCGCCTATCTCGGAGGCTTCGGCGCTTCGCATCCGCTGGCCAAGAAAATCGGTGCGTGGCCAGCGGTGAACTCGGTGACTGCCGGCGTTGCCATTCTCTCGCTCGTTCTTGGCGGCCCCAAGAAGAACAAAGACGAGCTGTCCTAAGCGGCATCAGCGAATCTGTCGGGGTCTGGTGCTACGTTGACTAGGTAGGAAACAAGTCAACGAAAGGCCCAGGCCCCGTGTTCTTTCTAGATGATCAGTTCATCTTCTCAGCGAGTGACCTGTCAGTCTCCGTTGACTGCAATTACCAGTCCCTGTACCTGCTGGACGTGAAACTCGGCCTGCGTCCCAAGCCTGACAAGGCACGAGACGAGATGCTGGAACGAACAGCGGTGCTCGGCGACGCCCATGAGCAGAACGTCCTCAAAGACCTGATAGCTGCCTATGGCGAATACGACCCGGCGACGGGAACCGGCGTCAAGCAATTCACTGATCGCCCGCAGATGTCTGCGGCCGGTCTTCGGGCAGCCCACGAGGCGACCATGCACGTGCTTCGCAACGGCGCCGATGTCATTTTCCAGGCAACCTTCTTCGATGGGGCTTTCATTGGCTTTGCCGACTTCCTGGTCCGCCAGGAGGACGGAACCTGGGCCGTATGGGATACCAAGCTCGCCCGCCATGCAAGGGTCAGCGCACTGCTCCAGATCGCAGCCTACGCGGATCAGATGCTGGCAGAGGGGCTCCCCGTGTCCACCTCGGCAACGCTGGTCCTCGGCGACGGGACGCATTCGGTGCATCGGGTTGATGAAGTGCTGCCAGTCTTCCGGGCCCAGCGTGAACGATTCGTGAAGATGGTGCAGGAACACCGTGCGGCCAACCAGCCAGTTCGGTGGAACTCCGATGAACTGCGCTTATGCGGCCGTTGCGATTATTGCGAAGAGCAGGCCCAGGAAACCCGCGACCTGCTATTGGTCGCTGGCATGTCCATGGTGCAGCGAGAAAAACTTCGCGCCCGCGGCATTTCCACCATTGACCAGCTCGCCGAGCTAGAAGCTGAACCAGGCACCTCGCTGCACCGTGCCGCGGAGCAGGCCAGAATGCAGCTGGGGCTGGCCCAGAGCGATGGCATGGTCCACGGCGTCTCCTACCGGGTGAAGAACGAAGGCCCGATCTCTTCGCTGCCGCGGCCTGATCAAGGCGACATCTTCTTCGATTTCGAGGGCGACCCGCTCTACCAGGAACCTTCCGACGGCTCCTGGGGCCTGGAATACCTCTTCGGCGTCATCGAATATGACACCGGGGTGCCGGTGTTCAAACCCTTCTGGGCGCATAGCCGCGCCGAAGAACGCCAAGCCTTCCTGGACTTCATTGCCTATGTCGAAGAACGCCGCCAGCGGTTCCCGCGCATGAAGGTCTACCACTATGCGCCCTATGAGAAAACTGCCCTGCGCAAGCTCTCGCAGGTGCATATTGCCGGTGAGGACGAAGTCGACCAGTGGCTGCGTGAGAACCTGCTTATCGATCTCTACGAGACCGTGCGTAACGCCCTGGTGGTTTCCACCCGCTCATACTCCATCAAGAAGCTTGAACCGTTGTACATGGGAGAGCACCTTCGCTCCGGGGATGTCACCGATGCCGGAGCATCGGTGGTCGCCTATGCCCAGTACATGCTGGCGCGGGATTCGAAGAACGACGGGGCCGCTGAAGCGATCCTCGAGTCGATTGCCGATTACAACGAGTACGACTGCCTTTCCACTTTGCGCTTGCGGGATTGGCTGCTTTCGCTCAGCGATGAGGCGCCTGGCACCCTGCCGGATATGCCTGAGCCAGGCCCGGCCGCAGACGAATACGAGCCCACCGCCGAAGAGCTTCGGCTGCAAAACTACCTTGCGCAGCTTCCCCACGCCCACGCGCTGAGCAACGATGACCGCGCGATCGCGATGGTCGCCGCTGCGACCGGTTACAACTGGCGTGAAAAGAAGCAGTTCTGGTGGGAACACTTCGACCGCTTGTCCGCGCCAATGGATGATTGGAGCGACGCCCGGGGAGTGTTCATTGTGGACACTGCGGAAGTACTCGAGGATTGGCATAAGGCCACCCCTCGGGCGCGCACCTCTACGCGCGTGACGAGATTGCAGGGAACCTTGGCGGAAGGATCCCTGCTCTCCCCCGGCTCATCAGTATTCGCCATGTTTGATGCTCCGTTGCCTGAAGGCATGGCCGTTGACGACTCCGTGCGCGGCGGCGCATTCAACGCCACCGTAGTCGAGCTCGGTCCGGGCTGGATTACCATTGCGGAGAAAACCAGCGGCAAGATCCCTGCCTACGGTGCCCATCCATGCGCATTGGCTCCGGATAAGCCGTTGGCGACGATGAGCATCGATGCAGCGCTCAAGGAGATCGCCCAGCGGGTGGGCTCCACCGTACCGGTGCTTCCGGAACGGCCGGGCATCGACATCCTGCGGCGGATTCCGCCACGCCTGAAAACCCTTGCGGCACCGGTGGATCCAGCCCTGGTTGATGGACAGGCGCAGATCTATCCTGCCGTGGTCGAGACGTTGAAGGATCTTGATAATTCCTATCTTGCGGTACAAGGCCCTCCGGGGACCGGCAAGACCTTCGTCGCTTCGCATGTGATCCGTGAACTCGTTGATTACGGATGGAAGATTGGCGTGGTTGCCCAGTCCCATGCAGTAGTTGAAAACGTCCTGCGGAAAGCGGTGCAGGCCGGGGTCGATCCCGAGGCAGTAGCCAAGGAAGTCAAGCACGATGATCCGGTCCCCTGGGCTGGCACGTCCAAGGATTCCTTGACTGAAGTTCTCCACGCATCGGGCGGCGGGCTCATTGGCGGTACTGCCTGGACGCTGACCGGTTCGAAGGTTCCCGCAGATAGCCTGGATTTGCTGGTGATCGATGAGGCCGGGCAGTTCTCACTGGCCAATACCTTGGCGGTTTCACGAGCAGCCCGCAATTTGCTGCTGCTCGGTGATCCCCAGCAGTTGCCCCAGGTCACCCAGGGCACTCATCCTCAGCCGGTGGACGAATCGGCGCTCGGCTGGCTTTCCGGCGGCGAACCAGTGCTGCCAGCCGAATTGGGGTACTTCCTGGCAGCTTCATGGCGAATGCATCCAGCGCTTTGCGCCAAGGTTTCGGCATTGAGCTATGACCACCAGCTGTTCTCGGCAGACGCCGCCGGGTTGCGGCAGCTCGAAGGCACACCGGCCGGGGTCGAGACGGTCTTCGTTGAACATCGAGGCAACACGGTCAGCAGCGCCGAAGAAGCCGGGGCTATTGTCCGATTGGTCCGCGAGCATCTGGGGATGATGTGGAGTCCGGGGGCAGGCATGCCTGCCCGTCCATTGGGCGCCGCTGACATCCTGGTAGTTGCTGCCTACAATGCCCAGGTAAATCTGGTGCGCGATGTCCTCGAAGCTGAAGGGCTATCGGCGGTCAAGGTGGGAACGGTTGACAAGTTCCAGGGACAGGAAGCACCAGTTGTGCTGATGACCATGGCATGTTCCAGCGCCACCGATGCATCGCGTGGCATCGAATTCCTGCTTAACCGCAATCGCATCAACGTTGCGATTTCCCGCGGCCAATGGAAGGCCATCATCGTGCGCAGCGAAAGGCTCGCCGATTATCTGCCTTCCAACCCATCGGCGCTCTCGCAGCTCGGTGCCTTCATGGCTTTGTAGCTTGATGATGGATTGGCCCGGTCATTCGCGCGCCGGGTCAATCACATCCTCGACTTTGACGAAACTTCCCAGGACTGGCCGGTCACCGCGCAGTTCCTTGGCGAACTGCAACCCATCCACATTGATGCGCATCTGCCGCTGGTACTCATCACCCTGCTGCATCCATGTGCGAGTCGTACCGTCAACGCCGTAGAAGTAACCGAACCCCTGGTCCTTGAAGAACTGGTACCGTTCCCCCGCGTAGCGCTGGATCCGGGCAATATCCGATCCAAAAGGATAGATGTAGTGCCCGGTTTTTCCCACGATCGGTTCCACTTCGGCTTTCCACAGTTTCGTGTCCCGCTTGAGCCGATCCATGCTGACCGTCCCAGTGGCAATGTGCCCCCATGAATGGGACGCGAAAACCCAACCGCTGTTCTTCATCGCTTCTGCGATCTCCGCCGCCTTCTTCTGGTCAGCTTCCAGAGTCTTGCTCTGGGGATACTGGCTGGCAGAGGTGCGGTAGCCGAATGCGCCGTTGTATCCGGTCATCGCGATAAGGCCGCGAGCGTCCCGATACGTGAAATCGGGATGTTCCGCTATGAAGTCATCGACCATCGTGGTCACGTCAAAAGCGCCAACCTGCGTTTTTCCCTCCGCATCGACGTATTCGTTGCGGACCTTGCCGTCCTTATCCAGCACCAGTTTGCTGGCGAAGCCATCACCTTCCATGTATTCGTAATAGCTCAGGTCATCGATGGACAGCACCACTGGCTTCTTGCCCTGGGGCAGCATGATATCCCGATACTCCATCTGCCCCTGGCCGTCGAGCGAGGCGAAATCTTCCGGGTTGACCAGGACATAATCACGCGCATACAGCTCGTCGAGGATGGCTGCAAATTCCTTCTGGGTCACCATGTAGTCGGCGTACCCCTGCGAACTGCTGCCTTCGTCAAAGGCCCTGCCGGGATCGACAATCAGCGAGTGGAAGAACAGGTGAGGTATGTTGTTCGGCTCTTCCCAAGCTGAAACCTGCCCTTTCTCTTCCTCTAGGCCGCTGGCCATCTGGTTCAGTTGTTCGGCGCTGTCTTTCTTGGCAAGTTTAATCGCCGCGTCATAGTCGTATCCGTCAGCTAGCCGGTTGATCTCGGCTCTCACGCCGTCCACTCGTGCTTCTTCCTGCTCAGCCTTTTCAACGGCAGCAGGATCCGGGGCCGGCGTTGGCGGCTCCTGTGAAGCACTGCACCCGGCAAGTCCCAGCGCCAACCCGAGGGAAATCACCAATCGTAGATTCTTCAATGGCTTCGACCTCCGTGACCTCCACCGTGCCCGCCAGGCCGGAAGAAAACGAGTTGTCATCTGGTTATTTCGACCCTACACAGGTAGCGCTGGAGGCAACACCCTTTCATGATGAATTACCGAACTTGAGCGATGTCTAACATTCAGCTTTTAGGGAGCTCACATTTTGGAAGGAGTCCAATGATTTAGAATTGATTGGTTAGGCGTCCCAAAGATCAAGGAAGTACATGCAGCCCTCGCACCGCGCGAATAGTTTGTGGCTTCAGTCCCAGCAGTTCAAAAGCTCGGCAGCGTATCGGCTTCTGACCGCCCAGCCGTGGGCTGTGGCCTTCATCCGCGCAGAGTTCACCGCAGACCGTTCACGGATCGCATTGGAACTTTTCCATGCCTCCTTGGATTCCTTCCTGAAGCAAGCGCGAAAGAGCGATGACCAGATTCCCGCCTCGTATTCGGCTCAGGATTTCGCCGAAACATGGGTCAAACAGGGAATTCTGGCTCGTCCGCTGATTGATGGGCGCTTCGTGTATGAACCCAGTGCGCAGACCCTGCGCACCCTGCGCTACCTGGCGGATTTTTCCACCGACGATTCGCATTTGAACTCGTCTCGCCTGAACACGTTGCTTTCTTCCCTGGAATCGCTGGCCCACGAAACCGATCCGGATCCCGAAGCACGTATCCGTGCCCTCGAATCCCAGATCGCGCTGCGCCAAGCCCAAATCGACCAGCTGCGCAGCGGGGATGACCCGGCGGTGCTTTCTCGCACGACCGCCTTGTCGGCAACACGTTCCGTACTCGATCTGGCATCGAGTTTGCCAGCAGATTTCCGACGCATGCGCGACGGCGTCCAGGATATGCTCCATTCATTGCGTGAAGGCATTCTGGATGCCTCCACAGCCAAGGGCGTAGCTGTGGGCCAGGTTCTTGAAGCTGACCGTCAGTTGCGTTCCACTGCCGAAGGCGAAACCTTCAGCGGATTCACTGAATTCCTGAACTCCCCGGAAGCGCAGCAGCGTTTCCGCGCCGCATTGGCCGAAGTCCTGGACCGCGACTTCGTAGATGACCTGGAAACGCCCGAACGCCAGATCCTTACTAACCTGTTGCGTGAATTGCGCCGCCAGGCAGCTGAAGTCCATGCCTCCTATGGCAAGCTCTCTGAATCCCTGCACGCATTCGTGCAGTCCGGGGACTACAAGCAGGCCGAGCTATTGCGCCAAGCGGTCCGAGAAGCTGAACTGGCGATCAGCAAGTCCACGAGCCTCAAACCCCGCAGCGGCTTGGCCCCGATGGAGCTCTTCGCTCCGCAGTTCGTCACCCTTTCCGGTCTTGGAATCTACGACCCATCCGAGCATGTGGCTCCGCCTCCGCTGGCTCAAGCGCCAGAATTCAGCGAAGCCGACATTGTGCGTAATCCCTCGACGCCCCAGGCGGACATGCCACTGCTGCGTGCATCGATCACCCGGCATCTGGGCCAGTCCAGTTCCGGTTCGATCCGGTTGGATGAAGTCTTCGAATCCTTGGATGCCGGGCAGCGGCACTTGAACTCCATTCGTGCCCTCGTGGAAATCGGGCGCACCAATGGCGAATCGCTGAACGAGAGCGATCTGCTCAGCATCCATTTCCAGCAACTCGATGGTTCGATGCGAACCGCAATCCTGCCCGCGTTAAGCTTTACGAAGGAGCCGCTATGACCAAGAGCGATTCATACGCCGCACCGATCACCGAACCATTGTTCGAGGGCGATACCGGGAAGTTCCCGCTGCCGCTGCGCCAGCTGCTGGTCCGGTTGTTGCGCGGCCCGTACCTTGATGGGTCCATCGATGCCTCGGCTTGGCAACTGCTGCTGGACCAGCAGCAGAGCATCAGCGATTACTTCTCCGAGATCTTCTTGGCACTGCAGCTGGACATGGACCGCAAGATCGCCATGCTTGCCCCCGTCCAGATTGAACAGGTCCACACCTCCCCTATCGCTCCGCGCCGTCCGCTGAAGCGTGATGAAACCCTGCTCGCCCTGCGGCTGCGGCTGTTGCTCGAACAGCATTCGGGCAGCGGGAGCGATGCCGTGATTTCGCGTGCGGGCATGCACGAGATCCTGGCCGAGCACCGCCAGACCTCAGACCGCGATGACAAGCGCTTTGCCGAGTCCTGCGATGCTGCGGTAACCCGCCTGCAGGCTCTGCGCCTGCTGACCGGCACCGAGCTGGAGAACGAGTTCCGCATTTCCCCGGCCCTGGCGATGGCGCTGCCGATCACCAATATCCAGGACATACCACGCTACATCGCGGCAATCGACGCTAATGATCCAGCTTTCAGCCTGGGAGCCGAAGAAGCTGATGACCTCGCAGAGCAGACCCCCGAGTTGGTGCAGGAGTAACCGATGAGCATTGAAATGACTCTCCCGCTGGGCGGGGCACTCAACCCAGGCCAGCATCGTCTGAGCCGGGTACAAATAGTTAACTGGGGAACCTTCCACGGCTTGCATGATCTGGCCGTGGACCGCGCCGGCACCTTGGTCACCGGCCATCCGGGCGTGGGCAAATCCACCTTGTTCGATGCGATGGGCCACGTCTTCTTTGCAACGCCCCGCCTGAACGAATCGGCCAATGACGCGGCCACCCGCGAGGACCGCCGCACCACGTTCTCCTACATGCGCGGGCGCAAGTTCAAAACCAGCGCCGGCACTGTCTACCAGCGCCCCGGCGCGACGTGGAGCGCCATTGTGCTCAGCTACGACGATGGCATGGGCAACACCGTTACAGCCGGCGCGGTCTTCGATCTGCCCGATGCCGGTCTGGAAGGACAGGTCTCCAAGCACTATCTGTTGTGCGAGGGCAAGGTCAATATTGCGAAGCTGGAAAACCACGGCCCACGCCGCTTTACCGTGTCCTCGCTGTCCAAGGCCCTGGCACCGAGCGAGGCATTCGATACCCACAAGGCTTTCATTGAGCGATTGCGCCGCCGTTTAGGCGTCGAAAGCGACAAGGCCTTTGCCCTGTTGCGCACGTTGCAAAATGGCAAGGGCCTGGCCAAGGGCGTCAACCAGTTCTTCCGCCACGAAGTGCTGGAAGAACCAGCCACGTTGAAGGCCGCGTCCGCAGCAGTGGAAGACTTTGCCCATTTGCGTGGCATCTACCGCCAGCTGGATACCGCCCGCGCCCAGCGTGACGTGCTCGCGCAGGTGCCGGAGCAGGATCAGGCCTACCGTTCCTTGGCTGGACAGATCGCCACCGCCCGGCAATTGCTGGAAAGCGACGTGCACATCCTGGAAACCCAGGTCCGCCAGCTGGTGCTGCGCAATGACCTGAACTCCCACGAAACGGAACTGGCCAAGCTCAAAGCCGAAGAGGCCGAGCTGCGGCAGCGCAAGGAAAAGCTCGATGACCAGCTGGCGTCGCTGGAGGCTGCCCACGACTCTGCGGGCTCTGCTTCCCTGATGCTGCTGGAGCGCGAGGCCGATGTGGCTCGCAAGGCATTGAGCGAGAAGGAGAACGTCATCCGGACCCTGCAGCAGCAGGCCTCGGATGCTGGCTTGGCCTTCGAATTCTCAGCCACCGGCCTGGATGAGCTGCGGGCCAACGCGGCACGTACCTTGCAGCAGCTCAGCTCGATTACGCATGATGCCCAGACCGTTGAGTACGAGGCCATGGCCACCTTGGTCAACCTGCGCAAGCGCGCAGAAACGTTGGCTGACCAGATCCGCTCCTACCAGCGCCGGGCCAGCAATATCGATGACCGTTCGATAGCCGCCCGCCGAGCCATCGCTTCGGCCTGCTCGCTCAAGGAAGAACAGCTTCCGTTCGCTGGCGAGCTCATGGATGTCTCGGCCGATGCCGGTACCTGGCGTTTGGCCGCTGAAAAGGCCTTGCACTCCTTGGCCCGCACCCTACTGGTTCCCGGGGAGCTGCTCACCCAAGTCACCCACGCCATTGATCAACTCGACGGCTTGGGCCGCGTGCGGTGGAGCGACATTTCCCAGCCGCCGCGCACCGCTGAAGCCGGCCCGGCAGACCTGGTGGCCAAGCTGGACTTCGCGCCCGGCGAAGCCGGGGCCTGGCTGAAGGCGAAGATCACCGCCGACTACCCATTGGCCTGTGTTGAGAACGATGCAGCCATGCATGTGCACCCCAAGGCGATAACCCCGGCCGGCACCATCAAATCAGGAACCGGAAGCTTCGAGCGCGATACCCGCACGTTGCCTGCTTCCGAGTACCTGCTGGGCTTCACCAACGAGTCGAAGATTGCCGAGTTGCAGTCCAAGGCGGCACGGCTGGATGAGAAAATCGTCCAGGCCCACCAGGCTGCCGATGAACGCAGTGCGGCGAAGAACAAGATCGTGGCCAAAACCCAGCTCTTGCAGGCCCTCATTGCCGATGAGCGGACTTTTGGCCAGTTCGACGCGTCCGAGGCACTGGAAGCGTTGCGCCGCAGCGAGCAGAAGCTCGGCGATGCCTTGGCATTGTCCGGGGATTCCTCCCGGGTTCGCCAGCAAATCGAAACGGCGAAGGCCGAGGCAGAAACCCTGGTCGGGGACCTCGCACTGGTTCGTTCACGCATTGCAGATCTTGGCTTGCAGGTGCAGCGTGCGCAGCAGATCCTGTCCGCCAGCGATGATTTGGGGACCGGATGGGAGCAGAGCATCCCGTCCGCGCTGCGCCAGCATCAGCTGCTTGGCCCGGTTCTCCAGCAAGTGATTGCAGGGAACTGCCCTGCCAGTGAACAAATCAGCGAAGCCTTTGCCGAGGTCAAGCTCCAGTTGGGCAGCCAGGTCAACTCCTTGCAGTCGCAGCGCCAGGAAATCGGTGGCGCGCTGAGCGAAACCTTCCGTCGTTTTGCCCGTGAATTCGGCACCTCGCACGCGCAGACCCATGGCACCACCGCTGAAGCAGCTGAGCACTACGCGCAGCTGCACGACCAGATCGTGGCCGATGGCCTGCCGCACCATGAGGCGCAGTTCCGCGAATACTTCGCGAACCGTTCCTATGAACGCTTCAGCGACCTCTTGCAGTTGCTGGATGAAGAGCGCCGGATGATCTCTGAACGCATCAAGCCGCTGAACCAGATTCTGGCAGAGGTGACTTTCGAGCATGGGTCGGTCCTTCGCTTGGAAGCAGTAAATGCGATTCCAGTTGAGGCCGGTACCTTCCGCAAGGACCTGAAGGACGCATTGCAGGAGGCTTACACCACCAAGGACGAATCCACCTTGGCCAGCTCCTACCAAGCGCTGGAGGCACTGGTTACCGCACTCAGCGACCCGGCGATGGCTTCATGGCGTTCGACCGTGCTCGATGTCCGCCAGCATGTGATGATCAGCTGCAATGAGCACAAGCCCAATGGGGAGATTGAGACCGGCTTGGAACCCGGGACGCTCTCCGGCGGCGAAGGCCAGCGCTTCACATCCTTCATCATGGGTGCTGCCCTGGCCTACCAGCTGGGCTTCGCTTCAGCCGGGTTCACTTCCTACGGCACGGTAATGATCGACGAGGCGTTCATTCAAGCCAACTCCGAATATGCAGCGGCAGGCATACGCGCGTTGCAGGAGTTCGGTTTCCATCTGGTGCTCGCGGCCCCCGAGGACAAGATCGATTTGAGCCGCCATCTGGGATCCATCACGGATATCATCAAGCACCCTGGCTCCAATATCTCAGGCTTCGTGACCACCGGCCGTTCCCCGGCCATGGCCACAACGATTACCCTGCGCAGCTGAACATCCAGAACAAGGCACGAGGTCCAGAAGTCGCCATAGCGAGTTCTGGACCTCGTGCCTTGGTGCTTCGCCTCTAGACCATGCTGCGCTGCACGCGTTCAGGGATCATGACCACCCGCGGGGACAGCTCTTGGGGTGCGAAGCCTGGATCGATGCACTGCTTCCAATACCTGAGGTGCACCTTGTCGATTTCATGTGCAGAGTCCTGCACCGCGGCACCGCCCTCGCCTTGGATGCTGTACCAGTAGAGGTAGTCGACGCCATCCAGGGTTTCGCTGAAGATCGTCTCCACGTACATCTTTTCGCCTTCCAGGGTTTCAAGCACCGCGGGCATATTGCTGTTCAGGAATTCCAGCCATTCATCAGCTAGCGCTGATTTGCCTGGCAGAACTCGGAATCGAGTGAGTTCAATTTTCATGTCTACAGCCTATGGGCTTGAGCCGCACCTGCGGAAAAGACAGTGGTCCTGAAAGCCTTGGCTTTCAGGACCACTGTCTTTGGCTGGCTACCGGCTATTCGACGGCCAATCCTTCAACTGGCGACAACTTTGCGGCGCGGCGGCCCGGAGTCACCGATGCCAAGAGCGCTGCCACGATGCTGATCAGCAGGACCAGTGCGAGCTGCCACCATGGGATCTCGTAGGTCATCGTTCCCATGGACGCGAGTGCCGAGCGGGCTCCAAGCAGGCCATAGGCCACGCCCAGCACCAAGCCGAGCAGGGCTGCAACGCCGCCAATCAGTACCGCTTCGGTTGCCAGCATGCCGCGCAGCTGCTTCTTCTTCAGGCCCAGGGCACGAAGCAGGGAATTCTCCCGGGTGCGTTCCAGGATCGAGAGGCTGAGCGTGTTGGCTACGCCGATCAGGGCGATCAGCACGGCCACTGCCAACAAGGCAGAGACAATCATCAGCAGCACGTCAATGATCTGGGAGAACATCGACTTCATCACCACACCGCCATTGATCATTGATGATTCAACACCGGTGATGGCAGAAACCTTGGTGACCAGTTCGTTGACGCTCGCTGCGTTGACGTCCGAATCCACCTTGATCAGGATCCCCGAGTACTGATTGGCTTCATCGATTTCCAGCTTGCTGAAAGTCTGCTCGGTGACGATATTTCCTGAGAGCATGGCCTCGGAATTCTTCACTGCCAGCGTTTGCCCGCCAACTTCCATCGTCGGATTTTCGGGACTACCCAGCACATAGACGATTTCGCCATCTGCCGGCACGATATTCGGGTCCAGTGCAACGTCAGCGAAGCTCGTGGGATCAACGGACATGATCTCGGCGTTGAACATTTCATCGGTCCCCATGTCCACATCCGCATATCCGGAGGTGAAGCTGGAGCTGGCGGTAATCCCGTCCACGCCATTGATTTGCTCAAGCATGTTCTTGGTCTCGGCGCCTGAAACTTGGCGGTCATAGAAGGAGACCATCATGTCGACCGGGAATTCTGCGGCCACAGCGTTGTTCAAGCTGGCCTTGGCGGTCTGGCCGCCGACCATGATCATGGACACCAAGGTCACGCCGATCAGCAGTGCCGTTGCCGTCGCGGTGGTTCGGCCCGGGTTGCGCACGGCGTTCAGGGCCGCGAGCTTTCCCGCCGTCGATTTGCCAGCCACGGCCTTGCCGATCCCGGAAACGCTGCTCGGCACGAACAGCGAAGCCAGCATCAGGATCCCCGGGAAGGAAACCAGGCCGCCCAGGAAGGCGACTACCAGATCCCCCTGGATCGCGCCGTAGGCCAGCAAGCTGGCGCCGGCCACCACGAACAGCGATCCGAAGATGATCCGGGCTTTGCCGGCACGGTTCTTCACGCTGGCAGCGTCGAAGGGGCGCAAGGCCGCCAGCGGTGCGAGTTTCATCGCCCGTCGAGCCGGCAGGCTCGCTGCGACCACAGTCATCAGCACGCCGACGAGAATTGGGATGGCCAATCCCTGCGGGGTCAGGGCCAACGCCGCATAGGACATCTCCGGCACCATCACGTGCAGCAGCTGGATCAGGCCCGCCATCAGTGCGACGGCGAGCAAAACACCGAGAATCGAGGCAAGAATGCCAATGAGCAGTGCTTCGATGAGCACCGAGCTTCGAATCTGCTTGCGCTTGGCGCCCAGGATGCGCAGCAGTGCCAGTTCGCGGGTGCGCTGGGCAATGACTACGGCAAAGGTATTGACCACAACCAGCCCGGTGACCACCAGTGCAATCAGTGCGAAGACCAGCAGGATCACGCTGAGCTGGTCGGTGCCTCCGGTGAACTGGGCGACTTCGTTCAAGACCTTCTCATCGGCGGTCACCACCGCCATGTCAGCCATCTTCTTGCCGGCAAACAGCTTCTCCAGCTCTGCCTTCAATGACTCGTCGGAGCCGTCGCCATTGACCACGATTTCGGTGATCAGCGCTTGGCCGCCGGAAAAGTGCTGCCACGCTTTCTCGCTCATGCCGGCCAGGGCGTAGGCCGAGGTCCGAGGGTTGGTGGTCGAGCGCTGGATGCCCACGATGTTGTAGTTCGCCGGCGAGATCGCGCCATTTTCCAGAGCCACGACGTCCCCGATGGACACGCCCATTTCCTTGGCGTGGGAAGCATCGATAATGATTTCGTTGGAACCTTGGGGCGCCCGGCCCTCAATCAATTCCATGCCGCCCAGCCCCTGGTCGGGATCTACTGGCTGTGCGGACACGCCGTAGCTGTTGTCCGCCGTGCGCAGCAGGCCGTCGGCGTAGGCCAGGCCATAGGCGGTGGAAACTTCAGGCAGGTTCCGGACATCTGCGATGTCCTTGAGGCTCAGCTCGGTCAACTCCTCGGCGCCGGGAACCAGGTCCCAATCGGGGTAGGCCACCAGATCGGCGTTCTTGTAGGCGTCTCCGAGCGAATTCTTCAGTGTCGCCTGGGTGGATGAGTTCACCGAAAGCGTTGCGGCAAGAAAGGCGGTGCCGATGGCCACAGCCAGGATGACGGCGATATATCGCCGTGCATAGGTCTTGATATTCGAAAGTGCTACGTGCAGCATTGCTTACTCCGCCAAGGAGGCCAGGGCCTCGGTTACGGTAGCCACGGTTGGCTCCTGGATGGATCCGACAATTGTGCCGTCCTTCATCAGCAAGACATTGTCTGCATAGGACGCGGCCACCGGGTCGTGGGTGACCATGATGATGGTCTGGCCCATTTCACGGGTGGAAGTGCGCATCAAGGACAGCACTTCTGCGCCGGTCCGTGAATCGAGGTTGCCGGTTGGCTCATCGCCGAAGACCACTTCCGGTCGGGTGAGCAGTGCTCGGGCTACCGCGACACGTTGCTGCTGGCCGCCGGAAAGTTCATGCGGTTTGTGGTTCAGGCGGTCGCCCAGGCCGAGCGCCTGGATGACGGTGTTGAACCAGTCGCGATCGTGCTTCTTGCCGGCCAGCGACAATGGCAGCAGGATGTTGTCCTTGGCGGTGATGGTTGGCACGAGGTTGAAAGACTGGAAGACAAAGCCGATCTGCTCGCGGCGCATCTCGGTCAGCTGGTCATCGCTCAGCTCCAGCAGGTTCTTGCCGCCGATGATGATTTCGCCGGAGTCGGCGGTATCAAGTCCGGCCAGGCAGTGCATCAGCGTGGATTTTCCGGAGCCCGATGGGCCCATGATGGCGGTGAAGCGGGATCGTTCGAAGGAAACGTTTACGTCGCGAAGGGCCTCAACACGGGTGCTGTCATGCCCGTAGGTCTTGGTCAAGCCGCGGGCAGCGACCGCATTTTCGGTTTTTGGCAGAGTCTCAGAAGTCATATTAGAAATACTACAAAGCGCCTAGCCAAACCCGCATCCACCATCAGGACCTAGTTTCCCGGGGGTGCGTCATACCAAGGTATGAGCAAATTCGTGGACGCTCTGCCCCCGCAGGTTACCGATTAGCAGCCATGTTCGCGTTCGGTTTCCTGGTGCGATGCCGGCTCAATCTGGAAGGTCGAGTGCTCAACGCTCACGGTGAAATGATCTGCCACGCACTGCTGCAAATCCCGCAGCAGCCCACCGGCTACCCCAGCGGAGAACATCGAGTCCTCGACCACCACATGGGCGGTGAGCACCGGAAGGTTGGAGGCAATCTGGCTGGCGTGCAGATCGTGCACCGCGATCACCCCGGGCAATGCCTCCAAATGCGCTTTGACCCCGAGCAGGTCCAGGCCCCTAGGCGTGGATTCGAGAAGGATGTGGGTGGTTTCCCCCAGCAATTTCATGGCCCGGGGAACGATCAGGGCGCTGATCACCAGGGCTGCCACGGAGTCGGCGCGCATCCATCCGGTGTAGGTGATAACCAGCGCGGCGATGATAACGGCAACCGAGCCCAACGCGTCGTTGACTACTTCCAGGAAAGCCGCACGCATATTCAGGTTGCTATTGCGTCCCGCGGAAATGATCCACATGGAGATGACGTTGCCCAATAGGCCGATGATGCCGAAGGCCAGCAGTCCCTCCGGTTGGACCTCTGCAGGGGTGAAGAGCCGCCGCACGGCGTCGATGGCCGCATAGATGCCCACAGCCAGCAGCAATGCCGATTGGAAGGTGGCGGAGAGGACTTCTGCGCGGCGGAATCCCCAGGTGCGCTTGGTCGTTGGCTTGCGCATGATCAGGTTGGCAGCGGTCAGAGCCAGCAATAGCCCCAGGGTATCGGTCAGCATATGCGCTGCGTCGACCAGCAAGGCCAGCGAGTTGGTGACGATAGCGCCAACAACCTCGGCGACGAGGATTGTAGCGGTGATGGCGAAGGCCCAGGCCAGGCGGGTTCGGTTTGCTCCGGAATGATCATGGGAGTGCCCGTGAGAGTGATCGTGTCCCAAGTTCAGCCTTTCTTCGGATCCATGCTGTGCGCTTCTTCCCAATGGTGATGGGATGCCTCTTGCGGCAGAAGCGCCGAGGCGGCAGCGGTCAACGCGTCAAGTGCTTCACCCTGGCCCAGCGAGTAGATGCTGGCCCGGCCCTGGCTTCGGACGTGCACCAGGCCGGTGTCCTTCAGGCAGGACAGATGCGCGCTGACCGTGCTTTGGGCAAGCCCCAAATGCTCGGTCAGTTCCCTGACCTTATGCTCCCCGGTGCGCAGATGGTCCAGGATCAGCAGCCGTGCCGGGTCAGCGAGCGCGTGGAAGAGCGCAGCGAACTGGAGCTTGCCGCTGCGGATTTCCGATGCATCGATATCTGACTCTATTATCGCCATATAACGATGATAGGTGACTTTGCCGCGAAACGGAACGTTGCATGGCCAACTGCGCATCGCGATGGATGGCAAGATGAAAATATGACTGAAGATCTCATCGTTGGCGAAGACGGATTGGCGCGCCCTCGCTGGGCCGCCTCGAATGACATGCTCCGCACGTACTACGACGCCGAATGGGGCATGCCGATCACCTCCGAAGAGGGACTTTTCGAGCGGCTGAGCCTTGAGTGCTTCCAGTCAGGCCTGTCCTGGGCCATCATCCTTTCCAAGCGCGAGTCGTTCCGCCGCGCTTTCGAGCACTTCAATCCCGAGAAGGTCGCGTTGTTCACCGAGGATGATTTCAATCGCCTGATGGAAGACGCCGGGATCGTGCGCAATAGGCTCAAGATCCGCGCAACGATCGCCAACGCAGAAGCGACCCTGATGCTGCGCGAAGAGGGCGGCCTCTCGGATTTCGTGTGGTCCTTCAAGCCGGACCAGACCCCGGCTCCGCGTAATTTCACTGAAGTACCCACGCAAAGCCCCGAGTCCAAGGAACTGGCCAAGGCGCTGAAGAAGCGGGGTTTCAAGTTCGTGGGCCCGACCACCATGTACGCGTTGATGGAAGCCATCGGCATGGTCGATACCCATCTGGTCGGATCGCACCGCCGCGGCACTTCCGGCATTTGGGCCTGAGGTCATGGAACTGCGCCTACCGGCAACGGGAATTCTGGACGTCGGCCACGCACTGGCAGTCCTGGAATTGCATTCGCTGCCTGCCCAGGAGCGGCTGGATGCCGCTGCGGCCCAGCTGCACCGCGTCCTGCAGCTGGACGGGAACCTGGTTGAAGTTTCATTGAGCCTGGATCCTGCAGGCGTATCGCTCACCCACGACGCCCCGGCTGAATCCATTGCGCGCCTCACGGAGATCATCAACCATTGGCTTGGACTGCAGCAAGATACCACAGCTGCTTATGAAGCGCTCCAGGCCCTTCCTTGCTACCAGCCGCTCGCGATGGCTTACCCCTCCTTGCGGCTCATCAGCTACCCGGATATTTTCGAGGCCCTGGCCACCACGATCATTGGACAGCAGGTGTCCTTGGCGGCGGCACGGACCCTCGGCGGGCGCTACGTCGGCGCATTGGGCCAGCAGCATGGCTCGGGCCTTCGGGCTTTCCCCACAGCGGCCTCAACGGCCGCCTGCACGCCTGGGGAATTGCGTGCAATCATTCGCTGCCCGTTGCCGCGGGCAACGGCGCTGCACGCGGTAGCCGAATGGTTCGAGGACAGTGGAAAGTTCCTGCTCGGAGACGTGCCGGCATTCCTGGAGCAGCTCCAAGGGCTGCGCGGGGTGGGTCCATGGACGCGCAATTACATGGCCCTGCGGGGTTTTCGGGATCCGGAGATCTTCCTGGAGTCGGATCTAGTAGTTCGCCGAGCCATGAGGAAGCTTCATGATCGCGGCGTCACTGTGGTGCCTCCACCGAAGGGTGCGGGCTACCTGGCTACGTTGCTGCTGTGGTCCTTCGACGCCGCCAAGCTGTAGCAACGAGAAAGGGAGCTTATCAAGGTGTGCAATCCTGATAAGCTCCCTTTTCGACGAATCGGCCGACTGAGCAAGTCAGCCGATTCTCCATTCCCCTTATTCAAGCCGGCTACGCCGCTCGCTGCTTCGAGGTGAGCAGCCCCGGCAAGCAGCGAACTAGCCGATAAATATCGGTCAAGCTTGACGCTTCTCCCGACCACACACGGGAGAAGCTCTGGAATAAGCATATCCTAAGAACCAGTAATAACGTCAAGCCCTGTTTGCGTAATTTTTCGATTTATTTCTTAGGTCGCTCTAACTTGCTCGATTTTGTCCGCGCCAAAAGACTAGTCGGCGAAGATCTTGCCAACTTCCGTACGCTTCTCGGCCTGGAATGCATCTTCTGCACGGCCAAAGGCCCAGTAGGCAGAGAGCGACATGTCGCGGCGGTCCACGCCATGCTCGTCATAGAAGTATGCGCGCAGCTTCTTCATGACTTCGCGCTCACCGTGGGCAAAGACCTGCACCCGGCCCTCGGGCCATGGAATCCCCCGGACCACGGACTCCAGGATCGTGGTTTCAGGGGAGAATTCGGCACCGCGGTGAATCCAGCGAATTTCCACGCCAGCCGGCGCCTGCAATTGCATTTCGTCAGCCTCGTCGGCAACTTCGATGACCACCAGGCCCCGCATCTGCGGGGCCATGGACTCCAAGGAGGCCGCAATGGCGGGAATGGCAGTTTCATCTCCGGCGAAGAAGTGGAAATCGAATTCATCCTTGGGGACAAACATTCCGCCCGGGCCCGAGAAGCAGATCGATGAGCCGATCTGCGCGTCACGCGCCCAAGGACCTGCTAGGCCCTCATCGCCATGGACCACGAAATCGACCTCGATGGTTCCCGCCTGCATATCGCTGCGGCGCACGGTATAGGTACGGCGAACCGGCAGATCCTCGGGAGCCAGCCGCTCACGCAGCGCTTCCATGTCATAAGGCAATTCAAGGCCCAGTTCCGGCTTCGCGAACAGGAATTTCACGTAGCGGTCGGTCACCGGCTTGTCTGCGAAATCGCAGATGCCTGGACCGCCAAGGGTGAGCCGCACCAGATGAGGTGCGATATTCTCGCGCTTGAGGACCTGCAGGAGGACCTGGGGGCGCGCAGGTCGGCCTCCAGTTTGCGGGCGATCACCAGCCGGCTGGGACACAAAATCACTTCCTGTCTTAATAAGGGTAGATAGATCAATCCTAATTGACGGGAGCGCAAGTGGTTACTTCGGGAAGGTCGGAGGACCTTCATATGCACTGAGCGCCGCGCGTTCTCCGGGGCTCAAACGCTGCACCCGCGAGGACACCGGGTCGAAATAAGCCAACGTAGTGGAGGCCTTGACGCACAAATAGTCCTCCACCGGGTCACGGAACTCGTAGCAGATATCAAAGCTGGCAGGCTTGACATTGGCAACCCAGAGATCGACATTGACCGGCACGTTGCGGTATTCCAACGGGCGGGAATACCGCACCCGATGCTCGACAACGAGGATCTGGGTTCCGGCAGGCACTGCAGAGAAGATATCGGCCTGCGGCTGCGAGCCTGGCGCGCCGGTGCCACCGGGCACGCCAAAGCCGGCGATTCGCGCTTCTTCCATTAACCGGATCAGATTGACATTATTGACATGGCCGTAAGCATCCATGTCGCCCCAGCGCATAGGGACCTGCACCCGCAGAATGCTGTCTTCCATGGCTAATCTTCCTTCAGCAGGTTTGCGCCGTCATTGCCCACGATCCCCAACTTGGCCAGCTCCCGAAGGACCCGGGCTCCGTCCGGCTCGTAGACCCAACGCACCCCGGGGGTGGTTCGGCGCAGCTCATGCGAACGTCCGCCGGCTAGCACCGCTTCCGAAGGGGTCAGCTGGCGGATCACAATAGCCCGGACCAATTCGGGATAGCGGCGCGCGAACTCGGCATAAATGGCCGGATCATGCTGGCCGTCATCGCCGATGAGCACCCACGAAATGTGCGGGAATTCTTCGGCCAGGCGGCGCAGCTGGTCAACCTTGTGCTGCATTCCGCTGCGGAACCAGGAACGGTCTGTTGGCCCCCAGTCGGTGAGCAGCAACGGCCCCTTCGGGTACAGGTTGCGCGAGATGAAGCGCTGCAGGGTCTGCGCGACATTCCATGCGCCGGTGGAAAGGTAGATGGTCGGAGCTCCCGGATGCTCGAGCAGCACCTTCTGGAGCATCACCGCCATCCCTGGGGTCGCCACGCGGGCATGCTCGGAGAGCACAAAGGAGTTCCACGCCGCCAGCATGGGGCGCGGCAGTGCGGTGACCACGACGGTGTCATCCACGTCGCTGATCACCCCGAACTTCTGCGCCTGGTCGATAACGAGAATCTTCGCCTGCGCGGCATCGCCGTTGTGGGCATGAAGCCGGATCTCATTCCAGCCCGCGGGCAGGTCGACTACCAGCTTCACATCAATCACGCCGCCACGGTCAGCCTGGACCTCGAAGCGCTGGTCGCCAACGTCAATGCTGACCTTGCCGCCGGGAAGGATCGGGGAAATGAAATTGCGGAAACCGCGAATGCCATCGGCAATGACCTGGGCTTGGTGCTGCCCGTCTTCAAAGGCGCCGGGCTTGGCCAGCACAACGCGGGCGAAGACGCGAATCCAGCCGCCGCTCGGTCCGGTAGAGCCATATCCCACATAGGGAAGGATTACCGCTTGGTGGCCGTTGGCCAGGGCGCGCCGTGCACGCCAACGATGCACTCCGTCTTCCATTCGCGAAGCTACATGCCGGGCATCGCCATCAGCCGAAATATGACTCATAGCCCCAGTCTTTCATGTCGACCGCCAAGCACGGGAAACGACAACTTGTGTCTTGAGCCCTTGCCTTTTTCTACAAAGAGTAGAAAGCTGGTGCTATGAAATTCGAACACGAGCTCAATAGTCCGGTCCTGGTATTGGATGAGGACCAATCGTGGCAGCTGCTCTCGCACAGCTCCCACGGACGCGTAGCAACTTCGGTTGCAGGGTTGATCGATATTGTTCCGGTGAACTACGCGGTGCACAACGGGAAGCTGTTCTTGCGCACCTCGCCCGGTAATAAGCTTGCGGCCATGGCGATCAATGAAAAGATCGCTTTCGAGGTCGACGGCATCCTTTCCGATGAAGCTTGGTCCGTTGTCGTGCACGGCAGCGCCGAAGTATTGGAGCATGAGGCCGATATCAAGGAGGCCCGCGAAAGCGGCGTCACTCCCTGGATCCCCACCCAGAAGGATTTCTGGATTCGGGTCAACATTGATTCGGTCTCCGGGCGCCACTTCGAGCTCGGCGAGCAACCAGAGGTCGCTGAATAGTTCTCTGCGATCTGCACGGCAAACGCCGCCGCCCGCCCAATGGACATCGGGCTGGCAGCGGCGTTTCCAGCTTTAAGCCGATGCCTGGGAATAAGGGTAGAACCCTTCTCCGCTCTTGCGTCCGAGCTTGCCCGCAGCCACCTTTTCGGTGATCATCGGGTGCGGCTGGTCGGCCTCGTCACCGGTCTCGGCGTAGGTCACCTGGGCGATGAAATCGATAACATCAAGGCCCACCATGTCCATCAGCTCGAACGGACCCATGGGGTGGCCCAAAGCGGTCTTCGCGGTGGTATCGATATCCTCGATGCTGGCGATTCCCAGGTGAGCCAGGTTCAGCGCCTCAGCGTTGATCGCACCCATCATGCGGTTGGCAATGAAACCCGGAATCTCCTTGTTCACCAGCACCGGGTTCTTCCCCAGCTGGTTGGCTACCTCGGTAACAGCCTGAATCGTGGCATCGCTGGTCTGCCCATGGCGGACTATTTCAACGCACTTCATGACCAATGCAGGGTTGAAGAAGTGCATATTGCACACCTGCGCTGGACGGCCGCTGGCCTGGGCCAGCTTCGAGGAGGGCAGCGTCGAGGAATTCGTCGCCAGGATGGCGTGGGCCGGTGCATGCTCGCCCAGTTGGGCGAAGATCTGCTCCTTGATGTCCAGTCGCTCCACAGCAGCCTCGATCACCAAGTCGGCTGTGGAAGCAGCCTGGTTCAAGTCGGTGTTCTGGCTCAAGCGCCCCAACGCCGCAGCTGCCGTGGGCTGGTCGAGTTTGCCTTTGGCCACGCGGCCGGCAGCCCAGGACTCCAGCTCGGTGCGTGCTGCGCCCAACGCGTCGGCAGAGATATCCTGCAGCACGGTGGCGTAGCCGGCCAGCGCGCAGCTCATCGCGATCTGGCGGCCCATGGTGCCGGCACCGATCACCAAAATACGTTCAATCTTCATTGACCATTCTTTCTTTGCAGTCCTGGCCTGCGCCTTTTAGCCGCGCAGGTAGGTCGTCGTGGTGTGCGTGTAGAACTCGCGAGCTGCTGCTCCCTGTTCCTTCGGTCCGTAGCCCGAAGCTTTCGCACCGCCGAAAGGCACGTGCGGGTCAGCTCCGGCTGACTCCGAATTTACATGCAGAATACCCACGTCGAGAGTTTGTTGCGCCTCCAGGGCCAGCGCAAGATTCGAGGTGAACAATGCCAGGCTCAAACCGTATTCCGAGTCTTCTGCAGCCTCGAAAGCTTCCTTCCACCCGTTGACTCGGCGGACGGACACGATGGGCGCGAAGAATTCTTCCTGCCAGGCGCAGTTGGCTCGCCCTGCTTCCCCCTCCGGAAGTTCCAGAATGGTTGGTGCCAGGAAGCTGCCGGTTCCCGGGGCCAGCCCGCGATAGCGCAGTGTTGCGCCCTGTGCCAGCGACCGGTCGATCCCCTGTGCCGCCGAGTTCGCCGCTTTGGCATCCACCAGCGGTCCCATATGCACTGACGGGTCCAGCGGGTCCCCGGTCACCCACTGCTCCAGCCTTTCGGTGAGCTTGGCCAAGAATGCGTCGGCGATGGACTCGTCGAGAATCAGCCGGCTGGTGGCCGTGCACTTCTGGCCGGTGGAGCGGAAGGCCCCGAAAAGCACCTGCTCGCTGGCCAGGTCCAGGTTTGCGTCGGCCAGCACTACCGAAGCATTCTTGCCGCCCATTTCGGCCTGCACCGGAATCCCCCGGGCCGCACCTGCCGCGCAGAGTTTGCGCCCGACTCCGGTGGAACCGGTGAAAGTCAGCCCGTCCAAATGCTCATTGGCGATGAAGGCATCACCCAGCGCGCCCGGGCCGATGACCAGGTTCAGTACACCAGCGGGCAGCCCTCCGTGCTCCAGGGCCTGCACAAAGCGCATGGCCAGCAACGGCACCAGGCTGGCCGGCTTGAACACCACGGTATTGCCGAAAACCAGCGCCGGGGCGATCTTCCAAGCCGGAATCCCGATCGGGAAGTTGAACGGGGTGATCACCCCGATCACCCCCAGCGGCTTGTGGGTAACCAGAATCTGTTCCCCGGCACGCGGGGATTGGAAGACGGTGCCGGCAGCGCGCTCCGCTTCGCCGGAATAGTAGGCCAGGATCTGTGCGGCCCGCAGCACCTCGCCGATTCCCTCGGCTCTGGTCTTGCCCTCTTCGGCGGCCAGTTCCGCTCCGAAGTCCTCCGCATGCTCCTGCAGGTATCCGGCGGCCTTGGCCAGAATCGCCCCGCGGGCGGCCATCGGAGTGGACGCCCAGGATTTCTTGGCCCGGTGGGCGGCGCCGAAAGCGGCGTCCACCTGGTCCACGCTGGCCGCGGTGCCCTCCGCGAGCACGATGGATTCGTCGGCGGCCGCCTTCGAATCGATGCGGCGGCCTTCGCCAGGCACCCATGCGCCATTGATGCAGTGCTCCAGGGTGGCAAGTGTTGTGGAAAGGTTCATTTGCTTGGTTCTCCCGTCTTCCTTGGCTTCGCGGCTTATCGGAAGGCCGGCACGCCGGTGAGCTTGTTGCCCAGGATCAGCGTGTGCACCTCGTCGGTGCCCTCGTAGGTGCGCACCGATTCCAGGTTGTTGGCGTGGCGCAATGGCGAGTAATCCAGCGTGATGCCGTTGCCTCCCAGGATGGTGCGTGCTTCGCGGCAGATCGCGATGGCTTCACGGCAGTTGTTCAGCTTCCCTACCGAGATCATGTGCAGGTCCAAATTCCCGGCATCCTTCAACCGGCCGATGTGCAGGGCCAGCAGGAAGCCCTTGTTGATTTCCAGGGCCATGTCCACCAGCTTCTGCTGGGTCATCTGGTATCCGGCCAGCGGCTTGTCGAACTGCAGGCGCTCCTGCGAGTAGGCCAATGCCGCTTCGAATGAATCGCGGGCGGCCCCCATGGAACCCCACAAGATGCCGTAGCGGGCTTCGTTCAGGCAGGAGAACGGCCCCTTCAGGCCCTTGGCATTCGGCAATACCGCCGAACCGGGCAGGCGCACATCGACCAGATCGATTTCGCACTGGATGGAGGCGCGCATGGACAGCTTCTGCTCGATCGGGGTGGCGGTGAAGCCCGGGGTGCTGGTCGGCACGACGAAGCCGCGGATGCCCTCATCGGTCTGTGCCCAGATCACCGCCACTTGCGCCACATTGGCCAGCCCGATCCAGCGCTTGGAACCGTTGATCACCCAGTCATCGCCGTCGCGGCGGGCGAAGGTCTTCATGCTCGACGGGTCGGAACCTGCCGTTGGTTCGGTCAGGCCAAAGCAGCCAATGGCTTCGCCGGCGGCCATCATGGGCAGCCATTGCTGCTTCTGCTCCTCGGAGCCGTGCTTGTAGATGGCGCTCATGGCCAACGATCCCTGGACCGAAACGAAGGTGCGCAGCCCCGAATCGCCGGCTTCCAGCTCGGCGCCGGCAATGCCGTATTCCACGGCCGAGCGGCCGGCGCAGCCGTAGCCTTCCAGGTGCATGCCCAGCAAGCCCAGCTTGGCCATCTCCGGAACGATCTCCAGCGGGAAGACTGCGTCGTTGTACCACTTGGCGATATTCGGCTTGATGTTCTCGTTGACGAAACCGCGCACGGTATCGCGCAGGGCCAGTTCCTCCGCCGAGAGCAGCGAATCGAAGTTGATCAGGTCGGCCGGATCCAGAAGGCGTTCTGCGGTGCTCATATTAAGTCTCCTTGAAAGTTCTTGCGATTAGCTATTTGCCAGGGTGCCCAGAAGCGCTTGATGCTCCCCGTGGGCCGGCGGGATGGTGCGGTATTGGGCGCCGGTGCGCGAGAGCCCGATGGGGCTGGCGATCTGCTCGGTCGCTTCCCCGGTGTCCGGATCGGTGATCAGCGCGACGGGATCCAGGCCAAGTTCCTTGGCGAAGTCGATGGCCTCGGCGATGGAGTTGACTTTTCCGGCGGGCACTCCCGCGGACATCAGCGCATTCGCCCAGTGCGCGGCAGTGGCTGAGGCGGTGGCCACTTCGATGATTGCCTTGAGTTCTTCGCGGTGGGCCACCCGTGCGCTATTGCTGCTGAAGCGCGGATCCTGGGCTAGGTCCGGCTGGCCAAGATGCTTGGCCAAGGCAGCGAACTGGCGGTCATTGCCCACGGCGATGGCCACCACGCCGTCGTTGGCCGCGAAGGTTTCATAGGGGGCAATGCTCGGGTGCGCGTTGCCCATGCGTGCCGGGGATTTTCCGGTAGCCAGCGTGCTGCTGGACTGGTTGGTCAGTCCGGCCAGCAGCGAGCCGAGCAAGTTGACGGTCACCCGCTGGCCGATACCGCTGGCATCGCGTTCGCGCATGGCCAGCAGGATGCCGGCAACCGCATTCTGCGCCGCCAATACGTCCACCAGGGCAACGCCGGCCTTGCTCGGAGGCCCGTCTGGTTCTCCAGTGATGCTCATCAGTCCGCCCACTGCCTGCACCAGCAGGTCGAAGCCGGGCAAGGTTGCACCCTGCTTTTCGCCGAAGCCCGAGATGGAGCAATAGACCAGTGCCGGGTTCAGCTCGCGCAGGCTCTCGTAGTCCAGCCCGAATTTGGCCAGGACGCCGGGGCGGAAATTCTCCACCAGCACGTCAGCGTCGCGGATCAATCCGCGCAGGGCCTGCAACTGGGTCGCGTCCGCGAAGTCGGCGACTACTGCCTGCTTGTTGCGGTTCACCGACCAGTAGTAGGTGCTGATGCCTTGGGCATTGACCGGAGGCTTCCAGCTGCGGGTCTCATCTCCAGCAGCGTTCTCCACCTTGAGAACTTCGGCCCCGAAGTCGGCCAGGGTCATGGAGCACAGCGGCCCGGCCAAGATGCGCGAGAGGTCGATGACCTTGACCCCTTCAAGCGGTTGGCTCATTTGCTTCCACACCTTCAATCCGCACAGAATTACTTAGTTACATGTTGCATGCAACTCTATGTTGCCCGGATCACCCTTGGCAAGGATTTTCAGGATGTTTCGCTTCTCGGGTCTGCAGGGGGCGCGGAATGCCCTAGGAAATCAAGGCGTCCAGCCGCTCCAGGAACGGTTCTGCGTCCAGTCCCGGGGTCCGCGAACACACCGAGCGGATCAGCATCTGCGCGGTGCGCATGACGTGGCCCCGAACGGCCAGCGCGGCGGCGTCGGGGTCTTTAGCCAGAATCGCCTCCATGATCTCCTCGCGGTCCCCGGCCAGGTCCTGGCTGGAGCGGGCGAAGGGCACGGTGGTCTGCCCGTGGGCCAGGACAAGGTTGCGCAGCTCCCCCACCACGCTGTCGAGTTTCGCATTTCCGGCCAGCCCCAGAAGGCACAGGTGGAATTCCTTGTCCGCTTCCAGCGTCGCCCGGCCATCACCGGTTTCGCCGATTGCGAGCATTCGCTGGTGCAACGACTTCAGCTGGTTGATATCAGCCTCGGTCGCGTTCCGCACGCCACGTGCGGCAGCTGGAGGCTCGATAGCCAAACGCAGCTGGAAGACTTCGACAATGTCCTCCAATGAAATCTGGTTGACGCGCACCCCGCGGTTTTTCGCCACGGTAACGATTCCCTCTTTTTCCAGCAGCTGCAAGGCCTCGCGCACCGGAGTTCGCGAGACCCCGAGCTTTTCCGAGATGCCAATGGCCGAGTAGTGCTCCCCCGGAGCCATCTCACCGGCAACGATGGCGGCACGGATCATCGTGGTCACCTGCTCGGTAAGAGATACCTTCGGCTTAATCGGTTGCATGCTACTCATGGTCTGAAGCTTATCCTGATTCGACCCGGCGGCAAGGCCAGGTACTAGATCGTCTTGCGCAACGGCACTTCCTTGATGAGCAATACGCAGAAGAAGGCAACCACGGCTACGGCCGCCGAGACGATGAAGACGATCCCTGTCGCCTCGCCATACGCCGATTCCACCACCTGCCGTAACGCATCTGGCATCCCGGAAAGATTCAAGGAATCCCCGGTGGCCGGGGCTGAGGACAGCTGCCCCTTGGCCGCTAATGATTCGGTAATAAGATCTGCCACATTGCGCGAAAGCAGCGCGCCGAGCACCGCCACACCTGCTGAGCCGCCTACAGAACGGAAAAACGCCACCGAAGAACTTGCCGCCCCGATATCGGTAACTTTCACCGTGTTCTGCACCGAGAGCACCAAGTTCTGCAGCATGAATCCCATGCCCACGCCGTTGAGGAACATGCCGCAGGCCAAGAGCCAGTATTCGGTATCCTGGCGCATCAGCCCGAGCAGGCCGAGTCCGGCGATGTTCAGGACCGAACCGATGAGCAGGTAGATCTTCCAACGGCCGAAGCGGGTAATCATCTGCCCGGAGAAGACGGACCCGAAGTAGTTGCCCGCGATCATTGGCAAGGTCATGAGGCCGGCCATGGTCGGTGTCGCTTCGCGGGCGATCTGGAAGTACTGGCCGATGAATGCGCCGGTGCCGAACATCCCCACGCCAATCGAGATCGAGGCGAGAATCGCCAGCGACGTTGTTCGGGTGCAAATGATCTTCAGCGGAATGATCGGTTCACGAACCCGTGATTCAACAAGCAGCAACGCGGCAACCAGCAATAGGAACATCGAGACCATCGTGTAGGTCTGCCACGAATTCCAGCCGAAATAGTCGGCTTTGCCTACATAGGAGACCCAGATCAGCAGGATCGAGACGGCGGTGGTCAACAGGACCGCGCCGACCCAATCGATATGCACCGGACGCTTGAGGTGCTTCAGGTGCAGGGTCCGGTGGATCAAGAGCATGGAGAGCAGGCTGATCGGGATGCCGAAGAAGAAGCACCAGCGCCAGCCCAGGGGCGAGTCCACGATGAATCCGCCGAGCAGCGGTCCTGCTGCGGTAGATACAGCCATGACGGCACCGAAATATCCCGAATAGCGTCCACGTTCCCTTGGCGGGATGACCGTGCCGATGACTGCCATGCCCATGGCGGTCAGCCCGCCCATGCCGATGCCCTGGATGACCCGGGCGAACAGCAGAACGGGTATGGACCAGGCGAGCCCGGCCAGCAACGAGCCGAGCACGAACACCAGAATTCCGGCTTGCAGCAGCTTCTTCTTGTCGAAGAGATCCGCCATTTTCCCCCAGATGGGAGTGGTGGCGGCATTAGCCAGCAGCGTGGTGCTCAGAACCCAGTTGAAGTCGGTTTGCGAGCCGCCCAGGACATCCATGATGGTCGGCAGCGCAATAGACACAATGGTCGCCGCCAGCATGGCAGCGAAGAAGGATGCCAGGACGCCAGCGATGGATTTGAGCACCTCGCGTTGATTCATCTGCGGCTGGTCTGCCGCTGCCTCGGTGAGGTCAGTGGGACGCTCCTTTTCCGGCATGTTCTTATCCAAGGTCGGAATTCTCCGCATTGCCGAACTGCTCGGTCCGTTGGGTTTGGATGCCGCGGATCATCGTCGCGTTCAATTCGCTCAGCGCGTGCGCGACGCTGGCCAAGCGCTCGGCATCCCAGTCCGGAAGGACATCCCGCATTCGCTCCAGGCGCAAGCGGTCGCGGAATTCAAGCCGCTCGCACCCCGCCTCGGTCACCCAGAGCACGTGGCGGCGGGCGTCGATCTTGCTGGGCTGCTTGGCTACCAGGCCCGTTTGCTCCAGTTCCGCCAAATGCCGGCTCATCGCCGCGGTGCCGATACCCAAGGACTGCGCAAGGTCGGCAGCATGCGTGGGTTCACGGGTTTTCAACGTCTTGAGCACGTGATGGGAGGCGTTGGATACCTCGGGGTCAGTCTGATCCATATGCGAGAACACGCGAAGGATCCTGGAACTGCGGGCCAACTCGTCGAGCAGGATTTTGAGTTCAGAATCCGAAGGGCTATCTGGAGACTTGTCCACGATCTATCGGCTGCCTATCTATTGTGTTTCCACCAATGTAAGTTCGAATCGTTGCTCCAGTCAACGTTTTTGCCTGTTGCCACGGCGGTAAGCTGGTGTTGTGAATGATCAGCGAGTCCAAGCCAGCACGCAATACGCCGAAGAATTACGTCTTTCCGCGCTGAAGGCAGCTCGCCAGTCCGCCGAGCTGCTGCGCGCTTCCTTCCGCGGCAACGTGGTAGCCGAGCATAAAACCAACACCCATGATCTGGTCACCGACATCGACCGGCAGAGCCAGCGGCTCATCACTGCCTCACTGCTATCGGCCCACCCGGATTCCTGGGTTCTCGGCGAAGAGCAGGTCTCTGGCGATCAAGGACGGCAGGCCGCCGGGAAGGTGCAGTGGATTGTCGATCCGATTGACGGCACCAGCAACTTCGTCCACGGCGTGGCATTCTTCTGCATCTCGATTGCCGCAGCCATCGATGGAGAACTGGTGGCCGCCGCAATCCTCGATCCGGTTTCTGGTGATGAATTCAGCGCCAATTCGACTGCCGCGCTCCTCAACGGGCAGGTCCTTGAGCCCGGTGCCCGTCCCGAGCAGTCCCGCGCCAACCTGATGACGGATTACCCGGGAGCAGAATCCATGCTCAAGGACGGGGATCTGTCCTTGGAACTCTTTGGCCAGTGGATCCAGGACTTCGCCACGGTACGCCGCAAGGTCTGCGCGGCGCTGGCCTTGGCCCATGTTGCCGCAGGCTGGTGCGACGCCACCATCGGGTTCGATACCAAGGTGTGGGATGTGGCTGCCGGAGCGCATCTGGTGCGCATGGCCCAGGGCACGTTCCGCGGCTTGTCCTACGGACAGGCAGGACTCGCCGACCACTACTGCCCCGGTTTCATCGCGCAAGGGCCCGGCGCCGATTATCCTTCCTTGGCAACCGCTGCCGAGCGGATCCATCAGCTGCGCACGGGCCGCTGAGCCAACAAATCTGACAATATCGAAGTAGTTGGCCCTGCCCCTCGGCTTTGGCCGCTTTCGGACGTACCATGGCGGCATGGAACCACGATTTCAACGGACCGCGCATTCCGCCGCGCGGCACCATGGAGGCGGAGGTGTGATCCTGGGAGGAATCGGAGCAATTCTGCTTTTCGCTTCCTTCGCAGTGATGTTGGCAGCTCAATCCCTGGATTGGGAGCCACTGCTCATCGGCATTAGCTTGGGCATCTCGACAGTGCTTTTCGGTGTGGTGTTCCATTTCACCCATTGATCCGCACTTTTTCCTCATCCACTAATCGCAACGGCCCCGGATCCATCGCTCGTGGGAGCAACAGGTCCGAGGCCGTCCGTGCGTTCGGGTGCTTTACAGGTGGGTAGGCGCAAACATCTTCAGCAGGGTGCGGACCACAATGACATTGGGGCCATCTGCTTCCAAGGCGTCGGCGAGCGCCGAACCGATGCCTTCGGGATCGACCGCTTGGGCGGGGATGCCAAAGGAATGCGCAAGGGCCACGAAGTCCGGCCGGGCCAGTTCGGTGGCGGTGGCTTTTCCGAAGGCTCCCTCCATGTATTCGCGCAGGATGCCATATCCCCCATCGTCGACGATCAACCAGGTGACCGGCGCATGGTGCTGCTTGGCGGTGGCCAGTTCGGCAATGGAGTACATCGATGAACCGTCGCCGCTGACTGCCAGCACGCGCTGCTTGGAGCCGATGGCGCCACCGATCGCGGCGGGGAAGCCGAAGCCGAGGCCGCCTGCACCCTGCGCGGAATGGAATTCGCCCTCCTTGGCGTCCCAGCAGCTCCAGCCCCAGTAGGCAGCGATGGTCATATCCCAGAAGGTCTGCATGCCTGCCGGGACTGCGGCGCGGATATCCGCCATGAACTTCCGTTCCTTGCCAAGATCCTGGGCATCTAGGCGCGCCTGCACCTTTGCCAGGGTCTGGGCCACCACCTGTTGCGGGGTGCTTCCGTGCCATGATGCCTGGGCCTTGAAGCCTGTCTCGCGCATTTCTTCGTCCAGGAATTTCAAGGCTTCACGAGCATCGGCGCGGATACCCAGGGCCGGGGTGTTGGACTCGAGCACGCGCGGCTCGGCATCAATCTGGATCATCTTGCCGCGGGGTTCGAGCGTGAAGTAGTTGCTGGTGACCTCGCCCAGGGCCGAACCGATCACCACCAGCACGTCGGCATCTTCCATGACGTCCGAGACATAGCGGTCTTCCGCCCACGACTGCAAGGACAGCTCATGGTTCCAGCCAAAGGCTCCATTGCCGCCGGGGCTGCACAGCACCGGGGCCTGCAGTTTTTCGGCCACGGCCAGCAATTCAGCCTGCGCCCCGGCCCGGCGCACACCGCCGCCGGCGATGATGGCCGGGCGCTTGGCTTCGGCCAGCCAGCGCATGGCTTCGCGAATCAGCTCTTCGCGCGGGGGATGCTCGTAGGCTTCGGCCAGGGCATCCTGTACCGGTGGCACCATCACCGGGGCGAGCAGGACATCCTGCGGCACCTCAACCCACACCGGCCCCATCGGCACGGTAATGGCCCGGGCCCACGCGTCCTGGATCGCCGAGGGGATGCCCGATGCATGATGCACGGTCTGCTGGAACTTGGTGACGTTGGCGGCCGAGGCCTTCTGGTCATCGAGCTGATGCAGCATGCCCTTGCGGCGGGCTCCCAGGCCGTCCAGCGGAATCTGGCTGGCCACCACGACCATGGGCACGCCGGTGGCGTAGGCCTCCTGCAGACCCGCTAGCGAGGTCAGCGCGCCCGGGCCGGTGGAGAGGAACAGCACGCCCACTTCCCCGGTAGCGCGGGAGTAGCCATCGGCGGCGAAGGCGGAGTTGTTCTCCACGCGTGAGGAGATGAACTCCAAGCTTGAGCGCGAGAGGGCGTCGAAGAGTCCCAGGGCGTGCTGCCCGGGGATCCCGAATACGGTCTTGGCACCGAGCGCGGTGAGGGTCTCGATGACCAGATCGCCGCCGTTGCGTTGCGGTTGCTCGTTCATTAGCTATTCATCCCCTTGCTGGCGCGGAAGTCGCTGATCAGGCTGATCAAATCATAGGTGACATGCGAGGCGGCCACGCCGGTCAGCTCCGCATGGTCGTAGGCGGGGGCGACTTCGACAATATCCGCGCCGATGATGTTCAACCCGCGCAAACCGCGCAGGATTTCAAGCAGTTCACGGCTGGTGATGCCCCCGGCCTCCGGGGTTCCGGTACCCGGGGCGTGGGCTGGGTCCAGCACGTCGATGTCCACCGAGATGTACAGCGGGCGGTTGCCGATGCGGTCGCGCAGCTTGTGCACGATTTCGCGGACGCCCTGGTAGTAGACATCCGAGCTGGTGACGATGCCGAAGCCGAAGCGCTGGTCGTCTTCCAGGTCCTTCTTGCCATAGAGCGGACCGCGGGTGCCGACGTGGCAGATCGCCTCGGTATCCAGGATTCCCTCCTCGACCGCACGGCGGAACGGGGTGCCGTGGGTGTATTCGGCACCGAAGTAGGTGTCCCAGGTGTCCAGGTGCGCGTCGAAGTGCAGCATCGCTACCGGAGCACCGGCTCGTTGCGAGGCGGCACGCAGCAATGGCAGCGCGATGGTATGGTCTCCGCCCACGGTGACCAGGGTGGAGCCGTCACTGGTCAGCTCCAGTGCGTTGTGCTCGATGGTCTCAATAGCCTCGTTGATGTTGAACGGGTTGACCGCCATGTCCCCCGCGTCAGCCACCTGGCTCTGCGCAAACGGCGAGGTGTCGGTGGCGGGGTTGTAGGGGCGGATCAGGCGCGAGGATTCGCGCACGTGGTTGGCGCCAAAGCGGGCGCCGGGCCGGTAGGAGACACCGGTGTCGAAAGGCACGCCAACAATCTTGATGTCGGCCTTCTCCACCTGATCCAGTCGCGGCAGCCGGGCGTAGGTGCCGCCGCCTGCATAGCGTGGAATCACCGCGGCATTAATGGGTCCCAGATGCCCGTTTTCCTCGATGCGGATTTCCTTCATCGCAACTTCCTCCCCAGACATCCAAGAACGAAAGTCCAAGTTGTCTAATATGAAACTTCAGTTTTCCATTATGCTATTTTGTCTGCTGGGTCACGTCAAGATTCAGTTATCGCACAGCCCGGGAATCCAGGCAGAAATAGCCCATGCCACAACCCGCGAACGGGCTGCGGCATGGGCCGAAACTGCAGCAGGGCGATCAGCTGGCGACGCTGCGAATCTGCTGGGCAAGCACCTCTAATCCATCGCGCAGCAGTGCTTCGCCGATCACCAGCGGCGGCAGCAGGCGCAGCACATTGCCGTGCGTACCGCAGGTCAGGGTCAGCACCCCGGCTCGATGGCAGGCCTTGGAAACCGCCGCGGCTGCATCGGCGCGCGGCGCCAAGCTGCCCCGGTCGGCGAACTCGATAGCCAGCATGGCTCCGCGGCCGCGGACCTCGGCAACCACCGGGCTCTGCTGCATCAGTGGTTCAAGAACCTCGCGGGACACCCGCTCGATGAGCTGGGCGTTATCCAGAAGCGTCCCATCCTCGAACTGCTCGAATACAGCCAGCGCCGCTTCGCAAGCCAGCGGGTTGCCAGCATAGGTGCCGCCCAGGCCGCCAGCGTGAGGGGCATTCATCAGCTCGGCGCGCCCAGTCACCGCGGACAGCGGAACTCCGTTGGCCAGGGCCTTGGCCGTGAGGATCAGGTCACCTGCCACGCCCTCGTGCTCCGAAGCGAATAGCTTCCCGGTGCGCCCCATGCCGGCCTGGATCTCGTCGATGACCAGCACAATACCGTGCTTGTCGGCCAACTTGCGCAGTCCCGGGATGAACCCGGCCATCGGGACAACGAAACCTCCTTCGCCCTGAATCGGCTCGATCACCATCGCGGCGAAAGTCTGGGGGCCGTAGTCCATCAAGGTCTGCTCGACGGACGCCAGGACCGCTTCGACGGTGGCCGCTCCCCCAGAGGGCCGCAACGGGTTGGCCGAGGCGGCGCGCACGACATGCTCGGGCATCGGGCCGAAATTCATCTTGTACGGATTGATCTTGGCAGTCATGCCCATGGTCAGCAGCGAACGGCCGTGGTAGGCCTCGTCGAAGACCAGCACGTTAGCGCGTCCCGTGGCAGCACGGGCGATCTTGACCGCGTTCTCCACGGCCTCGGCCCCGGTGGAGAACAGCGCTGTGCGCTTCTCGAACTCGCCGGGGGTGTGCTGGTTCAACCAGCTGCACACCTGGGTGAAGGAATCGTACTCGGTGACCATGAAGCAGGTATGGGTGAAGTCCGCCAGCTGCTTGGCCACGCGTTCGGCCACGCGGCGGTTCGCGGCACCCAGTGAAGTCACGGCAATCCCCGAGGCGAAGTCGATCAGGCGATTTCCGTCGACGTCTTCGATAATCCCGCCATCGGCGCGGCTGACGAAGACCGGCAAGGTGACGCCAAAACCGCTACTGACCTGTTGCACCCGCTGCTCATGGAGGGCCGCAGAGCGCGGGCCGGGGATGCTGGTGGCAAGGTGCCTGGTCTGGGACAAGGTTGGGGCGTCGGTGGAAGCAAGGGTTTCAGTCATGGCTCAAGCCTAGAAATCCCCGTGACACGCGTCATTGGTCATTGCATCCAAGTCCAGCATCTTTCTTGGATAATTTACCCAATGATTACGCTTTTGCAGCTGGGCGCGGAGTTGGGCACCGAGTTCTTCCCTGCCAGCACCGGAACCTTCCGTGCCCAGCCGGTCAGCGGGGTGCACGTCTCTGAGCTGGAAGATCCCACCACCTATCTGGATGGCGGCGAGCTGCTGCTGACCACCGGCATGCCATTCGCCGCGAGCGAGGAAGCTTCCCGCGCATACATGCGCCGGCTGCAGGACAAAAAGGTCTGCGCCCTGGGGCTGGGGCTGGGTCCATGGCTTCGCACGGTGCCCGAGCACGTCATCGCCGCCTGCGACGCTGCCGGCATAGAGCTGGGGATCGTCCCGGACCAGGTGCCCTTCCAGAACATTTCACGGGCATACTGGCGCCTGGCCTCACGTGATCAGGCTTCGAACCTGATGGGTTCTTTGGGCACGCAGACTGCCTTGGCGCGTGCCGCCGTACGCCCGGATGCCATCAATGCAGTCGTGCGGGGCTTGGCTGAGGCAGTGAACGGTTGGGCTGCCTATCTTTCCGTCGATTCCCGGCCGGCGGCCTGCTACCCGGCATCCGCCGAAGCGTTCCTGGGCGAACTCCGCCACGAGTCGATGCGCTTTCGGCGCAATGGCATGCCCTCGGCGTCCACCTTCGAGGTCCAGGGCCACGAAGTAGCGCTCTATCCCATCCTGTCCGGAACTACGATCCACGGATATCTCGGAGTTGCCGCCGGGCGCAGGCCGACCAAGGCCGACCGGCAGATCATCATGACGGCCTGCACGTTGCTCTCCTTGCGCGCCAGGCAACGGGAATTGGCTGCCAGCACGAATAACGCGCTCAGCTCGGCCACCGCAAAATTGTTGCTGCATGGCCAGCCCGAGGCGGCACGCCTGGTCGGGGAAGAAGCCGGATTGGGCAGAATACCTGTTCGTGTGCGAATCCTGCTGTGCCGGGCAGGTGCCGATACCGATGCAGCAACCGCACTTCATGCGCTGCCCTCGCTGGCGCGCCCCGCCGCCTTGCCCGATGTCGCCGCAGCGGTACGCGAGTGCCAGCTTCACTATGAGGACGGCGCCGAACATTATTTGATACTTCCCGAACCCGCAGACAGTTCCGGCAATGGCGAGGCAGTGGCACCGCAGGCTGCAACCGCAACGGGCCCGATGGCGTGCGGGCGATTTGATTCCCCCGCACCCGAAGTCCACGCCGTGCTTTCCCAACCATTGAACTTGGCCGAGATCCCTGCCAATTTGCCTGCCCTGCGCCAAGCGCTGGACGCTGTCCCGTTCGGGACCATGGCCTGCGGCGCCCCGGGCTTCGATGCCAGCGCAGAGACCTGGGTCAAGGCCCTCGCAGCGTACGCGCGCGCCGATCTGCTCTCCGCGGTCACCTCCTACCTGCGCCATCGCGGCCATTGGGAAGAAGCCTCCCGCGAATTGGGCATCCACCGAAATTCCTTGCGCCACCGCATCACCGTGGCCCAGGAATTGCTTGGCGCCAATCTCGATGATCCCGATGCCGCCGCCTCGCTCTGGCTGGCCCTTCGCCGGGCACAGAAATAGGCACGCCGCAGTCTCTGCAATAGCCAGATCCCGCGGCGTGCCCTAGGTACAGCCGTCAGCCCTTGAGCCGAGTCCGGCTATCGTGCGGCGCACTGGCGCGTCGCGTTGCTGCGGCGTCCGGGCCGGTGGCACCGAGCTTGGCTTGCTGGCGGATGCTCAGCTTCTGCAGCAATTCCTCTTCCGCGAATTCGCCCGGCGCAATCCCGCGTGGCACCCGCAGCAAGAAGGCCATGCCCAGGATCCACCAAGCGGCGAAGAGCAGCCACGGCTGCCACCCGATGGCCGCCGGCATTCCCGGAAGATACAGCGAAATCAGGCCGGCGCAGAAGACCACCGACAGTACGCCGATGACCTTGCCGCCGTTTCCCGCACCGCCCACGCGCAGCGGGCGTTGCATCTGCGGTTCGCGCTGGCGCAGAATCAAGAACGCCACGCCCACCAGCAGGTAGGCGATCACGATCGACGGCGAACCGGAATCCACCAACCATCCGAGCATGGCGGTGCCGAAGAATGGAGCCAGAACGGAGAGACCGCCAATGAACAGCAGTGCATGGCTGGGTGTGCGGTGCTTCGGATGCAGGTAGGCAAACCAGCGCGGCAGCATCCCGGAACTGGCCATCGCGTACATCAGCCGCGAAGCACCCATCAGCAACGAATTCCACGAGGTGAGGATGCCGGCAATGCCGCCGGCGATCAGCACCTTTGACATGATTTCCGAATTGAACAGTGCCCCCATCGCATCGGCAGTGGCAAGTTCGGATCCGGCGAGCGCCGAAGCGCCCATTCCCGAGGAGGTGGCCAGGATGATCCCCACATACCAGGCGGTGGCGATCAGCACCGAAATCACCACGTACTTGCCAATTTTTCGCGGGGCGATGTCGCATTCCTCGGCGGACTGCGGGATCACGTCGAAGCCGACGAACATGAACGGCACCACGATCATCACGCCGAAGAAGCCGGCCACCCCGTTTTCGAAGAATGGTTCCATATTCCTGCTCTCGCCTCCGGTGAATGCGCCAGCAAGCAGCATTGCGCCGATGGCGAAGAGGAAGAGCACCACGAAGGTCTGCACTACGCCGGCGGTCTTGATGCCCCGGATGTTAATCCAGGTGATCGCTATCGCACCGGCGACACCGACCAGCGCCCAAGTCAGGTAGACCTCTGAGCCAGCGATCTCCCATAATCTGATCTGCGAAAGCTCCGGGAAGAGATAGAGCACGGATTTGGGCAGTGCCACTGCTTCAAAGGCCACGATCGTGATGTAGCCGCCGACGATGGCCCACGAACCGGCAAAAGACCAGCGGGCGCCCATGGCGCGCAGCAAGTAGTTGTGCTCACCGCCTGCTTTCGGCATGGCCGCAACGAGTTCGGCATAGGTCAGGCCAACTACCGCCATGATGCCACCGCCAACCAGCATGGCCAGCGTGGCTCCGAACGGGCCGGCGGTGGCGATCCAGTCGCCGGTGAGCACGACCCAGCCAAAGCCGATCATCGCGCCCACGCCTATGGCCAAGGCGTCCCAGCGGCCGAGGACCTTCTTGAGGCCTGGTTCTGCGGTGCGGTTCTTCGCGGTTTTTCCTGACATGGCAACCCCTTCTGGAAAGTTGGTCAGGATCACACTATGCAAAAACGCGCTTAAGGGTATTGGATGTTTTGACTACATTTCAGGCTATTTTGCCCAAATCAGGAGGCTAGGCCTCGCCGGAGCGCTTCTTGCTGGCTTTCACCAGCGCGCGGTCGACCTCGTGAATGCCCAGGCAGAAGCCTGCGGACATGACCAGCGATTTGATAGTCAGTTCGGAAAGGTCATCAGCTACGTACACCAGCTGGATCGGTCCGGCCAGGACCAGCAGGACACCTGTCCACAGCACATACGCCCACGAGGTGCGTGCCTGCGCCATCACCGGGAAGCGTGCCCGTCGGCGAATCGTCCGCACGCCAATGGTGACAATGACGACGGCCAGAATCGCGGCGCCAATGAAGAAGAAATTGCGTTGGGTGCGGATCCAGGTCAAGGTGGTGCCAATAAGAACGCCGAAAAGTATCGAAGCCCACCAGCTGATACTGCGCAGTTGATCTTGCGCAGCGGTTGGTTCGCCTGTCCTCACGCCTCTCCCATCACTGATTGTCCCGAGCGCCCGGAACAACGCATCGTTCCTAGAATACGCGGTTCATCTCCCCGCAGACGAACGCGCAGCCGCACTGCGCATGCCGTGCCATGGCAGCAAGCGCAAGGGATTGGCGTCATGAGAGGATCAGCGTCCAGGTAACCACGGCAACCTCATCAGAATCGTTTTCCCAGCTATGCGGTTCACGCCCGGGGAAGGTGATCGTATCGCCTGCTTCGAGTTCTACGCGCTGATCAGGCAATACCAGGATGAATTTTCCAGCGATCACGTGCAGCACTTCCAGCTCGCAATCCACCGAATACAGCTCCGCTTCACCGGTGCCCTTGGGCGCAATCTCGGCGCGAATCATCTGCACCCGCTTCTCGCTGCGCGGCGTGACCAGCTGCTCCGTGATGCCGTCACCGCCCAGGGAAACACGGGGTGCCTGCTCCAGTCGGACCAGTTTCGTTTCAGGAACCTCGAAGAGGGTACCGACCTCCATGCCCAGCACTTCGCACAACCGCAAAAGAGTGGAAACCGAAGGGCTGGTCAGGTCGCGCTCCACACGCGAGAGGAAACCCTTGGTCAGTCCGGATAGCTCGGCGACCTGGTCAATGGTCATACGCTGGGTCTGGCGCACCCCGCGCAGCCTCGCACCGATATTGATCGCAGCACCGGTTGGTTCAACTGGCAAGGTTTTCATCGTTTGGCTCCTCGACGTTTTCTGCAGCAACAACCGCAACCACTTTGGCTTCAAGGCCTGCGGGGCAAGTTTACCAATGGTAAACACACCGCGCCCTCTACCGCGAGACTGCAGCGCTCACTAGACTCTGCCCATGGACAGCACCAAGGACAAGCTCTGCGGGTACCTGAACGACGCGCGCGAGAATGCGATCTACAAGGCAGAAGGCCTCGCCGAACACCTGGCACGCACTCCGCTCACCCCTACAGGCACCCATATCCTGGGAGTACTGCACCATTTGGCGATCAATGAATACGAATATTTCGGCACCTGCCTCAAGCGCAGGGCCGATGACCGCTACGTTCGCGAATTCATTGCGCCGCATGATCCCGACGCGGATTTCCTCCCGCCAGCAGATATGGATGCGCAACAGCTGATCGGCCTGTATCGGAAAGCCATCGCCTTCGCCGATGAAGCCATCAGCGACCTGCCCCTGGACTGCCCCGTAGAGGTACCGTGGTGGGGGCCAGCTGGCAAAACCACCTTGGATCACCTGCTCATCCATGCGCTCGCCGAGACCTCCCGGCATGCAGGGCATCTGGATATTATTCGCGAGCAGCTCGATGGCCGTGCTGGCTGGACCGCGCAACTGGATCTGCTGCCCGGCTACACCGCGGGGCAATGGGCCGAACAACGCGAGAAGCTGCAGCAACTGGCCAATGCCTTTGCCCCGGGCAGCTGAGCCGCAGTCATATTACGCATTCGGACTTCACCGCGCCCTGCCGCCGGCGGTACCATCGGAAATGTTGCTTCACGAGACGCGGCGCCAAGCTCCGACTGGCCGCGCACCAACCCCAAGTTCATGGGTGGTTCGGATGAGGAAGCGGTCCGCGCATCAACAGGTGCACGGGCAAGAGCTCGCAAGAGAGTTGACCTCAATGGCATATCCGATTCTGCCCGTCATCGACCGCCAGACCGGCCAAGTGCAGTTCAAGGCCGAGGGGCGCTGGCGCACCCGCTACGTTGCAGATCCGCTCAGGCTTGAACGGCTCATTGCCCGTTGCGCCCGCAGGCCGACCTATGATCCGGCCACTTCTGAATTGCAGCTGGTGCTGCCGGTAGCCGGAAATCCCGCGGGCAAGAGAATTGCTTTTAGCCTTGCCAAATTCCCAAGTGCAGGAGCCCTGACTAAACTGGGTGGTTGATCCGATCCACGGGTTTCATTGGAAAATCCATGTTCCAGGAGAGTCATCGTCGCGATGCCACAGCACCCAGAAACCGAACCTACCAAAGCGCAGATCCAGCGATGGCGCAAGTATCTCGCAGATGAAGTCGCCGAAGGCTCCATCTACAGGGCCCTCGCGGAAAAGAAAACCGGTCAAGAACGGCAAATCCTGCTGGGCCTTGCAGAGGCGGAAGCCCGCCACGAATCCCACTGGCGCGTCCTGCTCGGCGAGCATTTCAAGGAAGTCCGCCCGTCGCTGCGACGCACCATGCTGCGTTTCCTGGCATTGCATTTCGGTTCGGTCTTCGTGCTGGCCATGGCCCAGCGCTCCGAAAGCAGTTCGCCCTACCGCGACGACAAGGACGCCACCGCGCAGATGGCGGCCGACGAACAGGTCCACGAAGAGGTCGTCCGGGCGCTGGCTACAGCAGGCCGTGCGCGCCTTTCGGGCAACTTCCGCGCTGCGGTCTTCGGCGCCAACGACGGGCTGGTTTCCAACCTGGCGTTGATCATGGGTATCGGTGCGACCGGTGTTTCAGCGACCTTCGTGCTGTTCTCCGGTGTTGCCGGTTTGCTGGCCGGCGCACTGTCCATGGCAGCTGGCGAATACGTCTCGGTGCGTTCCCAGCGCGAGCTGCTGACCGCCTCGCGACCAACCCAGGTCACGCTAACCGCCGCCCCGAACCTCGATCTGGACGCCAACGAGCTGGTGCTGATCTACAAGGCCCGCGGAATGAGCGATGAAGATGCAGCGCACCGGGCCGCAGAACGCATGGGCCTGTTCACCTGCGATTGCAACCCCGACTTCTCGTTGAACCCGGAAGGCCGCGGCGAAGAACTCGAGAAGGAGCACCAGGAACTGGGGTCGGCCACCGGCGCGGCGGCCACCTCGTTCATCCTTTTCGCTTCCGGCGCGGTCGTGCCGATCCTGCCTTATATCCTTGGGCTCTCCGGCATGACCGCGATCCTCGTCTCGGTAGTCCTGGTAGGCGTGGCCCTGATGATCACCGGAGGGATCGTGGGACTGCTTTCCGGTGCCTCCCCGCTCAAGCGCGGCCTGCGCCAGCTAGCCATCGGCTGGGGCGCAGCGGCCATCACCTACTGCTTGGGCCTGATCTTCGACGTCAGCATCGGATAGCAGCCTGCTGCGATTCGAATGCCGGTACAGCTTTGGCTGTACCGGCATTTTCCATGCCGTGCTCTAGCTGTTCTCCGGCCGCCGGGTACGCCGGCGCAGGGTTTGCATGCTCTGGATGAACTCCATCGCTTCTTCGGCGGTTTCCACCAGAGCAATCTTCTGTTCCATGACACGGTCCTTGGCCAGGGCCTGAAGCAGCGGCCAAGCAGGCAGATCCCTCGTCCAATAGTCCTTGCCGATCAGCACCATCGGCACCACGCGAGCACCGGTAGCGTAGTAGTTTTCGCAGGCATCCTGGAAGATTTCCTGCACCGTGCCGGCGGCCCCGGGCAGAACTACCAGCCCGCCGTTGGACTGCTCCAGCAAAATCGCTTCACGAATGGAATTGGTGAAGAACTTGGCAATCTGGGTGGCAAACAGATTCGGCGGCTCGTGGCCGTAGAACCAGGTTGGCACGCCCAGGGACTGCCGCTGGCTCGGGAAACGCTCCTTGACCATCAGCGCAGTTCTCGCCCAGCCGGTGCGCTGATGGATCGCATCTGGCGCTTCGGCCAGCATCTGCAATGCCGTAGCGACATCTTCTTGCCCGTAATCGGCCAGCCACGCACCGGCGTTGGCGGCTTCCATTGCGCCGGGGCCTCCACCGGTGGCGACCGCGTAGCCGGCCCGGGTAATCATGCGCCCAAGCTCCAAAGCTTGCGCATACTGCGCAGTGCCCCGGCTCATCGCATGCCCGCCCATCACCCCGATAATCGGGGTTTCCTTGAACGTGCCCTCGTACACCGCCGAGACCAGCGCCTGGCCAATGTGGTGATCATGCAGGGTTCTTGCCAGCGCATTGCTATCGCTATCGGAATTCACCGCTGCATGCTGCTGGGAGTACGCGTAGATCTTCGCATCAGGCACTTGCTCGTAGGTCTGCGTCCGGATCCCCGAGTACAACTCATGCGGCGAATACAAGCCGCGAGCCACCGTCTCGAAGGGAAGCTCGTCCCCCGAGCTCATGCACAGCCCGCCAGTGGCTTGCACGATCTGCGATCCTTGCGCGGAATACTGGCAATCGATGAATAGCGCTTCGGAAAGATCCAAGGATTCCAGCACGGTATCCCGTTCGCGCAGATCAACACGGTGCACTCGCCAGCCTTTTCCGCGTGCGCGGTGGGAAGCCAGCGCTTCGGCTGCGAGACGGTCGAATTCAACGAGCGTCGTTATGTTCACTGCGCGTGCTGGAAGGTAGGGCCACACTTGGGACATGCGTCAACGCTACGTCATAGATAGTGATTATTCACAGAAAGGCCCTTCAACTTTCGCGAAGGCCCGGAACGTGAAACGATGAGAGGATGATTGAATCTGTTCCACCAACCATTGATGCCCGCCACTTATTGGCTTTTCTGGGCAACGTTCCTTTCTTCTATGGAAAGAACCTGGCTGCAGAAGCAAATTCCGTGGTTGACGTGGAATTCGACGAAAGCACCCACCAGATCGAAGGCACCGTCACCGATTCTGGCGAAGAATATTCTCCGATGATCCAGGTCCTCATGGACGGTGGAGAGTGGAAGATCGAATCGTGCGAGTGCACCTGCGACGCACCGGGCATCTGCTCGCACATCGCGGCACTGGCTATTGTCTCCAACAAGATCGCTTCCCAGCCACGCCCCGTGCCTGCCCGGGAAGAGAAGCCGAACACAGTTTGGTCGCAGCAAATCGATTCATGGTTTGAAGAGTCCGAGCCGGGCCCGGCCGATGGCCTGCTTGGTTCGCAGCACGATCCGGTAGTGCCGATGGCGCTTCAGTTCCTGCTCTTCGATTCGAAGGACGCCACCCAGCAGCAACAATGGATGCCGACCGGAACCATCCCGCACCCGACCCGCAATAAGCGCTTCCGCTTGGGAGTGCGCCCAATGGTTCGCAACACCGAAGGCCGTTGGGTTCGTGGCCAGCTTCGCTGGACCACCCTGGGCTTCAAGACCTACGGCTGGAACCTGCTGCGGGCGCAGCACCACTGGTTTACCCGCTTTGCCTCCATGGCGCGCAGCGACAGCCAGCTGCAGTTCAAGGTGGATGAAGACTGGCTGTTCCTGGACGAGTACGCTTCCGAGCTGCTCTGGCCACTGCTTGACCAAGCTGATGAGCTGGGAATTCCGCTGATCACGACCCGATCCGAGCAGCGCGTGCGCATCGTTGCTCCAGCCAGCTTCAGCATGCAGGCCTCCCTGGATGAGCAACGGCTGCAATTGGACGGTGTCCTGCACATTGCAAACCAGGATCTCATTCTCGATCCGGAGGCACCAAGCGGTGTCATCGCCGAGCATGGTTTCTATGCCCAGTTGGCTCAGCCTGATGAGATTTGGCTCGCGCCAAGTGTTGAGCCGATTCCTGACGCGCACCGCCGCTGGTATGTTGACCGCCGTCCGGTCACCGTGCCTAGGCCGGAGATCAAGGATTTCTTTGAATCCTCCTACCCGCGTTTGGCCCGCCGTTTCGAGCTGCGTAGCGTTAGCGACGAGCTGGAATTGCCTGCTTTGAAACCGCCCTATGTGCAGGCGACCGTGGTCTACAAGCGCGAATTCAACGAGAATAACGAACCGAACGACACCGCCGCGCTGGACTTCCAGATCCTCTACCCGGGGATCCCTGGCGACCAGGAAGTGTATGACCTTGAGGCCGAGGAACTGCTTCAGGCCGCAGTGCATGAAGTTTTCCTGGTCCATGAAGAAAGCGGCAATCCCAACTTGTCGCCGAAGTTCTACGCCCGCGATGACACCATCGATTTCGTCACCGAGATCCTCCCCGCGCTGGAACGCATTCCTGAAGTCAAGCTGGTTGAGAAGGGTACCCGGCCGAAATTCCGTCAGCTGCGTGAACTTCCTCAGCTGAAGATCAATGCCGTGAATCATGAACGGACCGACTGGCTGGACCTTGGCTTGCTGATCACCGTGGGCAACCACGAGGTTCCTTTCTCGCAGATCGTCGAGGCCATGAGCAATGGCCAGATGAAGCTGCGCCTGCCGGATAACACTTGGTTCTCGTTGAACCACCCCATGTTCGCCAAGCTCAAAGCCCTCGTTGAAGAGGCCCAGGCAATGAATGACAAGCCGAAGGAGGGAGACCTGAAGCTTACGGTCTTCCAAATCTCATTGTTCGAAGAACTTGATGAGATGGCTGAAGGCATTGACGGCGCGGACTTGTTTATCGCACGCATGCGTTCACTGCTCAAGGTCGCTGAAGCCCACCACGCGCAGGTGCCGAACACGCTGAACGCCCAATTGCGCCCTTACCAGGTTGAAGGGTTCCACTGGCTCTCTCGCCTGTACGAAGGCGGATTCGGCGGAATCCTCGCCGATGACATGGGCTTGGGCAAGACCTTGCAAACGATTGCCCTGATTCTCCATGCCCACAAGCTCTGGGCCGATCCGCAGGCATGTGCTCAGCTGCCCGCAACCCAGCGCACCCGTCTGCCGTTCTTGGTTGTCGCCCCGAGCTCGGTGGTTTCCAACTGGGAAATGGAAATCAACAAGTTCGCCCCATCCTTGCGGGTAGTCAGCGTCGAGGGCACCTTGCCTTCGCCACGGCAGCTGAGGGAACTGGCCGAGAATTACGATGTCATTCTCACGACCTATACCCTGTTGCGTCTGAACGACGAGATTTACGAGGCGCAGCGCTTTGCCGGCTTGATCCTCGATGAGGCGCAGTTCGTGAAGAACAAATCCACCAAGGCCCACCGCACCGCGGTGAACCTGCAGACCAATTTCAAATTGGCCGTCACTGGCACCCCGATGGAAAACAACCTTTCCGAGCTCGGTGCTTTGCTGTCGCTGGTTGCTCCGGCATTGTTCCTGAACACAACACGCTTTAATCGCCAATTCGCCCGCCCCATCGAAGTGCTGGGCGACAAGGACACCCTTGCATTGCTGCAGCGTCGCATCAAGCCATTCATGCTGCGCCGCACCAAGGAATCCGTGGTGCTGGATCTTCCGGCCAAGCAGGAGCAACAGCTTCTGGTGCGCCTTTCCGAAGAGCACCAGCATGTCTACGACACCCACCTGAACCGCGAACGCCAGAAAATCTTGCACCTGGTTGAAGATCTGGATCGCAACCGCTTCACCATTTTCCAGTCGCTGACCCATCTGCGCATGCTGGCCCTGGAGCCTTCATTAGTGGATCCAGCGCTGTCGGACGTACCTGGTTCAAAGCTGGAAGCACTCTTCGACCAGCTCGATGATGTGGTGGGCGAAGGCCACCGTGCGCTGATCTTCAGCCAGTTCACCTCGTATCTGAAAGTGCTTGCCGACAAGCTGACCGAGCGTGGCGTGAAGTTCGTTTACCTGGACGGCAATACCCGCAACCGCGCCAAGGTCATCGAGCAGTTCAAGGAAGGCGAAGCGCCGCTGTTCTTGATCTCCTTGAAGGCCGGCGGCTTCGGCCTGAACCTGACCGAAGCGGACTACTGCTTCTTGCTGGATCCATGGTGGAACCCAGCCGTGGAAGCCCAGGCTATCGACCGTACGCACCGCATCGGCCAGACGCGACAGGTGATGGTGTACCGAATGATTTCGCAGGGCACCATCGAAGAGAAGGTTGTGGCGCTGCAGGAAAGCAAACGCAAGCTGATCTCGACAGTGATGGATGAAGCCGATGGATTCTCCAAGGCCTTGACCGCCCAAGATATCCGAGGACTGCTTGAGTAACAGGTTGATTAAATCCGCCGTATTAGCAGGCGGCGCTCAGTAAAACCCTGTATATTCGAAGTGACCGATGATGTGCGCTAGGCCACACATAGTGCGTTCATCGGGCAAGCGCCCAGACGGATCCTCGTCCGGGCGATACGAACGACAAAGGCGGTAATAACCGTGTCCCTGATTAAATCGGAGACTCTCAGTACCCCCGATGATGACTGGATGAGTGCATCGGTGAGTATCAACAACGATCGTGTGGTGATTGAAACCGAACAGGAACGCCTGTCCCTGGAAAACGACCGGCTCCTGGAAAAGATTCGCAGAGTTCTGGCGTCTCCGCTCGAAGAGATTTTCTATAACCCGAAGCACCGAATGCTCCTGATTCCGGGCGCGTTCGCTGCCATCGGTTCTTCATTCCTGAGAGTTGATACTGAAGCTGCTGCCGGCCTCCGCGGCTAGCCTGCTTCGACTACATGCCCCAAGCTGCCCACCAGCAATCTTGGGGCATTTTTGTGCCCTGTGGACTGAGCGCCAACCTCTGCTGAACAGCGTGCGTTTTTTTACCGTCGGAAGCCCTCATTTGCCACCGGATTCAGGACCTTCAAGGGCACCGTTTTCGCGTTGTTTCGCTGTTTTGAAACCCCTGACGCTCCGAGTCCTTCGACACAATTTCGGCTTTTCGCGCACCGCGATCCACAACTTGGCCAATGGCTCGTTTGCCCCATGCTTCCGTGGGTATTCGGCGGTAGGTCCACGCAGGATTCGACTGATCCCATGGGCATGCATACGCCCCTGGAGAGCCCCTCGATCAGGGAATTAATCCAATTTTTGGTAAACTTAATGATTGTCCGCTTAAGCGTTTCATCGCTCAATGCCGGTTTTTCGCCGGATTTTTGAGCAGAAATCTATCGATTTCGACGAGTCACACGGCGACCGCAACCAGCTCAAGGAGCAGCTATTTCGCTCCTCATTCTTGTGGATGAATATGGTCGCCGGCACCGGGACAAGATCAAGAAAGATATGAGGAGTGAAACTATGGAAGCAAAAAACACACGGAAGCAGCGATTCCTGAGGAAACGCCGCCTGAAGGTAGAAGACGTCAACGTCGTCGATAATTCGATGCTCAAGAAAGCCATCGGCGGTACCGTCGTTGGCAATTTGATGGAATGGTACGACGTAGGTGTCTACGGCTATCTTGCAGTAATTATCGGCAAGCTCTTCATGCCCGACACCGTCGAGCCTGCAATCCAAACCCTGTTCAGCCTAGGCGTATTCGCTGTCACTTTCGTCGCGCGCCCGCTTGGTGGCGTGATCTTGGGCCAGCTGGGTGACCGAGTAGGACGCCAGAAGATTCTGGTCTTCACCCTGCTCATGATGGCAGCGGCCACGTTTGGCATCGGAATCCTCCCGGATTACTCGGTATGGGGTGTAGCAGCACCAATTCTCCTGGTCGTGTTGAAGCTTGCACAGGGCTTCTCCACTGGCGGCGAGTACGCCGGTGCTACTACGTTCATTACCGAATACGCCCCGGACAAGCGGCGTGGATTCTTCGCCTCGCTGCTGGATCTAGGTTCCTACATGGGCTTCGCCCTGGGTGCCGCCTTCGTCTCCATCCTCCAGCTGACCCTGAGCGACGACGTCATGGAAGGCTTCGCATGGCGCATTCCATTCCTGGTGGCCCTTCCACTGGGTGTTATCGCACTGTGGTTCCGCGCCAAGATCGAAGACACTCCAGCCTTCAAGGAAGCCCAGGAAGCCGCTAACCGCGCGAGCGAGGACGCACGGAGCGCTGCCGATGCCCCGAAGGGCGTCATCGACCTGGTGAAGGCCTACTGGCGCGAATTGCTCACCGGCTTCGTACTGGTATCGGCGGCCAACACCGCCGGTTACGCACTGACCAGCTACATGCCTACGTACCTCACCGAGACGCTGGAATACGATCCGGTGCACGGCAATCTGCTGACCCTGCCGATCCTGGTGGGCATGTCCTTGTGCATCCCGTTGGCGGGCAAGCTTTCCGATAGCGTGGGCCGTCGCAAGGTCCTGTTCATTGGTTCGGTTTCGGCCATCGTCCTGGCTATCCCTGCCTTCCTGTTCATGATGCATGGCCAGATCTGGTCCACCCTGCTTGGCCTTGCGCTGCTGGCTGTCCCGGTAGTCTTCTACGTTGCCAATCTGGCTTCGTCGTTGCCAGCGCTGTTCCCAACCGCCTCGCGTTACGGTGGCATGGGCATCTCGTACAACTTCGCCGTAGCCATCTTTGGTGGCTTCGCGCCGTTCATCATGCAGGCGTTGGTGACCCTGACCAAATCCTCCCTGGCTCCGGCCTTCTGGGTTATGGGCACCTCGGTCGCGGGTTTCATTGCGGTCTGCTACCTGCGCGAATCCGCTCGCAAGCCATTGCCCGGCTCGCTGCCTTCGGTCGCGTCGGAAGCGGAAGCCATTGAGCTAGTTGAAACCCAGGACGAGAACCCTGACCTCGATGTCGAAGCGCTCTTCGAGCAGGTTCCTGAATTGGAAATGAACTACCAGCAGGAGATTGCAGACGCCGAGGTGGAGCAGTCCCAGGCTAGATAGCCTCGCAATGGGGTTAAGCGATGGCGGAGCCGGTTCCAAGCGGAACCAGCCCCGCCATTGTTGTATCCGGCTCAACGGCTAGGAGGATTGGCAGTAGGATTCATAGGCTGCTTGCGCAGCCCATTGAGCCATCGCATCCAGCCTCAGCTTGCAGTCAAGGATTCCGAATTCGGAGTCGGACCAGGTATCGAAGACCAGCGTGTAGCGGCTCTGCTGCTCGTTGAGGCATTGAACGCTATACGTGTAGGTCACGGGACGCGCTGCCCAGTAGCCCAGAAGCCCCGCAGACTGGTCGGAGCTTCTGATCAACGATTCCAGCCCGTCACTGGCATCGTAGGGCTCTTCGGCGACAGTGGTTTCGGAGACGGCGCTGGCTGCCATGAGCACTTCATCGACGTTGTCCCAGTTGGGACGAGGGCTGAAGCTGATAGTCGAGCCGACGGGTGCGTCGATCAGAGTATGGCGCGTGTCCTGATCATGGAACCGATCGACCCGGATCAGCTGCGGTGCACCACGCAACTGACCGCCACTGACAATGTACGGTCGATCGCAGGAACTTGCCTTTTCGGGGCTCAAAGGCAACGGCCCCGCACTTTCGCCGGCCTCCGGGCTCGTGCATGATGCCAATGCCAGGGATAAGCACGCTAGTGTTGCCCAGTAGCTTCTCCGCATCATCGGCAATCCTTTTTTAAGACCCTGGAACCATATATTCTAATCAGCTTATGAGTGCATCAGCGATTTGACTAGAAGATTTCAATTAAATGCGAAACGGTCGCCGCTTCTCCTGAAGATTCAGGAGAAGCGGCGACCGTTCGTTTCCGGCGTATGCTCCAGGGCGTCAGCCCTGGTTCAGCGTCAGCTTAGAGAGCTGCGTAAACTTCGCGCAGCAGCACAGCAGTCTCCGAAGGAGTCTTGCCGACCTTGACGCCTGCAGCTTCCAGTGCTTCCTTCTTCGCCTGGGCGGTGCCAGCCGAACCGGAAACGATGGCGCCTGCGTGGCCCATGGTCTTGCCCTCAGGAGCGGTGAAGCCAGCCACGTAGCCAACAACTGGCTTGGTGACGTTGGCCTTGATGTAATCAGCAGCGCGCTCTTCAGCGTCGCCACCGATTTCACCGATCATGACGATGGCCTTGGTCTCTGGATCAGCTTCGAAAGCAGCCAGGGCATCGATGTGGGTGGTGCCGATGACTGGGTCGCCGCCGATGCCGATTGCGGTCGAGAAGCCCAAGTCGCGCAGTTCGTACATCATCTGGTAGGTCAGGGTACCTGACTTGGAAACCAAGCCGATTGGGCCCTTGCCGGTGATGTTGTTCGGGGTGATGCCAACCAGTGCTTCACCTGGGGTGATGATGCCTGGGCAGTTAGGGCCGATGATGCGGGTGATCTGGTTGCCGTCGGCGTCAACCTTCGACTGTGCCAGAGCCCAGAACTCAGCGGAGTCCTGTACTGGAACACCTTCGGTGATGACTACAACGAGGCCAACTTCGGCCTCGATAGCCTCAACGACTGCGTCCTTGGTGAACTTAGGTGGGACGAAGACGATCGATACGTCTGCGCCGGTCTCGGCCTTGGCCTCAGCCACGGTGCCGAAAACCTTGATGTCCTTGTCACCGTGGGTCACGGTGGTGCCGGCCTTGCGGGCGTTAACGCCGCCAACAATGTTGGTGCCAGCCTTGAGCATCAGGGCGGTGTGCTTGGTGCCTTCGCCGCCGGTGATGCCCTGGACGATGACCTTGGAGTCCTTGTTCAGGTAAATGCTCATTGTTCGCTTATCCCTCTTACTTCGCTGCGTTGGCGAGCTCGGCAGCCTTGTCGGCGCCCTCATCCATGGTTGCTGCCAGGGTGACCAACGGGTGGTTGGCCTCGGCCAAGATGGCGCGACCCTCTTCAACGTTGTTGCCGTCCAGGCGGACAACCAGTGGCTTGTTCGCTGCGTCACCCAGGGTGTTCAGCGCGCCAACGATGCCGTTTGCGACAGCGTCACATGCGGTGATGCCACCGAAGACGTTGACGAAGACCGACTTGACCTGTGGGTCATTCAGGATGACGTCAAGGCCGTTAGCCATGACCTCAGCCGATGCGCCACCGCCAATGTCAAGGAAGTTAGCAGGCTTGACCGAACCGTGGTTCTCGCCAGCGTAGGCAACAACGTCCAGGGTCGACATGACCAGGCCAGCACCGTTGCCGATGATGCCTACTTCGCCGTCCAGCTTGACGTAGTTCAGGCCAGCGGCCTTTGCCTTGGCTTCCAGCGGATCGGCTGCGCCCTTGTCCTCGAGCTCTTCGTGAGCCGGGTGGCGAACCTCAGATGCGTTGTCGTCCAGGGAAACCTTGCCATCCAGTGCAACGATGTCACCGGCACCGGTCTTCACCAGTGGGTTTACCTCTACGAGGGTGGCGTCTTCTTCCTTGAATACAACCCAGAGCTTCTGGATGGTGTCTGCAACCTTTGCGCGCAGCTCTTCAGGGAAGTTAGCTGCCTCAACGATTTCAGCGGCCTTCGCGGCATCAATGCCGACGATTGGGTCAACGGCAACCTTCGCCAGAGCATCCGGGCGCTCAACTGCGAGCACCTCGATCTCCATGCCACCTTCTACCGAGCACATGGCCAGGTAGTTGCGGTTTGCACGGTCCAGCAGTACGGAGAAGTAGAATTCCTCAGCAATGTCGGCGCCCTGAGCGATCATGACCTTGTTTACGGTGTGGCCCTTGATGTCCATACCGAGGATGTTGGAAGCGTGCTCGAAAGCTTCGTCGGCGGTCTTAGCGACCTTGACGCCGCCAGCCTTGCCACGGCCACCAACCTTGACCTGTGCCTTTACTACAACAACGCCGCCGATCTTCTCAGCTGCGGCTTTTGCTTCTTCCGGGGTGTAAGCGACGATACCGGCAAGCACGGGAACGCCGTGTGCCTCGAATAGATCGCGCGCCTGGTACTCATACAGGTCCACGGGTTTGTGTCCTTCGTTCGAAGTTCATGCTGACTCGCGGCACGGCCACAGACCGAAATCCATGCCATGCCAAAGAGAGCGCACCGCAACTACCGGGACGTCGTTAGGCGCCGTAGCCCGTGCGCACCTCTCAGACTATCCCGACTTTCGCAAACTTCCCACTTTTACAACACGTAGAGAAACTCGCGGGTCCTGCAGCAAAGCAGCCGAATGTGACGCAGGAAACACGGAGGGCCGGTTGGCTAGTCCACGATTTCTAGCGGTGCATAGCGCAGCAATAGCCTCTTCTCAGAGTCCGGGAACTGCACCTTGGCCACCGTCTTGTCGCCTGCGCCTTCTAAAGCAATAACAGTGCCCAAGCCAAACGAGGAATGCTTAACATTCTGCCCGACTTCTGGGATGGTAATGTCCTTATTCTGCACAACTCGCGTCTTGGAAATAGGGGCGGCGTTGTGCCCTCGCACCGGTTGCGCCGATGCCGAACCTGCACCCCAGTGGCTGCCACGTTCATATCTGCTCGTGGCGAAATTCACCGCTGCGTTACCGAAACCGAAGCCCATTCCACCGCCAGAGCCCTCGCTCTTCCAGTCGATCAGCTCGCCCGGAACCTCTTCCAGGAACTGGCTCGCAGGGTTGTACTGGGCCTGCCCCCAGAGGCTGCGCTGTTCGGCACGGGTCAGGTACAGGCGTTCACGGGCACGGGTCAGTCCGACATAGGCCAGGCGGCGTTCCTCGGCCAGTTCCTTTTCGTCGGTCATGGAACGCTGGTGCGGGAAGACACCGTGCTCCATGCCCGTCAGGAAGACCACCGGGAATTCCAAGCCCTTGGCAGTATGCAGGGTCATCAAGGTGACCACGCCTTCCTGCACGGCCATTGCTGCTCCCTCATCATCGCTGGGAGCCTCTGGAATCTGGTCGGCATCGGCTACGAGCGCCACGCGCTCCAGGAACCCTTCGAGACCGCCTTCCGGTTCTTCGTTCACGTAGTCCCGGACCACGGCGACCAATTCGGCGAGGTTCTCCACCCGCGACTCATCCTGCGGATCCGAGGAGAGCCGAAGGGTCTCCAGGTATCCGGTCTGTTCCAGCACTGCTTCAAGGGCCTCTGCCGGCCCTGAGCCTTCCGCCACGGTCTTCAAGTCATCCATCATGGAGACAAACGCAGCAGTCATCTTGATTCCGCGGGTTCCCAAGCCTGGTGCTTCATCCGAACGGCGCAATGCGTCCATGAAGGAAACGCGATCCCGTTCAGCCAACGCTGCCACGGCGCCTTCGGCACGGTCGCCGATGCCGCGCTTGGGCTCGTTGAGGATTCGGCGGACGTTGATGTCATCATCCGGGTTCACCAAGGCGCGCAGGTAGGCCAGTGCGTCCTTGATTTCCTTGCGGTCGTAGAACCTGGTGCCGCCGACTACGCGGTACTTCAGGTCCACGCGCATCAGCTGTTCTTCCAGTGCACGCGATTGGGCGTTAGTGCGGTAGAAGATCGCCACGTCGCCCGGGCGGACATCCTCGTCATCGTTCAAGCGAAGTATTTCTTCGGCAATCCAGCGTGCTTCGTCGGATTCTGACTCCCCAACATAACCGGTGATCTTCTCGCCGTCGCCGCTGGCAGTCCACAGCTTCTTGTCATTGCGGTCGGGGTTTCGCTTGATGACCTCGTTGGCCGCGGACAGAATCGTCTGGGTGGAACGATAGTTCTGTTCCAGCTTGATGGTTGCCGCGTTCGGATAGTCCTTTTCGAAGTCGACGATGTTGCGGATATCGGCACCGCGGAAAGCGTAAATCGACTGGTCGGAGTCGCCGACAACGGTCAGTTCGCCTGGGACGGTATCACCTTCGGCACCGGTGAGTTCACGCACCAGCGAGTACTGGGCGTGGTTAGTATCCTGGTATTCGTCAATGAGCACATGGCGGAACCGGCGGCGGTAGTTATCGGCCACTCGCGGGAACGCACGGAACATGTAGACGACCTGTCCAATCAGGTCGTCGAAGTCCATGGCGTTGGCAGCGCGCAGGCGGCGGGTGTAACCGCGGTAGACCTCGGAAACGGCTCGCGAGAACGGATCATTGGTATTGATCGTCGCCGCGTAGTCTTCATCATCTATCAGCTCATTTTTCAACGAGGAGATCTTGTGGGCAATTGCCTTGGGCGTGAAACGCTTCGGGTCGATCTCCAAAGATTTGGCGACTAAGGTGATCAGGCGCAAGGAATCCGTGGAGTCGTAGATTGAGAAGTTGGATTTCATTCCAATGGTGGCCGCCTCGCGACGCAAAATACGCACGCATGAGGAGTGGAAAGTAGAGATCCACATCTTCTTCGCTTGCTCGTCGCCAATGAGCTCAGCGGCTCGTTCGCGCATTTCGGCAGCGGCCTTGTTGGTGAAGGTGATCGCCAGGATTTCGTGCGGCCGAGCACGTCCGGTCGCCAGGAGGTAGGCAATGCGGTGCGTGAGCACACGGGTCTTTCCTGAACCAGCGCCGGCCACGATCAGCAACGGACCCCCAGCATAACGAACTGCTTCTTCCTGCTGCGGGTTCATGCCGACCAAAAGCTCCTCAGCAGTGGGCATGACCTGCTGTGCGGTATCCGGGGCGAAATCGTCAAAAAGGAAATCCATGATGTAGCCAGTCTACGTGGAGCGCCGGACACTTTCAGTGTGAGCGGGAAAGCCCACGCTATTGGCCGGGCATAATAGAAGATATGGCAAAGAAGGTCAGGAAAACCAAGGAATACCGCAAGCCCCAGCAGTTCGCCCAGGCGCCGAACGCGCCGCGCGGCATGAACATGGGGCCAGGCAAGGTGCAAAGCACCTCCCACGAGAACAGTTCGAACCCGATGCTGCTGATCTCGGTGGGCTTGATCATATGCGCTGCGCTATTCGCGTACTACCATCTGCTCACGATGGTGCAGATGCAGGACCTCAGCGATTCCCTGGCGATGCCCGATCAGCGTATTTTCGGCTACACCGTAAGCGACATAGAAGCATTGCGTGGCGCCATGGATGAAGATGCTGTTGGCCAGCTCAACTACTTGCACAAGACCGCTGGTTTCCTCTTCCCGATGTTTACTGCGGTCTTCTCCATGCTGTTGTTCATCCGCTGGATTCCTCACCGCCAGACACGTTGGCTGGCTTGGGTTGCTCCGCTGGGCTTCGCGGCAATTGATATTTGGGAGAACTTCGCAATTGATGCCCTGTTCACTGGAGACCTCAGTGAAGGAGCTGTCGTTTTGGCATCGATCCTCACGACCATCCGCTGGGCACTGCTGATCATCACTGCGGGTCTTGTTGTGGGTCTTGGCGCTATCCGTGCCAATCGTGCGCTCAAGGCAAAGATGCTCGCAATTCGTGAGGGTACTGCCTAAGCCAGTGCGTGGGAATTACACCCGGGACATCCTAGTAAGATAGTGTTGTTGGTGTTTTCACGCCCATGCCCCTGTAGCTCAGTAGGATAGAGCGACCCTCTCCTAAAGGGTAGGCCGTCGGTTCGATTCCGGCCAGGGGCACAACTAGAGCCTTGTTTCCAGTCCTCGGACGGGAAACAAGGCTCTTGTCGTTACTACGGAGTTAAGCACTGCGGGTACGTTCCATCTGGAACGTACCCGCAGTGCTTAGTATGAGTCTCGCTTAACGCAGCAGCAATGCGGTCGCCTTTGGCGACAGCGAAGCGTCCATGACCACGCAAGCGCCACCGATGGCGCCGACGTTGGAGCCGAGCTCGGAGGTGCGGGTTTCGATTTCATGCACTCCGCGCAGGGCGAAGCGGCGGCCAATGGCGTCGCGGACTTGATCGTCGACCAGTTCGGATACCTTTTCCCACTGTGGACCGCCGAAGACGACTTCGCGAACGTCCAGCGAGTTGGCAAGCTGGCCGGCAACTTCGCCAACCTTGATCATGGCTTCGGTGACCAGTTCCTTGGCGACCTTGTTTCCTTCGTGAGCCAGCTCGTAGAGGCGGTTCATTCCGGCAGCCCGCTGTTCCGGGCCAACGATTTCGTAGCTTGGCAGTTCCAGCCCGCGTTCCTTGGCCTGCGCAGCGATGAATTCGTAGGAGGTGCCGGAAGCGAGGCAATCCTCCGCACCGCATTGTTCGCAGGCCACAGATTTGTAACCGGTTGAGTAGTGGCCGATTTCGCCAGCGTTGTTGCTTGCACCGTGGTGGACATCGCCGTTGAATACCAGGCCAGCGCCGAAGCCGTGACCGCAGTAAATGAAGACGAAGTCGTTGTTCTTCTCTTCCTTGGACTGCCACAGTTCGCCAACTGCTGAAGCGATGGTGTCCTTTTCGATGATGACCTGCAGGCGCAAGAGCTTGCGCAGTGGGTTCACCAGTTCAACATCTGCCCAGCCATCGAGCAGTGGCGGGTTCAGCACCACTCCTTCTTCGACGTTTACTGGACCCGGAACAGCAATGCCGACACCGACGATGTGCTTCTTCGGCACGCGGATCTCGGCAATGAGTTCCTTAACGGTAGTTGCCATGAGCTGGACAGTTTCGGTAGCTACTTCGAGGTTGGGAACTTCGATGCGGCGTTCGCGCAGGACCTCGCCGCGCAGGTTCATTGCGACGAAGGTCAGCACGCTGGGGTCCAGGTGGATGCCAATGGAAACAAGACGGTTGCCTTCGAGCTCCAGAACGGTGCGAGGCTTACCTGGTCCGGAGACGATCGTGCGGTCTTCTCGGACGATTCCGTCATCCAGCAAACGGCGGACAACATTGGAAATGGTCTGTGGGGACAGACCAGTCGAACCGGCCAGTTCAACGCGGCTAATTCCTTCTGGTGCCCGTCGAATTGACTCAAGAATTACAGCTTGGTTGAAATCTCCCAAGCGTCCTAGATTTGTACCCCGTCGCATTTATTGCTCCATAGATCTGTAAAGTTGATGGATCGATCTTTCAATTCCAACGTTTTCGGTAGTCATCAATACTTCGGTTAGATACTGCGAGTAAAGTAACCATGGTGAACTAGAACTAAAACCGTTGGAGATCCAATTAAGCACGTTACCATCTCTAACTCCTGTAAACACGCGATATTGTGTTTTAGTGAAGAAAAATTTGACGATCTCAGCGGCGTGTTTAATCAACAACCAAGGAGAAATTCTCCTGGTTCGCAAGCGTGGAACGACGAAGTTCATGCAACCTGGCGGCAAACCCGAAGCCGGGGAAACAGCGTTACAAACTATCATTCGAGAAATTCGTGAAGAATTGGGCCTCAGCTTCACCGCTGACGAGCTGCAATACGACGGCGAATGGATCGGACCGGCTGCCAACGAGGCGGAGACGATGATCCGCGCCTCTTTATACAGCGCAGCCTTCGATGGCGAACTAGTCCCGTTAGCGGAATTGGAGGAGCTGCTGTGGATCGACCCGCAGGTGGCCCTGGAACGCGACGATCTAGCTCCGTTGCTTCGCGACCGCGTCCTGCCGCTAGCCATTGAACGCAGCAAAAAATAGGCGCCGCTGGGTTCCTCCCAGCAGCATCAGGCCAGCGGCTAGCTTGCGTGCAAGTATTCGTCCCATGCCGCATCAACGTGCTGCAGTCCCGAAACCAGATGGCCAGCAACGCGTGGACGATGAGGTGTAATACGCAGTTGCCAGCCCAGTTGCGAGAGCATCTTGTCCGCTTTGCGGCTATTGCATAGCAGGCAAGCGGCCACGAGGTTCTCCCAGGTGTTCTGGCCTCCCCTGCTGCGGGGAATCACGTGGTCAATCGTATTGGCAGCTTTGCCGCAATACGCGCAGGTAAAAGCGTCTCTACGCAGAACGCCCCTACGAGTGACATGTTGCATGTCCCTGTAGGGGCGTCGTACATAGCGTTTCAGAACGATGACAGTTGGCCGAGGTAGATCTCCATGAGAACTGCGGATGGGGGCGAGATCATCTTGGAGAACGATGCTCGCTTTTTCGGTCATGACTAGCACTAGTGCTCGACGGAACGTCACAACTGCTAGTGGTTCGTATCCTGCGTTTAATACCAAAGTTCGCATTGCTCGTACTACCTTCATGAACCGATGGCCACCATCTGGCATTGATGGAGCTCGCGTTCTGCTCGGAGTGTCTCTAAGCGCTAGCCTATGCGATGCTTCGGATTATTGGTGGGTACCTAACCAAGAAATTGTCTTCTTTTCATCGTTCTGATGCCCAGAGTTCAACTGGTTAAACGAACATAGGCCATCGGATGTCTTTCTCATCCGATGGCCTATGAAAAGCTTTGAAGCTTAGCCAGCTAGGGTGTAATAGCCGTACAGCGGGTTGCGCGAAACCGAGTGGATCATGGTGTCCACGGTTGGGTTCTGCGCGCCGATCATCTGGCCGCCGCCCAGGTAGATGCCGACGTGGCCGCCACCGTTCTGGAATACCAAGTCGCCTGGCTTAGGGTTGCTGGTGCGGACGAACTGGCCGGATCCGAGGATGGCCGAGGTGCCGCGAGCAATGTTGATGCCGTGCTGCGCGTAGACGTACTTGACGAAGCCGGAGCAATCCCAGCCGCTTGGACCGTTGCCACCCCATACGTATGGAACGCCCACGTACTTGGCAGCGGTGCCTGCGATGCCGGAAAGGTTGGAGGTCTGAACAGGAGTTTCAGCCTTTGGCTGAGCCTTCTGCTGCGGAGCCGATTCCTGTCCACCCGAACGGCTCTGACGAGTCATCGGGGCCATCGAATCAGAGTTACCCGAGTTGCTGCTGCGGGTAGTTGGGGTGATGTCATTCGAAACTGCAATGACAACAGGCTCTGGCTTCTCTTCAGCGGTGAAGCTGGCGCGCTCGATTGCGACATCAGCCTTCTTGTCAGCAGCTACCTTTACTGCCTTGACTGCAACACGCTCTGGATTGATGGTGTCAACAGGCGATGCAGAAACGTCACGTGGTGCAGTTGCCTGGCCAGGCACGCCCAGAGTGACGATCAAGCCGGATGCTGCAGCGACAACGGCGGCCTGGCGGCCTACCGAGCCAGCGTTGGATGCTACGGCCTGTGAAATCGCCTGTAGCGAGTTGGTGCGTGGAACGTCGGCGCGGCGACGTCCGCGTGCATGACTCTTGGTCAAAATATTGCCTCTCCTTGATACCTACGAGGTAAGCTGTCGGGTTCGAAGTGGAGTTACCTCGGTGGATTCGAAGTTGCCTTCTCTATCCACTTCACCCCTAGGGTTGTTAGCCAAAACTAACGACCCGATATTGGTTCCCCCGCCACTGCCGTACGAGTTGTGTATAACTACTCATTGCGTGTTGGCAGTGCTCGGTTCTCACGCAATGATGCCCAGGGATCCCCATGGCACGCATACAAGACTATAGGAAGTTTTTTGAAATGTCACGTTTTGATCACGGAATGGTGACGAACGTCGTTATAACCAACCTGCTGGGTCTTTGAACTGACCGTCAACGATCACTTCGAAGTGCACGTGAGGACCGGTTGAGTTGCCAGTGCTGCCGGCCAACGCAACAACGTCACCGCGCTTAACTTTCTGGCCAACCTTCACAACCAGCTGGCTGTTGTGGCTGTAACCGGTCTCCAGGCCGTTGCCGTGGTCAAGGGTGATGCGGTTACCGGAGTGCCCAGCCCAACCCGAGACAGTCACAACACCGTCAGCTGCCGCGTAGACCTTGGTACCGCTTGGCACACCGTAGTCGGTGCCGCTGTGAATCATGAAACCTGGACCGGTTGGATTCTTGCGGTGCCCGAACGTGGAGGTGATGCGCTTCGTGGTGACCGGTGCGCCGAGCAATCCCGAGGTGTCCTTGATGGCCGTAACGCTACCGCCCGAAGCGGTCATGATCTCGGCGAACTTCTCTTCCTTGGCAACTTCGGTGTTCAGCTCGGAAGTCAAAGCTGCACGCTCCACGGACAGTTCCGCATTGCCGGTAGGTGCAGTTACATCTACAACTGCGGAAGTGGCGGTGCGCTGAGCTGCGACCTCAACGGCCTTGTTCTCCTCCGCGCTGCCGGAGAGCTGTGGAGTTACGGCGGCAAGCGCCAAACCCGAAACGGCGGCTACGGCTGCCACCTTGTGGGCGAATCCACGGTGGGTGGATTTCTGAACCTTGGACTTGAGGCTATAAATGAACTCGACATTGCCTGCTGCTTCGATCGGGGCAGGCTTGCTGGCAGGGGCTTGAACAGCTCCTGGCAATGCAACGACGTTGCTCGCGGTATCCTTGCCGGCCAGCAGGGTCTGGTTAGGAGCAACACCGTAGCGCTGCATGGAGTCGAATCGTCGACCAACGAAATCTTCATGTACCGGCTTGACCGGTGCAATCATAGGGACGGTGGCAGCAGCACGTGCTGCTCGGCGCCCGCCGTTACGCTCAGCAGTCGAAGCGGTGACTTCTGCAATCACATCTACTTCGACGCCGGCAGCGCGGCGACGTCCCGCAGTCTTGGTTTCTACCAAAACATTCCTCTCACTGTTGCGCCTACGAAGTTAGCTGTCGGGTTCGGCTATTGAGAATCAGCCGGCCTGCTTGTCGCAGAACTTCACCCCAAGGCGTTTGCACGCCGGAAAGTGGGTCCCCCGTTATTGCCCTCAAGATTTGGTGACCGTTTCTGGCGCAGGGCAACACTAGGCGGTCGCACCAAAAATGGATAGAGCTAACTAGATCACTAGCTCCAAGGCTTAACGCTACCTGTCAACGCCGAAAGTTACAATTTCGTTATCTTTTCTGAGACTTTACAAATACGTGTGCGCTGACCTCGACCGGCAGCTCCAGGGCGCCTTCGATGCCGTCCACGCGCACTACAACGTAGTCGTCGGCGCGCTCCAAGGTGACAATCGCACCTGGGCGGATTCCACCTTCGTTCAGTTGTCCGAGCAGGATTGGGTCCGTTTGGATCGGTTCGGCCAGGCGCTCAATTGCCACTGGGCCGATGTTTCCGGACAGCAGGGCATCATCCAAGTTCTCTACTTCATGTGAGATTTCGCCCACATTGGGGCCACCGAGGACTTCCAGGCCCGGAATTGGGTTGCCGTAGGGCGACACTGTTGGCTTGCCCAGAAGATCAAAGAGCCGACGCTCGACGCGTTCGCTCATCACGTGTTCCCAGCGGCACGCCTCATCGTGCACGTACTCCCAGTCCAACCCAATGATGTCCGACAACAGGCGCTCCGCCAAGCGGTGCTTGCGCATCACGCCCGTAGCCAGCTCGTGACCTTTTTCGGTCAATGCAAGGTGGCGATCGGTCGATACGATAACCAGGCCGTCTCGTTCCATGCGAGCAACCGTCTGCGACACGGTTGGGCCCGAGTGGCCAAGACGCTCTGCAATTCGGGCGCGCAATGCCACGATTTCCTCTTCTTGAAGCTCAAGAATGGTACGCAGATACATCTCAGTTGTATCGATAAGATCAGACACGGCAGTCGCTCCTGGAAGTCACAACAATTAAGTTCGCTCGAAATTTACGTGGCGTCGATATCCCACTCTACTTGGTCGGAGCTGCAGAAAGCCCTGTAACCCGCCAAGCCCTCGGCGTAACCGACCGACGCGCTTTTCTCACGACACCCCGCTATTTGCGAAGATATCTATTGAAACGCCAAGGCTATCTGTCAATATTCCAAACCATGGGTAATGGTGGCCGTTATGGCACTTCAATCTATCGCTACAAGAGGAGCGCGATGAGCACGGATATCAACATTCCAGAAAACCTTCTGCCCGCCGATGGTCGATTCGGTGCAGGACCTTCCAAGGTTCGCGCAGAACAGATCCAGGCCATCGTCGATGCCGGCGCCGAACTGCTAGGCACCTCCCACCGCCAGGCTCCGGTCAAGAACCTCGTAGCTTCGGTTCAGGACGGCCTGAAGGAAATGTTCAGCGCACCAGAGGGTTACGAAGTTCTTCTCGGCGTGGGTGGATCCACCGCGTTCTGGGATGCCGCTGCATTCAGCCTGGTCCGTTCCAAGGCGCAGCACCTGTCCTTCGGCGAATTCGGCTCGAAGTTCGCCAAAGCCACCGACAAGGCTCCATTCCTGGAACCTTCCTCCATCATTGTCGGCGAGCCGGGCACCGTACCTGAACCCGTAGCCGAAGCCGGCGTAGACCTCTACGCGTGGCCGCACAATGAGACCTCAACCGGTGCCGCGGCGCCGATCAAGCGCGTTGTTGGCGCCAACGACGATGCACTGGTAGTCATTGACGCCACCAGCGCCGCCGGAGGCCTGGACGTGGATCTGTCCGAGACCGACGTGTACTACTTCGCTCCGCAGAAGAACTTCGCTTCCGACGGCGGCCTGTGGCTGGCCTTCGTTTCTCCCGCCGCGATTGCCCGCATCGAGGAAATTGCAGCAACCGACCGCTGGATCCCCGACTTCTTGAACCTGGCGACCGCGCTGGATAACTCCTTGAAGAACCAGACCTACAACACGCCATCGCTGACCACTCTTGTGGGCCTGGATGCGCAGATCAAGTGGATCAATGCCAACGGCGGCCTGAAGTGGGCGGCAGCGCGCACGGCACAGTCCGCAGGGATGATCCGGGCTTGGGCCGAGGCTTCCGAAATCGCTTCCCCTTATGTGGCCGACCCAGCGCACCGCTCGAACGTCATCTCCACCATTGACTTCGATGACTCGGTCGATGCCTCGGCAATTGCCAAGGCACTGCGCGCTAACGGCGTTGTCGACGTGGAACCATACCGCAAGCTGGGCCGCAACCAGCTGCGGATCGCCACCTTCGTTGCGATCGAGCCAAGCGACGTCGAAGCACTGCTCAAGTGCATCGACTACGTGATCGAGCAGCTCTAAGAACCCTCGATTAAAGCCAAAGACCTTCGCACAACGATTCATCATCGTTGTGCGAAGGTCTTTGCCGCTATTGCCTAGTTTTCCTTGCGCGTGCGATTACGCTGCGCTGCCCGGCGACGGGCTGCGGTGCGCTGCGCCGTGCGACGGCGGCGTACCTGGCGACGTGCCGGCGACTTATGCTGCTGCACAGCGTCATCGTCATTTTCGGCGCCGTCCGCTTCGACTTCGGCCTGCGGATCCTGAGCCTCGGCGCCTGGATCCGATGGATCCGGCTCCTTCGCTGGCTCCGTGGCTTCAGGACCGTCGGCTTCCCCGCCGGTCCCGGCCAAGTCCTCTGCGGCTTCGGCGGCCTTGGCCGCTTCAATCTCTTCCTTTGCCAGGCGGTCGGCCCATGGCACCCATGCCGGAGCGAGCAATGACTGCTCCCCTGCAATAATGCCTACTTCGCAAACCGTCAGGTCCTTGGATTTTGCCCGTGAGACCCGCGCAAGCGTGGCGAACCAGGTCCATCCTTGATATCCCGACTTATGGGAGACAAAACGATGGGTGACAAGTCGCTCACCTTCCGCCGTGACGCCTAGGTGTTCGCCGATTTCTGACGCACCGGCAATTTCTGCGAGCGCGCCGCGAGCAGTATCCACTGCCTCGGCGAGGATGGTGTCCAACTTGGGTTTACGGGCCATTATTTATGCGTCCAGATCGTCGGCTACCGCACGAAGTACGGTAGCAACCTTCTTGCCATATGCCTGTTCAGGATAACGCCCATTGCGCAAGCTATTGGAAACGTTGTCGAGCAGCTTAATAAGATCTTCGATCAGCACTGCCTCGTCTTCGGGCTTCTTGCGCTTGGCACGTGCGACCGATGGAGCGGCTTCGAGCAAGCGCAGGCTCAGTGCCTGTGGACCGCGGCGGCCTTCGGCAACGCCGAATTCCAGGCGGGTTCCGGGGCGCAGGTCATGCACGCCTTCGGGCAATGCCGCGGCATTGACGTAGATCTCTTTGCCATCTTCGGCGGTGATGAAGCCGAAGCCCTTGGCCTTTTCGTACCACTTAACCTTGCCGCTAGGCATGATCATTTACCTCGTTCGTTCTTGTAGCTAAGCTGCATGGCCGAGGCCTGCTCAGCGCCATGCATATTCATATGTGCGATCCGGCGGAGCCACTGCCGGAATTCTTCTCTGCTTCTTGCCGGGTGCTCAATCTGCTGGATCGCTTCAAGTCCTTTATCTAAGATTATGTCATCTCTCGTGCGGTGAATTCATCTTTGCCCGGCAATCTTCGCATTCCGCCTGTCGCCCATGGCTCCGGGGCTAAACTTGGTAGCGTGAGCGATTCATCCAAAACCATGACTGCACTTTCCCGATTGGCGATCATCATCGCCATCCTTTCCGCCTTGGCGCTGGTCGGAACCCTCGTCTTCTACTTCCAGGAGATCGCCATCCCGCCGCTGCTGATGCTCTTTGCGCGCTTGGGCTTGCCAACGGCATTCATTCTGGCCGCCATCGTGGTCTTCGGAAACGTCGCCAGGCGCCGAAAAAGCTAGCCACTCGCTTCAGCATTCACTCAGCGGACTCCCAGACTTCTTCGGCACACTGTAATCCATGAGTCCAAAAACTGCTGAGGCAAAACTTCTCGTTGTCGATGACGAGCCGAATATCCGCGAACTGCTCTCCACTTCCCTGCGCTTTGCAGGCTTCGAAGTTGTCGCTGCTGCCAACGGACGCGAAGCCCTCGCCGCCGTTGAAGCCGAAGAGCCGGACCTGGCCGTCCTGGACGTCATGCTTCCTGACATGGACGGTTTCACCATTACCCGGAAATTGCGCGCCGCTGGCCGCCACTTCCCGGTGCTGTTCCTGACCGCGCGCGACGACACCAGCGACAAGGTCACCGGCTTGACCGTCGGCGGCGACGACTACGTCACCAAGCCATTCAGCCTGGATGAAGTCGTCGCCCGCATCCGTGCCGTCCTGCGCCGTACCGCCAATGGCGAGGACGAGAACGCGACCATCATCGTGGCCGACCTGGAGCTGGATGACGACGCCCACGAGGTGCGCCGTGCCGGGGAGATCATTGACCTGTCCCCCACCGAGTTCAAGCTGCTGCGCTACCTGATGATGAACCCGAACCGCGTACTGTCCAAGTCGCAGATCTTGGACCATGTCTGGGAATACGACTTCAACGGCGATGCCTCGATCGTGGAATCCTACATTTCCTACCTGCGTCGCAAGGTCGACCGCCCGGAGTGGCCTGCACTGATCCAGACCAAGCGTGGCGTGGGCTACCTGATGCGCACCCCAGACCGCCGCTAACGGCACACGTAACGGTCCGCGCCAATAATTGAAGGCCTTGTAAAGTCAGCATATGAAGTCATTTCGAGCCCAGTGGCGTCGCACCTCGTTGCGGACCAAACTGGTCGCGGTCATGTTTGGACTGATGATCGTCGCGATCTTCGCTACCGCTATCGGTTCAGCGCATACGCTGAGGATCGCGATGACCAGCCAGATCGACAAGCAGCTGAACGTGTCCAAGTCGACGATGGCCTACGGGCTCAACAAGGCCTACCTCTACTCCTTGAACGAGGACAACGGCAGCCATGACGCCTTGGATGTCGATGCCACGCTGCTCGGGCTCAGCAGCGCCTACGCTGACATTCGCGACCAGGACGGCGAGATCGTCTACGTGATGCCGCGTTCGCGGGTCGGTCCTTCCAACGGCACGGATCTGCCGCTGCTTAATATGGAACAGATCCAGCAGCTGGCAGCCCACCCGAACTCCCCTGCTACGGTCCCCGGCGCCTTCCCCACCTCCGCTGGTTGGCGTACGGTGATGATCCCGTTGAAGAGCAGCGAGCTGAACCTGTTCTTGTCCATGCCGCTGGATAATGTGAACCGTACCGTCAGCCAAACTGCGGTGCTGGTGCTCTCCACCGGCACGCTTGCGGCCCTGCTGATGTCGATGATCGCCTACGGGCTCACCGGGCGTTCGCTCAAGCCGCTGATCAATGTGGAGCGCACCGCGTCGATGATCGCCGATGGCGATCTGTCCCAGCGCGTGAAGGACTATCCCGCTGAGACCGAAGTGGGCAGGCTCTCGCGCTCGCTCAACGCCATGCTGGCCCAAATTGAAAAGGCGTTCAACGACCGCGAGGCTTCCGAGCAGAAGATGCGCCGCTTCATCCAGGACGCCTCGCATGAGCTGCGTACCCCGCTGGTCACCATCCAGGGCTATTCGGAGTTCTACCGCTACGGCGGGCTGGCGGATCCGGAGGCCATGGACTCGGCGATGGGCCGCATCGAAAGCGAATCCAAGCGCATGGCCCGCCTGGTTGAGGACCTCTTGATGCTCGCCCGCCTGGACGAGCAACGCCCCATGGAAAAGCAGCCAGTGGATTTGCTGGTCCTGGGCCAGGACGCGGTGGAAGACACCAAGGTCCGTGCACCGGACCGTACCGTCAAACTTGTGGGGCTCGTGTCCGAACGCCCCAGCCCAGCGAGCACCGTCGGTGATGATGCCCGCATCCGGCAGATCATCGCCAACCTGCTCACCAACGCGCTGCGCTACACCCCGGAAGGTTCCCCCTTGGAAATTGCCGTCGGCGTGCGTTCATTGGTGGCTGGAACGCTGGACGCGGTCGTTGAAATCCGCGACCACGGCCCGGGCATCCCGGCCGAGGATTCCAAGCGCATTTTTGAACGCTTCTACCGCTCCGATAGCTCGCGCCAACGCGAGACCGGCGGTTCCGGCCTGGGCTTGGCCATTGTTGCGGCCATCGTCCAGCAGCACGGAGGTTCGGTGGCGTTGGCAGATACCCCTGGCGGTGGCGCCACGATGTCCATCTCCATGCCCTACGTGCCGCTGCGCGAACCGAAAGCACCGGAAGTCGACGATACGGAAGACTAGCGCCGATGGCTTTCTCCACACCCCGTGCCGGTTTTGCCCGGCACGGGGTGTGGTGTTTCTAAGGTGAGTGCATCAGTGATCAAACCGCTCATTCCAGAAAGGACGATTCCAGTGAGTACGTTCTCCACCAACACCGGCGAGATGCAGGTTAAATCCCAGGCCGTCATGAACACCATTGACCGGCTACGCAATGAGGTCTCGACCATGCAAATGAACTTGGACCAGTTGCAAAGCACCTGGCAGGGTTCCGCCGCGGCCTCCTTCCAGTCGATCGTGGCCGAATGGCGCTCAACCCATGTGCAGATCGAAGAGGCGCTGAGCAGCATTGCCACGGCCTTGAACCATGCCTCCATGCAGTACGAAGAGGTCGAGCAGGTCAACACCTCGCTGTTCCGTTACTGAAAACCGCAGACGCGACGGCCGGTTGATCAGTAGGCTTAGCCTTATGAGCATTCTGATCGACCCGCCGCGCTGGCCTGCCCACGGCACGCTCTTTGCCCACTTGGTGTCGGATACTTCATTGGCTGAACTCCATGAGTTCGCCGGGCAGCAAGAAATCTCCCGCCGCGCTTTCGACCGGGATCACTACGATGTGCCTCGCGAACGCTACGATCGGCTCGTGGCAGCTGGCGCCCTTGAAGTCTCCGGATCCGAGCTGGTCCGCGCACTGGTCAAGTCCGGGATTCGGATACCAGCCAAATACCGTCCGGAGAAGCTGGGCACCGTCCTCACCCGGCGTTGGTCCCGCACCTTGCCCACCGAGCCTCAGCTCGGAACCGAGCTGTTGGGCTATTGGTCCGAGAGCCATCGCCACTACCACGACCGGGTGCATCTGCTCTCGGTGCTCGAAGCCATCGACTGGCTGGCTGAAGGCCAGGCCGATCCCGAAGAGCTCATGCTGCTCCAACTCGCTGCGTGGTTCCACGACGCCGTCTACGCTGGAACCAGCGAGGACGAGTTCAAGTCGGCCACCTTGGCCCGTGAACGGCTGTGGGGAGTCCTCTCCCCTGGTGCCGTCTCGAAGGTCAGCGGGCTGGTCATGCTCACCGCCAAGCATGCCCCGGCAGAAACCGATCGCCTGGGCCATATCCTCTGCGATGCCGATCTGGAGGTCCTGGCCCGCCCCGCTCCGGCCTACCAGCGCTACGCCGAGGCGATCTACAAGGAGTACGGGCATCTTCCCCGCCATGTGCTTGCTTCCGGGCGCAGCAAGATCCTCAGCGGCCTGTTGGAGAAAGAAATGATCTACGGCACCCAAGCCGGATCCCGGCGCTGGGAGCAGCGCGCGCGGAACAATTTGGGCACCGAGCTGGAGCTGCTGCACAGCTGGCTATAGTGCAACGCTTGGCCCACGTTAAACGGCCGATGGCCCGGATCCCTCGAAAGGATCCGGGCCATCGGCGCGATAACTGCGTGCTTAGTGCGTGCGGGAAGCTTAGAAGCCGCCCATTCCGCCCATGCCACCCATGTCATCGCCACCGGCTGGGGCAGCGCCAGCAGGAGCTGGCTTATCTGCGACAACAGCTTCGGTGGTCAGGAACAGGCCAGCGATCGATGCCGCGTTCTGCAGTGCCGAACGGGTCACCTTCACTGGGTCGTTGACACCAGCTTCGAGCAGGTTCACGTATTCGCCGGTTGCAGCGTTCAGGCCGTGGCCTGCTGGCAGGCCCTTGACCTTGTCAGCGACAACGCCTGGCTCCATGCCAGCGTTCAGGGCAATCTGCTTCAGCGGGGCTTCGATGCCAACGCGAACGATGTTCGCACCGGTAGCTTCGTCGCCTTCCAGAACCAGCTTCTCGAATGCTGCAGCGCCAGCCTGGATCAGTGCAACGCCACCACCGGCGACGATGCCTTCTTCAACAGCTGCCTTGGCGTTGCGCACGGCATCTTCGATGCGGTGCTTGCGCTCCTTGAGCTCTACCTCGGTAGCAGCCCCGGCCTTCAGCACAGCGACACCGCCGGAGAGCTTTGCGTGGCGCTCCTGCAGCTTCTCGCGGTCGTAGTCCGAGTCGGTGTTCTTGATCTCGGCTGCGATCTGGGCCTTGCGTCCCTCGATGGCGTCGGCTTCGCCGCCACCTTCAACGATGGTGGTCTCGTCCTTGGTGATAACGACCTTGCGGGCGGTACCGAGGACTTCCAGGCCTACGTTGTCCAGGGACAGGCCGATTTCCTCGGAAACAACCTGGCCGCCGGTGAGGATAGCGATGTCGGTCAGCATGGCCTTGCGACGGTCGCCGAAGCCCGGAGCCTTGACAGCAACGGACTTGAACAGGCCGCGGATCTTGTTCAGGATCAGGGTAGCCAGGGCTTCGCCCTCGACATCTTCGGCGATGATCAGCAGCGACTTGTTCGACTGCATGACCTTCTCCAGCAAGGTCACCATGTCCTTGACCGAGGAGATCTTCGAGTTCACGATGAGGACGTAAGGGTCCTCGAGAACGGTTTCCTGGCGCTCAGCGTCGGTGACGAAGTAAGCGGAGATGTAGCCCTTGTCGAAGCGCATGCCCTCTGCCAGCTCCAGCTCCAGGCCGAAGGTGTTGGATTCTTCAACGGTGATAACGCCCTGCTCGCCGACCTTGTCGAGAGCTTCAGCAATCAGTGCGCCGATTTCCGGATCGCCAGCAGAGATCGAAGCGGTAGCAGCGATCTGCTCCTTGGATTCGACCTTCTTCGCAGCGGCGAACAGTTCAGCGGTAACAGCTTCTACGGCCTTGTCGATACCGCGGCGCAGTGCGATTGGGTCAGCACCTGCGGCAACGTTGCGCAGGCCTTCCTTGACCAGTGCCTGTGCCAGCACGGTTGCGGTGGTGGTACCGTCGCCAGCGACGTCGTCGGTCTTCTTGGCAACTTCCTTGACCAGCTCTGCGCCGATCTTCTCGTAAGGCTCTTCGAGGTCGATTTCCTTAGCGATGGACACGCCGTCGTTGGTGATAGTAGGAGCGCCCCACTTCTTTTCCAGAACAACGTTGCGGCCGCGTGGGCCCAGGGTGACCTTCACCGCGTCAGCAAGGGTGTTCAGGCCGCGCTCAAGTCCGCGGCGTGCTTCCTCGTCAAATGCAATCATCTTAGCCATTGTGGCGTACGGTCCTTTCGGGACGATTTTGCGAAAATGCAACCGACAGACAGCGCCCGCGACGGACGAGTGGACCGGTGCGGCATCGGGCCAGCAACCGTTTCAGCTCTCGCTATCTGAGGTATTTTCCACGCCCACGCCCTGCGTCCGCTGTCCGGTGCTTCATGGAGTTCTTGGAGAACGCAAAAGCCGACCGGCGTTAGCAGTCGCAACGCATGAGTGCTAATACAAATATTGGCACTCTCGCATGGCGAGTGCAAGCCGATCGGCTCTGAGCGAATGGAATTATGAACGAATTATTCGTTTAGCCCCAGGGTGTCATCGGAGCCCAGAACCACGGTGACCCGGTTCGGAATGTTGCTGGTCTGCAGAACTTCGTCGATATTCAGGATTTCTGCAGCTTTTTCAGCGGTAGTGCGGTAGGACTCGGACATGTAATAAACCGTGGAGACTTCTGCGGGCCTGGTCCAGTTGTCGGCCACAATGCTGGTGAACCCGGCTTCGGCCATGGCGTCTTCGCCTTCATTAGCCAGACCGGCAACACTTGCCGCGTTGTACACGCCAATCAGCTGGCCGTAGAGCACGTCTTCGTCATCGATGGTGCTCGTTGGCGATGCGGATTCACTAGGTGTGGGTTCCACGGAGGGCTCGGCGGTGACTTCCTGGGTTTGCGAGGTGTCGCTTCCCGTGGAAGTCGCGAGGGTCTCCTTGAGCTGAGGGCCGAAGATGAAGGACAAGGCACCGATCACCAGCACGAGTACAGCGGTCAGCACTACCCAGCGCAATTTCCCACCGGTTGACTTCGACGCGGCGGACTGCGCCCATCCGTGGGCGTGGTGCGAACCCACACGGGTGCTGAACTCCGGAACGCGATCAAATTCGTCACGCGGGTAGTTGGTCATTCTTGTCCTTGCTCGAGGTCTGATTGGTCACGGCAGGCAGGGTTATCGTCCCGTGCCGACCTTACCGCCCACGCGACGTTTTGTGGAACGTGCTCTGCGCAGGCGCTTGACCAACATCGGGTCGTAGGCCAGTGCCGCGTCGGTTTCAATCAGCTGGTTCAGCAGCTGGTAATAATTCGTCGGCGACATCGAAAACTGCTTGGTAATGGCTTGTTCCTTGGCCCCGGCATACTTCCACCACAACTTTTCCAGGTTGAGGATCTGTTGCGAACGCTCGTCCAATTCCGAATCCGGGTTCATGACGAAATCCACCAGCAATTCATTCTCAGCCATACGTTCTCACCTCTGTCCTTGGACCAGTTTTCTCAGGTTTCGGTTTTGCATGTAATCCACCATCGGTAGACATACCACCGATATTCTAACCAATCTGCTTGCCTAACACCGTGTGGCCGAGCACAGGCACGCCAGAAAAACGGCACAATTACCCCTATGGACGATTTGCAGCCAGCACTTTTCGATGCACCCCAGCCAGCTCGGACACCAGTGTACGAGGCGGCTGATTTCCCGTTCTACCATGGTGCCCAATCCATGGCCGACCACGGGTTTATCGCTGCAGACTGGGTACCGGCACTCTGCGAGCAGGACTCGTTGCTGCGTTCCCTGGCCACCGATTTGGCGGCCCGTTCGGCGGCCGGTGAACAGATCCTGCCGGCACCGGAGGTGATGTTCCGCGCACTGAGCCTGCCATTGTCCGAAGTCAAGGTCCTAATTGTTGGCCAAGACCCATATCCGACACCCGGCCACGCAAACGGTTTGGCCTTCGCGGCCAACAAGCAGGTGCGTCCGCTGCCGCGCTCCTTGGCCAATATCTACAAGGAATTGCAGTCCGATCTGGGGCTGGAGCCGGTCGCGCATCCAGACCTCAGTCCATGGCTTTCCGAAGGCGTCTTGCTGCTGAACCAGGTGCTCTCCGTAGCCGCTGGCAATGCCGGCTCGCATCAGAAGCTGGGTTGGGCGCCAATTCTGCATGCCATCCTCACCGCGCTCAATGACCGTCCGCGGCCTCCGGCGGCTTTGCTCTGGGGCAAGCATGCGCAGAAACTCTCCGAGTCCCTGTCCAACGCCGTGCAGCTGCAAAGCTCCCACCCCTCGCCGCTCTCAGCCTCGCGCGGGTTCTTCGGCTCCAAGCCCTTCTCAAGCATCAATCGGCTCCTGTCCGACAGCGGACAGAAGCCGATTGACTGGTCGTTGCCGAAAGCCTAGCGTCGGCGGATCCGCCGGCGCTCACGCCGGGCGCTGGAGGTCAATGGACGGCACAGCGTATCGCCGAAGACGACGCCGCCAGCGATGGAGAGCATGATCGCCATGGCGTTGAACATCTCCACCAGTCCCGTGGCGGTGTCATTGACGTTGATGACGATGCCGTACATTGCGCGGAAGATCATCAGGCCCGGAAGCAGGAACATGACCGCAGGAGCCGCTAGCACCAGCTGCGGGGAGCGGAGTTTGTCCGCCGCCAGCCGCGCGGCGAAACCGATCACCGTGGCGACCAGCGCCGGGGTAGCCCGGTCTCCGAGTCCAATGCTTTCGGCCAGCAGCTGCACCAGGTAGCCGCCGACCGCAATGCCGGCGGTAGGCAGCAGCAGGCGCAGCGCGCTCTGCTCGGTGACCGCACCGGCGACAATGGCCACGCCCACCAAGACCACCAGCAGCCAGGCCGGATAGTCGGTTTGGACGATCTGGTGAACGTCGACCTTCTCTCCCCCGAGCAGATCCGAGATCACCAGGGCCGTAGCAATTCCGCAGAGGATCGCCCCGTAGATCAGGCTGGCCGAGAACAACCGGCCTACCGCTGTCACCGGGAAGCCGTTGATGGCATCCTGCAATGCCGAAACGAATCTGCCCGACGGAAGCAGCAGCAAGATGCCGCCAGAGACCACCAGCGCCGGATCCAGCGGAGCGTGGAATTGATGCCCCAGCAAGGCAATGCCGGTGACCACCAATGTCGAGGCCGCGATAGTGAAGAACTCGGGCACTCTCCAGCGCGAGCCGTATCGGCCGATCTGCGTCACGAGGCTCGAGGACAGCATCGCCACCAGCGCACCAGCCCACGAGCCGCCAATGAAGAGCACGAACGCGGCCGCGAACACGGCCCGGCCGCAGGCGACGATCCAGCGCGGGAACGGCTTGGGCTGCCGCGTGATGTCCTTCAGCCGCTTCGCTGAAACGGATCGCGATACGCCGCCGGCAATGATATCCGAGACGAGTTCGTGCACCAGCACCATGCCGGCGTAGTTCGAGGTGTAGGAGCGGACCACACGCAGCACCGAGTAGCTTTCGGCGTCCGGCGGGCTGTAGTTCAAATGCAGGGACTGGTTGGTGATGTCCACATCCAAGTGGCTCAAGCCCAGTGCCGCGGTCACCGCGATCACGCTGGTTTCCACTTCCAAGGCGCCTGCGCCGTAGCGGATCAAGGTCTCGCCCAAATCCAGCGCGAACTCCATGGTGCGCCGGTTGGACGCGTCCTGGTCCACATTGACCTTGGGGTTGGCGTAGGGGGTGCCCTGCAGGCGCTCAACGATGTTCAGCGCCTCGGTGGGAGGGGTATCCGAGATCCACATTTTCGCCAGCAGCCGACGGGCCACCGGGTTGGCGCGGGTAGGCATGAGGGTAATGCCCTCATCGGTGGTGTGGACCTGGCCGGTGCGCCACTCGATATCCGAGACATCGGCAGCCGCCACGTTGGCGCTGACCGCCGTATTGAGCGGTAGTTCAGATGCCGTTGCCGGCTCTTCGGCGGGCTCTGCCGGATGGAAGCCCATGTTGATCTCACTAGTGGCAATGCGGGGCAAGACGCCAGCTAGCGGAGCCGGATCCTCGCCTACGGCATTCGACGAGGCGGCCTGTTCCTCGCTAGATCGATGCGCCACGAATCATGCCCCCTCATCCAAAGTTTTTCCCATGGGATTCACCATACAACCCGTGCATGAAAAGTTGTCGGGAACGTGGCGAATTCGGGAGGTATCGCCGAACACATTTAAGGGTATTTTCGGCCACTGGAATACCGGCGCTCGGCAGTTGGTTGCACCATGCAGAAGTTAGATGTGTTTGCATATAATCCGGAGGATCCAATGAATACGCAGTTCCCATTGCCAGAAATCGGAGCCGAGACCTTCGGCGACATCACCGAGGATGCCCAGGGCAACCCGCTGAGCCATGCCCAGGTGATCCGCAATGTCATCGCCGAGGGGCAGCAGGCCGAAGCATCGGGCCTTGATTTCTTCGGTGTCGGCGAGCACCACCGCGATGACTATGCCATCTCCTCCCCCGAAATGGTTCTGGCCGCCCTGGCCAGCACTACCCAGCGCATCAAGCTCGGCACCGCGGTGACCGTGCTCTCCAGCGACGACCCGGTGCGCGTCTACGAACGCTTTGCCACCTTGGACGCGATCTCCAACGGGCGAGTCGAGATCATCGCAGGCCGCGGCTCCTTCATCGAATCCTTCCCGCTCTTCGGCCTGGATCTTGAAGACTACGAGGACCTGTTCGAAGAGAAGCTGCATCTGCTGGCCAAGCTCCGCCACGGCACCCCGGTTTCCTGGCAGGGAAAGCACCGCGCCGCCTTGCGCAACCAGCAGATCTACCCGCTGCTGGAAGACCAGCCCTTGACCACCTGGGTGGGCGTGGGTGGCAGCCCGCAGTCGGTCACCCGCGCGGCCCGGCATGGCTTGCCGTTGTGCTTGGCCATTATCGGCGGCCAGCCCTCGGCCTTCGAAGGCTTGGCAACCCTCTACCGCCGTGCGCTGAAGGAGTTCGGCCATGGAGAATTGCCGGTCTCGGCGCACTTCCATGGCTTGGTGGCTTCCACCGACCAGGAGGCCCTGGAAACCCTCTGGCCGCATTACCAGCGCACCATGAATCGGCTGGGCGCCGAACGAGGCTGGCCGCCGGCCAGCAAGATGCGCTTGCAGGCTTCCATGGGGCCCGAGGGAGCCATGATGGCCGGCAGCCCGGAAACTGTGGCACGGAAGATGGCCAAGGTGGCCCAGCAGCTGGGCTTGTCGCGCGTTGACATCAAGTACTCTGCCGGTTCCTTGCCGCACGAGGCGATGATGAACAGCATCAAGTTGCTCGGAGAAGAGGTCAAGCCCATGGTGCACCAGCTGCTTGGCGCCTAGGATCCTGGCTGTCCCGGAAACAGCGAAAGCCACCGCATTGCGGTGGCTTTCGTTCTTGGTGGATCTTACTGGACTCGAACCAGCGACCTTTCGCGTGTGAGGCGAACGCTCTAACCAACTGAGCTAAAGATCCATCTGCGCCCTGACTTGCAAGCCAAGCGCATAAGCAATCCTACCGGGCCGTGGACCTCACTCCAAATCGGCCACCGGTTCCAGCGCCCGGAATCCGTCCCCGGAACACGCCGAAATGCCGCTTCCAGCGCAGGTTCGAACAGTCGCGGTTCAGGCAATGAGTAGAGCAGAAAAACAGCGCCGAATAGTTTATTTGCGATTCACCTAAAAGTACCCATTTCCACTTGTCAAAAAGGGACTTTAGACTCCATAATTTTTCTAGCTCATCGAGCTCAAACTGGACCCTACAAGGAAGTTGCCGGAAGCCGCCGGCATCGGTCCCCTCAAGGCCAACGAAACCGCGCAGTGGATTTTTCCACCGCGCAAAAGCCTCATCTTTCGTTCGTTCTTAGAATTTAGGACCGTACCCAGTGTTTGAAAACCTGAACTTTTCCTTGTCATCCCTATGCGTTCAGCCGGCCCAGCGCGCCGAATTAGCGACCCTTTACCCCCTGGTCGACCAGCGTTGGAACCAGAAGTTCGACCGGCTCTCGCTGCTTGTGACCGTGCGCGACCAGGGCACCTTGGTTGCCGCAGGCCTCGTGCATGATTCCATCATTGCCCCGACTTCTTCGATGAACGCCGTGGAGCTCGGTTGCATGGCCGTGCGCCCGGACTACCGCCGCCTGGGCATCCGCCAGCATGCGACGTCGCTGCGCCTTGCCCACGCGCTGCGTTCGGGCAAAACTCCGATCAGCGTCATCGATTCGCAGAACCCGGCATCCTGGGCCTTCTACGAGCGCTCGGAACTGTGGCAGCGCGAGCGCAGCTTCGAGCACGATGGGCAGCTGAAGTTCATCTACCGGGCCACCGAGGCCGCATGGCAGTGGGCCGCGCAATTGCCGCAGGCCTCCGAGGACCACGTGGCCATCCACCTTCCCGAAAGTGCGATGCCAGCCCCGAGCCTCATGGCCGGCCCGGCCCCGGTCCAGGGATTCGCCGCGCAGTTCGGATCCGATGATCCGGCCTCCGCCGTGCCGGTGATGTGACCGCCTAGAACAGGGCGTCCTGCTGTTCGTCCACGGAGCCGTGGCCCGGCAGCGGGGCAACTTCTCCGGCCCGGCGAGCGCGAGCGGCCTCGTGCAGGTCGATCGGGGTGACCTTCAGGACCGCATCGACCATGGCGTTGAGGAACTGCGGCGCGGCAATATCCGCGGGCACCGGAGCGTGGACGCATTTCACTTCGGGATGCTCCGCGCTCTCATCCCAATCCACCAGCAGCAGGCCGGTGGCGGTGTACCCGAAGCCGTCGCCGAAGTCGCGCAGCTTGCGGATCATGTCCACGGTGCGGCGGAAGGCGGCCGGCTCGGATTCCAGGATCGTGGCACGCTGCACGAAGAAGAACCCGACGGCTGCCAGCGGGTAGCGGGCCCGCAGGTTAGCCGCATCCCCATAGGCCTCTTCATAGCGGTTGGCCAGGTTCTTGCCGAAGGATGAGGTCATCGCCTTGGTGCTGAGCAGCAGTTCGGGACCGGTGGACCAATGGGTCATCACCACGTCGGTTTGCTTCATGTAGGCGCGGCCCAGGATGCGCGCGTCGATGCTGCCCGCCTTGCCCGCCATGATGGACTCGTGCACCTCGTCGGCCAGCCGCTCCGGCAGCTTGCGCAGCAGTTCCAGTATGTCGCTGGACAAGACCCGGGGCGCCTCGGGACGCGGCCACACCAGATCCGCATCGAATCCGGCACGGCGCAATTCATGGGCCAGCCATGCGTCCACGCCCTGGGCAAAGCGGCCCGATCGGGTGACCGCCTTGTTGCGGACCGGGATGCTCAGCAGGCGTTCGAGCACCGGGAAGGACGGGTTGAATTCCTCGGTTACCGCGCCATTGCCCAGCCAGGGCGAATCCTTCGCCGCTGACATCAAGGTGGTATCGAATTCGGCAAAGGCCAAGGTCTTTTCGATCGCAGGATTGGCCACGTTCATCCCCTCACGGCTTTGCTTCTGGCCTTGCGGCGTTCGAGCATATTCATTCGCGCAGTGCGGACCGCCTCCAGCGCATCCGGCTCCAAGGCGAGCAGCTGCTCGAGCACCACGCCGTCCACCAGGTCGGTGGCCTCTTGCTTGCGCCCCTGCACCAGCAGTTCACGCACCGCCGGCTTGATGGCACGCAATTGCCGGGCATAGCGCTGCACCATGCCGATCGCCGGGACCGGCAGCTGGTCGGCTTCACGCGGTTCCAGCTTCAGGATGCCGCCGCCGTAGGAGCGGCCCACCATTTCGGCTCCGAGCATGGTCAGGGTATTGAGCGATGCCACCGGGAGCAGCTCGCGGCCCAGCTCGCGCGCATCGGCGCCGAGGTACACCCCATGGATCGAGTTGATGTGGTGCACCGCGGCCTCGTTGGCGGTCAACCGCGGGGTGTCGGCGTTCATGTAGGTCATGAACAGGTCCGGCACCGAGAGCACCGGCACCCGCCACCATGGCGAGCGCACCTTGCACTTGTAGGCCTGGTCGACGTTCTGCAGTTCACCGCTGGCCACAAAGCGCGCACCGGCGCCGCTGGGTTCCGCGCCGGGGCGGAACATGTAGGCAGCTGCCCCGTGCTCGGCGAGCTTTTCCCAGCCGTCCTCGCTCAATTCCAGCCCGCGCAGGTGGCGCGAGCCCGGAGGCGAGATCCGGATCAGGTCCTCGCGGGCCAGCCCCAGGTCCTGGATCTGCTGGGCCGAGAGGGTGAACCACTTATTATTGCCGGTGACCGCGCCCAGCGAGGTTTCGCCCCAGGACTGCAGCGGCGCCATCCGGCCGGCGGCCAGTGCCGCCGACAAGATCCCCTGGGCTTCAAGACCGACCAGGGAACCGGTCCAGCGCTCGTTCATGCGCACCGGGGTGTGGCGGGTGCCTTCGCCCAGGGCTTGCAGATCCAGCGCATTGCGGAATTGGTGCAGGTTGAAGGAACCGCTAGCCCCTTCGCGGTAGCCCTCGGCCAGCAGCAGCACCACTTCTTCCTGCGCGTCGGCGAACAAGCGCTCTTCGAAGACGGCCAGGTGCACGCTGGCGAAGCGTTCAAGCAGCATCTGGCGGACAGGCCCGGCATAGTTCACGAACATCAGCTCTGCCGGAAGCACCAGGGCCAGGCGCCCGCCGACGGCAAGGAAGCTGGTGGCATGCACGACGAAAGCGGCCCAGATGCTGGCAAGTTCATTCAGTTCCACGCCCGAGGCTTTGGCCGCGGCGCGCGAGAGCTGCCGGTCAGCCCCGCGGTGCAGCTGGTAGCGCACGTAGGGAGGGTTGCCGATGACAGCGTCGTACTCGGCGTAGCCGGTGACCTCGAAGAAGTTGGCGTGCTCGATGCGCGCGTCGATCCCGGCGGCGCTCATCCGTTCACGGGCGGCCTGCACCGATGGTTCGTGCAGTTCCAGGCCCACCAGCTCGACCCGGTCTCGGCCATCTGCGAGCACCGGATGGGCAGCGGCAAGGAATTGCGCTTCACCGCAGGAGGGTTCCAGGACCTTGGATCCTTGCTCCCCTAGCGCCCACTGCGCCATGAAGCTGGCGACGGGTTCCGGGGTGAAGTAGGCTCCGCGCGCATGGCGGGCGGTGGCCTGATCTGTCAATTCTCTACTCAACACGCATCGATCTTTCCACGTAGGCCAGACAGTTGGGCTGGACCGGTAGACCGAGTCCGGGCGGCAACTTCTCTATTCTACGTGCGCGGGCATCTGGCTGATTCCTGTTCCTAGTGGTCTGCTTCGGCTTTGCCCTTGTGGCGCAGCTTCTGGATGCCCAGGATGATGACGGTAATCACGGTACCCATGATGAAACCGGCAAGGCAGGAGAAGGCGGTGTTCACCAGCCAGCCCAGCACGGCGCCGGCCTGGCCGGTCGCGTCGTGGACCAGCAGTTCCACGTGGTGCACGAAGCCGTACGGTGCGTGCCAGCCCAGTTCGTCCATGCCGACCAGCAGCAGGTGCCCGCCGACCCAGAGCATCGCGATCACGCCGACCTTGCTCAGGATGGACATCACGATGGGCATCGCCTTGACCAGGCCGCGCCCGATCTTCTGCGTGAGCTGGCGCGGCTTGGCGGCCATGTGCAGTCCGATGTCGTCCATTTTGACGATCAAGCCCACGGCGCCATAGACCACGACGGTCATCAGGATGGCGATCACAATCAGGATCAGCGCGCGATTCAAGAATGGCTCGTGGGACACCTCGTTCAGCGAGATGACCATGATCTCCGCGGAAAGCACGAGGTCTGTGCGCACTGCCGATCCGATGATCGCTTTCTCGTCGCGCACTCCCTCCTTGCCGCCCGGAGTGTGGTGCTTGATCGCGCCCATCGCCTCAAGCAGCTTCTCGGCGCCTTCGAAGACCAGATAGGCGCCACCGATCATCAGGATCGGGGTGAGCGCCCATGGAGCGAACTGCGATAGGATCAGCGCCACCGGAAGGATGAACAGCATCTTGTTCCGGATAGACCCAACGGCGATCTTCCAGATGATTGGAAGCTCGCGCTTGGGCGAGAGTCCGGCCACGTACTGCGGGGTGACTGCCGCATCGTCGATGACGACGCCTAGCGATTTGGTGCTGGCCTTGCCAGCGCCCAGCGCGATGTCATCAAGCGATGCCGCGGTGACTTTCACCAGCGCCGCCACGTCGTCCAATAGTGCTGCAAGGCCTCCGGCCATGGTCGGCTCCTCAAATATAGGTTCTGCGCAAAATTCTACCGGCGGGATCTTTGAGCCTGCCATAGGCGCGACGCTGGCTCGGGCAAGATCTGGGGCTAAAAAAAGAAACCGCGCCACGAAGATTCATGGACACGGTTCCCGTTGCTGGTCCAGGACCAGGTCAGAGCCCCCTACCGGATTCGAACCGGTGACCTTCAGTTTACAAGACAGACGCTCTGGCCAGCTGAGCTAAGGGGGCGTACCGAATAAGAATATCCGAAAACCCTGCGGCACTGCGAATTGGCGATGCTCCGAGTTAAATGCCGATGGGAAGGAAGCCAGCATTGGCTTCCTTCCCATCGGTCGGGGTGCGAGATCAATAAGGATACTACCGGATCCCGAACAATTGTCCAGAGGCTACCGGTTCGACTTACTTGTTGGCAGCGATTGCTTCCTTCACTGCGGTTGGGAAGTCTTCCTTTGCCAGATCGACTACCTTGCCCTGGACGAAGATCGATGGGGTGCCAGCCACGCCATCGTACTGGCCGGCAGTAGTGGTGTACTGGACGAATGGACGGAACTTGTCATCTGCGATGCAGCTTTCAACGGACTGCGCAGCGCCATTCTGGATCGCCAGATCGGCCAGCTCGGCGTTCTTCATCTCGCCCTCTGGGTAGTGGCCCCACAGTGCCTTGACGAAGCCCATGTAGGCTTCTGGGCTTTCGTCGGCGACGCAAGCCAATGCGTTGGCGCCGCGCGAGGAGAAGTTAGTTGCTGAACCACGGTCAAGGTAGCCGACGTTGCGGTATTCAACGGTGACGTCGCCGTTGGCCAGCCATTCCTCGATCTGGTCCCCGTAGGTAGCCTCGAAGTCTGCACAGTGAACGCAGTTGGCGTCAACGTACATGGCGATGTTGATCGGTTCGCCCTTTTCAGCCACCGTCAGGTCGCGTGGGGTAGCAGGCGATGGCGCCTCGGCAGGTGCTTCGAGCGTCTTGATATCCACATTCTCGATGGACTTCTCTGCGACAGTGTCCGGCGAGGTGACCATGATGCCACCGGCTGCGGTACCGCCCTGCGGCACGGCGCCGGAGTCTGCCACCTTTGCGTTGTTGTTCTGCACGATCAAGGTAACTACCAGTGCGATGACCACAATGACTGCGGCCAATACGCCCAGCTTCACGAAAAGCGACTTGCGCTTCTGAGCGGCATCTTGAGCGGCACGCATCTGCGCCGCCTTCTCTCGGGCACTCGCGGTTCGCTCTGCCTTCGATGGGCGCGGGTTATTTGTAGACATAAATTTGGCGGTTCCTTGGTCAGCGGACAACTATCATCTGGAGTCAAGCTTAGCCAACTCCGAGCGCCAATATCCTTGAAAACTCAAGATTCCGCCACCTTCACAGGACTCACATATCTTTCGCATACAGCACCCAAAGTGCTTCGAAAACCTTAAGTTGAGCGTTAAACCAAGTCATCGGCGGATATCGTTTCTTTGCTGCCGGTCCTTAGCTGACCACGCGGCACATGCGCAGAAGTAGCCCATATGACGGAGAAATCCCTCCCTTCGTTCCCTTAGCAGTCAGTTTTCACTAGGCTAAATAGCAAGAGCGAGGAAATTTGACGAGAAGTCATTCACTCAGAACCGACGAATCTGCACCACGCCGGTGAACCAGATTGAACAAACCAGGAGGTTTGCAGTGGGTACCCCAGCGCCGAGTACAAAGACCGAAAATTCCTACGATTTTGTGGTTGTAGCCAACCGCCTTCCGGTGGACCGCATCACCAATCCTGACGGATCGCAAGGATTCCAGCGTTCGCCCGGTGGTTTGGTTACCGCTTTGGAACCGGTCATGGCTGCGTCCGAAGGTGCCTGGGTAGGCTGGCATGGCGGTATCGGCGAGAAGCTGGAGAGCTTCGACAAGGATGACATCCATCTGGTTCCGGTCCCCCTGGATGAGGATGACCTGACCCTCTACTACGAGGGCTTCTCCAACTCGACGCTTTGGCCGCTCTACCACGACGTCATCGTGCCACCGGAGTACCACCGCACCTGGTGGGACCGCTACAAGAGGATCAACCAGCGATTCGCCGATGCCGTACTGGAAATCGCTGCTCCGAACGCTACCGTGTGGGTCCACGACTACCAGCTGCAGCTGGTTCCGCAGATGCTGCGGCTGGCGCGACCCGATCTGAAAATCGGCTTCTTCCTGCACATACCGTTCCCGGCGGCCAGCCTGTTTTCGCAGCTGCCCTGGCGCACCCAGATCTTGCAGGGACTGGTCGGCGCGGACCTGGTCGGGTTTCAGCGCGAAACCGATGCGAGCAATTTCCTGCGCTGCTTGCGCCGTTTCACCGACTACTCCACCAAGGGCGATGTGGCTTCGCCCCCAGCCGGTAACGACATGCAGAATCTCTGCCGTGCCAATGCGCATCCGATTTCCATCGATACCGAGCAAATCGCCAAGCTCGCACGCGATCCGCAAATCATTGCCCGTGCCGCCCAGATCCGCCATGAGCTGGGCAATCCGAAAACCATCATGCTGGGCGTGGACCGCTTGGACTACACCAAGGGCATTCGCCACCGCCTGAAGGCCTATGGCGAGCTGCTCTCCGACCAGACTCTGCGCGCCGGTGATGTCTGCCTGATCCAGGTAGCCAGCCCCAGCCGGGAAAACGTGGACAGCTACATCGAGCTGCGTGACCAGGTGGAGCTCATGGTCGGGCAGATCACCGGCCAGCATGACACCCTGAGCCACACCACCCTGCGCTACCTGCACCAGTCCTATCCGCTGCGCGAAATGATCGCCATGTATCTGGCAGCCGATGTCCTGCTGGTCACGGCCCTGCGCGATGGGATGAATCTGGTGGCCAAGGAGTTCGTCGCTGCGCACCAGGATGGTCGCGGTGTACTGGTGCTCTCGGAGTACACCGGCGCTGCCGATCAGCTGACCCAGGCTGTCCTGGTCAACCCGCACGACATCGACGGGATGAAGGCCAAGATCGTTGAAGCGGTTCAGATGAATGAGGCAGAGCAGGAACGCCGGATGAAACGCATGAACCGCCACTTGGCGCTCAACGACGTCTCGAAGTGGTCCGAGGATTTCCTAGCCGAGCTGGCCGAGATCAACGCGGCCACCTCCGTGCACGAAATCGTTCGCTAGAAGATTCCGACAGGAATCCTGATCTCCGATGAGGAATACCATTGCCTGACCTTGACCCTGCCCTGCAGGCCGCGCTCGCTGAATTTGCTGCCCATCAGCGGGTACTAGTTGCTTTGGACTTTGATGGAACGATGTCCCCGCTGGTTGACCGGCCCCAAGAGGCCCGGCCGCTGGAAGAGTCTGCTGCTGCCTTCGAGCAGCTGGCTTCCAGTCCCGGGGTATACACCGCGGTGGTGTCGGGGCGTAACCTGCAGTCCTTGAGCGAGGTCTATCCTGAACCTCGTCCAGAGATTCGCATTGGTTCGCACGGTGCCGAGCGCTTGGTTCCGCCACAGCTGGGCGCGATCTGGCACGATGAGCCGCTGACCGCTAGGCAGTCCGAGCTGCTCGGGCAAATTACCAAGCGCCTGGAACGAGTTGCTGCGATGCACGCGAACGCCAGCGTGGAGTACAAACCGTCGGCCACGGTCCTGCACGTCCGCCAGGCAACACCTGAAGTTGCCGCCAAGGCCCTGGCACAGGCGCGGCAGGCGCTACGTGATTTGGACGGCATCAAACTGCTTGAAGGCAAAGCGGTGCTAGAGGCCACCGTGCATCACGGCGATAAGGGCCAGAGCCTGCAGTGGTTGCGTGAAGTACTCGACGTCCAAGCGGTCCTTTTTGTCGGTGATGACGTGACCGACGAGAACGGATTCAAGGTTCTTGGCGCAGCGGATCTGGGCATCAAGGTGGGACCTGGACCAACTGCGGCCGCGCATAATATCCTTTCGCCAAGTGAATTACCACACCTTTTGAAAAGTCTGATTTCCATGCGACACTGAAGTGTCCCAACTCACTTTCACTACGGATCGTCGGGCACGTACCTGCCCGTGAAAGGATTGTCATCATGGCAACTGTGACCTTTGAAAAGGCCACCCGCATCTACCCGGGCGCACTTGTGCCTTCCGTCGACGCTATCGACTTGGAAATCCAAGATGGAGAATTCCTTGTCCTGGTCGGCCCCTCGGGTTGCGGCAAGTCCACCACCCTGCGCATGCTCGCGGGCTTGGAAGAAGTAAACTCCGGTCGTATCCTCATTGGCGATAAGGATGTGACCAACGTTCCGCCTAAGGACCGCGACATCGCCATGGTCTTCCAGAACTACGCGCTGTACCCCCACATGACCGTTGCCGAGAATATGGGATTTGCCTTGAAGATCGCCGGCGTCGACAAGGAGGAACGCAAGAAGCGCGTGCTGGAAGCAGCCAAGCTTCTCGATCTGGAGAAGTACTTGGACCGCAAGCCCAAGGCCTTGTCTGGCGGCCAGCGTCAGCGTGTGGCCATGGGTCGCGCCATCGTTCGTTCACCCCAGGTGTTCTTGATGGACGAGCCGCTGTCCAACCTCGATGCAAAGCTGCGCGTGCAGACCCGTACCCAGATTGCGTCGCTGACCCGCCGACTCGGTGTCACGACCGTGTACGTGACCCACGACCAGGTGGAAGCCTTGACTATGGGTGACCGCGTTGCCGTACTCAAGGACGGCGAGTTGCAGCAGGTAGGCACTCCTCGTGAGCTCTACGATCGCCCACGCAATGTCTTCGTCGCAGGCTTCATCGGGTCCCCTGCCATGAACCTGGTGCAGTTGCAGTCTGCCAATGGACAGGTTGCTTTCGGTTCAGCTGTTATCGATGCGCCTGGGGCACAGGGTGGAGTCACCTTGGGCTTCCGTCCAGAGGACATCGAGATTGTCGGTGCCGGCGAAGGTGTGGAGATTGTTGTCGACGTTGTTGAAGAGCTCGGCGCAGATGCCTACATCTACGGTTCGGCAGAGCTAGGCGGCGAAACTCAGATAGTCGTGGTTCGTGTTGACGGCCGTACGCCTCCCGCACGTGGACAGCGCATCAATATTGCACCAAATCTGCAGCACGCGCACCTGTTTGATACGGAAAGCGGTCTGCGCTTGGACAACGCCTAATACTGGCTAGCGCCAATGGCGGCTTGGAAATTGAACTCCAAGCCGCCATTGGCTTTAAGTCCGCTGCGCGAGAGTCCGGTTAAACATCGAAGGCCCCGAACAAAAGTTCGGGGCCTTCGGCAAATTATGCCCGGCGATGACCTACTCTCCCACACCCTCCCGAGTGCAGTACCATCGGCGCTGTGGGTCTTAGCTTCCAGGTTCGGTATGGATCTGGGCGTTTCCCCCACGCTATGATCGCCGTAACTCTATACCTCATGGCTAGCCATGGGAAAACTACGGTGTCATTCGCGATTGCGACAACTCCATAACTATATCAAGCACGCAGTGGATGCGCCACTTCAGAACGCGTTACCAATAGTGTCCTTCGCCATACCCGGCTAATTGGGCTAGCTCCAGATATCGTCCCCGCGGAGCGTAGCCTCGGCACCGCCATCGCAGCAAATCGTTTGCCCGGTGACGTGAGTATTTTCTGCACTCGTTAGCCACAGCAGTAGCTTGGCAATTACCACGGCTTCAGAGTGGTAGTTCAATGGCATCGGCACATTCTGGTCAACCATCGATTTGCCTTCTTCTGTCGCCAATAGGTCCCGAGTCATGTTGGTGATCACGGTGCCAGGAGCCACAGCGTTCAATGGGATCCCTGCGCCGGCCCACTTCTCCGAGATGCACTCGCGGCGAACCCAGCGGCTCAGCGCACGCTTGGAGGACGGGTAATTCAGGTAACCGGATCGCGGGCCAGCGGATTCCAAGGCTGCACCAATGGCCAGGGCTGCTTCCTCGTCGCCTGCAAGCAACGCATCAACGAGTTCAGCGGAATTCTGCTGGATCGAGGCCATCGAGGAAACCACGGCCACGCGTGGTGACTGCGAGAGTCCCAATGCAGGCAGCAGGCCTTCCAGATACCTGGTTACGCCGAAGTAGTTTACCGAGACGGTAATCGCCTTAGGAGCCGAGATGCCTGCGGCCGCGATGACCGCGTCAATCTTGCCTTCGGAATGCTCTAGGGTCTGGCTGATGGCGCTTAGCCGGCCCGCCTGCGTCGATAGGTCAGCAGTGACCTCGGCATCGCGTAGATCAACTCCAATGACCTTGTGCCCACGTTCTCGAATCAATTCTGCAGTGGCCGCGCCAATACCGGAAGCAGCGCCAGTAACGACATAAGTTCTCACGTTCGGTTTCCCTCTTTCGCAATTGGAAGACGAGTCGAGTCACCGTCGATGAGTCAGTCGCAGCCTCGCTCATATCCCACACTATGCCCATTTCGAGTGGCCCCTTGAACAATGATGCCTAAGTCAAGTGTTTGGGGTTGCCTTAGTCGCTTAGCAGCTATCGAGGTTAAAGCAGAAGGGGAGGAGGAACCAGGCAGCACCAGCTGCCCAATTCCCCCTCCCCTTCTCGTTAAACAGGTGAGGCCCCGGCACCAAACGGTACCAGGGCCTCAAACCATCTACT
>RCUF01000039.1_pt1 | contig 109666 bp, 98 predicted proteins | sample 2166311 | NCBI WGS metagenome assembly RCUF01 (sample SAMN09932608, study PRJNA488358) | compost metagenome | feature: garden; material: soil; isolation source: compost soil in 4-hydroxybenzonitrile-enriched culture | place: Germany: Experimental Botanical Garden Goettingen | collected 2016-01-27 | reverse complement strand
AGGTAGCGCGCACCCTTGGGGTGGGTGAGGTCGTGGGTTCGAATCCCGCTACTCCGATTAATCCTTATGTATCAAGGCTTTCGGGCGATTTATGAATCTCGAAGAATGTGGTCAGTGATAGACACACATTTGGCTCATACAGACTGCTATCTAGATGTATTGAATACATCCTAGGAAGTGGTCTTTTTGTTGCTTAAATTTGCGGTTAAGGATTTTATGGAGGAAAAGGAGTTGAAGAATGTCTCTATTCACACTATTGACCGTTATACAAGAACACTTAAGGATTTTCATGATTTTTGCATCAAAGATGAGATTATCAATGTTGAGCAGATAACAAACAGCACAATTAAAAAGTATTTGCTCCATTGTCAGAATGAGAAGGGGAATAACGCCACAACGAAAAACTCAAAATTACGAGTACTAAAGTCGATGTTTAACTATCTATTGGAAAATAACTATATCGACGAAAAGAATAATCCTGCAAAAAAGGTTCATTACGCCAGAGAAGACATAAAAATTGAGGTGTTTAATGACTATCACATCAATCAAATGTTGAATTACTACCGAAAAATGAAGGAGCGTTCAAAATCGTTTTATAGTGTTCGAGATTACACTTTAATTTTGTTTCTGCTGTCAACAGGTTGTAGGCTGGGTGAGGTCAGTAATTTAAAATGGACGGAAGTTGATCTAAATAATCGAGTAGCTACTGTATTTGGTAAGAAACGTGAACACTCCAGTATTCCGCTAGTTGATAAGATCATCAAGGAGTTAAGCGAGTTTAAACTTTATGCTGAGGAACATTTTAAGGGGCATGTGGAGTACGTATTCCCAAATCACAAGAATGAACAGCTTTCACCAAATGCTATAAAATGCATCTTTAAACGACTACAGAAGGTAATGGCGTTTAGGGACGTACGCCTGTCAGCTCATACATTCCGTCATACGATGGCCCATAGGATGATAATGAAGGGTGCGGACGTTTCACGCTTCAAAAAATGCTTAGGCATTCTGACTTAGATATGAGTAAAAAATATTTGGCTATATGGGGAACTGCTCTAAAAGAACAGAACGATAAATACAATCCATTAAATCATATGGATATTTAGGAGACGATGGAGATGGATAATCGTCAGGCGATAGGTTGTATGTTATTGGCTTGTCAAAAAGCAGGGTTTAACAAAGAGACAACCCAAAAAATATTTAGTGAAATGTATTGATTGGTTATTTGATCTTAAAACGAAGATGAAGCAGAACTGCTAGTCTTTAATTGGTATCATTCTCTCGATTAATAAAAAATGAAATAGGAAAATTAGTAGGCTTGGCCGTGCAAGCTGCTAAAAGTGGGAAGTGGTATGTGTGAATTAAAGTTATTGTTATTGAATTCATAAATAATGTGTTTGAATTCAAATTTTGTAGATAATCCGATATTAACGGATTGAAAAGTCAACGAAATTCGTTTAAACTGAATTTAGATATATACAAAAGAAGCCATGCGCGAACATGACTTCTTGAGTAGCAGTAGTCGCTTTTAAGGGCGATCAGGCTTGTACAACAAAGTGCAGATCAACAAACAGACCGTTAACCTTTGTCGGAGGGCGGTCTATTTGTCGTTTCTGAATGACAGTATGGCTACAATAAGTAATCCAAAAGTAAGCATACTCATGAGTGCTTCGTATACTGTCATAAGGCATCCCTCCTTTCATCGAAGAAATGAACTAGTTTCTTGAGTGGAGAGATAAAGAGCAACAATAGAAACATGAGAATGAGTTGTTCTTCAAGTAATTCGTTATCATGTTTCTGAATCTATAGACCTATGTTATCGGTCTATGGTAACATATTGGTGGAAAATATAGGTTTGGGGGATATAGATAAAATGCGTAAAACTACAAATATATTAATTTTACTATTGTCATTATCATTTTTATTGATAGCGATTGGATGTGGGGATACGGGTAAGATCAATGATTTGACTGAAGCAGCAAATAAATACAAGGAACAAAAAGATTATGATAATGCAATTATAGTCTACAACAAAATTCTTGAAATTAAAGAAATTCCTGAAATCAGAGCGGAAATTGATGAAACTAAGCAATTAAAAATTAAAGAGCAAATTGATTTAGTAAATGACTATAGGGAAAACGGCAAACTAAATGATGCCCTTGAAGTAATAACTGGACTTCTTAATACAGGAGATAATACAGAATTACGAGAAATTCAAAATCAAATCAAAAATGAAAATGAAGCTGTTAATAAAGCAAAAGAGTTTCACGAAAAGTTGGATGAACTTGAAAAGTATTACCTTCAAGATACTTCATATATTTCTCCTGTTAAAATGGAACAAGCAGTAAAAATCTTACGAGAAGCCATCTCTATTTTAGAATCTATTAAAACTGGAGATACAAGCATTCATTCATATGTAAAGAACATCAAGGACAGTTATGAATATCAATCTGTAAAGAGATTTTCTGAAAGTACATTTACAGATGATGCAGAAGTAAGTCAATCAATTGGATTTATGTATGAAGAAATGGCGAACATAAATCAGATTTCTGCTGATCTATTTATAAATATCTACGCTAAAGAGATAAAGGTTATTAATCAAAAAGATATTCCATCAAAGTACAATTAACCACTTAAAACTAGAAATACAGGGTTCAGGTTTTACAGACACAGAGTTATCAATTTTCTTGGAAGAAAACTCATTATCACCAACCGATGGATAAAATCCATCATCGAACCAATCCAAACTTGCTATTTATCAATCTGCACTCACAGCATTAGAAGCGATTGCTAACAATCTTCAGTTAATGGCAGATCGAAAATTCGATGATGCATCAGTTTTGGATTTTGCTGATAATCTACAGAATAGGATAGATCAATTGGAACGTAAGATTACACAATTGTTTGCAAGATTACTACCGATATACACTCATCCCAATGAAGGTTTTTTTCAAACTTTGATAGGTAACTCTGAGTATGCAACGACCCTGGAAAGAGATAATAGACGTTATATTAAAGGGTTTTATTCAGAAGATAATGTTTTCTTTGGGGCAATGGATCTAACAGCTGCGGATGTCCAATCTATGATGCAGGGAAATGCATTATTTGCAAGGAAATTCGACTCAGACAAGGATGCTACTGTTTTGGATATACTAGAACGAATGCTGTAGGCTTAAGGTTAAGTATTTACGACACCCTTCAAATTTTAATGAGAAAGATTATCAATTAATCCTTTACACCATTTGCAATCACCCACTATAATCGGAATAGCGTAAGTCATTACATAGCTAATGTAGATAGTAATTTCATTTATTTAAATGCATGATTCTGCCCAGAAGCTGTGCGTGTATCAACCAGATCACGGAAATCACAGGAATACCCTGCTGAGGGGTATGCGTTGGCGGGCTATTTGACTTGCGGAATGTCATTGAATCATATCTATTCGGAAAAAGAAGGTGAGTACGTGCTTGGTCGTTTTTTTGATTTTTATCGTCCTTACAGGACGCTGTTCATACTGGACTTCTCCTGTGCAGTCTTCGTCGCCTTATTGGAGCTTGGCTTTCCACTGGCAGTGAATTATGTAGTAGATAAGCTGCTGCCATTGGGAGAGTGGCGTCCGATCTTGCTGGCCTGTGCCGGGCTGCTGGCTGTGTACATCGTGAACACGGCGTTGCAATTCATCATTAACTACTGGGGACATATGCTGGGCATCAATATTGAGACAGATATGCGACGCAAGCTGTTCGAGCATATGCAGAAGCTGTCGTTCCGATTCTTCGATAACAATAAGACGGGGAGTCTGATGTCGAGGGTCACGAATGACCTCAATGAGATCGGAGAGATGGCTCACCACGGTCCCGAGGACCTGTTCATTGCGGTGATGACATTGATCGGGGCTTTTACCCTGATGTCCTTCATTCATATGGATCTGGCAATTATTATCTTCATCATGATCCCGCTGTTGATCTGGCTGTCGATTTATTTCAACAAGAAGATGACCAAGGCATTTGAGAGCCTGTACAGCAGCATTGGGGACTTCAACTCACGTGTCGAAAATACGATCGGCGGAATTCGTGTAGTTCAAGCCTTCTCCAATGAAGAATATGAAAAATCCCGCTTCAACAAGGACAACGGGCGGTTCCGGGCAGCCAAGCTGATGGCCTACAAGATTATGTCCAAGGGCTTGTCTGTGAGCTATATGTTAACACGTCTGGTTCAATTGGTCGTCCTGCTCAGCGGTGCATATTATGTCATTCGCGACGAGCTGACATATGGTGAATTTATTGGTTTCATCCTGTTATCCAATGTATTCTTCCGCCCGATTGAGAAGATTAACGCAATTATTGAGAGCTATCCCAAGGGAATTGCTGGGTTCAAGCGCTATGTTGAGCTTATGGATACCGACCCGGAGGTAGCAGATCGTGCTGGAGCTGAGGAAGTGGAGCATCTGCGCGGTGATATTAGCTATCGCGGAGTCTCCTTCGGCTATGGAGATAAGGAGAATGTGCTTCGGCAGATTGATCTGGACATTCGTGCAGGGGAGACGGTGGCCTTTGTAGGTCCCTCCGGCTCGGGCAAGACGACTATTTGTAGTCTGCTGCCTCGTTTCTATGATGTTACAGACGGCGGCATTAGCATCGATGGTGCTGACATCCGCGACATGACCTTATCCTCATTGCGTCGGCAAATAGGGATTGTGCAGCAGGAGGTATTTCTGTTCGCGGGTACGATTCGTGATAACATTGCCTACGGGAAGCTCGATGCCAGCGAAAAGGAGATCTGGGAGGCCGCAAGACGTGCACAGCTGACTGAGTTCATTCGTTCCCAGCCTGATGGCATGGAGACGATGATCGGCGAACGTGGTGTGAAGCTGTCAGGTGGACAGAAGCAGCGTCTGGCCATTGCCCGTATGTTCCTGAAGAATCCGCCGATCCTGATTCTGGACGAGGCGACCTCAGCATTGGATACCGAGACGGAGGCAGCGATCCAGGAATCCCTCGCAGAGCTGTCTGTTGGGCGGACGACATTGGTCATTGCGCATCGTCTTGCCACGATCAAGAATGCTGACCGTATTATTGTCGTAACCGAGCAGGGCATTACCGAGCAAGGAAGTCATCAGGAGCTAATTGCGGCTGGCGGAGTATATCATCGTCTGCATACTGCCCAATTTGGTACCTGATTCGCCAGCAAGCCGACTTGAGAGACATTCTCAGGTCGGCTTTTTTGCATATGGCGCAAGGGTTGCGAGCTCTGAACATTTGAAACAACCGAATTCATCTCAAATTCGCATTAATATGTTGAAAAATAGGAAATGTTATCGCGGTGAAAAATTAATACAATGTAAGGTGAGGAAGGAAAGCGCTTATAAAAAACATTAGATTACTTCCTGAAGAGGCGTATATGAGATAGGATACGCGCACTATATAAAGTATGAATAAGGCAATAGTGAGTGAGCGGAAAACATACTCAAAAATGACACAATGGTCGGAGTTATCATAGGAATAGGTTGATTGGCAAGCCATATGAGTTGATTCCGTCCAGCGATGAATCCCAAAACATGACGAAGGGAACGAGATGACGATGGCAGACAGTAGCAGACCGGTGCCATGGCAAACGTATTACGGACCAAATCTAGGCTATGTGCAGGAACAGTATGACAAGTATGTGCAGGACCCGGAATCCGTAGATCCGGCAGACCGTCAGCTCTTTGAGCAATGGGGAGAGCCGCCTCAATCAGCAGTAGGAATTGGGCCAGTGGCTGTAGCCCCAGGGCCAGCGACTTCACAAGGACTGAATCCCAACTTATTGAAGAAAGCGGTTACAGCTGGGCGGCTGGTCTCCAATATCCGTTCATATGGCCATCTGGCAGCCGATATTGATCCGCTTGGACTGAGCCCGGAAGCAGATAAAGGCTTGCTGGAGCCGGAATACTATGGCTTGACCAAGGAAGATCTGATGGAATTCCCTGCTTCTCTAATCTGGGATGGGGCATCATCGGATACCCTGAACGGTTGGGAAGCAATTGAACGGCTGCGTACAGCCTATACAGGGCCTCTGGCCTTTGAATTTTCACACGTCCATAACGAGAAGGAACGCGAGTGGCTGAACCACAAGGCCGAGGAGGGTTGGTCCTCTACCTCATTGACGAATGAAGAGCGCAAGGAGCTCCTGAATCGACTTGTTGAAGTGGAGCAATTCGAGGAGTTCTTGCATAAGACTTTTGTGGGGCAGAAGCGTTTCTCCATTGAAGGTAATGATGCGCTGGTACCGATTCTCGATGAGATTGTCAGTCAAATGACTCAGGGCGGGGCCAGTGATATTCTGATTGGGATGGCACACCGTGGCCGTTTGAATGTGCTGGCGCATGTACTGGGCAAACCATATAGCAAAATATTTGCCGAATTCCATCATTCCCCGAACAAGGACCTGATTCCTTCGGAGGGATCGATGGGCATCAACTTTGGCTGGACAGGGGATGTAAAGTACCATCTTGGTGCTGATCGCTTCGTCAAGGCTGGGGAAGCTGTGCAGGCCAAGATTACACTGGCTAACAACCCAAGCCATCTGGAATATGTGAATCCGGTGGTACAGGGCTTCGCACGTGCAGCACAGGAGGATCGTAGTGAGCCTGGCTATCCGAAGCAGGATGTGAACCGCGCGGCTACCATTCTTATGCATGGGGATGCTGCATTCCCTGGTGAGGGGATCGTAGCGGAGACACTGAATTTCAAGAATCTGATTGGCTTCAGTAACGGAGGAACATTGCACATCATTGTGAACAACCGACTCGGCTTCACAACAGACAGCAGTGATTCACGCTCGACCCATTATGCCAGCGATCTGGCTAAGGGGTATGAGATCCCGATTATTCATGTCAATGCAGACCACCCGGAGGCTTGTCTGGCTGCGGCAAGAATTGCCAGCGAGTACCGGAACCTCTTTAAGAAGGATTTCTTGATTGATCTGATTGGGTACCGTCGTTACGGTCATAATGAATCGGATGATCCAGAGACCACACAACCGCTGGTATATCGCAAGGTCCGTAATCATCCAACCTCCCGTAAGCTGTACAGTGCGAAGCTGGTTGCTGATGGAGTTATTAGTGAGGAATATAGCGAGCAACGCATTGAGGAAGTCCAGAATCGGATGAAGCAAGCCTACGAGGAGGCGAAGACGCAGCCTCAGGAGAAGCCTGTAGTAGAGCTTCGAGCTTCTGAACAGGATAAGCTCAAGCAGAAGACGGCAGTTCCGCTGAATAAGCTGAAGAAGCTGAATGAAGGCTTGCTCAAGTGGCCTGAGGAATTCAAAGCCTATCCGAAGCTGGCCAGAATTCTGCAGCGTCGTCAGAACGCCTTCAAGGAAGGTGAGAAGATTGACTGGAGCCTTGCAGAGACACTGGCGTTCGCGAGCATACTGGCGGATGGCCGTCCGATTCGACTAACTGGGCAGGATGCAGAGCGTGCGACATTTGCACATCGTAATCTGGTACTGCATGATGTAGAGAATGGCAAGACTTATTGCCCATTGCATCATCTGCCACAGGCCAAAGCATCATTCGCCGTCTACAACAGTCCATTGTCCGAGGCAGGCGTACTTGGATTCGAATATGGATATAATGTGTATTCGCCTGAGACAATGGTCATTTGGGAAGCCCAGTTCGGTGATTTTGCCAACTGTGCACAGGTGATCTTCGACCAATTCATCTCTGCTGGAAGAGCTAAGTGGAAGCAGAAATCGAACCTGGTTATGCTGCTTCCACATGGTGCCGAAGGACAGGGACCTGAACATACCAGTGCTCGTCTGGAAAGATTCCTGCAATTGGCGGCTAATGATAACTGGGTAGTGGCGAATGTAACGAGTGCAGCCCAATACTTCCACCTGCTGCGTAACCAAGCGGCACTCGGTAACACGGATCAGGCTCGTCCGCTAATCATGATGTCACCGAAGAGTCTCATTCGGAACAATCGTGTAGCCTCTCCAGCTATTGAGCTGAGTGAAGGCAAGTTCCATCCTATTCTGCTACAGGAGGGTCTTGGTGCCCGTCCAGAGCGTGTGGAACGCGTCATTCTGTGCAGCGGCAAGATCGCAGTGGATCTGGAGGAAGCACTGGACAAAGAAGCTGGTGAAGATCGGGATTGGATTCACATTATCCGTGTCGAGCAGCTCTATCCGTTCCCAGAAGCCGAGATTCGCAAGGCACTTGAGGGAATGTCCCATTTGAAGGAACTGGTATGGGTACAGGAAGAGCCTAAGAATATGGGAGCCTGGACGTTCATGGAGTCTCGTCTACGTGCTGTCGCTCCTCAGCAAGTCGGGGTCCGCTATACAGGCAGACCGGAGCGTTCAAGCCCGGCCAGCGGATATCAGCATGTACACAGCATAGAGCAACAGCAAATTATTCAGAATGCGTTGAAGCCACTAAATACCACGAACAATATTCCGTTGGGGAGGTAGACAGCTGTGAGCGAGATTTTAGTCCCTGCTATGGGGGAATCCATTACTGAAGGAACAATATCCAAATGGCATGTCAAAGAAGGAGACAGTGTATCTCAGGGAGACGTGCTGCTGGAGCTGGAGACAGACAAGGTTAATCTGGAAATTAGTGCTGAGGAAGCAGGCGTTATTGAGAAAATTTTGCGGCAGGAGGGAGACACCGTTGAGATCGGTGAGGCACTTGGTACGATCGGTGCTGGCTCCGGGTCACCAGCAGCTCCTGCTGGTTCTGAAGCTCCTGCGCCTCAAGCTCCACCAGCTGAAGCTGCGGCTCCAGCCAGTAGCGAGAGCAAGCCTGCAGCAGTAGCTGTAACGCCACCGGCACCAGAGAATGGACAGCACACAGCTTCGCCTGCTGCACGCAAGCTTGCTCGTGAACGCGGGATTGAACTGGATCAGGTACAGGGTAAGGACCCAATGGGCCGCATCTATCAGGATGACGTGAAGGGGCATGCTCCAGCGAAGCAGGGAGCTACGCCAGCATCCTCTGCTCCGGCTGCCAAGCCAGCTGCGTCTGCGCCGACATCTGAGGGAAGCTTCTCCAAGCCAGTGGAACGTCAGCGTATGAGCCGCCGCAGAGCAACGATCGCGAAGCGGCTGGTTGAGGCGCAGCAGACAGCTGCCATGCTGACTACCTTCAATGAAGTGGATATGACAGCGATTCTCGATGTGCGCAAGCGTCGTAAGGACAAATTCAAAGAGAAGCATGATGTAGGCCTCGGATTCATGTCCTTCTTCACTAAGGCTGTCGTGGGTGCCCTGAAGCAATACCCGATGGTCAATGCAGAGATCGACGGCGATGATGTAGTTGTGAAGAAATTCTATGATATCGGGATTGCTGTATCTGCCAAAGAAGGTCTAGTCGTTCCGGTTGTGCGTGACGCAGACCGCCTGGGCTTTGCAGAGATCGAGAAGAATATTGCTGAGCTAGCCTCTAAGGCACGTACCAATTCGCTCGCATTGTCTGATCTCCAGGGAGGAACGTTCACGATTACGAACGGAGGCGTATTTGGTTCCCTGCTCTCGACGCCGATTCTGAACGCTCCACAGGTGGGTATTCTCGGAATGCATAAAATTCAAATTCGCCCAGTTGCTATCGATGAAGTACGTATGGAGAACCGTCCAATGATGTACATTGCGTTGTCCTACGATCACCGTATCATTGATGGAAGCGAAGCTGTACGCTTCCTCGTAGCTGTCAAGGAGCTTCTGGAAGATCCGGAATCCCTGCTGCTCGAAGGATAATCCCGAATATAGAGTGAATGACATCAAGGCAGGCCGATATTGCGGTCTGCCTTGCTTTATAGTGGAACCTTGTGCGAGATGAGATGAGAAGAGAGTAGAGCGACAGGACCAAAGCCGTTAGCGATTATTCTTGCCATCGGTGAATATGTACATGATTTGAACCTATAGATATGGAAGGAGTGACCAGTATGGAACAGGATTCGAGATACCCGATTGGAAAAGCAAATATGCCGGGTGAAGTGACAGAGGAGCTGCGTCAGGCATGGATTCAGGATATAGCAGAGCTGCCTCGCCGTCTGCGTGCTGCGGTTCAAGGCTTGGCGGAAGAGCAGCTAAGCACGCCGTATCGTAATGGAGGCTGGACCGTATGTCAGGTCGTGCATCATGTGGCCGACAGTCATCTGAATAGCTATGTTCGTTTTCGGTTGGCACTAACAGAGGAGGTTCCCGTAATTAAGCCATACGATGAAGGGCGATGGGCCGAACTACCGGATGCACGTGATACTCGTCTGGAGCCGTCCTTTCATATCCTTGATGGAGTTCATGATCGCTGGGTAACGCTGCTGCGTTCTCTAAGTGAAGAACAGTTCACGAAGACGTTCATTCATCCGGCCTCAGGCGAGACCGTCAGGCTAGAGGAGAACTTGTACCTGTACTCCTGGCATAGCAGACATCATACGGCTCATATTACCTCATTGCGTGAGCGAATGAGCTGGTAATTATGGATGGGCCCTACTATCAGCCTTGTTTTTACTAGGATATACGTAGGCTTTTTGGGTGGACGCTCCGTGAACGGACCGTTGTTACAATCGCTGTTGCCCCCAGATTTTATTTATTCTCCTAAGCGGTGAAAATCTGGGGACAAAGGCGACCGCTGCCGCTTTTCCACAATCAGTCCGTCCTCTCCGCTGTTTAAGTGGGAATATCTATTCTACACTCCTTCTTAATATCAAAAAAAGAAACCACTCTTTGGTAGAATGGAAGTGTCGAGCAACCATTTCAAAGGAGGGTTTCTTTTGTACATTCAATATACCATGGACCAACTTTGCCTGCCAATGGATTTAGAAGAAGATATTCCGCCTAATCACCTCGTTCGTGTTGTCAATGTCGCCGTCAATCGGCTGGACGACGCCATTTTTGACGCGGCCTACCCTGGTGGTGGCCGTGACAGCTACCATCCTAAAATGCTGACCAAAGTCATCATTTACGCCTACACTCAGCGTATGTATTCCTCCAGACAAATTGCGAAAGCAATCCGGGAGAACATTCCCTTTATGTGGCTGGCCGGTCGGCAGCGACCGGACTTTCGGACCCTTAACCGCTTCCGCCCCGAGCGGATGAGGGATGTTCTTGAAACCGTATTTTCCGCCGTTCTTCAATTTTTGGCGGACGAAAAATACGTTTCTTTGGAGCAGTACTTTGTGGACGGAACCAAAATCGAGGCCAATGCTAACCGTTATACGTTTGTGTGGGGCAAAGCAGTCAGCAAACACAAAGCCAAACTGCAGGAAAAGGTACATACCCTGTTCGCTGACATTTGAAGCGGGACAAGAGCAGGAAGAACAGGAGAATCAAGGAAAAGATCTTGCCGAACTCGGCACAGGTTCCGAAGTGAGTAGTGAGAAACTCGAACAAGCCGTGCAAAAGCTTGAAGCTCAGCTTGCCCTAAAACCGAAAGACAAGCCCCTAAAAAAGGCAGTTCGGAGGCTACGCAAGGATTTGCTTCCCCGGTTGCTAAAGTACGAGCAGTACCAAAAGCTGCTTCGTGACCGAAATAGCTTCAGTAAAACAGACTAAAAGCAAGGCGGATCCTTGGGAAACCTCCAAAGACCATAATTGCGGATGCAGGCTACGGCAGCGAAGAAAACTACGCCTACCTGGAAAAGAAAGAGATTCAGGCGGTAGTGAAATACGGCAGCTACCACAAGTAAAAGAGCAAAGCCTGGAAAGCGAATGTCGGAAAGATTGAGAACTGGACGTACGACGAAGCCGAGGATCGCTGGGCTGGACAAACGCTGCATTTCCGCAAAGAGAGCAAGGAAATCTTAGAGAGCGGATACGAAATTCGGAAGCGTCATTACCGAAGTCAGAGCTGCGAAGGATGTCCTCTAAAAGAAAGCTGCACGAAGGCAAGCGGAAATCGGGAAGTCGTGGTGAGTTTGGAACGGTTACGGTACCAGAAGCAGGCTCGGGAAATGCTGCAAAGCGAGGAAGGATATCTCTTAGCCGTACGCCGAATGACGGAGCCAGAAAGCGTATTTGGACAACTGAAGAACAACCGGGGCTTTCGGCGATTTCTGCTTCGCGGCGTCGAAAAAGTGACGCTGGAGGTCGGCTGGCTTTCGCTCGCCCATAATCTGTTGAAGCAAGCTACAAATGACCTAAAACGTCAATAGAGCAGCGATTCTCCAATAACGGGAGAATCGCTGCTCTATTGACGTTTTAAGCTTTTGAGAAGACAGCGGGCCTGTCTCCGCCAGTAGAATATCTACTTATGGGTCAGCCTCTTTTTACTACGCTTTATCGTGAGTACACCATCCGGAAGTCTACATGGAGATTCCTGTCTCATTGTCATCAACACGGGCAGGAAGGGCATACTGCGCGGAGCCGTGATGCTCCAGCCAGTGCAGAATATCATGGTAGACCTCGTTGCGGTTAATCTCATGAAGCATCTCATGGCGCCCCTCAGGATAGAGCTTATAATCGACCTGCTTCATCCCTAGCGCTGTGTACATATTGACCAGATTCATGATCCCTTTGCCAAATAGTCCAACAGGGTCCCGCTGTCCGCCAAAGATGTATACTGGCTTCGTGCGGTCAATCCGGCTTGTATTCTCAGGGAGATGGATTTCCTGCAGTAGATGAAAGAACGACTGAAAGAAATCCGTAGTACAGATAGCCCCGCACAGCGGGTCATTGATGAAGGAATCCACCTCAGCGGAATCTCTCGATAGCCAATCAAAGGCAGTGCGCACTGGACGGAAGCTGCGATTAAAGCCGCCAAAGACAATGGCATTGAGCAGCATGCTGCGGTGGTTGGTTCCTTGAAGCTTTCCTTGCATGAGTGCAAGCTGCTCACCTAGTCTCACAAGACTGCGTTTACCGTTAGTACCAGATAGTATAAAGCCCTTGTAGCTTTCATGCCGTGCGTACATGACCTTTTGCGTGAGGAAGGAACCCATACTATGACCCAGCAAAAATAACTCCTGCCCAGGATGTTCCTTGGCAGCCACCTGTCCCAGCTCAATCATATTGTGTGCCATACGGTTGAAGGCATCAGGTCCAGGGTTGCCGAGCGCATTCGCATCCTTAGCAGTACGGCCATGACCGATATGATCATTAGCATACACGCCATATCCATGTGCGGTTAGCTGTTCTGCCAACCCCTTGTAACGAAGTGCAGTCTCGCACATCCCGTGAGCAATCTGCACAATCCCCCGCAGTGGAACATCCCCATCTGGCATCCACCGATATACGAAGATATCAATTCCTTCATGATCATACATTATAAATGTATCATTTTGCATCAGTCATTCACGTCCTTGTACCCAGCTATAGTCTCATCAGAGAAGCGATTGCTGTATACAGCCATGCTCGCATAAAATTCTCCCTCTTGGGCGGTTAAGGCTTAAGGCAGATAGGATCTGAGCACGGTATTGGAACCGTTCAACTCATAGGACCCCAGATTTGCTGGCAGCAAGAAGCAATCCCCGGCTTTGTAAGGCAAGGTGCCTGCTCCGTTATCCCAGGTCAGGGTACCTTTTCCGTCACAGACCACGAGAATTGTGAAGCTGTCAGTGTGTGTAGATAATGCCCAATTCTCTTTTACAATACCCTTCTCCACCACAAAATAATCACAGGAAGCTAGGGTGAGCCATTCACCTGCCACAGCTCCTGACGTCTCCATCATAGTAGCCCCAGCACTATCATAGGAAGTCACATTCAACGAATCCTCGATATGCAATTCGCGCGGCTGACCATCCAGACCAGGTCGATTGTAATCATATAAGCGATAAGTCGTGTCGGAGTTCTGTTGAATCTCTGCCACCACAACTCCGGCACACAGCGCGTGTACGGTTCCCGCTGGAATGAAGAACGTATCTCCTGCCTTAACGGATACCTGGTTCAGATCCTCCATAATCGTTCCCGACTCAAGCGCTTCACGCATGCTATCACGAGTCACACCTTCACGCAGACCATAGATGATCTTCGCATCAGGCTTGGCATCCAGCACGTACCACATCTCGGTCTTGCCGAGTTCCCCTGGAGGGAGTCCATCGTAGCTATCCGTTGGATGCACCTGTACGGACAGATCATCATTACAATCCAGTAGCTTGATCAAGAGGGGAAAACGCCCCCCCTGTTCGGATACGCCCTTGCTGCCGAGCCAGTCCTTACCAAGCTGTTCGCGGATCGCATCCAGCCCCTGGCCCGCGAGTGGACCGTTCAGTACGGTTGTTGTCCCATTCGGATGATCGGCAATCATCCAGCCTTCACCGATGTGTCCTGGCGGAGGGGTCAGCCCGAATGATTCAAGGGCACGGCCTCCCCACACTCTTTCTTTGAATTCAGGTTGGAATTGCAGCGGATAAGGTGTTAGCATAGCGGTGTCTCTCCTCCATTTGTGTAATAATCAATTTCACAATTTACTTAAGATTGACTTTTGTAACTAGACATAGACAAATTAAACCGTTTTGATCTATATCTAGTCCTGATTGAAGCACCTAAAGGTATTATGAAATTGATCCATATATGTAATATTAGATGGAACTACGTGTTGATTGGAAGAACTCCAGGCGTTCGCCATCTGGCCCGTCGAAGAAGAAATACTGACTTCCATTAGGCAGCGTGGTGATCTCTGTATCCAGTCCATGAACTCCCAGTGTGCGTATTCGATGGAATTCCACGTCGATATGATCGACGGAGAAGGCCACATGGTGCACACGTCCTTCACTCGGCAATGCATCAGAATAGCCCTCAATTAACTCTAGCTCCATAGATTCTTGACCGGGAAAGGCTAGAAAGGCAAGACGGATATCAGGGTTCAGGTGCTGGATGGTCTCCAAGTGCCGCAGACCAACCACTTTGACATAGAACTCTATCGATCTCTCGATCGAGGATACCATAATTCCTACATGCTCCATTTTGACAACAGCCATCGTTGCTCCTCCTCCAGAACACAAATCAAAGCAGTTATAATTAGTACAGGAATACCATAGACTTCATTGACGACAGGCACTTTTTAGAGATAGTTACCTTGTTATTTCCTCTCGATCGCCACTACGAAAGGAGAAGCAGGCCGTTGCAGCTGGCGGTAAATGATGCTCTGCCCCTCAGATACAGAGAGAGCTGATGCCCAGTCCAGCACGGCTTGTGCTTCTTCGTCTCCACCTGCATGGCCTGGATACAGGACCGTGGTGATAATGCCTCGTGGTCGTAGCAGCTGTAAAGCGGCCTCAAGCGCACGCAGAGTGGAAGGGGTATGAGTGATAATCGCATGATCAGCCCCCTCAGTTGGCAAATAGCCGAGATTGAACATAACTGCTGCTACTTTGCCATGGTATTCTATGGGAATATGGCTGAGCATGTCATCATGACTATGCTGCAGGAGTGTCACCTGTGCAAGGGTACCCTCAGCACGTGTCAGTCGCTCTCTGGTCAGGGCAAGTGCTTGCTCCTGAATATCGAAGCTAAAGACATGCCCGCGCCTTCCCGCTGCCTGAGCTAGCAACAACGTATCAGCTCCAGTCCCAGCCGTAGCGTCAATGGTGCAGTCGCCTGGCTGTATGCGGGCCGATATGAGCTGATGAGCATAGCTGAGTACCGACAGGAAGCCCATCAGAGCTTCCTCCAATATTTGCCCTGCCACGTATCACGGCTCTTCAGCTCTGCATCGATAGCATTAAGCACTTCCCACTTATTAAGCGACCAGGTCGGGCCGATCAACAGATCGCGGGGGGCATCTCCTGTCAGGCGATGAACAATCATCTCCGGTGGCAGGAACTCCAGTGTGTCAACGATCAGCTTCACATATTCATCCTGCTCCAGGAAGCGTAGCAGCCCGGCTTCGTATTGCTTCACCATAGGTGTCTTGCGCATCAGGTGCAGCAGGTGGATCTTGATGCCCTGAACGTTCATCTGGGAGACAGCTCTGCCGGTATCCAGCATCATCTCGTGGCTCTCCTGAGGCAGTCCGTAAATAATATGGGCACATACTCTGATGTTGCGCTTGCGCAGCTTCTCGACGGCCTCAAGATAGCACTCGGTATCATGGGCGCGATTGATCAATTCCGAGGTGGACTCGTGAACCGTCTGCAGCCCCATCTCGAGCCATAGATATGTACGCTCGTTCAGCTCTTCCAGATAGTCGAGCACATCATCAGGCAGGCAGTCTGGTCGGGTAGCAACGGAGAGACCCACGACCCCAGGCTGCTGCAAAATGACCTCATAGTATTCCCGCAATTCCTCTACCGGGGCATAGGTGTTCGTGTAGGCCTGAAAGTAACCGATATATTTCGCGTTAGGCCATTTCAAATGCTGCCTGTCACGGATGGTGTTGAATTGTGTTACCAGGTCATCTCGCCTCCGTCCGGCGAAATCTCCTGAGCCTCTTGCGCTGCAGAAGGTACAACCACCCTTGGCTATGGAGCCATCGCGATTCGGGCATGTGAACCCGGCATCGAGCATGACCTTGAATACTTTATCCTGAAATTGCTCATGCATCTCATAATTCCAGGTATGGAATCTCTTTTCTCTCCACAAGCGGGGAGGAGTGATCAGATTTGAATTCATGAAGAAGCTCCTTATCGGATTGGAACCAGCTTAGTTGGACCCTGATCTGTATTTTGATAATGTGAATGCCTGGCGTACAGCGTCATGCCGCACAAGCAGTCCTGAATCGTATTTATTGTATCACTATTAATGGCAAAAGGGGAATTGAACGAAAGGTGTATTCTTGCCGAAATCAAGGGGATTCACTTGAAAAAGTTAACACAATATGTTATATTGATAACGGTACCAGATAATCACATATCATTCACCCCACAGTTGTAATATGCAATACCGCATATCCGGTTCCTAATAAAACTTGAGGTGATCTTGTATGGAAAAAGCTTCTCAGCTGCGTCCAGATAAAGTGTTTGTGGAACTGACATTTGATGAGGCGCTCGCTTTGACGGGAGTCCGTTTTCCTCAAAATCAGCAGGTCGGCACGACAGCAAGACAAAAAATTCGGGCAGCCTGCGAAAAGACATTTGATTTACCCCCTACAGATAAGGTAGACTATGAACTACTGACTTAGTTGGACCCCAATCCAAATATATCGAAGAAGGAATTCCTTGATCCTCCATAACGGAGGTTCATGTGGATTCCTTTTTCCTTTTCCAGTACTGATTAGGATTAGGGCCGCACTCCGTGTAATGGAGCATTCATCGACCCGAGATACATAAGGAATTGATGAGGAGAGTACAAGAAAGTACAAGGACAATTCGAGGACAATACACAAGGATTGTGCGAAATCCGTATTTTGTATAAAATAGCCGTTTACTTTTGCGTTGAAGTTCGGCACAATATTGCAGGGAGCAAGCAATTCACAGGAACTTATTTAATGGAGGAATAAGATGCGTCTACGCGGCAGAAAAGGAATACGTGAGAATCTGGAGCAGCAGCCTGAGCTGGTCGTGCTGGAGCCAGGAGAGCATAAGGGGAAATGGGCAAATCTGTTCGGTAACGACCGCCCGATTCATGTGGAATTCGGTATGGGGAAGGGACAATTCATCAGCCAGATGAGCTTCCGCAACCCCGACATCAATTATATAGGCTTCGATATGTATGATGAGCTGGTCCGCAGAGCAAGCGACAAGGCAAGAAATGCCTGGAGTGAACGCGAGGTGGATACACCGCCCAACCTGAAGCTGGCCCTGGCTAACATTGAGACCATCGAGAGTGTCTTCGAAGAAGGAGAGGTTGAGCGGGTCTATCTGAACTTTAGCGATCCTTGGCCCAAGTCAAAACATGCACGCCGTCGCTTGACTCATCCTCGGTTCCTTACGAAATACTGCTACATTCTGAATAGCAACGGTCAGATTCATTTTAAGACGGATTCCGAGACATTATTCGAATTCTCGCTGAATTCGTTCGCTGACAGTGGCCTGCAAATGACCAATATCTCATTGAACCTGCATAGAGACGGGATTAATGAGGAGCATGTCATGACAGAATACGAGCAGAAATTCATGGGCAAGGGGATGAACATCCACCGGGTGGAGGTCGTCATCGGCGAGAAGATTTACGCAGAATATAACAAGACCAGGCTGGACAAGTACTGATCGGATTCATGTTATGGGGGCCGTGCCGTTCAGCGAATTGCTCGGTAGTGAACAAGAAAAAGGATTGGCAAGAGGGCGTAAGCTCAGGCTGCAACAGTCTGGAGCTTGCGTCTTTTTCTCGTACAAAACACTTATGTAACTTTTTTCCTTGTCGTGCGTTATATACGTTTGTTATGCAGTATGAATATGTAATAAAAGCAGCTCCTAAAAGATCAATGGAAAGGAAGGGAATCGTTATCTATTACTTCATGACTTATCGAAGCTGGTCAGATGAGCGTCAGTCCGAGACAGAAATTCTTGATGAGATATCTGTTCCCCGTGATGAGCTGTTCATGCGCAAGCTAGTAGACGCTACTGTGATGGCAGGAAAGCTGTGGCCCCATCTGTCCAATGAGAGTGATGGGCGGGACCATGCAGTGTATGTGACAGACACTATGCATCAATTGCCCGCTGAGTACGGCGCTGCCATTATCGATGCTGTAAAGGCACCACGCTCGTCGTCTCTGATGTTCACGGCGGAGTATAGACTGTGGAATGGCAGATCATTCGAGGATAAGGAGTTGGTAGGTGTCACGGCCTATACCATGGAGCTTGCGGAACGCTTGCTGGACCATTATATGGTTCATAACGGGGCTACCTATGAATTCGTATACTCCGTGCTGGATACGGAGGCCAAGAAGGTGTTGTTGTTCATGAGAGAGGTGAATCTGTAAATGTCTGAAGAAGAGCGCAAGAGCAAGTCTGGTCCCGGCTCGCGTGCGAAGCTGGCGGCCTTCTCCCTAATGCTGGCAGTCCCGGCAGCCTTGTCTGGCTGTGGTACGGGCACGAATGACGATTGTGATCCTGAGTATGACAATTCCTGCGATCGTAGCTCCAGTCACAGCTCTTATCGCGGAGGGAGTTCCTTCTACAACAGCAATAAGGATAAAAGCTCCTACAGCTCCTCCGGCTCCTCTAGCTCTAAGTCGAGCGGCTTTGGCAGCTTCTTCAGTGGCTCGGGAGGTTGAAGATCGTGAGATCAGTACATACGTTGCCCTTTAGTCACGAAGAGATATTTGGGGGAGAGGCTGGACTACATGTGCCCTATCACCGAATGTATGGCAAGCAGTATTGTGTACCGGCCTTGACTGTGTATACAAAGACCGAAATGCAGGAGCTGCGTACTGCCGCCGAGGCTATTGATGTTATCTATTGCAAGGTCATGCGTTTTGTTCAGCGATATCTGCCCGACAGCTTTCTGATTCAGCAGCTTGGTCTTCATCCTGCTCTAGTGCCCGTTGTACGCCAGGAAATGATAACAGGGGGGATTACCCGTCAGGATTGGATCATCGGAGAGGCCGGGCTTAAATGTATCGAGAATAACACGGATACGCCTACAGGTATTCCGGAGGCAGCGGCGCTGGAGCCCTTCCTCACCGAACTAGCTGCAGGAGTGGGGCTATCCTCGCCATCTGTAGCTATGGACGAATACATTCGCGCCTGCTTCCGCATGTGGCTGGAAGCATACGCACAGCAGGGCTTGCAGGGGCCTGTAACGTTCACTTCATTCGGTGGGCATCTGGAGGACCGCACGAATACCGAATATCTGATGCAACGCTGTCGTGAGGCTGGATTTGATGTTCGCTACGCGCCTCTTGAAGAGCTGGAGATTATTCCAGGTGATGCACTATATCACGAGGGATATAAGATCAATCTTTTATATCGTCTTTATCCGTTGGAGTACCTTGTGGATGATCGCGATGAGAGAACAGGTGTGGATATTGGTGTTGCGCTGTTGGAACTGGTGCAGGGAGGTCGGCTCGGCCTGATGAATCCCGGACAGCATGTGCTGATGCAGAGCAAAGGCTTTATGGCCACGATTTGGTCTCTCTATGAGCGTAATGAGCAGACCCCGGAGTATTGCGGCTTCCGTTTGTTCCAAGATGAGGAGCTTAAGGTAATTTCACGGTATTTGCTGCCTACGTATTTCGAAGCAGGACCGTTTGAGCTGCAATCCATACCCTATGTTGCCAAGAGCTATTGGGGGCGTGAAGGCCGTGGCACCGTTTTATTTGAAGGGGTTGTGAACAGGGAACTTTCGCCTATAGAAGATGAAGATAAGGATGAAGATGAAGAACTTATGGCCTACTATCATCAGCAACCGAAGATTTATCAGGAGCTGGCCCCCATGCAGGAGGCTCGGATCGAGACAGAGGAAGGACCATACTGGGGCTATTTGCTGACAGGTGTATTCGTGATCGGAGGCCGTTTTGCAGGTGTATTGCCTCGTATTGGGGAGAAGGTCACTGGAGATATGGCTTATTATTGTGCAGCATCAGTGATGGATGGAGAACAGGAGGAGAAGGAATGAATAATTTGGGAGTGAACCTGATCAATGTCTTGATAGGCTTTGGCATTCTGCTGGTTGTGCTTGTATGTGGCTACTTGGTGTTCAGTAAGTTGACCCGTTATAACGATAGTGAAGAGATAGCCAAGGGCAATGAGGCTGCTGGAATATATATGGGCAGTAAAATGCTCGGCTTGTGCATCATTGTGGGGATGGTGTCCTTCTCTACCCATTCGTGGCTGGATATGCTGGTATGGTCCGTCGTTGGCATCGCTGTGTTATGTCTGGTCTATATCGTATTTGACTTCCTGACGCCCAAGATGCGTGTATGTGACCAGATTGCTCAGGGCAATATGGCGGTAGCACAGCTGCTGCGCTCGATCATCCTTGGCGTGTCCATCGTTATTGGCACCTTTTTGATGTAATCTGTTGTAGAGAGTTACGTCTCAAATATTGGATAAAGAAAACCGCCTCCAAGTGGAAGACTCTTCTTCCTGTTTAGAGGCGGTTTGTTGGTTATAAATTCTTTGGTTATAAGTTCTGAAGAATTGAGGCCCAAGCGTGAGCCAGCAATCAAAGAAATCTAGTGGATGACTCCTTGCTGGCTACGCTCCAGCATATCGATAATGCTTTGTGCACTTTCCAGTGGGTGATACATAGCTATGCGAGCTGCTTGAGCCTTACGCTTTTGCTGCACCTCCGGATAATGGTCAACCATTCGATTCATCCATTTGACGATGACATCCGTGGAAGAGATCGTCTCTCCCAGACCTAGGGCAGTGAAGTATTGGCTATTCTCTTCCTCTTGTCCTGGCAATGGATTGTGGAACAGCATCGGGATTCCTTTGGCCAGACCTTCAGAGCAGGTCATTCCTCCTGGCTTGGTAATCAGAAGGTCCGACACCTCCATCAGCTTATCAATCTCGCGGGTGAAGCCGAGCAGATGGATATGAGGATGCCTGTAGCGACTGTCCTGCTGCAGCTTGTGCAGCATTTTATGATTGCTCCCGAGGCAAAAGATAATCTGAATATCCTTCTTCCAGCGGGAAATGAACTCATGGAGCTGCGTATCATTTAGCATTCCCCAGCCGCCACCCATCACAAGCACCGTAGGGAGGGTCTTAAGTCCGAATTGCTCCCGAATCTCCTCGTGACTGGGATGCTCCCAGAAGTCCGGGTGTACGGGAATTCCAGTCACCTGTATCTTCATGAACGGAACTCCTCGAGTGCGAAGCTTGCGCAAGACCTCTGGCGTCGAGACAAAATATTTGTCAACCTCCGGCGTTATCCAGGTGCCGTGCGCGTCATAGTCGGTGATAACTGTACAGAGTGGTACATTCAATCCCAGTCGCTTCAGTCTTGAGATTACTGCACTAGGGATCGGATGGGTACATACGATCATATCTGGTCTGAGCTGGCGGATGATGCTTCTTGTATGCGTATAGAATAATCGATGAAGAGCCATGGTTGTTAACCGATTAAGCGACTTCTTGTATTGATGGCGATACACCATACCGACCAGGCGGGGCTGAGAGGTAAGTGTTTTCTTATAGGCTGTTATAATCCATGGAGCCATCCTGGGATTCAGAAAGGTGCCCAGCTCCATTACCTTGGTCTGAACATGTGGTGACAGCCTGCGCAGACTACTTGAGAGTGCATGGGCAGCCTGCGTGTGCCCAGCCCCGAAGCCCTCTGATAACAACAAGACACGTTTTTTTGTCACATCTGTTCACCTGTTCCTGCAGGATTTACTCAGTCTTAACATATAAGGTTTATGGCCAGAATGCAACTGTACCCAGCGCAGCTGAGGAGCCGAGTGTGGCACCTGCCAGTACATCGGACGGGTAATGCAATCCGAGATAAATTCGGGAAATACCTACGAGCATGGCAATGGGCAGGAGCACGATCATGAGAACTGGAGCCTGAGCCATGAATGGTACAGTTACTGAAAAGATAGCTGTAGTATGTCCTGACGGAAATGAATGATCGGTCAAAGGATTGCGAAAGGTGTTCGTACCAGGCAGCTTGATATAAGGTCTAACTCTAGGGTACAGCTTCTTGGCGATCGCAACGGGAATATGACTGACGGCCAGTGCCACAAGGGACTTGAAAGCTACGTTCCCCCATGGAGCCGGTGCAGCGAACCATAATAATAAGGAACAAGAAATCGTAAACGTCGCTCCTCCCAGGTGGGTAAGATAGTACAGCCAGAAGTTCAGAAAACGGTTATGTAGCCGTCCGTTTATGAACTTGAATACTCCGTGCTCCCATTGGAGCAATTTGACAACTAAGCGATTCATATCTTTCCTCCGGCAACCGGTTCGCTGGGCGACGCGGCAGTTTATTTAAGCTTTCAATTATCGGCCAGCTTATTGGGCCGTATCTCCAATATTTTCATAATATAATGGCTGGTGGTGCGTCACAGTCCATGCCTAAACACTGGATTAATGTGCAACTCGTCTAGGTAGCGAGTCTTGGCCTTATGGAATATATGCCAAGAATACATATTATACACGCTTCTAAGCTATGAAGGGAAAATTCCCCCATGAAGCACTCTGATTCAACAAAATTCGCACCGTGCCATCTCCTTTATTAAGGCAGAGATAAATACTCATTCATCATATTTTCTATTGTGCACTTTTTCAAGAAACATAATGGCAGGTAAATGTTAAAACCGTGCAAAATCATAATAGATGGCAACAAATTCCTCGATAGCTTCGTCTTGAATAAGACATGAATCATACCTGAGGCTTATGAAGCAAGTGATTCAAGGTGAGTGAATTAAGTTATATAAACTAATGAAATCGGAAATAACTGTTCACGCACCAACTTTGTCCAATCTCCCTTCAGATAGGCATCCGGTCTACTGTAGATTGTCGAAGGAGGGACCAAAGAAATAAAAAGTAAGCAAATGGATGAGAATAAGCAATAACAGGCACGATTGAAAGAGTGAAGGCTTAACACTCCCATATTCGGAGATTCCAGACGGTTTTTCTGCCATAAGCAGCAAATTAAAGGTTTTGACAAAAGAATGAAAACCAAGGAAAATCGAGATGGCATTCCGATGGGAGGTTCGCAGCATTCTTCAATATCCAGTAAAATGAAACACAGGGGTCTTTGGCGGGGTGACCTGTCATGAAAGCTTGAACACAAAAATAAAAAAAACAGAAACAAGAGAAAGAAACAGACAGACAGTTACATGATGACTGGAAGGGTATAAAAAGGGGGTTCTAGGAGAACATGCTGGACGCAATATTTATTACAGTGCAGCTTCTGCTTGCGCTAATCGCAGTCTATCAGTTTGGTTTCTCACTATTTGGCTTGTACCGCAAGAAGAAAAAGAAGCATGCGGAGCCGGTCAAATCTTTTGCCGTACTGGTAGCGGCACACAATGAAGAACAGGTAGTAGGGGCTCTCATGGAGAACCTGAAGCAATTGAATTACCCGAAAGAGCTGTACGACGTGTTCGTCATCTGCGACAACTGCACGGATCGTACACCGGATATCGTCCGTAGCCACGGCATGAATGCTTGTGTACGCACGAACCCGAATCTGAGAGGTAAAGGCTACGCCATCGAATGGATGCTCAAGGAGCTGTGGAAGATGCCGCGTCAATATGACGCCATCGTTATGTTCGATGCTGATAATCTGTCCCATCCTGACTTCCTGAAGGAAATGAATAATGATCTGTGCGACGGTGCACGCGTCATTCAAGGGTACATCGACACGAAGAATCCAGAGGATTCCTGGATTACGGCTGCTTACGGTATTTCCTACTGGTATATTAATCGCTTGTGGCAGTTGTCACGCAGCAATCTGAATATGGCCAATTTCCTTGGTGGTACGGGAATGTGCTTTGAGACCAACCTGTTGAAGGAAATGGGCTGGGGCGCGACCAGTCTGGTAGAGGATCTTGAGTTCACCATGCGTTGTACGCAGCGTAATGTATATCCAAGATTCAACTACGAAGCCAAGGTATATGACGAGAAGCCACTGACGTTCAAGGCGTCATCGAGACAAAGACTGCGCTGGATGCAGGGACACTTTACTGTGGCTCGTCGCTATTTCTTCCCACTGATCTGGCGGGCGATCAAAGAGCGGAGTCTGACCAAGTTCGATATGGCTCTCTACGGGCTGAATGTGTATATCGTATTGTTCACCTTCCTCATGACAGCTGCGATGTGGGTCGATAACGTATTTTTCAAAGGACCGAATATCGCAAATATCTATCAGCACTTCCCGCTATGGATCGGCGTAGTTGCTGTTGGCCTGAATATAGTTACCTTCCTGACAGCTATGGCACTGGAAAAGGTGACCTACAAGAAGGTATATCTGTATCTGCTCCTGTTCCCTGTGTATCTGATCTCTTGGTACCCGATTACGTTCTATGCGTTCTTCACGCAGAACAACAAGCAATGGAGCCACACACAGCATACCCGTGTGGTGCGACTGGAAGAGGTACAGAGCAAGCAGGGCTGATCATGGCTATGTAGCGATAGGCATACTGACTTAGTACGTCCTACGTTACCAAACCAAATAGTGATCAGCGCACGGCCCGAAGTCATGCTGGGGAATATGTGCCCACATGACTTCGATTTTTTTATTTCAGAAGTCTTGACTTTGTATAAGATCACGATGTATAATAATCGAGTATGCTATTGAGCATGGATTGATCAAGTAGAAGGTCGACTTCTCACCTGACCGATAATCCTATCGGCTGGTCTTCATCCAATCATTTATGAGATGCTTTATCTTCATGAAGAATTGTGATTTAGAAGGGATGTCGGCTGTCGAGCCTGCATCCCTTTTTTTGATTATATCCATTCAGTTTCTGGAGGTGGAAGGTTATTAGTAAGGAACATATGATCAATGATGAGATTCGGGTACGTGAAGTTCGTTTGGTTGGTGCCAATGGGGAACAAATCGGCATCAAGCCGACCCGAGAGGCACTGCAGATGGCGATTGATCTGAACTTGGATCTGGTAAATGTGGCACCTCAGGCGAAGCCGCCGGTATGTCGCATTATGGATTACGGTAAATTCCGTTACGAGCAGCAGAAGAAAGACAAGGAAGCCCGTAAAAACCAGAAAATCGTTGATGTGAAAGAAGTATGGTTCCGTTCCAACATTGAGGAAAATGATTATCAGACCAAATTCCGCAATGTCGTGAAATTCCTGAAAGCCGGCGACAAGGTAAAATGCTCTGTCCGCTTCCGCGGTCGTGAGATTGCACATGCCAATGTCGGTCAGCGGATTCTGGAACGCGTAAAGGTTGAAGTTGCAGACATTTGCACCGTGGAGCGCCAGCCTAAGCTGGAAGGGCGCAGCATGATTATGATATTGGCTCCAAAGCTTAAGGAAAATTGAGGAGGAAGTAACAATGCCTAAAATGAAAACTCACAGCAGCCTCAAAGGCCGCTTCAAAATTACCGGATCCGGTAAAGTGACTCGTTACAAAGCTTACAAGAACCACTTGCTGTCTCATAAATCGAAGCGTGCTAAGCGTGTTCTGGGCACTAATCCTGTTATGGCTCCAGGTGATGTAAGACGCCTGAAGCAAGGATTGGCTAACCTGAAATAGTATCGGATTATTTGGAAGTACAACAAGCATAAACATTATTTGGGAGGTCTTTGAATATGGCTAGAGTAAAAGGCGGATTCGTTGTTCGTCGTCGTCATAAAAAAGTATTGAAGCTTGCTAAAGGTTATTTTGGTTCCAAACACCGCATTTTCAAAACTGCTAACGAGCAGGTAATGAAATCCCTGGTATACGCTTACCGTGACCGTCGTCAAACTAAGCGTAACTTCCGCAAGCTGTGGATCGTACGTATCAATGCAGCTGCTCGTATGAACGGCCTGTCCTACAGCAAGCTGATCCATGGTCTGAAGCTGGCTGGTATCGATATGAACCGCAAAATGCTGGCTGACCTGGCTGTGAACGATATCAACGCGTTTAACTCCCTGGCTGGCGTAGCAAAAGAAAAAATCAACGCATAAGTCTTGCAATCGAATAAGCCGCCGGTCTCCGGCGGTTTTTCTATGACTATTATTCTTAAGAACACCTGCCTCTGTAACGTGATCTTCCTTGAAAGGCCATGATAGAGGCTTTCTTGTGCGTGTAGTATTAATTCCAAATAATACCTACGTGGAGCAAAAGGACTTCTCATGTATGTTAAATGAAGTTCAAGTGAAAACTAACAATTATACACGATTAAATAGTTGAAATTTCACCAAAACACGAATGAATATTCCATTACGTGTAATATTGTTTGTTTTTCACCAAATTATAACGCTTTCATTGTGCGGTGCTTAAAAAAAATTGACCAAAGGTCACGTTTCAACTGGATTTTGTACGGGCTTAATTGTATAATCTCTACAGTAAGCGTCCATAACAGCTTTCTCAACAGATATAGACAAGATATGTCAAACTGAGTCAAGCAGTTAAGGATTTAACATTAAGGGGGAACATATTCAGAATGAAGAAACTATTCAGTATGTCTTTGGTAATGCTTCTGGCTATCTCCGTAATTCTTGCCGGTTGCGGTAACAACGGTCAAGGCGCAAGCAATGAAGGTGACGGCAACGCTTCCGGCGGCGAAGCTCCAAAATCGGAATTGAAGATCGGTATGGTAACTGACGTTGGTGGGGTAAATGACAAATCCTTCAACCAATCTGCATGGGAAGCTCTTGAAGCTGTTCAAGCAGAGGGCGGTGCAACCGTTAAATACTTGCAAAGTAAAAACGACCAAGACTATGATCCGAACCTGAACCAGTTCATTAAGGACGGCTACTCCCTGACTTGGGGTATCGGCTTCAATCTGGCTAATGCCATTGAGAAGGCTGCTAAAGAGAACCCAGACAGCAACTTGGGTATCATCGATAGTGTTGTAGACCTTCCTAATGTTAAATCAGTGACTTTTGCTGAGAATGAAGGTTCCTTCCTTGTTGGTGTGGTTGCGGGTCTGACAACCAAAACGAACAAAATTGGATTTGTTGGCGGACAAGAAAGCCCACTGATCAAGCGTTTTGAAGTAGGCTTCAGAGCGGGTATCGAAGCTGCGAATCCAGATGCTAAGCTGACTGCAACTTACGCAGGCGCTTTTGACAAGCCTGACCAAGGTAAAGCTGCTGCTGCAACGCTGTATAATGATGGCGTAGATATTATCTTCCACGCATCGGGCGCTACAGGCAACGGGGTGTTCAATGAAGCTCTGTCTCGTGTGAAAGCAGGACAACAGGTATGGGTTATTGGTGTTGATAAAGACCAATCTCTCGAATTCGGTGATGAAGTAACACTGACTTCTATGATCAAGCGTGTAGACGAAGCGGTGAAGAGAGTATCCCAAGAGGTTGTTGATGGTACGTTCAAAGGTGGCATCGAGACTCTGACGCTGAAGGAGAACGGTGTAGGTCTTCCTGAGACCAACAAGAACCTCAGCCAGGATGTACTGGATAAAGTTGAAGAATTCAAACAAAAGATCGTAAATGGTGAAATTACGGTTCCTGCTGAATAATAACCGAGTTCGATCCGAACAAGGAAAAGGTACAACAGGATTGTAAAATGACAAGGCTGGTTCCCAAGACTAGCCTTGTTCTTACGTCTACAGCATGTAATGATTCAAGCCAACAATCTTAATGTAAGGGTGATCTCATGGATGCAGCGACTCCAGTCGTTGAGTTAAAGCAAATTACAAAGCGATTCCCCGGCATCGTTGCCAACGACTCCATTAGCTTGAAGCTGTATAAAGGTGAGATTCATGCGCTGCTTGGAGAGAATGGAGCGGGTAAGTCTACGCTGATGAATATTCTGTTCGGCTTGTATCAGCCGGAAGAAGGAACTATCGAAATGAATGGCAAAACGGTAACCATCGATACGCCCAACAAGGCAATTGATCTGGGTATTGGCATGGTGCACCAGCATTTCAAGCTTGTACAGCCATTCACCGTAACCGAGAATATAATTCTTGGCTCGGAGCCGCGCAAGGGGATTAATATTGACTACAAGCAAGCTGCCGATAAGGTGCGCAGATTGTCTGAGCAATATGGACTTAGTGTGGACCCGAATGCCAAGATTCAGGATATTTCAGTAGGTATGCAACAGCGGGTAGAGATCATCAAGACGTTGTACCGCGGAGCGGACATACTTATATTTGATGAGCCTACAGCTGTTCTGACACCTCAAGAAATCAGCGAGCTGATGGATATCATGAAGCGGCTCGTAGCTGAAGGCAAGTCCATTATTCTAATCACGCACAAGCTTAAGGAAATTATGCACATTTCCGATACGGTGACCATTATTCGCCGCGGGAAGGTCATTGATACAGTTACTACCTCGGAGACTTCTCCAAATGAGCTTGCCGAAAAAATGGTTGGACGCCGTGTATCCTTCAAGGTTGACAAGAAGGAAGCCGAGCCCGGCCAAGTTGTTATGGATATCAAGGATCTGGTCTCCAAGAATAAAGACGGCATCTCTGTATTGGACAAGCTTAGCCTGCAGGTAAGAGCGGGTGAAATCCTGGGAATTGCCGGTGTTGATGGCAACGGACAGAGTGAACTGATTGAGGCTTTGACAGGACTGCGTAAGGTGGATAGTGGCAATGTGATGCTCCTGGGCAAGGAAATCACAAATCAGTCCCCTCGTACGATCTCTGAGGCAGGGGTGGCTCACATCCCTGAGGATCGTCACAAGCATGGTCTTGTGCTCGATTTCGATATGAGTGAGAACATGGTACTGGAGACTTATTACCAGAAGCCGTACAACAATAAGGGCTTCTTGAATTTCGAGGCAATCTATGCCCAAGCGAAGCGTCTGATTGAGCGGTTTGACGTGCGTACGCCAAGTATTAGTACCAAAGCACGTTCTCTGTCTGGCGGTAACCAGCAGAAAGCCATCATTGCGCGGGAGATTGACAAGAACCCTGATGTGCTGATTGCTGCTCAGCCTACACGTGGCCTGGACGTAGGAGCTATCGAGTTCGTGCAGCAGCAGCTTATTGCACAGCGCGATCAGGGCAAGGCTGTTCTGCTGATCTCCTTCGAACTGGATGAAATTATGAATGTGTCGGACCGCATCGCAGTCATTTATGAAGGTCATATTGTAGGTGAAGTGCTTCCTGAGCAGACCAATGACCAAGAGCTTGGTATGATGATGGCGGGCAGCATGGCGAAGAGAGGTGCGGAGCATGGCTAACATTCTTAAATTTTTTACGAGGGATTCCTTCATTCTGGTTGTAGTCGCCATTATTATGGGCTTCATATTGGGAGCTCTTGTCATGATGGTCGGTGGGTATAATCCAATTACGGCCTATGGGGCTTTGTTCACGCGTGTATACGGAGATCCGTACAATTTCGGGGAAGCCATTCGTGAGATGACTCCGCTTATTATGACGGCTCTGGCATTCGCCTTTGCTGCACGGGCAGGCTTGTTCAATATCGGTGGAGAAGGACAGTTCCTGATCGGCATGACGGCAGCCTCTGTAGTCGCGATCCAGCTTAAGGGCTTGCCAGCATTCATTCATGCACCTCTGGCTATCATTGCTGGTGCCGTATTTGGTGGCCTGTGGGCTTCCATTGCCGGTATCCTCAAATCAACACGGGGTGTCAATGAGGTTATTACCTGTATCATGCTGAACTGGATCGGATTATTTACAGCGAATCTTGTGGTGAACCGGACCATGCTGCTGTCAGGACAGAACAGATCGCTCGATATTGAGCCTTCTGCTTCGATATCCATTGATTGGCTGGCTCAAATGATGGGCAATGCCCGTGTTCACTGGGGAACGTTGATTGCTGTATTAGCTGCGATCTTCTTCTATATTTTCCTCTGGAAGACCAAGCAAGGCTTCGAGCTGCGCGCAGTAGGCTTCAATCAGGATGCGTCACGCTACGCAGGGATGAATGTGAATCGCAATGTTGTGAAGGCGATGTTTATCAGCGGAACGTTTGCGGGTCTGGCTGGGGCCTTTGAGGTGCTTGGTGTGTTCCATTATCAATCAGTTATGGCTGGTTCACCAGGAACAGGCTTTGACGGCATTGCCGTGGCTCTGATTGGTATGAATAATCCGTTCGGCATTTTGCTGGGCTCGGTGCTCTTCGGTACACTGACTTATGGCTCTGCAGGTATGAGCTTTACAGCAGACGTACCGCCAGAGATTACACGTATCGTAATCGGGTCCATTATCTTCTTCATTGCGGCACAGGGGATCGTACGTTGGGTTCTGAAGCCGTTCTACATGAAGCGCAAGAAAGAGAAGGTGTTGTAATATGGATTTAGTAACCTTGGGTCAGATCATCAATACGACGCTTGTGTTTGCTACAGCGCTCATATTCGCCTCACTCGGCGGCATCTTCTCAGAACGTTCTGGTGTCACCAATCTGGGGATTGAGGGTCTGATGGTATTCGGCGCCTTTGCAGCAGGCATTGGGGCTTACTATGCGGAGTCTGCTGGAATGAGTGGCTTTGCCGCCGCCTGCGTAGGAGTACTGGCAGCTGCTGTCTTCGGGATTATCGTATCATTGATTCATGCTGTTGCCTCCATCACCTTCAAGGCGGATCAGATTATCAGTGGTATCGTTATTAACTTCCTGGCAGCAGGAAGCACGCTGTATCTTGTGAAGCTGCTCTTTAACGGTTCAGGTGAGACGGATCTGGTGCAAGGCTTCGCCAAGCTGAATATTGATGGGTTGACGAACATTCCGTTCATCGGAAGTGTCTTCTTCAACGCCTATCCAACAACCTATCTTGCCGTAATTCTGGTATTCGCAAGCTACTATGTGCTGAACAAGACGCCTTTTGGTCTTCGTCTACGCGCTGTTGGCGAGCATCCAAGTGCAGCGGATACGGTTGGGGTCAAGGTTAATCGTCTGCGTTACCTGGGTGTAATGATTAGTGGTGCGCTAGCTGGGATCGGTGGGGCTACCATTACATTGACGACGACCAATACGTTCTCACACAATACGATTTCGGGTCAGGGCTTTATCGCAATTGCTGCTATGATCTTCGGAAAATGGAACCCTGTCGGAGCCTTCTGGGCCGCTGTGTTCTTCGGGTTCTCTCAAGCCATTCGTAACTATGTTACCTTGTTCGATTGGTCCAAGAGTATTCCCCAGGAAATTATCTATATGATGCCTTATCTGCTCACGATCATTGTGCTGGTAGCAGCTGTAGGACGCTCACACGCTCCTGCGGCACTTGGACAGCCTTATGATCCAAGCAAACGGTAAACGATACACAATATACAGGCGAACAGCAATTCTCCATGATGGAGGATTGCTGTTTTTTTGTTGCTAGGATGCTCTCCGTTCACCTAACTTCTGCTGCATGGGACATACGAACAATCCGATGGTTCCACCGCTGAATAATCTGAGTTATGCAGGTTGGTACAACCAATCGCAACATTGTCCCTGCATGGGGAAGGAGGTTCTAGCATTGAAATCATCTGTGACCAGAACACAAGCGAAGCAACTAGTCGGAAAGCAGATTGTTGCTATGAAAAAAGACGGTTCGCGTGTAACAGGCAAGCTACTGCGTATCTCCGGGAACAAGCTAATCCTGCAGAGAAACAAAGGCAAAAAGGTGCACACGAAAGCAATCATCCCGCTAGTATTATTTGATCTCTTGGCGATTGGAACGGCACCTTATGTCTATGGCGGCTATCCTGGCGGAGGTTACCCAGGATGTGGAGCTGGATGTGGTACGCCCACACCTGAGCCTTACCAGTATGGCCCAGGCCCGTACGGACCATATGGTGGAGGATTCTTCTAGATCATAGTAGCTTATCCAGCTCATAGCAACGACTCGCAGTAATGTAGCTGGCAATGTGATACCCATGTCTCAGATAAAAGCGTACAGCCCGTTGATTACCCTCATCGACTAGCAGCTTAACCTTATTACATTGCTTGAGACGGCCATATTGCTCAGCAGCTTGAAGCAAGCTACTTCCATGCCCCTTTCTTTGCTTGGAGGTATCTATAGCCAGCATATCAATGTTCAAGAGAGTGCCATACACGAAAAGGTGAACAAAACCAACCGCCTGAGCATCTTGATCCTCACAGCTAACCAAGGTGACGCCCCGGCGAAGTCTCCGGGGCAGATCCTTCTTAACTTGTTGAATATCCTGAGGAGACAAGTGAGATAATGGTACTAGCTCCTGATCAATCAGCCACCGAATGGCTGCATCGTCTCGGGCAGACTTGCGGTGTCGGATCATGTGAGCATCCTCCTGTTCGTGCGAGTCGAGAACCGATACCTTGATACCTGGGAGGGAAGAATTAGCCCCGGAATCTTGGCTATGCTGTATCATATGCACGAATAGAATACTAGTGCTAAGATGGTCTTTAGAGAACGTTTACACCGAAGCAGGAAAGGCAATGGAACAAAAAACATCGAAATAAACATTTTTTTGTTGCGTGAAAGGTATTGACTATCCCTACATAGGGGTCATATAATGTGTCTAAACATTTGATTGAACTACAGATGCAATCAGCAATGATGAGGACGAAGTTTTAAGGGCCCTGTTGTCCAGAGAGTGGAATGATTTTGCTGCAAGTTCCGCCAATATCCCTTATATACGAGCTCACCTCGGAGCTATTTTCCTGAAAGGTATCAGCGAGAGCTGTACTTACTAGGGGGAATCGTACAGTCTACGTTACAGACGACAGCGTATAAAAAAGGCCTGGCCTATTCATCGATGATTTTTTATACCTGCCAAGGTTCGGTACTGTGAGGTAGCGGACAAATATGGGTGGTACCACGGAAGAACAACCTTTCGTCCCTCGTAAAGCGGAATAATCTGCTTTCTGGGATGAAAGGTTTTTTTGTTTACTTTGTTGCTGTTGTATGTAAGATGTATGTAATCTTTGTGAAGGAGGATGACCCATGAGCGCTCAAATCCCTGAAGTGCGGTCAACTGAAGAATTACGTGAGAAATGGATGCGGCCTGAAGTCATTACTGGCTCAGAGATCCTGCTGCGGAGCTTGCTGCTGGAGGGTGTAGATTGCGTGTTCGGTTATCCCGGAGGCGCGGTGCTTTACATTTACGATGCGATGTATGGATTCGAGGACTTCAAGCATGTACTTACACGGCACGAGCAAGGAGCCATTCATGCAGCTGACGGCTATGCGCGTGCAAGCGGCAAAGTCGGGGTGTGTATCGCAACCTCGGGGCCGGGAGCTACGAATCTGGTGACAGGGATTGCTACTGCGTATATGGATTCTGTTCCAATGGTGGTCATTACAGGTAATGTCATGTCATCCCTGATCGGAACAGATGCCTTCCAGGAAGCAGACATTACAGGTATTACGATGCCGATTACGAAGCACAGCTACTTGGTTCGTGATGTGGCTGACCTATCCAAGGTCATTCACGAAGCTTTCCATATTGCGAATTCTGGACGTAAAGGACCAGTGCTGATAGACATTCCGAAGGATGTATCCGCAGCGAAGACGCTCTTCGTACCACAGACTGAGCCAGTAGCTATGAGAGGCTACAATCCGAAGGTTACACCGAATAAGCTGCAACTGGATAAGCTGGTTCAGGCAATCGGTGAAGCGGAGCGACCATTCATTCTTGCAGGTGGTGGAGTAGTCTACTCGGGTGCACATGAGGAACTCTACGAATTCGTGAATAAGACACAAATTCCGATTACCACGACATTACTTGGCTTGGGCGGATTCCCAAGTGGACATGAGCTGTGGACGGGTATGCCAGGCATGCACGGTACCTACACCTCGAACAATGCGATTCAGAAGGCGGATCTGCTCATTAACATCGGAGCACGCTTCGATGACCGTGTGACAGGCAAACTGTCGGAATTCGCACCGCATGCCAAGATTGTTCATATCGATATTGATCCGGCCGAGATTGGCAAGAATGTCCCGACAGACATCCCGATTGTCGGTGATGTGAAGACTGTGCTGGCACAAGCGAACCAGGAAGTGAAGCGGGCTGACAAGGCAGATGCTTGGCGCAAGCAGATCCAGGAGTGGAAGCAGGATAAGCCATTCTCATACAAGGATTCCGATGAAGTCCTCAAGCCGCAATGGGTCATCGAACTGCTGAACGATACAACGAAGGGCGAAGCCATCGTTACTACGGATGTTGGTCAACATCAGATGTGGGCTGCCCAGTATTATAAGTTCAATCAGCCGCGGTCCTGGGTGACCTCCGGTGGTCTCGGGACGATGGGCTTTGGCTTCCCGTCAGCGATCGGTGCCCAAATGGCTCATCCGGACAGACTCGTCATCTCCATTAACGGTGACGGTGGTATGCAGATGTGTTCTCAGGAGCTCGCGATCTGTGCCATCAACAACATTCCGGTCAAAATTGTCGTCATTAACAATCAGGTTCTCGGCATGGTACGGCAATGGCAGGAATTGATCTATGAAAATCGCTATAGTCACATCGACCTGGCAGGCAGTCCGGATTTTGTGAAGCTGGCTGAAGCCTATGGAGTGAAAGGATTGCGTGCGACCACGAAGGCAGAAGCAGAACAAGCTTGGCAAGAGGCCATGAATACACCGGGCCCTGTTCTGATTGATTTCGTCGTCAACAAGGAAGAGAACGTATATCCGATGGTGCCGCAAGGCGCGGCGATTGATCAAATGCTGATGGGAGACGAGTAGCATGATGAAGCATACGATTGCAGTGCTGGTAAACGACCAGCCCGGTGTTCTGCAGCGTGTAGCAGGATTGTTCGGACGCCGCGGGTTTAACATTGAGAGTATTACAGTAGGTCAGTCAGAGGAAGCCGGTCTTTCCAGGATGGTTATCGTCACACCAGGTGATGAGCATACACTGGAGCAGATCGAGAAGCAGCTGTACAAGCTGATTGATGTCATCAAGGTTATTGATCTTAGCTCCAAGCCAATGGTGGCTAGAGAGCTGGCGTTGATCAAGGTGAAGGCAGAGCCGCCGCAGCGTCCTGAGATTATGGGTGTCGTCGATACCTTCCGAGCATCGGTTGTTGATATCGGAAGCTCAAGCCTTACTGTTCAGGTGGTTGGAGATACCAGCAAGATCGATGCTATAATTGAACTGGTTAAGCCTTACGGAATTCGTGAGCTGTCCAGAACAGGTGTCACTGCAATGGTTCGCGGCAATCTGTAGCTATTTGGGACAGTGCAGCTTTAGCGAATCAACGCTTGAAGAGCAGTGCAGTATTAAATAGTTAAATGATTAAATAGTTAAAGATTGACCCCATAATGAGCGGGGGCTCGGGAAGCTGAACAAGATTCTAATGGGTTTCGGCTGAGCTTCCAGAGCACCCGCTCATTATGAAGGGTTCCCAAATATAAGGAGGAATTAAATCATGCCAGTGACAACGTATTATGAAAAAGATGCAGAGCTTAGCGTACTTAAAGGAAAAACAATTGCCGTCATCGGTTACGGTAGCCAAGGCCATGCACAGGCGCAAAATCTGCGGGACAGCGGTCTGAACGTTGTCATCGGCCTGCGTGAAGGGAAGTCCTTTGAAGCAGCGAAGAACGATGGCTTTGAAGTATTGTCTGTTGCAGATGCTACTAGCAAAGCAGATGTAGTGCAAATCCTGATGCCGGATGAGACACAAGCGTCCGTATACAAAAACGAAATCGAGCCTAACCTGAAAAAAGGCGCTGCAATCATGTTCTCCCATGGCTTCAACGTACACTTTGGTCAAATCGTAGCTCCTAAAGACAGTGACGTGCTGCTCGTTGCTCCTAAGTCCCCAGGTCACATGGTTCGTCGTACCTATGTTGAAGGCTTCGGCGTACCTGGTCTGATCGCAATCGAGCAGGATGCTACAGGCACTGCCAAAGAGCTTGGTCTTGCTTATGCTAAAGGTATCGGCTGTACACGTGCAGGAGTTATCGAGACTTCCTTCCGTGAAGAAACAGAAACGGATCTGTTCGGTGAGCAAGCTGTACTGTGTGGTGGCGTGAGTGCTCTGGTTAAAGCTGGATTCGAAACGCTGACAGAAGCTGGTTATGCTCCAGAAATGGCATATTTCGAGTGTCTGCATGAGCTGAAGCTGATTGTAGACCTGATGTATGAAGGCGGTCTGGCTGGAATGCGCGATTCCATCAGTAATACAGCTGAGTACGGTGACTACGTAACTGGTCCTCGCGTAGTAACTGAAGATACGAAGAAAGCGATGAAGGAAGTGCTCTCCGATATCCAACAGGGTAAATTTGCACGTGACTTCATCCTTGAAAATCAATCCGGTCGTGCTTTCCTGACGGCTACTCGCCGTAACGAAGCGAACCACCCGCTCGAAGTAGTAGGCGGACAATTGCGTGAAATGATGCACTGGACTAAGAAATAAGTACAAGCATTAGGTATCAATACAATAGAATCATCTCTCCACGAAGCGGCCTGCTTGATCTAGGCCGCTTCGTGACTTATGAAGGCATATTGCAACTAATAGCAAACTCCGGATTACATAGCATAGCTTGTTCTGCTAGCCGAATGATTGTAATGTCAAATGTGATTGAAATCACAAAAAACAGCACCTTCTCTCGATATACTCGGTTTGTACGAATCCTATAACTTGGAGGTTATCGTGATGAACAAAACAGCACTTGCTGATGTATTAGAGTATCGGGAGGACCGCTTTACCAAAAGAGTACTGCATCAAGGAGATCAGCTGGTCTTCGTGCTGAATTTCTTGCCTGGGCAGGAGCTTCCAGCGCATCGACATCCTGGGGCGGAGGTCAGTATTCTCGTTCTGGAAGGTGAAGGTCAGGTTGTCGTTGACGATGTAGCTGTAGAGGTCGGCAAGGGAGACGCATTGCAGCTGTCAGGAGAAGAGAACTTCCTGTTCCGCAATACAGGGGACAAGCCTTCCAGCCTGTATGTCGTCCTTAGCCATATACCAAGTCCTAAATATGCACAAAATATATAATTAACCAAACGAAAGGGGATACCGATGAATCGCTATCTTCCCAAGCAGCACGGAGCGTGGGCGATGCTATTTCTACCTTTTCTGCTGGGACTGTATGTCTCCAATGTGAGACTTGTACATATTCCCTTGCTGATATGCTGGGTTATCGTCTATCTGTGCAGCTATCCAGTACTGCAATGGGTGAAGACGGGCAAGCGCCAACGCTATGCAGGCCCTGTCCTAGTCTACAGCCTAGCTATACTACCGTTAGCCGCCATACTACTGTGGCATGAATGGAGATTGATCGGCTACGGCGCGCTATTGATGTTGTTTTTTATACCTAATATTTATTTTGCTAAGACAAAGAATGAGCGAGCAATTCTGAATGATATCATTGCCATTCTAATGTTCTGCTCCTTCATTTATCCGGTAGCTTATCTGGGCGGGATCATGGAGTGGCATACGGCCAATCAATTATTCGTACTCTCGGCCGGTTACTTCGTAGGTACAGCTGTCTATGTCAAGACGATGATTCGTGAGAAAAATAATCCTAACTACTACAAAGTATCACTACTGTATCATGCATTGTTCATACTGGGAGTTGCCTGGATTACACCACTACTGTCTATTCCAGCGCTACTGCTGCTGATCAGAGCCGCGGTGTTCCCTAGACGCGGTCTGTCCGTCAAGATGACGGGAGTTACAGAACTGTGCTTCACCCTGATGATGCTCGCCGCCGTAGTGTTGTTCTACCCGGTGTAACACCATTTGTATCATTCTATAGTGAAAATAATAAGACTCCGCACCTATTATGGCATATGGAACTGACCTCTGTTTGTGAGACAGGGTTCAGTCCCTAAGGTGAGGAGTTTTTGTGTTTCATAATATTACTTTCCTTTCTTGCCAGAACTTCGAGCAACGATAAATAGCAGCGATGCAAAAAAGAGAAGCTCCGAGATTTTTAACAGCCAATTCATTCCATCGCCATACTCCCGGATGCCAAATATGATATGAATCAACGATAGTATGCCAGTAATCCCCATGATAATAAATGCGAATATGTACACTCGGATCCTCCTTCGTCTCTCTCTTCGTGTCTTCCCTAGTACTTCCCTATCTTTGACTCTAATTCATTCAATAAGATTTTCACTCCATCATAGCATTAATGCTGCTGCTTCGGTGAAACGGTGCTATTTATCGAGGATATTCAACAGATTTTGACCACAATGAGGGAATTCCCTGCTGGCAATAGGATATTCCCTAATGGGAACAAAGGCTACGCTCACTCATAATTAAGGTATTCACCTGCTGCAGGATATGGCTTGCAGTTGTAAGTGCGTTGTTTTGCTTTTATTTATGGCTTCTATTATATTACTTCATCATTTTTGCCCAAAGGAGCGTCCTTCCCGATGAAAAGAAAAGGAAAACTGAACTTCTTCAAACCGATCGAAGGTTATTCCGGTAACTGGTCCATTCTTGAAGAGAAAGACAGAGCGTGGGAGAACGTCTATCGTCAGCGCTGGTCTCATGATAAGGTCGTCCGTACCACACATGGAGTTAACTGTACCGGCTCCTGTAGCTGGAAGGTGTTCGTCAAGAACGGAATCATAACCTGGGAGAATCAACAGATCGATTATCCCTCCTGTGGACCCGATATGCCAGAATTCGAGCCTCGTGGTTGCCCACGTGGAGCCTCGTTCTCCTGGTATGAATATAGTCCGCTACGAGTGAAATTCCCTTATATGCGCGGCAAGCTGTGGCGTCTATGGCAAAATGCGCTGTCCAAGCATAGCAATCCTGTAGAGGCGTGGGCCAGCATTGTAGAGAATCCCGAGCAAGCTCAAATATATAAAAAGGCAAGAGGTAAAGGCGGGCACATTCGGGTCCAATGGGACGATGCCCTGCAGCTCATTGCCGCACAATTAATATATACGATTCGAACATATGGACCTGACCGTATTGCAGGCTTCACACCTATTCCAGCCATGTCCATGATTAGCTACGCGTCCGGTGCACGCTTTATCTCGCTTCTGGGCGGAGAAATGCTTAGCTTCTATGACTGGTATGCAGATCTACCACCTGCCTCTCCGCAGATCTGGGGCGAGCAGACGGATGTACCGGAGTCCTCGGACTGGTACAATGCCGGCTACCTGATTATGTGGGGCTCCAACGTGCCTCTGACTCGTACGCCAGATGCCCACTTCATGACTGAAGTGCGGTACAAGGGGACGAAGGTCGTATCCATCGCTCCTGACCAGGCCGAGAACGTGAAGTTCGCAGATAACTGGCTGGCACCTCATCCTGGTACTGACGCAGCCGTGGCCCAAGCGATGACGCATGTTATTCTGAATGAATTTTACAAGGAACGCCAAGAGCCATTCTTCCTTGATTACGCCAAGCAATTCACAGATATGCCGTTCCTGATCTTGCTGGACACACATGAGGATGCATGGAAAGGTGGCCGCTTCTTACGGGCTAGTGATCTGGGAGAGACCTCCCCTCATGCAGATTGGAAGCCAGTGATTTTTGACGAGAATCTGGGAGAGGTCATGGTCCCTAATGGGACTATGGGGCAGCGCTGGGAACCAGGGAAGGCGTGGAATCTCATCCTAGAGCGTGAGGATGGTACTCCTGTAAAGCCAGCCTTGACGGTAGCCGGACATGACGAGACTTGGGAGGATATCGTATTCCCGTATTTCGATAACCAAGGTAATGGTACGTTCAGAAGAGTCATTCCTGCACGTCGTATCCAACTGGCGGATGGAAGCGAGCGCTATGTCGCTACAGTCTATGACCTGATGATGAGCCAATATGGTGTAGAGCGTATTCCTCATGAGACGAATGCCAAGGGCTATGACGATGCTACGAGCCATTACACACCGGCTTGGCAAGAAAAAATCACCAGTGTGAAAGCTTCTGTAGTAGTACAAATTGCTCGCGAATTTGCACAAAATTCCCTTGATACCTCAGGTCGTTCCATGATCATCATGGGAGCTGGTATCAATCATTGGTTCAACAGCGATACCATTTACCGTTCCGTATTGAACCTGGTGGTACTGACTGCCTCCCAAGGTGTGAACGGCGGCGGCTGGGCGCATTATGTCGGCCAGGAGAAATTACGTCCGATCGAAGGCTGGTCTACGATTGCCTTCGCTAGAGACTGGCAGGGACCGCCACGCTTGCAGAACGCTACCTCCTTCTACTATTTTGCTACAGAGCAATGGCGGTATGAGGAAAGTGGAACGGATTCATTAAAATCGCCTACTGGAGGCGAGCTCACATATAATCACCCTGCTGACTACAACGTGCTTGCGGCGCGACTTGGCTGGCTGCCTTCCTACCCGCAGTTCAATAAGAACAGCCTGCTGTTCGCTGAGGAAGCTGCGAAGCAAGGTGCTAAGAGCGATCAGGACATTGTGGATTATGCAGCAGAGGAAGTACGCTCACGCCGGACCCGCTTTGCGGTCGAGGACCCTGGTGCACCAGAGAATTTCCCACGGTCACTCTTCGTATGGCGCTCTAATCTGATCTCCAGCTCCGCCAAGGGACAGGAATACTTCCTGAAGCATTTGCTCGGCGCTTCCGACGCTCTGCTGGCACGCCCGAATGAAGAGGAGAAGCCAGAGGAGATTGTGTGGCGTGAAGATGTTGAAGGAAAGCTTGATCTTCTGGTATCCCTTGACTTCCGGATGACAGCTACTCCGCTGTATGCGGATATTGTCCTGCCAGCAGCTACATGGTACGAGAAGACGGACCTGTCTTCTACGGATATGCATCCATTCGTACATCCATTTAACCCAGCGATCAATCCGCTGTGGGAGTCCAAGTCGGACTGGGACATCTATCGTCGACTAGCAGAGGTATTCTCGGAGATGGCGAAGACTTCTCTGCCAGGTGTATACAAAGATGTGGTGACAACACCGCTGGGCCACGATTCGATCAGTGAAATTTCGCAGCCAATGGGACTTGTGAAGGATTGGGCAAAAGGTGAGACCGAGGCGGTAGTGGGCCGGACGATGCCGCATTTCAGCATTGTGGAGCGGGACTATACTCGAGTCTATGACAAATTCATATCACTTGGTTCGAAGTTGACGACAGGCAAAGCAGGAGCACACGGAGTAAGCTTCTCGGTGGCTGATGAGTATGAGGAATTGAAGAAAATGAACGGAGTATATTCAGACGACTCCATCAAGAACGGACTTCCTCGCATTCGTGATGCACGTCAAGTAGCCGATGCTATCCTGCACCTGTCTTCTGCAACGAATGGTCGGGTATCGCAAAAGGCCTATATTGAAGCTGAGAAGGAACATGGTGTACCGCTGCGCGATATTTCGGCTGACCGTGCTGCAGAGAAGATTACGTTCCAAGGGATTACGGCTCAGCCGCGTGAGGTTATACCAACGCCTGTATTCACGGGCTCCAACAAGTCTGGACGTCGGTATTCGCCATTCACTACCAACATCGAACGGCTCGTTCCTTTCCGTACATTGACGGGAAGACAGCACTTCTATATAGATCATGAGATTTTCCTGCAATATGGTGAATCGTTGCCTGTGTTCAAGCCAACGTTGCCGCCAATGGTATTCGGTACACGAGATCGTGAGGTCAAGGGCGGACAGGATACGCTGGTGCTTCGTTATCTGACACCACACGGAAAATGGAATATTCACTCCACCTATCAGGATAACCAGCATATGCTCACTCTGTTCCGTGGAGGCCCAACCGTCTGGATCAGCGATGAAGATGCCGCAGCGCACCAAATTGCAGACAATGATTGGCTCGAAGTATATAACCGTAACGGGGTTGTAACGGCTCGTGCAGTAGTCAGCCCGCGGATGCCGCGAGGTACGATGTTCATGTACCACGCTCAGGATAAGCACATCAATGTGCCAGGCTCCGAGATTACAGAAACACGCGGTGGTAGCCACAATGCACCAACACGGATTCACCTCAAGCCTACGCAAATGGTAGGTGGATACGCACAACTCAGCTATGGATTCAACTATTACGGCCCGATCGGTAACCAACGGGATGTATATGTGGCGGTCCGCAAAATGAAGGAGGTCAACTGGCTTGAAGATTAAAGCACAAATCGGCATGGTCCTGAATCTGGATAAATGCATCGGCTGCCATACGTGCAGTGTTACCTGCAAGACGACCTGGACGAACCGTGAAGGCGCGGAATACATCTGGTTCAATAACGTAGAGACCAAGCCTGGTATTGGCTATCCAAAGCGCTGGGAGGATCAGGAGGTCTATAAAGGGGGCTGGCAGCTTCGCAAAGGCAAGCTGGAGCTCAAGTCGGGCAGTAAGCTGTCTAAGATCGCTCTAGGTAAAATCTTCCACAACCCGGATATGCCTGAGATGAAAGACTACTATGAGCCATGGACATACAATTATGAGCACTTGACCAACGCGAAGGAACAGAAGCATTTTCCTACAGCAAGACCTCATTCTGCTGTATCTGGCGAGAAGATGAACCTGGAGTGGGGACCTAACTGGGAGGATGATCTGGCTGGTGCACATGTGACAGGTCCGCTGGACCCGAACATCCAGAAGATTGAAGAAGAGATTCGAATGAACTTCGAGCAATCCTTCATGATGTATCTGCCGCGACTATGTGAGCATTGTCTGAATCCGAGCTGTGTGGCTTCCTGTCCTTCGGGAGCGATGTATAAGCGGGATGAGGATGGCATTGTTCTGGTGGATCAGGAAGCATGTCGCGGTTGGCGCTATTGCATGACAGGGTGCCCGTACAAGAAAGTGTACTTCAACTGGAAGACGAACAAAGCCGAAAAATGTACATTCTGCTTCCCAAGGATCGAAGCTGGACTGCCAACGGTCTGCTCCGAGACATGTACTGGACGGATTCGTTATCTGGGCGTGCTGCTCTATGATGCCGATCGTGTACTGGAAGCTGCCTCCATGGAGGATGAGAAAGACCTGTACGAAGCACAATGCGATCTGTTCCTGAATCCGAATGATCCTGAGGTCATTGCTCAGGCTCGTAAAGACGGCATCTCCGAGGACTGGATTGAGGCAGCACAGAACTCGCCTGTCTATCAGCTGGCAATCGAGCATCGGCTGGCCTTCCCGCTTCACCCAGAGTATCGCACAATGCCTATGGTGTGGTATGTACCGCCGCTGAGCCCGATTATGAACTATTTCGAGGGTAAGGATTCGATCGCGAATCCAGACCTCATCTTCCCGGCGATCGACGAGATGCGTACACCAATCCAGTACCTGGCTAACATGCTGACTGCTGGCGATGTCGAGCCGGTGAAGGGTGCATTGCAACGGATGGCGATGATGCGCTCCTACATGAGATCGTTGAACACTGGGGCTGATTACGATCTGGAGCGTCTGACCCGTGTCGGATTGACCGCTGGCCAGACTGAACGGATGTATCGCTTGCTCGCGATTGCCAAATACGAGGATCGCTTCGTGATCCCTACTTCTCACCGTGAGCAATATGTGGAGGACCCTTATCGTGATCAGGGGTCTACTGGCTTCAATTCCGTTATGGGAGGCACAGCTTCCAGCAGCACGGACTGTGGTGGATGCACAGGCTGCAGCATTGGCACGTCAGGCCTGTTCCAGGCACAGACGGTGCCGAAGGAGCCGGAGAAAGGCGTATTCGACGAGAACTTCTTTGGAGGGATTTGGCGTGATTGATCTTGATATACTGTATCAATACAAGCCTGTACTTGCTTTTTTCTCCAGACAGCTCATGTACCCAGAGGCACAGGACTTTCTTGGTGACTTGCCTGAGGAGACGGTGGCAGCGGATCATCCCGCTGCTGACCACATCCGATCCTATGCCGCTCGTATACGTCAATTGAGTCTGGATGAGGTACGGGAGAACTACTCGGAGACCTTTGATTTTGATAAGAAATGCACATTGTACATGACCTACTCCCATTACGAGGATGGCAAAGAGCGTGGGCAGATGCTGGCTAAGCTCAAGATGCTATACGAAATGTTCGGATTGGAAATGCCTGATGAAGAACTGCCGGATTTTCTGCCACTGATGTGTGAATTCTTTTATGCAGCTGACTGGCGAGGAGACCCGAACGCAGCGGATAATTTCCGCATGCCACTAGCCATTATAGAGGATGGGACTTATACCATGTATCAAGAACTGGTTAAACAGGATAGCCCATATGCTCCCTTGATCAAGGGGCTGCGTGAGACGCTCAAGGCGTGTACTCGACAGGAGGCTTCTGCACAATGACCATGTTGAATCAGTTGTTATGGGTAATTTTCCCCTATCTCTGTCTGGCCATATTTGTAATCGGACATATCTATCGGTATCGGCAGGATCAGTTCAATTGGACGGCTAAATCTAGCGAATTCATTGAGAAAAAGCACCTGAGAGCGGGCAGTATGCTGTTCCACATCGGAATTATTCCAGTATTCTTCGGTCACGTATCTGGTCTTGGTATTCCAAAATCATGGATGCACGCTCTTGGTGTCAACGACCACATGTATCATATCGGGGCAGTGTATATTGGAGGCTTATTCGGTGCCATCACGCTGCTAGGCATGCTGCTGTTGACCGCTAGACGCTTCACCGTGCGCAATGTTCGTCGCCTGAGCTCAGCTTCTGATATGGCTGTGAACGTCATGCTGCTGACGATCGTATGCATGGGAATGTTCGCTACGCTCGTTACCAACGCGGTACAGCCTGAATTCGATTATCGGGAGACGATCTCGATCTGGTTCCGTGGGCTATTTTTCCTGCAGCCGGATGCGTCCTTGATGACCGATGTACCTTTATCCTTTAAGCTGCATGTGCTCATGGGCTTCGGTATTCTGGCATTCTGGCCGTTTACACGCTTGGTGCATGTATGGAGCGTACCGTTGAATTATGTAGGCAGAAGTTATATCCTGTATAGGAGACATAAATCAAGCTAGGGAGAAGGCACAGCCTTCTTTTCCCGTTTTCACAGGAGATGAGCGATGAATAACAAGTCTGCATTCCAGTTGGAGCTTGATGAGGCGCGAGCCCAGTGTGGCTATGATTTCATGGGGCTTGCGATGGTTCAGCCAGCGGAATATCATTATGTAATCCGGTGGGTCTATGTATCCGGTAATCGGAATGAACGGTATCGCAGAATTGTCTTGCGGTCGGGTAAAGGCATCGCCGGAATTGTCTTCAAGACGGGAAAGCCTCTTCTGATTCCGTCCATGGAGCAATATGCTGAAGCAGACAGTCTGTTCAATTACCCCATTGTACAATCCGAACAGCTAAGAAGCGTAGTGGCTGTTCCTTTATGGAGAGAAGGACGCGTTGAGGGGGTGCTCCTGGGAGCATACAGAGACGATAGATGCGTGAATGAAACAATGCTACAGCAGTTGACACGGCAAGCTCAGGATGGATTTCAGAACATCCATGACATAGAGGAGGTATCCCCGTGACGACACCGACCCAATTGGCAGACCTCACCCCAATCATTACCAAGCTGTTCGAAAATACAACGGAGGCCATTCTGCTCTTCGATCGTAGTGGTAGAACATTGGCCATGAATCCGGCTGCTGAAGCGATTGTGGGCGACGATGTCCAGGAGCGTCTGTATGAGGGTCAGCATCGTGCGTTATGCTCTGCATGTCGGGGGTACATGAGCGATACGGAGTTCCGAACCTGTCTGGATTGTTATTTTCAGGTGCCAGAGTCTGAGGAGCTACCGTCATTCCAGGTCTATCTGGAGACCCGTGGTAGAGGAATCGTCCCTTATGCCGCATCCTTTCATACCATTGATTCAGAAGCAGGTATTCGGGTGTTCATGCTCCGTGATCTTGCGACCCAGTATCAGACGCAGGAGAAGCTGTACCAGAACAAGATGATGAAGCATGTCATTGAAGCACAGGAGAACGAGCGCAGACGCATATCCAGAGAGCTTCACGATAGCGTGGCTCAGGAGCTAATGAGCGCTGTTGTTGATCTGCGAGTGCTGAAATATATGACTGAGGATGACCAGCTGCTCAAAAAAGTGAAGCAGACGGAAGCCTCCATGACTCGGCTGCTGGATGATATCCGTAACCTGTCGGTGGAGCTGCGCCCTCCTGCGCTGGACGATCTGGGGCTGGAAGCAGCCTTTCGCTCGCATATCAAGCGCCTGGAGCAGAGCTACGGGCTGTTGGTGCAATTTACATCGGATATCTCCCAGAAGCGTTATCGCAGTGAGATTGAGACGGTCATTTACCGAGTGGGCCAGGAGGCCTTGCTCAATGCCTTGAAGTATGCTCAAGTGGATAATGTCGAGGTTACTCTGACGGATTCCGGAGAGCTGCTTCAGCTCATTGTGGAGGACCGAGGAGTTGGATTCAATCCGGCAGCTGATCCGCTCGGTACAGGAATGGGACTGTATGGCATGCAGGAGCGTGCCGAGCTGGCTGGCGGGAGCTTTAGCCTACAGTCAAGAGAAGGATTGGGCACACGGGTGCTACTAAGTATTCCCACCCGAGAGAGACATGAGGAGAGTGAAGCATGATTCGTATTGTCATTGCCGATGATCACGCTATTGTGCGTAGTGGCTTCTCCATGATCCTGAACTTCCAGGAGGACATGGAGGTCATCGGAACGGCGGCAGATGGTCTGGAGGCTTACCAGATCACCGCCAAGTTCAAGCCGGATATTCTGATCATGGACCTCAGCATGCCTCCAGGGGAGAGCGGACTCATTGCCACGGGGAAGATCAAGGAGGATTTTCCTGAGACGAAGATCCTTATTCTGACCATGCATGATGATGAGGATTATCTCTTCCATGTATTAAAGAACGGCGCATCAGGCTATGTCCTGAAGAATGCCCCGGATGAGGAGCTGCTGCTGGCGATCCGTACGATTCACAAAGGTGGTACTTATATTCATCCCAAAATGGCTACCTCCCTTGTAAGGGAGTTCTTCAATAAGGATAAGTCACCTGCTGGACCCGAGGATCCGTTCGATCTGCTCTCAAATCGCGAGCTGGAGCTGCTGCCCTTGATTGCCAAGGGCTACGGCAATAAGGAAATTGCCGAGAAGGTATTCATATCCGTCAAGACGGTGGAAGCACACAAGGCACGAATCATGGAGAAGCTGAATGTGAAGAGTCGGCCTGAGCTACTGGAGTATGTGCTGAAGAAGAAGCTGTTGGAATTCTGAGCCTTCACACTACAGAAATAGAAATTAATTAGAAAAATAAATAGAAATTAGAAATATAAATAGAATTGGATTAGAAATAGAAATATCCTGCGAACAGATTCTGTAGGGTACAAGCCACAGCATTCATAAATATATAGCCACACTCTGGCACTATGCGATCGAGCAGCGATTGTCCCGCGATGGGCAATCGCTGTTTTTTGCATTCAGGGTGATCCATAGAGAGTTCACCATTCTATACATCCGTGCCAGCGTCATAGATAGAGGCTTGGAGAGCGGCAGCGTTGATCCGTCGTTCCCTATACATACAGCTACTTTTTTTCGGGTATTCCCTTGGGATAGAGAGGGGACTCCCCTATATATGGGGTAAGGGCTGAGAGCATACAATAGGGGCAGCAGTAAGACAAATCCAACTTAAACATAAGAAAAGGTGAATGAATTGATCAGAAAAATTCAACTGCCCCTACAAACAATGAATCTGGTTACAGGCTTTATGGTGTGGGTGATTATCTCCTCATTGATGCCTTACATTGCGGAGGATATCGCTATTCCTGCCGGACAGTTGTCCATGATTACGGCTATTCCTGTTATCCTCGGCTCGGTGCTTCGTATTCCGCTCGGCTATTATGCCAATCTGATCGGAGCTCGGCTAGTCTTTTTAATCAGCTTTATTTTGCTACTATTCCCTGTCTACTATCTAAGCGAGGCTACCACGGTAACGGATCTGATTATCGGTGGTCTATTCCTTGGTATAGGCGGAGCCGTCTTTTCGGTCGGTGTCACCTCGCTGCCCAAGTATTATCCGCGTGAGAAGTTGGGCCTGGTGAACGGTATCTACGGCGTGGGGAACATGGGTACAGCCATCAGCACCTTCGCTGCGCCCCTCATTGCTTCCCAGGTCGGCTGGTCACTCACAGTCAAGCTATACCTTGGGTTGCTGCTGGTGTTCATTTTGCTGAATTTCTTCTTGGGCGATCGTCAGGAGAAGAAGATCAAGACACCGATTATGGAACAGATTCGCGGTGTATACAAAAATGAAAAGCTGTGGATGTTCTCGCTCTTTTACTTCATTACATTTGGCTCTTTTGTTGCTTTTACCGTCTATCTTCCAAGCTTTCTGGTGAACAATTTTGAACTTGGAAAAGTAGATGCCGGTATGCGAACCGCAGGCTTCATTGCGGTAGCGACCGTGTTCCGTCCCATTGGCGGCTGGCTGGCCGACCGCTATCGTCCGTTGTTCCTGTTGATGGGTACCTTTGGTGTATATACCATTGCAGCGATTGTGCTGGCATTCTCACCATCATTGCTGCTGTATTCGGTAGGCTGCATCATTATCGCTGTCTGTGCAGGCACAGGCAATGGCGTCATTTTCAAGCTCGTACCTATGGTCTTCGACAAGCAGGCAGGCATCGTGAACGGGATTGTGTCCATGATGGGTGGTCTTGGCGGGTTCTTCCCACCGATTATGCTTGCTGCGATCCATGGTATTACAGGACAATACTCCATTGGTTTTATGTTGCTCTCCCAGGTAGCACTGGTCAGTCTGCTGTTGGTCCTGTGGCTGCATTACCAGGAACGGCTGCACGTGGCATCCGAAGTGTTCAACTCGACGGGACAAGGGATGCTGGTCACGGATGCAGATGGCAAGATCGTCGCAGTCAACCCTTCATTTGTGCAGCTGACTGGCTACAGCGAGACTGAGGTGCTGGGGTCCAAGCCCAGTATTCTGAAGTCTGGTAGGCAGAATTCCGAATTCTATGGCATCATGTGGAACGAGATTCGTAGTCACGGTACCTGGCATGGGGAGATCTGGAATCGTCGCAAAAATGGTGAGGAATATCTCCAGTGGCTGACGATCAGCTCCGTCAAGGACGAAGCAGGGCAGGATGTACGTTACGTTGGTACGTTCAGTGATATTACATCAAAGGCGGCAACAAGCCGCTGACATCAAGGGGGAGCGGACATGGACAGGCATCGGCTTCGGGACGGTCTGCAGCGTCCTTTACATGATTTGCGTATTTCGGTGACGGACCGCTGCAATTTTCGCTGTACGTATTGCATGCCTATAGAGAAATATGGTCTAAAGCACAGCTTTCTCCCGCAAGAACAGCAGTTGAGCAACGATGAGCTGGTCCGTTTAGCCAAGCTTTTCGTAGCGCTGGGCGTGAGCAAGATTCGACTTACTGGCGGAGAGCCTCTGTTGCGAGGGGGACTTCCTGAGCTCGTGGCAGATCTGCTGTCTATTCCGGGAGTCGAGGATATGGGCTTGACGACTAATGGCGTGCTGCTGGGCAGACTGGCAGAGCCACTCTATAATGCAGGCCTGCGGCGCCTGAACGTTAGTCTCGATGCGCTGGACCCCGTCTTGTTCGGTCAGATTAACGGACGTGGAATTGAGCCTGCTGTTATTCTGCGAAACATCGAAATTGCAAGAGATATCGGCTTCGAGATTAAGGTGAATATGGTAGTGCAAAAGGGCGTAAATGATGCTCAGATTCTACCGATGGCAGCTTATTTCAAAGCCTTGGAAGTTCCGTTGCGGCTGATTGAATTCATGGATGTCGGCAATGACAATGGCTGGAGTATGGACAGCGTGGTCACCAAGCAGCAAATGCTGGACCTGCTAAGTACAGTCTACAAGCTGGTGCCTGTAGAGCCAGCGTATTTTGGAGAGGTAGCGAATCGCTACAGGTATGCTGATGGTGAAGGAGAGATTGGCTTTATCCCGTCGGTCTCAGCTTCCTTCTGCTCCTCCTGCACTCGGGCGCGTCTGTCGTCAGATGGTCAGCTCTATACCTGTCTGTTCGCTTCGGCTGGCTTTGATGTGAAGACCATGCTGCGCAATGGAGCTACAGACGAGCAATTAAGCGATACCATTGCTGCTGTCTGGCAGCAGCGAACGGATCGCTATTCCGATCTGCGCTCAGAGATTACGTCTGCTCGCAGCAAGATCGGAATGTCCTATATTGGAGGCTGATCTCCAGCCCTCTAATATCGTCTTCTAATGTACTGAGTATGGCTTTGACCCAGAGCGAGCTTTTGCACTGCAGTCACTTAAGATTGACGACATACATGCCTTGGTATTTGCTCATAGATTTGTCATACACATGGTAGTGAAATGGTATAGACGAGTAACGAAGACAAGCTCTAATCCATATTTTGCATAAATGGACAGCGAGAACTTCCTTGCGGGGTCTATCAACCTGATGGTAATGAAAGCGAGAAATAGCAATGATTCAGCCACTCACAGCACTACTCATATCATAGTCGGAGCTCCAATTCCCCAGGGGAGGATTGGGGCTCTTATATGCATTTCAGTTATGTGACCGCAATCACATTATTCTACTGTGGGTGTGATACACTTTGACACAAGAGATGGATGGAACTAGAACAGAACAGGAGGAACGCGTAGTGACGATATTACCGCAGACGAACAAGCTTGGATTTTATGAAATCCGACTGGAATCCATCGGGGGATTGGGGGCAAATCTGGCTGGTAAAATGCTAGCGGAAGCCGGGGTGAACGGAGCAGGTCTGAACGGCTCCAACTTTTCCAGCTATGGCTCCGAGAAGAAGGGGTCTCCAGTAAAAAGCTTTGTACGCTTTTGCGCACCTGAGGTAGAGATCAGGGATCATAGCCCTATTGAACGACCTAATGTCGTAGGCATCTTTCACGAGGCATTGTACAAGACAGTAGATGTGACGAATGGACTGCGTCCTGGTGGTGTCGTATTGGTCAATTCTGCACGTGACTCAGCAGAGGTGGCCCGTGATCTGAAGATGGCACACGGAACGCTGGCTATAGTGGATGCGCTTAGCATTGCGATGCAGGAGCGGACCAAGGTCAATACAGCTATGCTTGGCGCATTGTTTCGGATATGCAGCTTCTTGAACCCGGATGATATGCGAGCAGTTATCACGCGGACGTTCGAGAAGAAGCTGCCACATCTGGTCGAGCCTAATCTGCGTACCTTCGATCGAGGCTACGAGGAGGTCAGCTTCGTTACGATCGGGTCGGGAGAGCATGAGACGGCGGAATATACTCGACCTGAGCCATTGTTGGGCTATAAGACACAGGAGCCTGGCGGCATTCTGAATGTTGTAGCGAACAGTACAACGAAGGATCTGAGCGGATCAAGACAAGGCGTGCTGCCAGAATTCCATAAGGATCTGTGCATCAACTGTGCAGCTTGCGACACGGCATGTCCTGACTTTTGTTTTGTATGGGATCGTCAGCCTGACAAGCGGGGGAATCTGCAAATGTTCCTGCAGGGCATTGACTATCAATACTGTAAAGGCTGCCTGAAATGCGTGGAGGTATGCCCGAGTGCAGCGCTCACGGAGCGTATGGACGATGCTGGATTTGCTGATCAGCACCGGGTGCCGCAGCTTACTGCATTTCGTATGAAGGAGGAGACCGTGCAATGATTACCCATACCGAGACAGCTGAGCAGACGGAAATGCCTGTCCAGACTACTGTATTTGAATCCGGCAATGAGATGGCTGCGATGGCTGCAGCTCAGATTAACTATCATATTATGGGATACTTCCCTATTACTCCATCGACTGAGATTGCCCAATATCTCGATGTGATGAGGACCCGCGGCGAGCATGATATCAAGCTGATCCCAGCCGATGGAGAGCATGGCTCCGCTGGTATCTGCTATGGAGCAGCGGCTGCTGGAGCACGCGTCTTCAATGCGACGAGCGCGAACGGATTCCTCTATATGATCGAGCAGCTCCCCGTCCAGGCCGGAACGCGTTTTCCAATGGTCATGAACCTGGTCACACGTGCTGTGAGTGGACCGCTGGATATTCGTGGTGATCACTCGGACCTGTATTACGGATTGAACACCGGATGGGTCATCCTGACGGCTCGTTCTCCACAAGCGGTATACGATATGAATATCATAGCGCTGCGTGTCGCAGAGCATAGTGATGTGCGATTGCCAGTCATTGTGGCGTATGACGGGTTCTTCACTTCGCATCAGAAGCGTAGAGTTCAAATATTCGAAGAGCGTGATGTGGTAAGAGCATTTGTCGGAGAAGCTCCTGAGGCGCCGCATGTACTGGATGCAGAGCATCCTATTGTAGTTGGTGCCTACATGAATGGTGATGATCTGATGAATAACCATTATCAGCAATCTGTTGCGATGGAGCATGCGGGGCGTGTGTTCGAAGAGGTGGCGCAAGAATATGCTGCATTGTCAGGTAGAACGTATGAGACGCTTGATTTGTACAAAATGGAGGATGCAGAGGTAGCATTGTTCCTGCTCAACTCAGCGGCTGAGTCTGCCAAGGACGTGGCCGATCAATTGCGCAGTCGCGGCATCAAGGCAGGGGTCATTAGTCCGAACATTATTCGACCATTCCCGGCAGAAGCGATCCGGAAGGCATTAACAGATGTCAAGGCGCTGCTGGTAGGCGAGCGTGCAGACTCCTACGGGGCTCAAGGGGGGAACCTGACACATGAGGTCAAGTCGGCTTTGCAGGATCTGCGTGGCCCGCAGCCGATTGTATTGTCCCGTATCTTCGGCCTAGGAGGTAAGGACTTCTACGCTGAGGATGCAGAGGCCTTCTACGAGCTTGCCTTGGAGGCAGCCGCACAAGGCTATGCAGACAAGCCTTTTGATTATTATGGACATACGCCAGGTCTGGAGGAGGATCGGCTTCAATCGTCAGTAGAGCTACCAGGAGCAGATGCTTACAACTCGGGGCTGATCACGGTCAAGGTCGATGAGGAGACATCCAAGCTGTCTGTGCGCGTTCCACCGCTACGGTCGCTCACTGGCAAGCCTAAGCGTATTGCTGCTGGTCATGGAGCGTGTCCAGGCTGTGGTATTTTCCCAGGTCTGGAGCTGTTCTTCAAGGGGATTGAAGGAAACATCGTTACACTTTTCCAGACAGGCTGCGCTTATATTACAACGACAGGCTACCCGTATAATTCACACAAACAGAGCTTCATTCACAATCTGTTCCAGAACGGGGCAGCTACATTGTCTGGTACACTGGAGGCTTTCTGGGAGAAAAAACGCCGGGGTGAGATCGACGTTCCAGATGACTTCACCTTCGTGATGGTGACCGGGGACGGCGGTATGGATATCGGAATGGGTTCAGCGATCGGGACAGCATTGCGTAACCATCGCATGATCATTCTGGAGTATGATAATGAGGGCTACATGAATACAGGTGCCCAGTTGTCCTATTCCACCCCATTGGGGCATATGACGAGTACGTCTGGTGTGGGTAAGGCACAGCAGGGCAAGCCCTATCACCATAAGGATACGGCACAGATTATGGCGGCTACCCATATTCCGTATGTGTTCACAGGCACTGAGGCCTTTGGGCAGGATCTGGTCAAGAAAGCAGCCAAGGCCCAGTGGTATGCAACGCATGAAGGCATGGCCTACGGCAAGCTGCTGATCGCCTGTCCGCTGAACTGGAAATCCAATGATCGTGATGGAGAGAGTATTGTTGGAGCAGCAGTGAATTCCTGCTTCTTCCCGCTGTACGAGGTAGAACGCGGACAGACGACGATTACGTACAACCCGGAGGCTCGTAACAAAAAGGTGCCTCTCACAGAATGGCTCAAATATATGGGCAAAACCAAGCACCTTCTCAAGGAAGAGAACAAGGGAATTCTGGATGAATTCGAGCGAGAAGTTGAGCGCAGATGGGATATTCTGAAGGCTAAGCACGAGCATCCGTTGCTATAATAGATTATTTACAGCAGGCCCATTCCTGGGAAATCAGGGGTGGGCCTTTTTTACATAATGGGAGTAGTAATGAGAAGAATGGCAGTGTGACGAATAGCACTATAGCAACTAGTAACAGTGGCAGAAACAGCAGAAGTAGCAGCCGAAACAGTAGAAGCAGCGGTAAAAACAGAATAATAGAAGTAAGGGAGCAAAAAGTAAAGAAGCAAAGAAGCAAAGAAGCAAAGAAGTAATAGCAGTGGAATAAGTGGGTAATGAAAAAAGCCCCGTTCTCCAGTAAGGGAACGGGGCTCTATGATGCAATGCCAGTGCTGGCATAACTAAAGTGAGTTTTATACAGTCATGAACAAGTTCATATCTTCTTCGACGCTGGTAATACCGCCAATACCAAAGTTCTCTACCAATACCTTCGCTACATTAGGAGACAAGAACGCAGGTAGCGTTGGTCCCAGATGTATATTTTTGACGCCCAGATACAAGAGGGCCAGCAGAACGATGACGGCTTTTTGCTCGTACCAAGCAATGTTATAGGAGATCGGGAGATCATTGATGTCCTCCAGACCAAAGACTTCTTTCAGTTTCAGAGCAATTACAGCAAGCGAGTAAGAGTCGTTGCATTGTCCGGCATCCAGTACGCGTGGCAAACCGTTAATCTCTCCAAGGTCCAGCTTGTTGTATTTGTACTTGGCGCACCCGGCTGTCAGAATAATCGTATCCTGCGGCAGCTCCTCGGCGAACTCGGTATAGTAATTGCGTGATTTCATCCGGCCATCGCAGCCTGCCATGACGAAGAAGCGGCGGATCGCTCCTGTCTTGACGGAATCTACGATCTGATCAGCAACGTTCATGACTGCGGAATGGGCAAATCCTCCTACAATCTCACCGCTCTCCAGCTCTGTCGGTGGCGGACAGATGAGGGCCTGTGCAATAATGGCCGAGAAATCTTTTGGAGCCCCGTTCTCACCTTCCGGAATATGCTTAACTCCAGAGAAGCCTGTGTTGCCTGTCGTATAGATCCGATCAATATAGCTGGCTTTCGGCGGTACAATACAATTCGTCGTCATCAGGATAGGACCGTTGAAGGCGTCGAATTCGGTGTTTTGCTTCCACCATGCATTGCCGTAGTTGCCGACAAAGTTATTGTATTTTTTGAAGGCCGGATAGTAGTGGGCAGGAAGCATCTCACTGTGTGTGTATACATCTACTCCAGTGCCCTCTGTCTGCTCCAGCAGCTGCTCCAGATCCTTCAGATCATGGCCGCTGATGAGAATGCCCGGGTTATTTCTGACACCGATATTAACCTTGGTCACTTCGGGCTGGCCGTAAGTTCCCGTATTGGCGGCATCCAGCATCGCCATGGCATCGACACCGTATTTACCTGTCTCCATTACCAGAGCAATCAGCGCTTGGGTATCCAGGGTGTCATCGAGTGTAGCGGCAAGCACCTTACGCATGAAATGATCCATTTCATCATTTCCGTGTCCGAGCTGCCAGGCATGATAGGCATATGCAGCCATCCCCTTCAGGCCATAGATGAGAAGCTCCCGCAATGAGCGAATATCTTCATTTTTGGTAGCAAGGACACCGACCTGGTGAGCCTTGATATCCATTTCAGCTTCACTATCTGAATACCAGGTCACAGCATCAGGCAGATCTCCTTCAACAGAGGATAGCTGTTGTTGGTCACGGAAGTTCTTGACTTCATTGCGCAGCGCTAAGGCATCACGTACTTTGGAGATGAACACATCTCGGTCAAAATTGGCATTGGTAATGGTGGCGAACAGAGCATCCATGATGAAATGAGATACTTTGCGGTCCTGTGCCTCTGGCAACGAAATATCAAGGCTAAGCCAAGAGATTCCCTTAAGCAGATGGATTAGCAAATCCTGCAGATTGGCAACATCCTGTGTCTTACCACAAACGCCGACTACGGTACAGCCTACCCCCTTGGCTGTCTCCTGGCATTGAAAGCAGAACATGGGTGGCTGCTCCGATACCATTTTTGCCACATTAGTTGTCATTTCGATTACCTCCTGAGTATTGGACATCATGCGGTTAAGAAATTCTAATCTGAGTTCCGCCGTATGACGTTGTAATAGACATTCAATACCCGGAGTATATCGTACAGCCCTTTGCTCTCAGGTGACTGGAATCACTTTTTGCCAGTTCAATACCATAATCGCTAATTTCGAGGTGATTTTGTCACGGAAATGATGAAATTAGAGTAGAGGCGTATGAGTTAACCGTCTTGTCAACCGAAGAAAGGCAAAAGCCCATCACTGGACCGGAGGTCTAAGAATGGGCTGAGTAAGATTATTTAACCTGCCTGTGAGTCTTGCGCATGAGTCTGTTGATCGTCTCTCGACGCAGACCAATGAATTGGCCGATCTCGTCTTGAGTAAGAATGTCACTGATCGTAGAAGGGGCAATGTAGCTTTCAATCCAGATCCGGAGCTGTTCCAGCTTGGCTGCAGGGGAGACTTCCGTTAATTGATCGATGCGCTTCTGCATCATTCGCAGACTGTTCTGTAGAGCCATGGCAACATCTTTATAGCGCTCAGGCTCTTCGGCCAACTCTTTGTACCAGCGGTCGGTCGCAATAACCTCCACCTCACTGGGAACAAGGGCGATCGCCGTTCCGTAATAGGGGTTAGGACTAATCAGCGAATGATGGGGAATCGTATCTCCCGGAACGATGATATTCACCATGAACTGAGAGCCATCCTGGTGGACGCGGACAATCTTGAGTATGCCCTTGACAAGCTTGTAGAGAGGACCCGATTCTCCTTGCCTGAATAGGGTATCCCCTTTTTGCAATATCATGGCACGACCTCCAAAAGCGATGTGATTTTAGTGGTGATATAAGATGAAGGTTAATCTATTGTATTTATCAAATTATAGCATAGGATACAGTAAATCATGGAGGGTTAGGGAAATCCCCTTGCATGAATTAGGGATTTCCCTAATGAACGTAAGGGGATAACAGGGCGAGATGTCACTCGCCTCTATTTATATCATGCCCAAAGGCGAATGAATCAAGGACAGCTTGGCTTATAGGCTAAGCCTATGGAATCCATAGAATGTGCGTCTTGGTCAAATCCTTCACCCTATGGTACAAACATGTATAGGAAGAACTGCGTGACATGCGGAACAAGTTAGTGGTTCGACATGTGAACCCAAGAACAAGAGGAGCTGAGCCCAATGTCTGATGTGAAAAAAATTGCGGTAATCGCAGGGGATGGAATCGGTCCTGAGGTGGTAGCCGAGGCGGAAAAAATTCTGAAGCGTGCGGAGGAGTTGTACGGTTACTCTTTTGAGACAGAGCATGCACTCTTCGGAGGTATTGCTATTGATGAGAAAGGAACACCGCTGCCTGAAGATACGTTGAAGGTGTGTAAAGGCGCAGATGCGGTATTGCTTGGTGCTGTGGGCGGACCGAAATGGGATAATAACTCGAAGGAGCTGCGCCCAGAGACGGGATTGCTCGGCATTCGCAAGGAGCTGGGGCTCTTCTCCAACCTGCGCCCTGCCGTTATCTTTGACTGCTTGAAGGATGCATCGACCCTGAAGCCAGAGGTGCTGGACGGGACGGACCTGATGGTCGTGCGTGAGCTGACAGGCGGTATTTATTTCGGTGAGAAGTTCAGACGTGAAGGAGCGCAAGGTGAAGAGGCTGTAGATACTTGCGTATATAATGTAACAGAAGTAGAGCGTATCGTACGCCAGGCCTTCGAAATTGCACAGAAGCGCCGCAAGAAGCTTGCCTCGGTCGATAAAGCGAATGTGCTGGAGACTTCCCGCCTGTGGAGAGAAGTAGTCATCCGTGTAGCACCGGAATATCCAGACGTAGAGCTGGAGCATGTACTCGTCGATAACTGTGCGATGCAGTTGCTGCGTAGACCGTCAAGCTTCGACGTCATCGTTACCGAGAATATGTTCGGCGATATTCTGAGCGACGAAGCAGCTATGCTGACTGGATCAATCGGTATGCTGGCATCTGCATCACTGGGTGAAGGTAGCTTTGGCTTGTATGAGCCTGTACACGGCTCTGCCCCTGACATCGCTGGACAAGGTCTGGCGAACCCTATAGCGACAATCCTGTCGGTAGCTCTGATGTTCCGTCTTACCTTTGGATATGACAAGGCTGCTGATGCGATCGAGAAGGCGGTTGCCGAGGTGCTGGATGCAGGTCATCGTACAGCTGATATTGCTGCTGACAGAAGCCAGGCGCTCTCCACCACTGAGATGGGCGATTTGATCGCAGCAGCGATGAAATAAGTCACATTGATATCTGATATTTATGAGTATCGAATTAAGTCATATGAAGTCATAAATCTTACAATCCGGCTGGGCGAGCGAACCTAATTTCCTCACAGGCCGGATTGTTTGTCATGAGGGGCATTAGAGACTAGTCACCTGTTCAGCGGGGATGAAGTTCAATGTCAACCCCTTGTAAAACAAGGGCTAATGAAGATTAAATGAAGATCAGATGTAGATTATATTAATTATAAAAAAGTAACTAGTATAATGTTGACTTTGATTTCGACGGATGATAACATTTTCTATGCAGCTAAGGAAATTACACGATTATGCTAATGAGAAGAACTTGCTTCTTCTTCAATAGGCTTGTAGTATACTCGGTCCGGTGAACGGAACTGAGCTGGCATTTAGTGCAGCACATGCTACAGTGCTCACATAACTTCAAAGGAGGATTTTATACTATGGAAAGATTAGTAGGAAAAGCAGCCCCGGATTTTGCAATGAATACCGTATCTGGTGATGGACAAGAATTTGGATCGGTTAAGCTGTCTGATTACCGTGGCAAATGGCTCGTATTCTTCTTCTATCCGCTTGATTTCACATTCGTATGTCCAACTGAGATCACGGCTCTCAGCGATGCTGCTGATCAATTCAAGGCTCTGGACACTGAAATCCTCGGCGTCAGCGTAGACTCTGAGCACAGCCACAAAGCTTGGATCAACACACCGAAGGAAAGCAACGGACTTGGCAAGCTGAACTTCCCACTCGCTTCCGACATCACGAAGCAAGTAGCTAGAGACTATGGTGTCCTGATCGAGGAAGAAGGTATTGCCCTGCGTGGTCTGTTCATCATTGACCCAGAAGGCGAATTGAAATATCAAGTTGTTAACCACAACGATGTAGGTCGTAGCGTAGAAGAGACGCTGCGTGTGCTTCAAGCTCTGCAATCCGGCGGATTGTGCCCAATGAACTGGAAGCCAGGCGACAAGAATCTGTAATTCATAAGTCCATGTATGTGCAGCCCCCAAAGGCCTTTAACAAGGTTTTGGGGGTTTGCTTGTCTTCATTCCTTAACTTATGATGAACAAGAAAGTTTGGGTTGGAAGGAATTTCATAATCCCAAGACGAATAAAGTAAGGGAAGAATAAATACACGGAAGCGAACTGGTTATGTTCAGAGGAGGGTGAGGCGCCAGATGAGTTATTGCTGTGGAGCAAGCATGGTGGGAACCAAAGGGACGCTGAAGCATTACCGAACGCAGGTCCATAACGTTCCTCTGTTGTTTTGTCCGGTCTGTCAGCGCATCGAAGTGCATTACCGGGTTGAGAATGAATATGAGATTTTAGCTGAGTACGCCCACGGTGACGGGGCCAACGAGATTGATTTTCAGGATTATGTGCTGGAGGAAGAAGAGGCTATCTTCGAGAATTGCGTCAACACGGAGAATGAAGATCCGCTGGAAATCGTGAAAAAACAAATCGACATGTCACTGGATTTACTGACGATTGCAAAACAGATCCAGGATGAAAAATGGGAAAGGGAGCTCAAGCGCAGACTTGCAGTGATGAGCCAGCGACGTTCCCGGCTTCAGCACAACAAAAGCACCTGACCGCATCCAATGGCTGTACACACAATAATCAAGCCCCCGCGAGGGGGCTTTTACTTGATACAGCACTATTTTGATACACATATTGTAGAATTTCGACAAGTATTTTGTTGGATTTTGTCATGCATATTGTGCGATATTGGTATGTATATCGTTGGATAATAGAGGCGCTTTTCATTCCATAATCACGAGCATTTGGGACTGTATTGTCGCATGAATACTGAATATTTTCTGCAGGTGCGTTGTTTTATGCATAAATAATGATCTTGCTTTGCATACGTGTGCAAAAATATCATTGAAAAAAAATGGAAAAAAAACATGCATTCGACATGTTTCCCCGTTGCGGTAAAGCTTGTTGTTGACTATCATTACTTATAGGACAACTATCTGATGCAAGTTGGTATACGACACTATTGGCCAGTTTTTATCAATCCGATAGGAGGGGGAAGCCTGGCATGATCAGCGAAGTTCAAGATAGTATGCTTCAATCGATACGCTCTTTCCATCCGAGACAGCCTAATACCGACAAGTATGAAAGAGTGCTGGAACACTTGGACAGCGGAATAATGCTGTTTGACAGCGAAGGAGTACTGACATTTATTAATGTACAAATGGCCAAGCTGTTCGAACTCCCGCGAAAGTCGCTCATTGGATGTACCTTGATGCAGATTCTTCTTCACCCTAAGCTAGGTCGATATAAACGCAAGAAGATACTGAGAATCTACCGTGATACTATCCACCATAGAAAACGCTATCATGAAGTGATTGACGAGTGTGGTCGCCATTGGCTGGTCACTGTAACCGCTGGCGATGAGATGGAAGGTGACTTTCTGTTTAGTGTCAAGGACGTGTCAGACTATAAGCAAATCGAGCAGACCGCTTATCAGAACGACAAACTGGCCATGCTAGGCAAAATATCCGCTTCCATAGCCCACGAGATTCGCAATCCACTGACTGCTATCCGCGGCTTCATTCAACTCCTTAGACCCCACCTTACACAACTCGGCAAGGACGAATATGCTAAAATTATTCTGACCGAGATTGACCGCGCGAATGACATCATCTACGAGTTTTTGAATTCATCTAAGCCCTCCGCGCCGCAAATGACAGCAGTTCCTGTCAGGAATCTGCTGCGTGAGGTTGTGATGCTGACTGAAAGTGAAGCGGTTATGAAGGGCTGTGAAATATCGCTGGAGGACTCGTCCAGTGTGATGAGAGTCTCCATTGACGTAAAGCAGATCAAGCAGGTCATTCTGAATATTATCAAAAATGCCATGGACGCGATCGAGGGTATTGAGGATCATCGCAAAGGGATTATCCAGATCGCCATTCATCAGGAGGGGAGCTTTGTCGAGATCTCCATCTCCGATAATGGATTGGGCATGGACCACAATACATTGTCTCATTTATTCGATCCATTCTTCACGACCAAAGAGAGTGGTACGGGACTTGGTCTGTCTGTCAGCTACCGGATTATCAAGAATCATGGAGGGTTTATTCGTGTGGATAGCTCCCGGGGCGAAGGCACGGATTTCAAGATATTACTGCCACTGGTATAAGACATATAGCCTGAGAGCAGGAATGCTCGGGTGATTGCAAGAACCGTTATTTCCGGGTGCTGTGGAATGTGCGGTTCTTTTTTTATGCGTAAGCTTTCGATACCTTTACTTTTAAATATAGATTCAAGTATGATGAGGAGAAATAGTTAGCCTGGAGGGATAATTTACAGATGAAAACGAACCATACCAAGATTGTTGACTGTACGATCCGCGACGGAGGTCTGGTCAACAATTGGGATTTCAGCGTTGAATTCGTTCAATCGTTGTATGCCGGACTTAATGAAGCCGGTGTTGACTATATGGAAATTGGCTACAAAAATTCGCCCAAGCTGCTGAAGGGTGCTGACAAAGCAGGTCCGTGGAGATTCCTGGATGATGAGTTCCTATGCAAGGTTCTGCCTGAGAAGGGCAACACCAAGCTCTCGGCACTGGTAGATATCGGCCGTGTGGATGAAAATGATATCCTGCCGCGTAGCGAAAGCATGCTGGATCTGATTCGCGTAGCCTGCTACATCAAGGATGTGGACAAGGCCATCGATCTGATCAACATTTTCCACGCCAGAGGCTATGAGACTACAATCAACATCATGGCTCTCTCCAATGTCATGGAGAACGAGCTGATTGAAGCATTCGAACTGATCAAGGATAGCGTCGTTGATGTCGTGTACATTGTAGATTCTTATGGTAGCCTGGATCATAAGGACATTGTATACCTGACAGAGAAATTCAAGAAGCACCTTCCGAACAAGCGTCTGGGAATTCATGCCCATAACAACCTTCAATTGGCCTTCTCCAACACGTTGATTGCTGCGGAGAATGGTGTGGAGCTGCTGGATGCTTCGGTGTATGGCATGGGGCGTGCGGCTGGGAATTGCCCGACAGAGCTGTTGGTGACCCATCTGAAGCATACCAACTACAAGCTGCGTCCTGTACTGGATGTCATCGAGAACCTGATGATTCCGCTGCGTGAAAAGGAAGAGTGGGGGTACATTATCCCTTACATGATTACAGGTACGTTGGACGAGCATCCACGTTCGGCAATGGCTCTGCGTGCATCGAAGGACAAGGATAAGGCTGTTGATTTCTATGACACGCTGACTACGCCGGAAGTGTCTTTTGATAAATCCTAATTATACATGATGATTAGGCTAATGATCCATTAGCCAAGAACCCAAGCATACCAATTTACAACTATTTGCGATCCCCTTGAAATGGATGCGGTGTCTATCTAGATGATGGCCTGCGTCTGTTTTGGAAGGGATTGTTTTTCAGGTATCCTATGGTAAGTTGAAAAGGTGGCCGCTCTTATCCCCAGGATATAGTGTAAGTCTCGAAATTTGATTGTGAACATTTTTGGGCTTGGACCAGAATTGCATTTATATGGTATTTGCAGTATAATGATCAATACGTAGTTCATATATGCGGGTGTAGTTCAATGGTAGAACTTTAGCCTTCCAAGCTAATAGCGTGGGTTCGATTCCCATCACCCGCTTTAACAAGCACAAGAAATAGAGCTTGAACTCTGTAGAAAGGAAGGTATTTGCGTCCGATGAAGTAATTACATCTGTATCCCGACAACTGCACATGAAGGCAGGTGGCTGTGAAGCTGCAGGGAACAGGTGTGTCTACATGACATCGGAATTGGACGCAGGTATACTTCAACTTGAGCTCATATGACTATGATAGCAGGCTATTTTTATACGCCTTGCTAGTGGTCGTCTGGGTTCGAGCTTTCGGAGTTCGGCTTTTTTTGTTATAGCCGGTTGTCGTCTTTTTTCCGTATCTCGTGCTCCATACCCGTATTCTTGCTGAAGCCGCAGACCGTCTGCGGTTTTTTTTGTACAGATTACCGTGTGTTTGCCTCATCCAAGTAGATAGATACTGAGGATGAAGTCGAACAGGATCACAGAGAGGAAGATCATGTATGGCAACAATCTTGCGTATTAAGGGCCTGACGAAGGACTGGAATGGCAGACGGCTATTCGAGAATGTAAATATGGAGATTAACGAAGGTGAGCGTGTAGCGCTGCACGGCCGAAACGGCTGTGGAAAAACTACGTTACTGCGAATATTAATGGGCGTGGAAGGAGCGACTCTCGGACAGGTCGAGCGAGTCTTGCCCCTGGAGGAATGGGGCTGGATGAAGCAGCAGGATGAACCAGCTACTGCAGGGTTAACAGTCCTGGAGCGGGTGCTGCTGGAGAGCACGGAGCTGTGGCAGACGAGAGCGGCGTTGAAGCGGCTGGAGCAACTCCTTGAGACTGTCGATGGTGCACAAGCTGAGCAAGCTGCCATTGAATATAGCGAGTGGCTGGAACGCTATGCGGAATTGCAGGGCTATAGCTGGGAGACACAGGCGGAGCTGTTGCTGACTCGGGTTGGTATGCCGAGTGAGACCTGGCAGCGGGAATATGGCCGATTAAGTGGTGGACAGAAGACGCGGGTAAGACTGGCAGCATTAATGCTGCGCAAGCCGCGTGTGTTGGTGCTGGATGAGCCGACGAATCATATGGATCAGGAGGGCTTGATCTGGCTGGAGGGGTGGCTGCGCGACTATCAGGGAACGCTGCTGTTCGTATCACATGACAGAACGTTCTTGAACCGAGTGGCTACCGGAATCTGTGAGCTGTCCGCCAGAGGAGTTGTTCGATATACCGGGGGATATGATGAATACCGTAGCCAAAAAGAAAGAGAGCGCAAAGAGCAGGAGACGGAGTATCGCAAGCAGGAGCAGGCCAAGGCTGCACTAGAGGCATCCATTCGTACCTATCGGGAATGGTTCCACCGGGCTCATGCAACTGCGAACCAGCAGGTGGAAGTGAAGATCATGGGAAGCTACTACAAGGCCAAGGCGAACAAGCATATTTCGCGCTACCATGCGAAGCAGAAGGCGCTGGAGCGGCTGGAGGAGAATCGGGTCGAGAAGCCGAAGCAGGAGATGCGTCTCAACATGGAGCTGCAGACCAGCGACTATCAGGCCAAGCATATGCTTAGCTTGGAGCAGATTAGTCTCTCCTTTGGCGACAAGCAGGTGATTAACGAGCTTAACGTACAGCTGCTGCGCGGGGATCGACTGGCTGTGCTGGGAGCAAATGGAGCAGGCAAGACGACGTTGCTGCGACTGATTACAGGTGAGCTGCGGCCACAGTCCGGGAGCATTCGAAGGAATCCTCAGCTTCGCATGGGTTATTTCTCACAGGAGCTAGAGAATCTTCTCGAAGACCAGACCTTGCTGGACAGCCTTCTTGAGCTGCCCTCCATGACAGTTACGGAAGTGAGGACGATCCTTGGATGCTTCTTGTTCTCAAGAGACAAGGTGAATCAACAGATCGGTAATCTGAGCATGGGGGAGAAATGCCGTATGGCTTTCTTGCGCTTGTACTTTAGCGGAGCCAATCTGCTAGTCCTAGATGAGCCTACGAATTACTTTGATATTGACACCCGTGAGGTCATAGAGGAGGCGCTCAGCAGCTATGATGGTGCTCTTGTGGTTGTCTCACATGACCGGGAGCTGATACGCCGTACAGCAACTCGTCTGCTCCTGCTGAGACATGGTGGGGAGTACGAGCGGTTTGACGGAAGCATGGATGAACTGGAGCAGACCCATCAGGTGCGGGCGGGACAGCCTGCCGGAAGAGAGGAGCAGGAGGAGCAGCTCCGCCTGGAATTGAGGCTGACGGAGCTTATGCAACGAGAACATATACCAGCTGATGATGCACAAGGCACGGAATTACTGGAGGAGATTCGCCGTATTCGTGCCCGTTTGGATGAGTTGCGTAGACAAGAGTAGCAGATTATTAAACCTCCTAAATATTCCCATGACAAGTGCTAGCGATGTCTATGGAAAAGCAAGCTCCAGCAGCTATGATGCAGCGTGGGATGCTCAGGCCTGGAAGGCCTTCGACAATAGCTGTAGTCCGTTTTCTACTGCCAATTTGCAGAAGACTGGATGGCTGGAATATGAATTCAACACGGCCAAGACGGTCAACAAGTATTCGATACTGATGAAGGTCAATGATGCACACGCCTATGCACAATCGCCAAATTCGTGGGTATTCGAAGCCTATGACGGTATAAAATGGGTGACTCTGGATACTCGAACTAATGTTACTAAGTGGGAGCAGTTGGTCTATAACGAGTACCCATTTACGAATACTACTGCATACCATAAGTACCGAATAAGATTCACAGAGAACAACCGTAGAAATTTAATATGCATCGCTGAACTAGGAATGATGGGATATTGATCCTGCAGGAAGAGCCCCAGCTTGCCAAGCTGAGAAAGTTCTCATATAATAAAAGCACTGGTTAATGATATATATTACATGCCATGATGGAGAGTAGTAAGCCGCTTCTGCTGCACAGGGAGAAGACGCCGTCGATTGAGAGCGTCTTTGCTTAGTTCAGAGCTGCCTGAATTCGCTCCTGAGCCATTCCTTGAACATCGTCTGCTTCAGGCAGTGATCATTAGGGGACATCGCTTCACGCCCGTTATCGCGTGTATAAGTGAGATGGAATGATTCACAGTTCACTTGACAGGAGTGCAGCTTGCTGTACTGCTACTCGCAGTGTTCAAGTGTTTCAGACATCTAACAAGGGTGGTACCACGGTCTTCTCGTCCCTTTTGGGAGAGAGGGCCTTTTTTGCATTGTGCAGCATATCGGGGACAGCCCGATGCATTCAAGAAGGAGGCATCAGCCAGAATGAAGGAAAAACTCGAGGCTTTGAAATTGGAGGCACTGGCCCAGCTAGAGCAAGTTACTGAGCCGCAGGTGCTGAATGAATTACGTGTGAAGTATCTTGGGAAAAAGGGTGCGCTCACTGAAATCCTGCGCGGTATGGGCTCGCTGAGCGCAGAGGAGCGTCCAGTCATCGGTCAGGTAGCGAATGATGTACGCGCTGCAATCGAGAGCATCATAGACACCAAGCAGGAGGCATTCCAGCGCGCAGAGACAGAGCAGCGACTGCAAGCCGAGAAGGTGGATGTCACACTCCCAGGTCGCATTATGCCACAAGGTGCAGTGCATCCGTTGAATAAGGTCATCACGGAGATCGAGGATATTTTCCTCGGTATGGGCTACCAGGTTGCTGAAGGTCCAGAGGTAGAGATGGACTACTTTAACTTTGAAGCGCTGAATTTGCCGAAGGATCACCCTGCACGTGATATGCAGGATTCCTTTTACATTACCGAGGATCTGTTGATGCGCACACATACCTCGCCAGTACAGGTTCGTACTATGCAGTCTATGCGTGGAGAAGTACCTGTTAAGGTAATATGCCCAGGTAAGGTATATCGCCGCGATGATGATGATGCGACGCACTCCTTCCAGTTCCATCAGATTGAAGGCATTGTGGTCGGTGAGAACATCCGTATGAGCGATCTGAAGGGAACGCTGCTACAATTCGTGCAAGAAATGTTCGGTGCTGACACCCAGATTCGTCTGCGTCCAAGCTTCTTCCCGTTCACGGAGCCAAGTGCTGAGGTAGATGTGACCTGTGTGAAATGTGGCGGGAACGGCTGTCGGATCTGCAAGCAGACGGGCTGGCTGGAGATTCTGGGCTGCGGTATGGTGCACCCGAAGGTGCTGGAGATGGGCGGCTACGATCCGGAGAAATATAGCGGATTTGCGTTCGGCATGGGTGTGGAGCGGATTGCCATGCTGAAATACGGTGTGGATGACATCCGTCATTTCTACAATAGTGATATGGCATTCCTCAAGCAGTTCACACGAATCTAGTTAATTGCACGGCTGCAATACGTTCGAATTCAGGAAAAAAGGAAGTGTGCCTAAATGAAAATATCAACAGAATGGTTGTCTGACTATATATCGCTGGATCAGCTGTCCGCTGAGGAGCTGGCTGAGCGTATTACGCGCTCTGGCATCGAGATTGACCAGATCGAGAATCGTAATAAGGGAGTAACCGGCGTCGTTGTCGGGTATGTGAAGAGCAAGGAAAAGCATCCGGATGCGGATAAGCTGAATGTATGCATCGTGGATGCCGGACTGGAAGAGGAGCTGCAGATCGTCTGTGGGGCGAAAAATGTGGATGCCGGACAAAAGGTATCCGTAGCTCTGGTCGGCGCAAAGCTGCCTGGCGGACTTGATATCAAGAAGGCGAAGCTGCGTGGTGTGCTCTCTCAAGGCATGATCTGCTCGGCGAAGGAGCTAGGTCTGAATGACAAATTGCTGCCGAAGGAGCAACAGGAAGGTATTCTGGTCTTGCCTGAGGATACGGAGATTGGAACTCCGATCACCAAGGTGCTCGGCCTGGAGGATCAGGTGCTGGAATTCGATCTGACACCGAACCGCTCTGATTGCTTGAGCATGCTGGGTGCAGCCTATGAGGTCAGTGCCATTTTTGGCCGAGATGTTACTTTGCCTAACCCGCAAGCCGAGCTTGTCGAGGTAGCTGAGGCTGCTGCCCAGGAGCTGAAGGTGTCAATCGAGGCATCCGAGCAATGCTCCCACTATGCTGCGCGTGTCATCAAGGGAGTGAAGATTGGACCATCTCCGCTGTGGTTGCGCAACCGCCTGATGGCTGCTGGTATTCGTCCAATTAACAACATTGTCGATATTACCAACTATGTCATGCTGGAATATGGCCAGCCGCTGCACGCATTTGATGCGAATAAGCTGGAAGGCAAGCAGATCTCGGTACGTCTGGCCAATGCTGGTGAGACGATGGTGACCCTGGATGATCAGGAGCGCAAGCTTGAGCCGCATATGCTGCTCGTAACGGATGGTGTGAAGCCGATTGCAATTGCTGGTGTGATGGGTGGCGCCAACTCAGAGGTCAGTGATGCTACGGTGAACATTGTGCTGGAATCTGCAAAATTCAGTGGCGGCAGTGTTCGCAAGACTTCCCGGCAGTTGGGTCTGCGTTCAGAAGCGAGCCTGCGGTTCGAGAAAGAGGTAGACCCGGGAGCGGTCATTCCTGCGCTGAACCGAGCAGCTGCCTTGATTGAGCGATACGCTCAAGGGTCTGTGCTGCAAGGTATTGTTGAAGCGGGAGAAGCTGAGACGGCCAACCGAATTGTTCGCCTGAGCCTGGATAAGCTGAACCGTTATCTCGGTACAGAGCTGTCGCTCTTGGAGGTCAAGACAATTTTTGGTCGCCTGCATTTTGATTGTGGTGATGCTGAGCAAGGTGTTCTGGAGGTTGCAGTGCCATCGCGACGCGGTGACATTACACTGGATGTCGATTTGATTGAAGAGGTTGCTCGCTTGTACGGATATGATAATATCCCGACGACATCAATCGAAGGACCTACGACACAAGGAACACTGACTCTGGCCCAGTCGTTGCGGAGATCACTTCGTCAGCTGCTCGTACACAGTGGATGGCAGGAGATGATCAGTTATTCCTTCACCCATCCAGGACAGAACGGACAATTCCCTTCCTGGCTGGAGGGTGCTAACCCCGTAGCCTTGGCGATGCCAATGAGCGAGGAGCGGAGTGTACTGCGTACCAGCATGCTTCCGCATATGATTGATGCGGCTGTCTATAACCGCAACCGCAAGCAGGAGAATCTGTCCTTTTTCGAGATTGGGAGTGTCTTCCTGAGTGGCGAGGAGACCTTGACCAAGCAGCCTCAGGAAATTCCTGTCCTTAGCTTGCTGTTGACAGGCAGCCGTCGTACGAAGCAATGGAATGCATCGGCAGAACCGGTTGATTTCTTCGACCTTAAGGGAGCGCTTGAAGCTATTCTGTCTTATGCGGGTCTGGCTGAGAATGCACGTTATGTGGCTAATCAGCCACAGGGCTATCACCCGGGACGTGCGGCGTCGGTGTACCTTGAGCTGGATGGTCAGCAGGTATGGATTGGTACACTTGGACAGCTTCATCCGGAGATTCAGCACAAGCATGATCTTCAGGATACCTATGTGGCCGAGATTGCACTTGATGCCATCGTAAGACATATGAATCGCAATATTCGCTATCACGAGCTGCCACGTTATCCGTCAGTTGAACGTGATGTTGCCGTTGTTATAGATCAAGCGGTAGAGTCAGGCGATCTACTGAAGACGATCCGGGAATCCGGTGGTGAACTGCTACAGCATGCCGAGGTGTTCGACATTTTCACAGGCAGTAAGCTTGGTGAGAACAAGAAGAGCGTAGCGATCGCTCTTCGTTATCGTCATCAGGAGCGGACGCTGACGGATGAGGAGATCTCTGTAGCCCATGCTCGTGTCGTGGAAGCGCTGGAGCAAAGTTTTGGAGCAGAGTTAAGAAAATAGCAGGAAATAAGCCAGGCCACATCGAATCTTAAGGAAGCAGTAGGTTCTGATGTGGCCTTTTTGCATCCGCAGATAGTCTTAAGTGGCTTTTTTTGAACAAATGAAACTAGATTTGCATCCTGTGGCGATACGGGTACAATTAGAAAAACGTCATCATTGTATTTCTACAGAAGTACATTATGAAAATACTAAGTCTGATAGACTACCACCATACAACATAGAATCTACATTCAGATCAGAGGAGGGCGTTATTGTGAATACACCGGAGCGCGTACGCGTCGCTGTTGAAATATATGGTAATTCCTACAAGCTTGTCGGTAGCAGCACCGAATATATGAAGCAAGTAGCGAGCTATGTCAATGATCGCATGCACACTGTTGCCCAGGCTCATTCACATCTCGATACGCCTCGACTGGCTGTGTTGGCTGCTGTCCATATGGCCGAAGAGGCTATTCAATTGAATGATGTACAAAAAAACCTGAACCGTGTATCTCAAGAGCGGACGGATTTAAAAAATGAGCTTGCTCAACTGCAGACTCAGCTTGGAGAACAGCAGGAAAAGAATACTTCGCTGCAAGGTAGCTACAACCAGATGAGTGAGGAGAAGCAGAAGCTTCAGAAGGAGCTTGCTGAGACTCAGCAGCGTTCAGCCAAGGAGCTGCAGGAGCTACAGCGTCTTTTGAAGCAGCAGGAGCAGCGGGCAGCAGAGCTGACCAAGGCCGTCGCCAATGCGGAGGGAAAAGCTGAGAAGATTCGCTCGGAGACTGAGCAGGTGACGAAGTCTCGCCTGAACGAGGCAGAGCAGGCGTATGCCAAGCAGCTTCAAAAGGAGAAGGAGCAGCTGCGTACCGAGCTGGAAGCTGAGCATGCTCAGCATCAAGCCGATTGGGAGGCCAAGTTCGAAGAGCTGACCAAGCAGCTGGAGGATAACAGCAGGCAGGCTCAGGCCCAGCTTCTGCAGGAGCAGGCAAGAGTGGAAGAGTCCGAGGCATTTCAGGAGGAAATGTCGCGTGATTATGAGGCTCAGCTTCAAGACCTGCGAGATCAGCTACTGGATGTCAAGGGCGATAAGGAACAGCTCTCCAAAGAGCTCAAGGGGATACTGGAGAAACTTAAGGAAGCCGAGCAGACCCGCAGCCAGCTTGTATCGAGTCTGAAAGAAGCGCAGGCAAGAGAGCAACAATCCACACAGGAGCGAGAAGAGCTTCAGACGCGCTACAGCAGTCTGGAGCAGGAGATGGCAGCGTTGCAGCAGCAGCTGGCGAAGATGGAGGAGGAGCAGCGCCGGATTCAAAAGCTCTTGGAGCAGGCACATGCCTCCAGCCGTAAGCTACAAAGCGAGCTGGCAGCACTGCTGCAGCAGAAGAAATCTGCTGAGGAACAGGCTGAACAGTATCAGACAGAGATCGCAGCCCTTCAAGGGGAGCTATCGAAGCGAGAAGAGGAGCTTCAAGATCAGCAGGAGCTATTGCAGCAGCTGGGAGCAGCGCTGGAACAAGCCGAACAGCACGAAGCTCGTGTAAAGGCCCTTCAAGGAGAGCTATCGAAGCAAGAAGAGCAGCTGAAGGATCAGCAGGCGAAGCTCCAGAGGGAGCAAGACCGGCAGAAGCTCCTTGAGCAGACAATCGCCCAACTGAATGAAGAGCTGAAGACAGGGGAGCAGTTGCTTGAGGAGGAACAAGAGCGCCATGAGCAGCTTGTAGCAGAGCTGGATGCACGCGCAGCCGAACTGGAGAAGGCACGGTCTGCCATGGAACGATCAGCTAGCCTGCTGGAGGACTCGCATCGTACTCAAGACGAGCTCAGGACAGCCATCACTGTACAGCAGCGGGAAATGGACGAGCTGCATAAACAGATGAGCCAGTTGGATGAGCAAGTCAGCGCGTATCAGATACAAGCGGGACAGTTGGAAGAAGAGGCCATTGAATGGCAGGTGAAATGCGAGGAGCATTTGTCCACAATTCATGTCCTGAAGGCAGAACAGGAGCAACGAGAGCGGGAGATTAGCGCTTGGCAGCATGAGGTAGCTGCGGTATCCGAGGATAAGAAGCAACTGGAGCATGAGGCTGAGAAAGCAGAGCAAGCTCGTAAGGAATTGATCAGCACGCGCGAAGAAGCGATACATTCCAGAGATGGCCTGCAACTACAGCTATCGGAGCTAGGTGATCGTTACGAGCTTACAGCCCATCAGTTGAGATTGCTTCAGGTGCAGCGTGAGCTGGAGCAGGAGCAGAACGAGAAGCTTGCGGAGGAGCACCGCCAGCTCCGGGAAGAGTATGCAAAGCTGCAAACAGAGTACAACGAATGGATTGAACTGATTGAACAGGACCAGTAGCTCTGGGGCATGAATCAAATTGTAGAAGTACTGTTGTCGGGTATGAAGCTACATACAGGATCGCTAAGGGACTACAATTATTCTCTATGCAGCATGTCCCTTGAATGCTTCAAGTTGAGCCTAACAAAAAGGCTGCCGTCAAGCTTCATGCTTGGCCGGCAGCTTTTCTTGTCGTTCTCTTGGTATGCTTGTCGTCTTTCTCGTCTTACCAATCCTTGTTATGTTCTGGGATTAGCTTTTACCAGTTCGTCCTGCATCAAAGGGAGTCGCAACAGGGATGAACAGATCGATAATCCCGATGACCAGGGCAGCAAGAATCGCCCCCAATATGGAGACCTCCACGCCTCCGACGATAAACTGCGCAATGTAGATCACCAGAGCGCTGACGATGAATCCAACGATGCCTCTGCCGAATGGATTGACCCGTCTGCCGAACATGGCCTCGACGACCCAGCCAATGAGCGCTATGACGATCGCGAGGATCAGGGCGCTCATGAATCCGCCAACGCTAAAGCCCGGCACGATCCAACCCACGACCATCAGCACCAGAGCGGCGACAATAAATCTAACGATATGTCCCAGAATTCTCATGTGTAACCTCCTATGGTCTTCTTGTGATACAGCATCTAGTGTGTTTCACATGTTCGAATCTTATGTGTCCAGCTAACACAAATAGCGAAAGAGAGCTGGTTTCGTTATAATATGGATATAACGTAGAAGGAGTATGAATGTGAATCCGAAAATATTGCAGACAATGGAATACAGTAAAATTCTGTCCGCACTCGCGGGCTACACACAGACACCGATGGGACGGCAGCGAGCTGAGGAGCTTCGCCCCTTCACAGATGTTCAATATATAGAAGCACTATTGCGGGAGACGGATGAAGCTTTTGCAGTAGATCGTCTGAAGGGAACCCCTTCATTTACCGGTGTAGTGGACATGTCGTCAGCCATCAAGAGAGCAAGAATCGGGGGGACCCTGAATCCTCACGAACTGCTGGGGATTCGTACAACGGTCCAGGCGGGACGCAGAATCAGCTCATACATCAGTGCAATTCATGAGGAGCATCCAATTAGTGCATTGCTGGCAGTGAGCGAACAGCTCTCCGATCAGAAGGCGTTGGAAAATGCCATCAAGAATTGCATTGATGAGCATGCAGATGTATTAGATACAGCAAGCCCGGCCTTGGGACAGATTCGCCGTGAGCTTCGCTCCGGAGAAGTCCGTATTCGAGAGAAGCTGGATGCAATGATCCGCTCCTCCACTGTGTCCAAGATGTTGCAGGATCAGCTTATTACAATCCGTGGTGATCGTTTTGTCATTCCAGTCAAGGCAGAGCACCGTGCTTACTTTGGTGGGATCGTTCACGATCAATCCGGCTCCGGAGCAACCCTGTTCATTGAGCCTGAGTCTATTGTAGCAATGAATAACAAGCTGCGTGAGACGAGACTACAGGAGGAGCGGGAGATTGAGATCATTCTCCAGAAGCTTACTGCACTTGTCGGGGAGCAAGCTGATCTGCTGCTGTACGATGCGGATATGCTGGCAAGTCTTGACTTCATGTTCGCGAAGGCCCGCCTTGCCCGTCACATGAAGGCCACACTGCCGTTCATGAATGATCAGGGGCGTATGCGAATTCGCAGAGGACGTCACCCGTTGATTCCGCTTGAAAAGGTTGTTCCTATTGATGTTGAGCTTGGGGATACCTTTACTTCAATTATTGTGACAGGTCCGAATACCGGCGGTAAGACGGTTACATTGAAGACGATTGGCCTCCTTAGCCTTATGGCTATGTCTGGATTGTTCGTTCCGGCAGAGGATGAGAGCCAGCTGTCCGTATTCGATGCGATCTATGCCGATATCGGGGATGAGCAGAGCATTGAACAGAATCTGAGTACCTTCTCCAGCCATATGACGAATATCATTAGCATTCTGAAGCAAATGACTTCTCGTAGCCTGGTGCTGCTCGACGAGGTTGGTGCTGGAACCGATCCGGCAGAAGGCTCTGCACTTGCGGTAGCTATTCTGGAGCATATTCATGCAACGGGCTGCCGTATGGTCGCGACCACACACTATAGTGAGCTTAAGGCTTACGCCTATGATCGTGAAGGGGTAATCAATGCAAGCATGGAGTTCGATGTTGCTACCTTGAGTCCGACATATCGTCTGTTAGTAGGTGTGCCTGGCCGAAGTAATGCCTTTGCCATTGCTGAGCGTCTGGGACTTCCTTCCCGAATTCTGGATTATGCTCGGGGTGAGGTCACAGAAGAGGACCAGCGCGTAGAGCATATGATTGCCTCCCTGGAAGAGAATCGCCTGGGTGCAGAGCAGGAACGGGAAGAAGCGAGACGCTTGCGTCAGGAGCATGAAGAACTTAAGGTCCGTTATCAGCAGGAGATGGAGAAGCTTGAGGGACAGCGTGATCGCATGCTGGACAAAGCTGAGAGCGAAGCCAGGGGCGTCATAGAGAAGGCGCGGAAGGAAGCGGAGCAGATCATTGGCGATCTTCGCAGAATGGCCCAGGAGGAAGGGGCCTCAGTGAAGGAGCACCGATTGATCGCGGCCCGCAAGCAGCTTGAGGAAGCGGCTCCCAAGCAACGCCAGAAGAAATCTGCTGTACGTCAGGGTGGAGGCCGCAAAAGCATTCAGCCTGGCGATGAGGTTGCAGTGCATAGCCTCAACCAGAAAGGTCATGTCGTAGAGCTGTCCGGTACGAAGGAGGCCATCGTTCAACTGGGAATCATGAAAATGAAGGTCAGTCTGGATGATCTGGAGCTGCTGGACACACCAAAACAGCCTCAGAAGACACAGCGGGCTTCGGCTGGTGTGAAGCGTACCCGGGATGAGAATGTTCGTAGCGAGCTGGATCTACGGGGTTCTAACGTAGAGGAAGCCTTAATTGAAGTCGATCGCTTCATTGATGAGGCATTTCTGGCGAACCTCGGAATGGTCTTTATTATTCACGGAAAAGGGACGGGCGTGCTGCGAACAGGCATTCAGGATTATTTACGCAGACACAAGCATGTGAAGTCTTTCCGTATCGGGAATTATGGCGAAGGCGGTACAGGAGTTACCGTAGCTGAGCTCAAATAGTCTGGGCTGAACGGGGGGCGACGATATTTGATGATAGATCAATTGTTATCTTACCCGCTGGGGATGATGCTGGGCTACTTTTCTGTAGCTGTATTGCAGCTGATTGTGTTTTTGTATTGCTTTGAATTAGTAACGCGTTATAAATGCTGGGACGAGATTCGAAAAGGGAATGTGGCGGTCGCTATGGCGACTGGAGGAAAGATATTCGGCATATGCAATGTGCTCAGATTCAGCATCCTTGCCAAAGCAAGCGTCTATGATGCCATGATCTGGTCGACGGTTGGTTTCTTTCTGTTGTTGGCAGCATACTTTCTTTTTGAATTCCTGACTCCGGTATTCTCGATCGACAAGGAGATCAAGGAAGATAATCGGGCTGTAGGATTATTCGCCATGCTCATCTCGGTATCTCTATCCTTCGTGATCGGCGCCAGCATTGTGTAACTAACCTATGGAACAATTATAACTGCCTATGGAATAACTACAGCAACAAGAATCAATTTCACAATACCTTTAGCTGCTTCAATCAGGGCTAGATAAAGATCAAAATAATTTGGTTTGTCTATATCTAGTTACCAAATCAATCTTGAATGAGTTGTGAAATTGATTCACGAGTATATAAATTTGAGCTGAACGTAAGAACGGAGGAGCAAGAAGATGGAAGCAACTATATGCCCGTGGTGCCATACCGAGATCGTATGGGATGAGGAGCTCGGACCAGAGAAAGAATGTCCTTACTGCCACAATGAATTAGACGGTTACCGCACCATTAGTGTGCATTTGGATGAGGATGAGGGCGAGGCAGAGCAGGAGAGCGTTACAGAAGCGTCTGACGACGATCTGGGCTGGGATGATGCTGGGATGTACAATGTTCCTGTTCCACATACTCTGCAGAGACTACAGGAAGAGGGAGCAGACCTCGGAGCTTATCAGGATCGTGTACAGCAGGTATTGGATGGACAGGAGGAAGTACCGGAATGTCCACAATGCAGGGAATATATGCTCCTTACAGGTACACAGGAAGTTACTGCGGATACCTTTAAGCCTTCTATACCAGCTGCCCTTGGCAAGCCTGTCATGCAGCCTCCTTTTCACATGAATGTCTATGTGTGCACTAGCTGCTTCCACATTCAACACTCTTTGGCGGAGAATGACCGTGTACGCTTGATCAAGCATCTCGCTACAGGAGGCAACGAGTAACATCGCATCGATAACAGGACTGTGATTAGTTAAGAATACTTCAACTTCAAGTATACTAAAGCATATAGCGGCAACCCGATCAGAAAATGGTGGGGCTGTCGTTTTTGCTGTTTTGTAGGCTGAATGGTCCCAAAAGAGGTACAGTAGCTGCGAAAAATCTGATGAGATGATAGGACATGTTTTACCGAATTCGGGGTATCTTAAAGTGAAGCGACATCTAACGGCAGCTATCGGATGGGGGGAACCATATGAGGACTAACCTCAACTTACAGTCTATTCTGCTGCTTGGCATGAATGGGCTGTTTGTATTTGCCGGAGCTTTATCAGGTACTTTTTTGAACGTGTATTTATGGAAAGCGAAGCAGGATTATATCATGATTGGCTGGTTCACCGTCAGTCAGCAGCTTGCCCTTGGATTAACCTTCTGGCTGGCAGGAAAATGGGTCAAGGAACACAACAAGATGAACGCCTTGCGACTAGGTACAGCGCTGTCGGGTGTGTTCTATCTGGTTATACTGTGGCTGGGAGCCAAATCCATCGATTACATCTGGCCTTTGGGAATACTCCTTGGTGCTGCGCTAGGGTTATTCTGGCTGGCATTCAACGTCGTGTATTTTGAAGTAACGGATCGCGATAGTCGAGATAAATTCAATGGGTGGGTAGGGCTACTTGGTTCCTTTGCCGGGATTGTCGGTCCTCTACTGTCAGCATGGATTATAGCCAAAATGTCCGATGATACCGGTTACCGGGTAATATTCACGATCTCCCTGGGCATCTATGTAGGTGGTGTCGTACTGAGCTTCTTCCTGAAAAAACGCAAAGTCGAAGGGACGTATCACTGGCTGGAGCCAGTTCGTCGCTTGCGAGGTGAGCGGAGCTGGAGATGGCTGTCACTGGGCTTAATCGCGCAGGGGGTGCGTGAAGGTGTATACTCGTTTTTGCTCATCCTCATGGTCTATGTCGTCACGAATCAGGAATGGAAGCTGGGGCAATTCTCGTTAATTACCTCGGCGGTATCCCTGTTCAGCTTCTGGGCAGTCGGCAAATGGCTGAAGCCGCAATTTCGAACTTCGGGAATGCTGCTAGGCGCTGTATTGCTGGTGGCTGTCATGTGCCCATTGCTGTGGAAAATGAACTACTCAGTACTGTTGCTCGCTGGAGCTGGAACGGCACTGTTCATTCCATTGTATATCATCCCCATGATCTCCTTGGGCTTCGATCTCATGGCGGTATCCGGGGAAGATGTCAAGCTACGGGTCGAACTGGTCGTCTTGCGTGAGCTGAGTCTCATGACGGGTCGACTGGTCGGTACATTGATATTTATCGGCGTGTTGTCACTCAGTCAAGCTCCACAGGTGATCATCTGGCTGCTAATTGGCCTTGGGGCAGCTCCAGTCCTTGGGTGGCTATGCATACGTCCAGTACTGCAGTCAGCAGGCTGGCAGCCAAAGCCTGATGCTTGAAGCATCAGGCTCGTGGCGCATTCGATTATGATGCCCCCATGGGCTTGGTATGGCGCGGTGATGGCTTGGTTGTGCGAGTCAGCGAGAAGAGCTCCAGTTCAGGGCGTGGTGTGCCCGTAATCTCATCGGTAAGCAGCTGTGCTGCCATCATACTCGTCACTGCACCATTCCCCCCATATCCCTCAAGGAAATAGCAATGTGGAAAACGAGGATGATTTCCTATATAGGGTAAGCCGTCATGCGTAGTGCCGAAGACCGCTCCCCAAGCATAGTCGATCTCTAGCTCCAGCCTCGGAAAATGCTCTTGCAGACGATCAAGCAGAACCTTTTGTTGATGAACGATACGCCGTTCGCGTTCCTCAGGTATTAGGACCTCTTCATCCAAGCCTCCGCAAATGATTCGATTATCCACTGTGGTACGCATGTACAGATAGGGCCTGGCCGTCTCCCAGATCAGGCAGCGTTCGTACCAGTCATCCAGATTGTCGACAGGCTTCGTAACGATGGCGTAAGAGCTCGCCAGCACGGCCCCTGCATCCCGCTTGATTTCTTGTGTCTCGTACCCCGTGGAGAAGACAACCCGTTGTGCACGAATTCGTCCGTTAGTCGTGTGGCAGAGCACGCCATCCTCCAGAAATTCCAATCGTTTGGCCTCGGTGCTCTCATAGATACGCAGCCCTTGCTCTACAGCCGATTGAAGCAGGCCCAGCGCGAAGCGAAATGGGTTCACTTCGGCATCTCCCTTTGTATACAAAGCTGCAGGCTTCGTGAAGGGTACACGTTGGCTTATATCTTGCTCACTCCAATAGTCTACCGGAAAATCATATGCTCTGAGCTGCTCGTATTCAGCCTGCAGTTGCGGAACATCCTCGGGTGTGCTGGCGTAGTACAAGCTGCTGCGCGGAATAAAATGCGGATCAATTGGCACACTTTTGCTCAACGTCTTCAACTGCTCCAGCGACTGCTGGCACAACTTATAGAATAATACCCCGTTCTCTTCGCCGAATGTGTTCATAAATGAAGTCAATGACTTGTCATTGCTATACTGCAATAGCCCTGTGTTGGCTGAGGAGCTGCCGTGGACCACCTCTCTCTTATCAATCAGCACGATGTCTACCTGCCGATCTGTCAGTAGTCGGGAGATTAGCGAGCCCCCCATGCCGCCCCCTATGACTAATACGTCACAGCTAATATCTTCGGATAACGGAGGATGCTGCGTTGTGTTACCTACAGTTGTTGGCCAATACAAGCTTCCATTCGTTAAGATCATCTCCATCGTCCCTTCAAAAAGATGTATAAGAACAGCGTGATAGTTGCTTTTTTGTTGTTCAAAAAAAGGTCATTATTTCAGTTGTGTCATAAAATTCGCAGTATAGGACAATCTAACTAGCGATGAGGCTACTGGGCTGATCTGCCTGACTACATATCAGATGCGCCTGCCCGAGGCGATTGCGCTGTGGGCGCTTGCTCGTATAGATATCCAGGAGGCTTAGTCCAGCAAGCATCTACATGATGAAGGAGGACATACCATGCAATCAATGCAAATGCAGCCTTTAACAAGTAAAGAGTTGGAATACATTATGGATTCCATTTCCAATGAGGAGCTATTGTTGAAGCAGTGTACGGCTACAGCGGCTTCCAGCCAGCAGCCAGCCATTCAGCAAGCCTGCATGCAGTTCGCACGAACTCATGAGCAGCACTTGAACATGCTGATTCAAGCTCTGCATCAGCATCAGCAGCTTGCTCCTACCCAGCCCCAATAACGAGTCCAGGCCGATCTGCCATCAATCAGATTCACTGGGCCCCGCAGCAACTATTTCAGCATATAGCTCAGGCTCATAAGTCACCAAGCTAAGCTTGAACAATTGATCAAGGAGGGAACACGTTCATGTATTCCAGTCAAAACACTAATTCATTTATGCCCGAAGAGGATTTGCTGTATACCATCCTGGCCGATCTGAAGCGCACCTCCCGAGAGTACACAACAGCCACTACAGAATCTGCATGTCCTACCGTTCGTCAGCTATTCAACGATCTGACAGGCGCGACACTTCGTCAGCAAGGAGACCTCTTCCGTCTCATGCAGCAAAATCAGATGTATACGCTAGGTGGTAAAGCACTTCGTCAGGAGATGGACAAGCAGATTCAGGAGGCACACAAGACGCAGCAAAAATGCCAGCAATTCATGCAGCAAAAGCAGGCTTCCACCAGCGGCATGTACGGTCAAGCCCAGCAACAGGGGAACTACGGCCATACAAGCAATCCTTATTATATGTAAATGACTGTAACGGTCTTTGAAGCAGTGGGTCTTGAGACCGCTTGTATCCTTACCATGGAGCAGGCGGTTTTTTTACTTTGCAATTATTGTTATCTATGATTACTAATTATTGCTATCTGGGATTGCCTGTAATGGATTTCTGAAAAATGCTTGCTTTGCATAGCTAATGAATTATTGTAATATGAATATTAATCTCTTTTCGTGGAGGCTTATACATGACACAGGTGAATGAATTAAAGCTGAGAATTATGGATCTCTTGAAGGAAGACGCGAGAAGGACCCCTTCACTGCTTGCGACCATGCTGGGTGCAACTGAGGAGGAGGTCAAATCCGCCATTCAAGAGCTTGAAGATGAGCATGTAATTGTAAAATATGCGGCAGTGGTCAACTGGGACAAGGTGGATGACGAGAAGGTAACAGCCTTAATCGAGGTCCAAATTACACCAGAGCGTGGCAGAGGATTCGAAGGGATTGCCGAGCGGATCTATCTGTATCCACAGGTAAAGTCCGTCTATCTGATGTCAGGAGCCTATGACTTGCTTGTGGAGGTTGAGGGCCGTAATTTGCGCGAGGTTGCGAATTTTGTGTCCGAGAAGCTCTCCCCGATTGATTCAGTACTGTCCACCAAGACGAACTTCACGTTGAAAAAATACAAGCAGGATGGCATTATCTTCGATGACAAGGAAGAAGACAAGCGCCTGAAGATTTCACCATAAGAAAGAAGGATATCCTATGACTCTCAAACAGCAGCAGGAATCTGTCACACATAGCAAACCGATGAGCTCTTATCTGGCGCCGCAGGTCCGTGATATCCCGCCTTCAGGCATTCGCAAATTTTTTGATCTCGTAGGCTCCAACAAAAATATTATCACGCTGGGTGTCGGTGAACCTGATTTTGTTACGCCATGGCACGTAAGGGAAGCGTGTGTATATTCACTGGAGCGGGGCTTCACGAGCTACACCTCCAATGCGGGGACACCGGAGCTGCGCGAGGCGATCAGCGATTATCTTGATGAGCGATTCTCTGTACGCTATGATGCGAAGGATGAGATTATAGTGACGGTGGGGGGAAGCGAAGCCATTGATCTGGCACTTCGTGCCCTTATTACACCAGGGGATGAGATTCTCATTCCTGAGCCTAGCTATATCTCCTATTCTCCTATTGCTTATATTGGCGGAGGCGTGCCTGTCGGCATTGAGATGTTCGCTGATAATAACTTCAAGCTGACAGCTGAGGCACTGGAAGCCAAGATCACTCCTCGCTCGAAGGTGCTCATTCTGTGCTATCCAAGCAATCCGACTGGGGGAACTATGACCTATGAGGATTGGCTGCCTATAGCCGAGGTTGTGAAGAAGCATGATCTGATTGTAATCTCGGATGAAATCTATGCCGAGCTTACCTACGGTCAGAATCATTCGAGCTTTGCCTCCGTTCCAGGCATGAAGGATCGCACCATCCTGGTGAGTGGCTTCTCCAAAGCCTTTGCCATGACAGGCTGGAGAGTGGGCTACACCTGCGGGCATCCGGAGCTGATTTCGGCGATGCTGAAGATCCACCAGTATACCGTTATGTGTGCTTCCTCCATGGGACAGGTAGCTGCCCTCGAAGCCTTGCGGAATGGTAAAGAAGAGAAGGATCGCATGGTCGATTCCTATAATCAGCGACGCCGATTAATGGTGCAGGGGCTGAAGGATATCGGGCTGGATTGCCATGAGCCGCAGGGAGCATTTTATGTCTTCCCGAGTATTCAATCTACTGGCCTGAGCTCCGATGAATTTGCCCAGAGACTTCTGGCAGAGGGCAATGTGGCTGCCGTACCAGGGAATGTATTTGGATTGGGCGGAGAAGGTTATCTTCGCTGCTCTTATGCGACTTCAGTAGCACAATTGACCGAGGCACTCGATCGAATCGGACAATTTGTGTATAAAATCAAAAAAGAAGGATAAGAAGTTTGAAAAATTTACAAAATATGCTTTTCATTTTTGGAATATGTGTTATAATTTGTAATCGTTAAGGGAAGATCATTTCAAGGAGGAATGTTTTTGATTTGCGTCGAACAACAACAGCCTAAGTCAGTCGCAAGCAGCATTTCTCTGGAAGACGAAATACTGTACCTGCGCGATGAAATGGTGAGGATGTTCCAGCAGGAGGAATCTCTAACCTCTGATTTGGTAGTGGAGATCAGCTGTCAGTTGGATTTGAAGATCAATGAATATATGAAATCATACTATGTGAAGAAGAGCTTTTAGTCATTGCATTTTGGGTGACCTGAGCTTAAATTGGAGGACCCTTCGGGGTCTTCTTTTGTTGTACCCATTACTTGTGCTATATTGAAAGAATGAATGGGAGGGCTGGAAGTAGATGAGAATGATGCGGTTGTTACTTGGGATTTTTGCTATTTTTCTGCTGGCAGGCTGTGGGGCGAAGGCGGATACCTTCTCCATATTTATTATTGATAATCAAGGGGACCCTGGTCAGATCCAGGATCAGATGCAGCAGCTGCTTCAGGAGAAGCTGGGGGAAGAGGGGACCAAGATCGAGGTCTCTGCAAGTCCGATTTATGATAGGCAGAAGCTGTTGATTGAGTACGTTGCGGGCGAGCATGACCTGTTCATTCTACCGGAAGAGGATATGAAGACGAACGGAAGTCAGGGTGGCAATCTGCCTCTTGATGAATATTTTGATGCAGATACGTTCAAGAGCGGTGTTTTTGAAGGCGGTGTCTTTAAGCCGGTGAACCGGGATGGCAAGGAAGTGGAGGATGTGGTGCAGGAGACGCATCTATATGGAATTCCTGCAGCGGAGACGGCGTTGTTCCAGGAATTAAAGTATACCTCTCCTAATCTGTTCGTGACGGTTCCGCCTAGAACCTCGAATATAGATGAAGCAATCAAAGTGATAAAGGCTATCGTGGAATAATGGGCAATGCGATATAAGTGCTGAAGGAGATGATAGAACGTGGGAGTATATACACGGACAGGTGATGAAGGACAGACCTCGGTGATCGGAGGACGGGTCCGCAAGGATGACGATCGCGTCGAGGCTTACGGTACGATAGACGAATTGAACAGCTTCGTGGGACAGGCTATTAGCTTCGCGGAAGGCGACTTGTTCCGGGATGTGCGCGAGCAGCTACAGGAGATTCAGCAGGAGCTGTTCGATTGCGGCTCTGACCTGGCGTTCGTCAAGCTGAACGAGAGCAAATACAAGGTCAAGGACGAAATGGCTGCACGTCTGGAACAGTGGATTGACCGCTGTGAGGAGGAGAACCCGAAGATCGAGCGCTTTATCATTCCTGGTGGAAGCCAGCTCTCATCGACGCTGCATGTGTGCAGAACAGTGTGTCGTCGTGCGGAACGTCGTGCCGTTACGCTTGGAGGGCATACCGACATCAACCCGGCTGTACGGATGTATCTGAATCGGCTATCTGATTATTTCTTCGTACTGGCCCGTACTGCCAATGTTCGGCTTGGTGTTCCTGATGTGGAGTACTTGCGGAGCAAAAAGGTGTTCGGGAGAAAAAAATGACGCTGTATTACAAGCCAATTGAATATGTAGTATCCCCTGAGGAGGACGGTCTATTGCTCAAGACGCTTCTACAGAAGCGAATGGGCGTATCCCGTAAGCTCCTCTCTCGTCTTAAGCTGACGGAACAGGGGATCATGCTGAACGGAGAACGGGTATACATCAGTGTGCGTGTATCTACGGGGGATCTCGTTCAGCTTCGGATGGAGCAGGAGGTGTCAGAGGACATTTTGCCTGAGCCCATACCGTTCGACATTTTGTACGAGGATGAGCACTTGTTGGTTGTAAACAAGGCGGCAGGCATGATCGTGCATCCTACGCATGGTCATTATACGGGGACTCTGGCCAATGGAATCGTTCACTACTGGCGCGAACTGGGGCTTGCTTACCGCTTCAGACCCGTTCATCGGCTTGATCAGGAGACGAGCGGAGCGCTGGCGATTGCGAAAAATCCGTATGTGCACCAGCATATCTCGGAGCAGATGATTGCAGGCACAGTTGATAAGCTGTATACAGCGTTCGTGCATGGCAGCCCGCCGCATCCCTCCGGAATGCTGGACGGGCCTATTGACCGTGATCCGTTGGAGCCACATCGACGCATTGTGACACCAACAGGCTACCCGGCGCTGACCAAATATCAGGTGGAGCAGCAGTGGGCCGCAGCGAGCAAGGTATCACTGAAGCTGGAGAGCGGCCGTACGCACCAGATTCGAGTGCACATGACGCATTTGGGATGCTCGCTCATCGGAGACAAGATGTACAAGCACCGGCCTATGGCTGCTGAATCACCAGAGGGCATTGCGTTCGATGATCTGGATATGCGCATAGAGAGACATGCGCTGCATGCCTCCAAGCTGGCACTGGATCACCCGATTACCCGAGTGCGCCTCGTATTTCAGGCACCGTTACCCGAGGACATGGCAAGCCTGGAGCGCTACTTGAATAGTAATGACCAAGGGGGAGCTGAGGAAGGCCCCGATAAGCAACGGAATGTAACTGGAGGGATATCATGAGTAACTTAATAGTCTATCAATACGATAAATGCGGTACTTGCCGGAAGGCAGTCAAATGGTTGAAGGAACAGGGTAATGAGCTGGAGCTACGCCCTATTTTTGAGCAACCGCCTGGTGTGGAGGAGTTAGCTCTGCTCGTTGCAAAAAGCGGTCTGGAGCTGAAGAAATTCTTCAACACGAGTGGAGAGGTCTACAAGGAGCTTCAGCTGAAGGACAAGCTGTCGGGCATGAGCCGGGAAGAACAGCTGGCTCTGCTTGCCTCCAATGGAAGACTGATCAAGAGACCGATCGTCACGGATGGGGATCAGGTCACGGTAGGCTTCAAGGAGGAAGCATTCGCGGGAGTATGGGACAAGGCATAATAGCAGGTAGTGAGCTTGACTAGCTTGACTTTGCTATGAGCTCAGGGCCTGGTGCATTTACTGGAAGTCACGCCGTTCTTATGAGAGGTATGCTATACTTGGATGAAATACTTACACGAATAGGAGCGGAACAAGAAGTGAAGCAACAGCAATCCGTAATGCTCGTAGATGGTATGGCACTGCTATTTCGTGCTTATTATGCGACAGCCTCAAGCGGTTATATCCGCAGAACCCGTGATGGAGTGCCTACGAATGCCGTTTACGGCTTTATACGTTATTTTTGGGATGCGGTTCAGACCTATGAGCCTTCACATGTAGTCTGCTGCTGGGACATGGAGGGTCAGACCTTTAGAGGAGAGCAGTTCACAGCATACAAGGGCAATCGACCCTCGGCACCAGAGGATCTGGTCCCTCAATTCAGTCTGATTCGTGAAGTAGTGGATAGTCTGGGTATTCCCAACATCAGCGCAGCAGGCTACGAAGCTGATGACTGTATTGGCACCTTGGCGAAGTACTACAGCCGTGAAGAAGAGATGAATGTGCTGATTCTCTCAGGCGATCACGATCTGCTGCAGCTAGTGGACGAGCGTGTGTCAGTCATTATCATGAAAAAAGGGCACGGTAACTATAAGCTCTATACCCCGGATTCCCTGATAGAGGAGAAGGGGCTTCAGCCGGAGCAAATTATTGATCTTAAAGGACTCATGGGTGATACCAGTGATAACTATCCTGGTGTTCGCGGCATTGGTGAGAAGACCGCCCTGAAGCTAATACAGGAATTCGGTTCGATTGATGTCCTGTTAAGTCGCCTTGATGAGCTGACTCCCTCAGTCCGAAAGAAGATCGAGAGCGATCTGGAGATGCTGCAACTCTCACGGACACTGGCACGGATTCACTGTGAGGTGCCTGTTGCTTGTTCATTGGATAGCAGCGTACTTCAGCTCGATCCGGCACTAGTGATTGAGAAGTTCGAGCAATTGGAAATGAAGAGCTTGTGCAGCTTGATGGGCGTAGCTGTAGGCTCATAGGGAGGGGAGCATATGACTAGGCTCGACGCTAAAGTCATGTCAGTGAATGTGGGCATGCCATCGCCGCTGCAGTATGGTGATAAGCAGATACTAAGCGGTATTCGTAAGAAGCCGGTACAGCACCCGGTGATGCTTACCCATACTGGTGTTGTAGGAGATGGACAGGCGGATCTCATTAACCATGGAGGTCCTGACAAGGCTGTGTGCATCTACGATATCGACCGTTATGCCTTATTCGAGCAAGAGTTGGGGCGACAGCTCACCTTTGGTGCCTTCGGAGAGAATTTGTCTCTCCAGGGAGCCGTAGAGGACGATGTATACATTGGAGATATCTTCCGCATTGGGCAAGCTGTAGTTCAGGTAAGTCAGCCAAGGCAGCCTTGCTTCAAGCTGGCGGCTCGGTATGATTGGAAGGAGCTACCGCTTCGCTTCCAATTGACCGGGTTTACCGGTTATTATTTCAGAGTGCTGGAGGAAGGCGAAGTCGCGCTGGGAGATTCACTACAGCTACTGGAGCGGCCCCAGCATTCTTTTACAGTAATGAGGGCGAACCGGGTTAAGTATCTGGAGAAGAATGATCTTGAGCAGGCCAGAGCGCTGATGGAGCTGGATGCCCTGTCAAGCAGCTGGAAGGATTCATTGTACAAGCGAGTAGCAGGGGAAGGGGAACGGTAAAATGAAGGTATTGGGAGCAATTGAAGCAGGCGGTACTAAATTTGTATGCGGGATTGGAAATGAACAGGGTGAGGTGCTAGAACGGGTCAGCTTTCCGACTACTACACCGGAAGAGACGATGAAACTGGTCGTTGATTATTTTACGGGAAAACAGGTTGAAGCTATCGGTGTTGGCTCCTTCGGCCCCATCGACCCGATTGTGGGCAGTCATACATATGGTTATATTACTACGACTCCGAAGCCGAATTGGGGAAATTACAATCTGATTGGCAAGCTGAAGGAGCATTTTGACGTGCCGATGAATTTCGACACCGATGTTAACGGTGCGGCTCTGGGCGAGTCTACGTGGGGGGCAGCCAAGGGCACAGATAACTGCATTTACATTACGGTTGGCACGGGAATCGGCGTAGGTGCTGTCGTTGGCGGCAAGATCCTACATGGCCTGTCACATCCGGAAATGGGGCATATTGTCGTGCGCCGTCACCCGGATGACTCCTATGAAGGTACTTGTCCGTACCATAAGGATTGTCTGGAGGGACTGGCAGCAGGCCCATCGCTTGGCAGACGTTGGAATGTGCAGGGAGCAGAACTGTCTGCAGACCATCCAGCCTGGGAGATGGAAGCGTACTACCTAGCACAGGCGTTGATGAATTATGTACTTATTTTATCACCACAGAAGATTATTATGGGTGGTGGTGTGATGAAGCAGGAGCAGCTGTTCCCACTTATTCGCACCAAGCTGCAGGAGCTGTTGAACGGTTATGTACAGCATGCAGCACTGACTACTGACATTGATCAATATATCGTACCACCGGGCCTTGGCGACAACGCTGGACTGGCTGGAGCATTGGCTCTGGCGAATCTTGCGCGCTAACGTTTGACGATTGGACATGAACAGAGTATTATTACAGTAACAGAACAGCACGGAATGATAAAGGAAGCACCTTTCTTGCCAATGGCAGGGGAGGTGCTTTTTTTTGTGCTTATCTGTACATAATTTGATGAGTGAATAGGAGGAACGACATGGAGATCGTATTCTTGAACAGACTGCACAAGGACGATGGACAAGAGGCAGAGGCATTCGCCCAGATCTGGATCGGAGAACAGGACGGACTATGGAGTACAGGCTGGAGTGGGGATGCGGGAGAGGAAGAAAACGAAATCTGGTATGAAGGTGGAAATTGGTCGGAGCTGCTATGCATCTACCGGTACCAGCTTGCGCAGAAGCTGTCAGCCGGATACCGGCCTCTATTGGAGGGCGTCTTTCATGAGCATGATGAGAGTAGTGGACGTGTGAAGGGGATTCAGCAGCTGTATTGTTACAGTGAGCTACATAGCAATGACCAGCTCTATGCAGAGCTGGTCGCTTGGCGGCGCAGCAGGTCTGCACGTGATCAGCGTGCGCCCTATATGATCGCTGGTAACCGTCTGCTACGACTGATCAGCACATTTGTCCCGAGAACCCATTCTGAGCTATTGGAGCTGCCAGGGATGGGTGATAGCAAGCTGGTAGCCTATGGCGAAGAGATTCTGGAGCTGACAGCTCGTACAGAGCAGCCACGAGCATTTCCACTGGTCTGGGTTCAGGAGGAGCTGGACCCACAGCTATTCGCGAACTGGAGCTATAAGCAGAAGGAGCTTAAGTATAAATTGGAGCTGGATCAATTCAACCAACGAAGATGTGTGTTACAAGGAATTGCCGATGGTCAGGGGCTGGAGTCGCTTGGACAGAGCACTAGCCTGCCACGCCGTGAGCTGCTGGATTTGCTAGAGGAGCTAGCGCGTGACGGCTGTAATCTGGAGCCATTGATCATGCAGGAGCTGACACCGATGCCTGAGGATGAGCAGCATGCCGTCTGGTCAGCTTACGAAGAGCTGGGAGACCAATACCTCAAGCCCGTGTTGCATAAAGTATATGGGACCGAGCAGAATGCTGAGGTTCGTAATAGTGATCGTTATGAACGATTGCGTCTTATTCGGATCCGGTATAGGAGAGCTGACCGACCGATTGTAGCTTGCCAATGAATGACTTAAGCATGATGAGCTAAATAAAAAGGACGGATTCAGCTAGAGCAGCTGTCCGTCCTGTATCGTTTCTTTCAAATCCAATCCTTCTTGCGGAAGATAAGATACATGATTGTACCTAATAGCACCATAAGTCCGATCACTACATAATAACCATGCTGTGTATGCAGCTCAGGCATATTGTCGAAGTTCATTCCATATATACCCGTAATCAGTGTCAGTGGGATAAAGATCGTCGTAATGGCTGTAAATACGCGCATGATTTCATTCGCACGGTTCGCAATACTTGACTGATAAGCTTCTCGAAGGTTGCCCATCAGATCGCGATAGGTTTCAAAGGTTTCGGAAATTTTTACCGCATTTTCATAAATGTCGCTGAAATACTTCTGCAATTGATCATCAATCAGACGCAAGTCACGCTTATTCAGGGTATTGATAACTTCCTTCTGTGGACCGAGTACCTTCTTCAGCCACAAAATCTCACTTCGGAGCCCGATGATCTCGTTCAGATGCGTCTTCTTAGTATGCATGAGGATATCTTCCTCCAGCTTCTCGATGCGCACCTCGATCCGATCACCAACAGTGAAGTAATTATCAACGATCAAGTCAACGAGCAGGTACATGAAACGGTCAGGCTGATGAACCTCCTGCTCCCAGAGAATCGGCTTTAGCATACGGAGCTCGTTGATCTTCTGCTTGGTTACGGTAATTATGAAATGTCTTCCGAGAAAAATATTGAGTGCGCGCAGGAAAATTTCCTCATCATCGAAGCGGATGCTATTTACAACAATGAAATAATGGCTCTCATAAATCTCGATTTTGGGGCGCTGTTCCTCTTCGCTAAGACAATCTTCCACAGCGAGATCATGCATAGAGAACAGCGGCTGCAGCACCATTAGATCATCTACATCTGCATCGATCCAATAGAAGCCTTCCTCTGGCGGTGTAACGGTCATAGCAATATCATCAATAGGGGTAAAGACCCCGTTCTGTACCAAACGAATTTTCATCGTAATCACTCCTTATGTTCCCGCCACAGCGGTTGTCAATCACATAAGAAATGAGCGATGCATGGACCAGATTACATACGGGTACCGACATCAATTAAGAAGCCTGGGCAGGCACAGGTATCCCGTCTCCGGCAAGCAAGGCTCATTCCTATACAGTTATCTAGGTTCGTCCGCCTGTTCGAGCTCGGGTCGCCTTCCATTATGATGTCACCCCTCATCTGGAATTAGTATGTGTACAAGGACTCTAGTCCATAGCACTTGTATAGTATAACCTTCGACACCTGCGGCTTTCAAGGGCCAAATCTCATGTTCTTCTTGCACAACAGAACAATATGTGTATAATTATGAACAAGTATGATGAATGTAATTGAATTACTGATTGCAGTACTAATTGAATAAGCATTAATCAAGTCAATTTCTTATCAAGAGCAGGTGGAGGGACTAGCCCGATGAAGCCCGGCAACCGGCGATACGTCGCACGGTGCTAATTCTTGCAGCATGTCATTACGATGACGTGTCTGAGAGATGAGAGAGGCGTATATGGAGTATAAACATGACCTTTCTCGAAACTTTGGGAAGGGTCATTTTTTTTAATCCTCGCAGCTCACAACTCAGATTAATTTCACTATACGAAGGAGGAGAGGGCACATGCCCATCAAGATTCCCGACACGTTACCAGCCAAAGAGATTCTGGCAGGAGAGAACATTTTCGTCATGGACGAAAGCTTAGCTTACCATCAGGATATTCGTCCGTTACGCATTGCGATACTCAATTTGATGCCAACGAAAGAAACAACTGAGACCCAACTGCTGCGATTGGTCGGCAATACCCCGTTGCAGGTGGATGTAACATTGGTTCACCCTCAGTCGCACGTATCGAAGAATACATCCCAGGAATACCTGGATATGTTCTACAAGACCTTCGATGAGATTCGTAATACTCGATTTGACGGCATGATTATTACTGGGGCTCCGGTGGAGCAGCTTGATTTTGAGGACGTGAATTACTGGGATGAAATACAGCAGATCTTCGATTGGACGAAGACGAATGTGACTTCAACTATGCATATATGTTGGGCCTCACAGGCTGGTCTTTATCATCATTTTGGTGTTCCTAAGTATCCGCTGGAGGACAAATGCTTCGGCGTCTTCTCACACAATGTTGAGAAATCCCATGTGAAGCTGCTTCGCGGGTTCGACGAGCTGTTCTATGCTCCTCATTCCCGTCATACCGAGGTTAGACGGGAAGACATTGTAGCGATCGAAGAGCTGGAGTTACTGTCCTACTCGGAGGATGCAGGGGTGTATATCGTTGCAACCAAGGACGGCAAGCAGATTTTCGTGACCGGGCATTCGGAATATGATCCGTTGTCCTTGAAGTGGGAGTATGACCGTGACGTTGCCAAGGGGCTTGAAGTCAAGCTGCCTTATAACTATTTTCCGAAAGACGATCCGACCCGTACGCCACCATCTGTATGGCGTGCCCATGCGAACTTGTTGTTCTCCAACTGGTTGAATTATTATGTGTACCAAGAGACTCCATATGATATCGGACCTCAGATTTAACCAGAATAAATAGTATAATAATTGAAAATTCATACAGATGACAGGAGGATTCATATGGATGACAGAGAGTTGAAGATCGAGAGCAGGCTGGCACAAATTGGTTCCATTAATGACCCCAAGACAGGAGCGGTAAATTTCCCGATCTACCAGGCTACCGCATTTCGCCACCCTCGTCTTGGGCAGAGCACAGGCTTTGACTACATTCGTACGACCAATCCTACGCGCAAAGTATTGGAGGAGGCGGCTGCACAGCTGGAATCCGGAGATGCTGGCTTTGCCTGTGCTTCGGGTATGGCTGCGCTGCAGACGATATTTTCGTTATTCGGACAAGGCGATCACCTGATTGTATCGCTCGATCTGTATGGAGGAACTTACCGTTTGCTGGAGCGGATATTGTCCAAGTTCGGTGTAACAGCAACCTATGTGGATACCAATGATATCGATGCTCTGGAGCAATCCAGACAGGAGAACACCAAGGCAGTATTCATTGAGACGCCAACGAATCCGCTGATGATGATTACGGACATTGAAAGAGTTACGTCCTGGGCACAGCGGCATCAGCTTCTAACGATCGTGGATAACACCCTGCTCACACCGTATTTCCAACGACCGCTAGAGCTGGGAGCAGATATTGTAATTCACAGTGCAACCAAATATTTGGGTGGGCACAACGACGTACTGGCAGGTCTGATTGTCACGAAGGGCAAGGAGCTGTCCGAGGAAATGGCCTTCCTTCATAATTCCATTGGCGCCGTACTGTCACCTAGCGATTCTTATCAGCTCATGAAAGGGATGAAGACGCTCGCTCTACGTATGGAGCGCCATGAGTACAACTCTCTGAAGATCGCGAATTATCTGCTCACACATCCATCCGTGGACCAAGTATTCCATCCGGGACTTGCTGACCATCCAGGACATGATATTCAGTCCAAGCAGTCCAGTGGCAATACAGGCATCTTCTCCTTTAAAGTAACCGATGCTCGCTATGTAGAACCACTCCTGCGACATATTCGCCTGATTGCCTTCGCAGAGAGTCTTGGAGGAGTGGAATCCTTGATGACTTATCCGGCAGTTCAGACGCATGCAGACATTCCATTGGAGATCCGTGAAGCTGTTGGGGTCGATGACCGCTTGCTGCGCTTCTCAGTTGGTATTGAGCATGCTGACGACCTGATTCAGGACCTGGCACAGGCACTGGAGGCAGCGCGTCGTGAGGTTGAGGAGGGGAATGCGGAATGACGGCAGAGGATAACAGAAATACAGGCAAGGATCGTGCAGCACTGGATTTCGGTACCAAGCTGCTTCATTTCGGCTCTGAGATTGATAAGACGACTGGAGCATCAAGCGTACCGATTTATCAAGCGTCCACGTTTCATCATCATGATATATTTAATCCACCAGTACATGATTACAGCCGCTCGGGCAATCCGACCCGGCAAGCGCTGGAAGACTATATTGCACTGCTGGAAGGCGGTGTTCAGGGCTTCGCGTACGCCTCAGGCATGGCTGCAATCTCCAGCTCCTTCATGATGCTCTCCGCAGGAGATCATATCATCGTGACAGAGGATGTCTATGGCGGTACCTATCGACTGCTGACCACGATTCTGAGTCGCATGAATATTGAGACGACGTTCGTGGACATGACTGATCTTGATCAGGTCAAGTCAGCTTATCAATCGAATACCAAGGCGGTCTATATGGAGACTCCATCCAATCCGACGCTCAAGATTACAGATATTGCGGCAGTAACTGCCTGGGCGAAGGAGCATGGACTCATTACGTTCCTGGACAATACGTTCATGACACCATATTATCAGCGCCCCCTGGAATTGGGTGTAGATATTGTGCTGCATAGTGCTACCAAGTTCCTAGGGGGTCACAGTGACGTGTTGGCAGGACTCGCTGTAGCTCGAACAGAGGAGCTGGCCAAGGAGCTGAAACGCCTGCAGAATGGACTTGGCACGGTGCTGGGGGCACAGGAGTCCTGGCTGCTAATGCGGGGGATGAAGACGCTGGAGGCACGTATGGTGCACAGTGAGAAGAGCACGGCAAGGCTGGCTGAGTGGCTCAGTCAGCGCTCGGATATTACAGCCGTGTACTATCCTGGATTGGCAAGTCATCCGGGCCGGGACATTCATGAACGGCAATCGAGTGGTTATGGTGCTGTAGTGTCATTTGATGTGGGTAGTGGTAAGCGGGCCAAGCAGGTACTGAACAAGGTGCGGCTACCGATTGTAGCCGTCAGTCTGGGAGCCGTCGAGAGCATCCTGTCCTATCCAACGATGATGTCTCATGCAGCGATGCCTCCAGAGGTACGCAAGGAACGTGGCATCACAGATGGACTACTTCGTTTCTCTGTGGGGCTGGAGGGTATTGAGGACTTGATCGAGGATCTGGATCAGGCTCTGAGCGAGTAGTCTGAGTGCACCAGAATCTTATTAATTTATAGTATTAATTTTATGAATTTTCGGACAGCACCTAGATTAGGTGCTGTTTTTCACATTCGACCTGTGTTACGATGGAGAATAGTAAGAAAGTTTTCATATATCATAGGTTGCATTGTAGATAGCGTCATAGTTCTAATTTATTTTTCATTTATGGAATACAGGATAGGAGGCACCTAAGAATGAGTACGATTGATCGTATCTTAGATAAAGCCCTGCGCGGCGAGCGTATGAATCTAGAGGACACCATTGCATTATTTGAATCCAATGAGGTAGAGAAGATTGGGGAAGCAGCCAATGTCATCATGAATCGGATGCATCCAGAGCCGATCAAGACCTTCGTAATTGGTCGAAATATTAACTATACCAATGTCTGTGATGTTTACTGCCGGTTCTGCGCCTTTTACCGCCGTCCGGGCTCGGACGAGGGATATGTACTGCCAGATGAATTGATCTTCCAGAAGATTCAAGAGACACAGGATGTGAATGGAACCGAAATTCTGATGCAGGGTGGCACGAACCCCAATTTGCCGTTCAGCTACTATACGGATCTGCTGAGACGAATTAAGGAACGTTTCCCGGATATTACGATGCACTCCTTCTCACCGGCTGAGATTCAGAAAATGAAGGTGGTCTCGGACGGCCTGACGCTGGAAGAGGTTATCCGGCAACTTCATGAAGCAGGCCTGGATTCCCTGCCTGGTGGTGGAGCGGAAATTCTTGATGACCGGACGCGGCGTAAGATCAGCCGACTGAAGGGCTCCTGGACAGATTGGATGGACGTGATGAAGACAGCTCATCGCATTGGTATGAACACGACCGCTACGATGGTCATTGGCTTGGGCGAATCCATGGAAGAGCGTGCGCTGCATCTGATGCGGGTACGTGATGCCCAGGATGAGTGCATCGCCAACAAATACGATTCCGAAGGCTTCCTTGCATTTATCCCGTGGACGTTCCAGCCGGATAATACGAACCTGAAGCTGGAGAGACAGACACCTGAGGAATATTTGAAGACCGTTGCGATCAGTCGGATTGTTCTCGATAATATCAAGCATCTTCAGTCCTCTTGGGTCACGATGGGACCTGAGATCGGCAAGCTCTCGTTGCGCTATGGCTGTGATGACTTTGGCAGCACCATGATTGAGGAGAATGTAGTATCGGCCGCGGGCGCTACCTATAAGGTGAACATCGATTCGATTCTGCAGCTCATTCGTGAGACAGGTAATACTCCGGCTCAACGGAATACGCGCTATGACATCCTGCGTATGTTTGATGGCTCGCAGCAGGCAGAACGCGACTTCATCATGCAAAATTAATACAGACTGCTTTTGGGCTAAAGAATAACAAAAAGCTTGTGCAGATAAGGGAATGACGATCATCATTCATCTTACTGCACAAGCTTTTTTGTGTTCTAATATTAAGCTACCATTACAATTGCTCAAGAACAGCTATAATTCTGTACCCGAATCAGTTTCATAACTCATTCAACATTGATTTTGTAAGTAGATATAGACAAATTAAACCATTTTCGATCTATATCTAGTTCTGATTGAAGAAGCAAAAGTATATGAAATTGATTCACCCGTTAAATAATTGCTATGATCGTTCTGCCTTTCTCACAAAAACGATATCCGCACCTGGGTCCAGGTCACGAATCATGGCCCTGAAGCGTGGCAAATCCAGTACATGCACCCTATAGACGATACTGTTGCTTTCGCCACCAGATGCAGCGCATTCGCTGTTATGTTGCTCCTGTTCCTGGATCAGAGCCGTCTTGTTATCAGCCGGAATGGCAGGTATGGGCACCAGATGCAGCATCCTTTGCAGCAGCGCCTTAGTATCAGTCGCGGCTGCTGTTCTGACATACATATGTCGGTACAGACCAGTTAACATGAATCGGGCCGTCTCGAAGGCAGCCAGACAAGCAACGGCTGAATATAAGGCCTGCTCCCAGCCCAGCATTAGGCCAGCTGCCGAAAGTACGAGAATTTGAAACAGGGCCGCGATTTGCTCCATAGATAGACTCTTATGTAGTATAATCAGCCGGCTGCTGCTACGGAATTCAGCACCTCGCAACTCCAAGGCATCCAGCAGTCCTCCTGAACGTGCTACGAGACCAGCACCAAAGCCAAGGGTGATACCGCCCACGACTGCTGCGATAATCGTATGCTCGCTCAAGGCAGGGACAGGCTCTAGCAGGAGCGCTGTTCCTGCAAAGGCAAGCAATCCCGGAAAGGCATACCAAGGTCCGGATTTGCGAACAAAGTACAGATACAGACTAACAAGAGGTACGTTCAACAGTAATAAAAATAATCCAAGCTTCACTTCTGCGGCATGTGACATTAATGCGGAGACACCTGTCATCCCGCCTACTACAATCTGATTCGGATGCAGGAATAGCTCAAGACCGACAGAAGCAAGAATTCCACCAACAATAGCATACAGTAACGGATACGGATTCAGGGATGACGAGGTGAACTTCGACGAAGCTTCGACGTCTTTCCCAGGAGGATGCTTCATAGCCTTACCTCCCCGTTAAATATGATGGGTTCTGATCAGGCCCTTTCCTGTCGCTTGGGCCGATGGTCCTTGAATCGGAATACTTTATTAAGGACATTGAATACTGATTTTGACTGTTTGGTCAATATTGGTGCCATAATGGCAAGGATTAGTACATATATGGCAGCAAATGGCTGTAAAATAGCCAGAAGCCCACCTTCACGTCCCAGATTAGCCATAATAATCGAGAATTCACCGCGAGCTACAACGGTCAACCCTATGTTTGCCGAGGCTAGTGGCGACAGAGCAGCCGTTCGTCCAGCCAGCATGCCGGCTGTAAAGTTTCCGAACAGTGTAACGACTACAGCTGCAAGGGCAAGCCAAACGGCGGTTCCTCCGAGTGAGAGAGGATCAATGGATAGTCCGAAGCTGAAGAAGAACACAGCACCGAAGAAATCGCGAAATGGAATAATGAGATGCTCGATTCGCTTGGCATGCTCTGTCTCGGCAAGTACCAGTCCTACGAGCAATGCACCTATAGCTTCTGCAACATGAATAGTCTCAGAGAAGCCTGCTACGAGGAAGAGTGCGCCGAAAATAACGAGCAAGAACAATTCATTGGACCGAATATTCAGGACTTTATTTAGTAGAGGAACAGCTTTACGTCCAATGATAATCAGTGCAAGCATGAAGCCGAGGGCAATCGATGCGGATAGGAGCACACCCCCAAGTGATGAGGAATTACTCAGAACGAGCCCGGAAAGAATGGAGATATACACGGCGAGGAATACATCCTCGAACATGATAATACCTAGAATCATCTCAGTCTCAGGATTCGCGGTTCGCTTAAGGTCAACCAATACCTTGGCAGCAATCGCACTGGAGGAAATCGTGGTAATACCAGCTATAACGAGGGTTTCAGCAACAGGGAACCCTGTTACAAAGCCCAGTGCCAGACCCAGAGTAAAGTTAATGGCAATGTAGATCGTACCGCCAACGGCGATGGAACGTCCGGACTTGATCAGACGTCCCACCGAGAATTCCAATCCAAGATAGAACAACAGGAACAATATACCTATACGGCCCATGAACGCAATGAAGGGCTCGCTTTCAATGAATCTGAAGTCAAGGTGCCAGATTTGCATGGCATGGGGACCGACAGCCATTCCAATGAGGATATAAAACGGAATTACAGAGAAGCGCAGCTTGGCAGCGAGCAGACCGGATGCCGCTATCAACGCCAGCGCCAGACCAACTTCAAATATCAGATGGTCCATTCAATCACCCGCTCCACTTATAAGAATTTGTTTGAAGCGCTTCTGCTGATCCCGTTCACCCACCGCAAGTACTGTAGAATTGGCTTTCAGTACCGTATCCGGTCCCGGATTGATGTGCTTGGTCTTCTGGTCCTCCATCACGACAATGACGGACACGCCAGAGTTCTGACGAACGTTCAGCTCCCCGATCGATTTGCCAGCAGAAGCGTATTGTGGTTCAATTTTGTACCATTCAATAATCAGATCGTTAAAGGCCATCTCAACACTTTCAAGCTGCTTTGGCTTATAGGTCATGCCACCTATGATCGCAGCAAGGTGACGGGCCTCTTGATCCTCAAGCGTAATCATGGAGATGCTTTTCTCCAAATCCTCGTATTCAAAGTGATACAGCTCTCGTCTTCCGTCATCGTGAATAATCACGACAATCCGGTCGCCACTAGCCCCATCAAGCTGATACTTCATTCCGATTCCGGGCAAAATAGTTTCACGAATATCCATTATAAAATGTGCCTCCTAGAGAGTGATGTTAGTTGGTCAATCAATGAATAATAAGCCATACTTAACGTCTTCAGAGTAAATAAATGTGAAGCATTGAAATTCAGTAATGTATTACACGACTGCCAAGCTCCTGAACCGACAAGTAAGTACGGCTAGGCTGCAGCCGCCACGAACTTAGACGTGTATTTTATAGGCTGAAGAAAATCAAGCTTTTTCCTAATCGAAATAATCGGAATAAAAGGTAAATAAGGTCTGGGTATTGTGATTAGACATAGCCAAGTCATAATGACAAATAATGGGGTTGCCTGCGATATATTCTTAATAATGGACACTGTATGAGAGGGTGTACGAACGACAGGTCTCTGATGAGTCTCGCGTTGCTCATTCCGTGAAATATCTGTAGCCTCCATAAGTTCCTGAGTTTCATTGTGCTGTGCTGTAAAGGGAGCGGGGAATGACAGGGTCAGAACTACACTTAAAATAACAAATAACGATATACGCCATCGAATCATCATATTCCCCCTCCTTTTGTGAAAAATTCAAATAAAGACAAATAGCTAGGAACGCTTACTTTAACTTTACCATAAATATTTAGGTTTATTCAATTCATAACCGCTCTTCCAGTAGTCTACCTCGTATAACCGCCACTTCCTCACCATATACTGTAACCAGAAAATGAAAGGGGTGAGCATATGGAGCTTTTCTCGATCTGGACGGATATCGATGGCCCTGAGGATGCAGAGCAATTTTACCAAATGATTCGCGGCAGACTGAAGGAATTGCATATTCCTGGTCAGGAGTTGCTGTTCTCCTACAACCGAAATCAGGACAGTGCCGTATGGAGATGCAGCAGTGCGAACCCGGCCATCTCTTCATTAACCTGCTTACCCCGTCTTATTCGTGCGTTATCAGGCTTGCTTGCTGATTATATGGAGCACTCGCTGGAGCGACCTGTGGTATCAAGCCTAATTCGCAACCAGCAGGCTGGGCTTGAGGAGGAAGAGTATCTAAGGATTGAGCAGCACTGTATGTCTCTTCTTCATCATACGAACGAAATAAGCCAAAAGCGTCATCATATTTTGATGTTAGGCGTGGAAGCTGCCCTGAGAGAGAACGCAGCCCTGCATTTACAGGGATTGCTTCGATTTCGCTTACAGGGATACAAGCTTGCTCTTCAAGATCTTGTGGACTTTGCACTGGAAGAATTCTGGGCGGATCGGCAGTATGAAGAATTCATGGGCTTACTGAAGTATTTCGTTTTTTTTCAGGAAAGCATGATTCCACTGGTGCATGTCATTCATCAGGAAGGCAGCCAATTCACCATACTTGATGCCGAGATGGAGCCAGTGAGCATGGAGCCTGTCCATGATATTGTGGTGGAGCTTCCTGAGATGGAGCTTGGGATTGGAATGGAAGAAATGATCGTCAGCAGTCTTATTTCCATCTCCCCGGCCCGAATTCTGCTGTATACGGATGAGCCTGGTGCGGCGATCATTCAGACGGTGCTGAGTATCTTTGAGAATAAGGTGGAGATCTACGAAAAAGCCGACATGCACAAGGATGGGCTGGACTATGCCGTGGATTATGAGCTTCATCTTGACGGGAAAGAATGGGGCAATTATAATAACTGTTGAAAAAGCGATGATGAAGACAGCAATCATGGACTGGACGTCCCAGAGAGAGGAAACTCAGGCTGAAATTTCCTTACGACACCACCTTTGATTGACCCCTTCATAGCTGCTGTTCTGAAAGTCGGCTGCAGACTAAGCCAATGTCTAGGAACAGACGAGTCGTCCCCGTTACAGGATGCCAATTGAGGGCTGAATACAGCATGCTGGTCTAGTAATGGATTACTGGATTAGACGCATAAGGCAGCCAAATTAGGGTGGAACCACGAGCACACACTCGTCCCTTGATACCGGGACGGGTGTTTTTTGTGTGTATAAATAAAGAACCGGGCGTCCCGGGCAAAGCTGTACTTAAGAATGAGGAGGAAGTAGAACATGGAAGTAAGTATTCATTTGCCGGACGGCTCTGTCCGGGAATATGCAGAAGGTAGCAGTATTGAGGATGTAGCAGCTTCCATAAGCAGCGGTCTGCGTAAGAACGCTGTTGCAGGCAAGCTGGACGGGATCGTGGTGGATCTGTCCACCAAGCTGACAGAGGGAGCACGGATTGAGATTGTGACTCAGGATGCTCCAGAGGGACTGGAGGTCATTCGCCACAGTACTGCGCATTTGCTGGCACAGGCCGTAAAGAGATTATTCGGAAACAAAGAGGTTCATCTGGGTGTAGGGCCAGTCATTGAGGATGGCTTCTACTACGATATGGATCTTGAGCATTCCCTTAACCCGGAGGATCTGCAGAAGATCGAGAAGGAAATGGAACGCATCGTGAACGAGAATCTGCCTATCGTGCGTAAGGAAGTTAGCCGTGAGGAAGCTCTGGCGCTATTCGGCGAGCTGGGCGATCCGTATAAGCTGGAGTTGATTCGTGATCTGCCCGAGGACAGCATTATTAGCCTGTATGAGCAAGGTGAGTTCGTTGACTTGTGCCGCGGGCCTCATGTACCTTCGACCAGCAAGCTGAAGGTATTCAAGCTGATGAATGTCGCTGGAGCCTACTGGCGCGGAGACAGCAAGAACAAGATGCTGCAGCGGGTATACGGAACTGCGTTCGTGAAGAAAGCTCAGTTGGATGAGCATCTGCATTTTCTGGAGGAAGCCAAGAAGCGGGATCACCGTAAGCTGGGTAAAGAGCTCGGCATGTTCAACTTCTCACAGCTTGTTGGACAAGGTCTGCCAATCTGGCTGCCGAACGGTGCGAAGCTGCGCCGAACGCTGGAGCGTTATATCGTAGATCTGGAAGAGAAGCTTGGCTATCAGCACGTATATACTCCTGTACTGGGTAATGTGGAGCTGTATAAGACCTCGGGACACTGGGAGCATTACCAGGAGGATATGTTCCCAGTCATGGAGATGGATAACGAGTCGTTGGTGCTGCGCCCGATGAACTGTCCGCATCATATGATGGTGTACAAGAGTGAAATGCATAGCTACCGTGATCTGCCAATTCGTATTGCGGAGCTTGGCACGATGCATCGCTACGAGATGTCCGGCGCATTGACTGGTCTGCATCGGGTGCGCGCCATGACTCTGAATGATGCTCACCTCTTCGTACGTCTGGATCAGATCAAGGACGAATTCAAGCGAGTAATCGATCTGATCATGATTGCCTACAAGGATTTTGGCATTAACGACTACCGTTTCCGTCTGTCCTATCGTGACCCGCAGGATACCGAGAAGTATTTCGATAATGATGAAATGTGGAACACGGCACAAAGCATGCTACGTGAGGTTGTTGAGGAGACGGGGCTGCCGTTCTTCGAAGCAGAAGGAGAAGCAGCCTTCTATGGTCCGAAGCTTGATGTACAGGTCAAGACTGCTCTTGGAAAGGAAGAGACGCTCTCGACTGTCCAGATCGACTTCCTGTTGCCAGAGCGCTTTGAGCTGGAGTATGTAGGCGAGGATGGGCAAAAACACCGTCCGGTCGTGCTGCATCGCGGTATTCTGGGTACAATGGAGCGCTTCACTGCCTTCCTGCTGGAGAATTTCGCGGGCAATCTGCCGCTGTGGCTGTCACCGGTGCAAGCCAAGATTATTCCAGTCTCCACTAACTATGATGACTATGCCAAGGAAGTTGCTGATAAGCTGCGTCTGGCTGGAGTAGCAGTAGATGAGGATCTGCGCAATGAGAAGCTCGGCTACAAGATTCGTGAGGCCCAGCTTGAGAAGATTCCTTATATGCTCGTAGTCGGGGAGAATGAGAAGAACGATAAATCTGTATCCGTGCGTAAGCGTGGCGAGGGTGATCTGGGCGTTAAGCCGCTGGATGAGCTGATTGCTATTCTGAAGGAGCAGATTGATTCCAAGACGATCTAGTCTCTAGAGCCTCAAAGACTATTAATCTTGAACAATGCGTAATGCTAATATAATCCTTTGCCGTATATTTCGGCTGATTTCTGGAAAACCTTTGGAATAAGGGGAGGTTTTTGAATGAAATCAGTGATTTTGCGGCAAAGGATTTTTGTCGTTATGTTGTGGGCTTTGCTTATGTTACCGATAGCGGAGGCCCATGCTTTTGAGCAGCCATCTGCGCTACAAGTTCAGTCTTCAGGGGCTTTGGTAGAGCCTGATCCATATAGTACTTCATATCACGCACATTGGCAGGAGGAAGCAGGCCTGCCGTGGGAGGACTTTCAGGCACCAGGATTATGGGGAGGCCTGACCCAAGGAATGATGAATATGCTTCATCCGAACGAAGGCGGCGGTGTGGGCTGGATGACAGAGCTGCACGGCAAGCCGATTCGCCGGCCTGAGGCGAGGACCATACGTAAGCCTGATAACCTAGAGCTTAATTCAGTACCCGTCCTGGCACCGTCTGCCGAACAGGTCATAACGACCATGAAGGTAACTGCCACTGGATATACCGCTGGCTTTGAATCAACAGGCAAACGTCCTAATCATCCGCAATATGGCATTACTTATTCAGGAGTCAAGGTTACGAGGGACAAGAATACGTTGTCTACGATAGCAGCAGATCCGCGTACATTCCCCCTTGGGAGCATTTTGTATATCCCTGGATACGGCTATGGAATTGTTGCAGATACAGGATCGGCAATCAAAGGGCGCAAGATAGATCTGTATTTTGCCACGACCAAGCAGGTCTACGAGGAATGGGGTAAAAAAGACGTTGAGGTTCAGATCATCAAGCGGGGAGGCGGCCGCTGCACCGAGCAAATGATGGCGGAGTTCAAGAAGGCCATCCAGGTTCACAAAATGATACCGGAAGCCATGCTTGACGAGTCTGTATGACGATGCATATAGGAACGCTGGCTGGAATCGCCTGAATAATGTAGGAGTCGCCTTCACATAATATGTGCGGGACAGACAAGTTCCCAAACTCATTATACAGGAGGAATTATCGTGAACAACAAACAGCCGTCTAAAGCTGGTCTTGGTGCACAAGGTACGGAATTTGGTCAGGACACGCAGCAGGTTGCTCAAAAAGTAAAACAAGCTCAACAAAACAAAGTGCAGGACAACTATCAGACACCAAATGAAAAGTATGATGCAGAATTCGGTTCTGATACGGCTGCTGGCGTAAACCAAAAAGTACAAGGTTCCCAGCGTCAAAAAGTACAGGACAACTATAAGACACCAAACGAAAAATTCGGATCTGGCTCCACAAATCAACAATAATAGCAATGGCAGCTTAGAATTGCGAAGCTGATTTTTGCATTGTGCATATGAAGAATAGCAAGCCCTCGGTCTTTATAGACCGGGGGTTTTTCGCTTTTATCAACTTTTATAATGTTTTTAATGTGCAATTAAGGTTTAAGGTACAAAATAAAAACAGTTAACAACACCTTGATTCTAAGGGTTAAGGAGGAGATACATGATGAACGATTACAAAAACAAAAACTCGAATTCTCGGTACGGAGAGCAGGATGATCAGAGGAATGGATCGAATGAGCGAAAAAATGACTCTTCCTACTATTATTCATATGGCCCGTTCTCATCCATGAATTCCAATGATCAGCGTTCTGGTTCATCCGAAGGAGATGCATCCCGTCGGGAAGAGGTTCAGATGACTCCGCCGGATCCGGTCAAGCCGATTCCGCTAGCCTATCGTGATTCCTCTCACTCATCCGGCCAAGGCCGTCCTGAAGGCAATGGTCGCGGAGAAGGGAACTGGAACTTCAAGCAGGGCAAGCAACCTAAATCAGGCTCATCTTTCAAATCGATGTTCCTCTCGTTCATGGCTGGTGCACTTGTCATTACCGCGTTGATGTATACATCAGATGTAACCAATCTGTTCACAGGCAAGAGTGCTCTCGCACCGGCGATCCAGCAGGAGCAGTCATCGGGCTCAAGCAACAATGGTGGTAGCTCCAATGCAGTAACGGCGTCATTACCGGCCGGGGCAGCGGATGTACAATCTGTCGTGAAGACAGCCAGTCCAGCTGTCGTGAAGATTGAGACACTTGTTAAGCAATCCAGCGGTCGGAGCCGTCAGAGCAGCCCATACTTCAATGATCCGCTCTACCAATATTTCTTCGGAGATCAGGGACAGAGCAACAGCCAGAATAATTCCAACTCTGGAAATGGCCAATTGACCCCGCTGGGGATAGGCTCTGGTTTTATTTTCGATAAAACAGGCTATATTCTGACCAACAACCACGTAATTGATGGAGCAGATGTAGTACAGGTAACACTGGAGAACAATAACAAGCCTTTCGAGGCGAAGGTACTCGGCAGCAGTGCTGACCTGGATCTTGCTGTATTGAAGATTGAAGGAGACAACTTCCCGACGGTTCAGCTTGGTGATTCCGATCAGGCACAGGTAGGTGAATGGATGGTTGCGATCGGGAATCCAGAGGGCTTTGAGCATTCTGTTACTGCAGGTGTTCTAAGTGCAGCAGGACGTACCATTACGATCAATGACCAGTCTACTGGACGCCCAACACAGTATAAGAATCTGATACAGACCGATGCTTCAATCAACCCTGGTAACTCAGGCGGTCCACTGCTGAACCTACAGGGACAAGTAATTGGTATGAATGTAGCCGTCAGTGCGGATGCACAGGGTATTGGCTTCGCTATCCCTTCCAATACGATCAAGTCGGTCGTGGAGAAGCTTAAGAATAATCAGGAAATTCCGAAAGAGCCTGTACCGTTCATTGGCGCCACGCTGATGAATCTGACACCTGAGGTGGCCAAAGAAATGGATACTTCGCTGACAGAAGGCTCTGTCGTGGGAGAGGTTATTTACAGATCGCCTGCGTATCAAGCAGACTTGCGTTCGTATGATATTATCATCGGGGCAAATGGAACGAAGTACGCGACTACGCAAGAGCTGATCGACTTTATTCAGAAGCAATCCGTAGGATCGACCATTACACTGAATATCGAGCGCTTCGGCAAGAAGATCGACTTGCCTGTGAAGATTGGCAACAAGAATGATTTTAATACGAATCAGACTACTACACCTGGCAGCACACAGCAGCCATAAAACATGAGTTAAGCGAAGCAAAGGGGCTTTTGGCAACGGATCTCCTTTGCTTCGTTTTTTTATGATGAACCTGCTACAATAGATGTAGCTTATGATAAGAAGGAGTCCGATCGTTGATGCGTTCAAGAATACTAATTATTGATGATGATGATAAAATTGTGTCCATGCTTCGCCGTGGGCTTACCTTTGATGGATATGAGGTTACAACAGCTTCAAATGGCGCAGAAGGCTTGACTCAGATGCTGGCGCAGGAGCCAGATCTGCTGGTGCTGGACGTAATGATGCCGCAGGTCGATGGCTTTGAGGTATGCAGAAGACTTCGCGCAGCGGGAAGTACGGTTCCGATTCTGATGCTGACAGCCAAGGATGAGGTAGAGAATCGGGTGAAAGGACTGGATACCGGAGCAGATGATTATCTGGTCAAGCCCTTCGCGCTGGAGGAGCTGCTGGCTCGGGTAAGAGCATTGCTGCGCCGCAAATCGGAACAGCAGTCGGGCGCAGGGCAGGCGCTGTCGTTCGAGGATATCATACTGGATATGGATTCCCGTGAGGTGGTCCGGGGCGGGCATCGCCTGGAGTTGACGGCCAAGGAGTTCGAATTGCTGCATTTATTCATGCAGAATCCGAAGCGTGTGTTGTCCCGTGATCTTATTATGGATAAAATCTGGGGCTACGATTATAGCGGCGAATCTAATGTATTGGAAGTATATATTGCCATGCTGCGACAGAAGACAGAAGAGTATGGTGGGAAGCGTATTATTCAGACCATTCGGGGGGCTGGCTACATCTTGAGAGGTGACACATAGCATGTCGATTCGTTGGCGGTTAACCGCCTGGTATTCTAGCATTCTTGCTTTTGTATTGCTCGTGTTCGGTATAGCTATTTATGCTCTGGTTAATTTCTATACCTATAATGAAGTGAAGAATCTGATCCTAGAGCAGACACCGCGCATCCGGGAGCAGTTGAAGCTGACGATCAACTCTGGCAGTATTTTGCATGGAACCGAGCCGAATCTGGACCTCAGACTGACTGGTACCAGTGTGGAAAGAAGCCAGCTTTATGTGCAGATCTATAACTATACCTCTGATGTGTTAAAGAAATCCACTAATCTGGTAGAGCTTCAGATGGAGCTGCCCGTTCCAGCTACGCCAGAGCAGGCGATTCAGGAGCAGGGCTTCACGAAGGTGAGCGTTGGCAGCAACCCCTTCATGGTCTATCAAAGGCCGATTGTGCTGGATCAGCAGGTGATTGGTCTGTTGCAGATTGCTCAATTCACGGGGTCCCAGGACCGACTGATGACCAGACTCGAAAATGTGCTCGTATATGGATCGCTTGTTGCACTATTTGCAGCGGCTACGATGGGCTGGTTCCTGGCGACCAAATCCATGAAGCCCCTGGTGAATGTAACCAAGGGGGCTAATCAGATTCAATCTGGCGATGATCTTAGCGTACGAATTGAGTACGATGGTCCACCCGATGAGATCGGACAGCTGATCGGAACGGTCAACAGTATGTTAGCTCGTACAGAGGGCTTCTACAAGGAGCTGGAGGATTCTTATGCCGCCCAGCGCCGATTCGTGGCAGATGCATCCCATGAGCTGCGGACACCATTGACAACAATTCGCGGCAATATTGAATTTTTGCAGAAAATGTGGACCACTGAGCAAAGCGACCGACCAGATATGGATGAGCATATGCGAATGGAGCTGTCGATGGAGGCGATCAATGACATTGCGGATGAAGGCAAGCGCATGAGCCGACTGGTCAGTGATATGCTGTCGCTTGCCAGAGCCGATACAGGCCAGGTCATCGATAAGCAGCCTACTGCACTGCAGCCACTCGTGCAGGAGGTGGCACGCCGTGCCCAGTATATGGATCGGACTGCTGAGTGGAGTGTAGGTGATCTGACTGTGCTGAATGGCGTGTATGCAGATGGGAGCAAGGATTACTTGCAGCAAATGCTATTCATCTTCATAGATAATGCATTCAAGTATACTCCAGAGGGCAGAGTCAGCCTTGATGTGGCGTTGTATCAGGGACAGGTCGGTCTGCGGATCAGCGATACCGGGATCGGGATGGATAAGAATGAGGTTCCTTATATTTTTGATCGTTTTTACCGGGCTGATGAGTCCAGAGGAGTTACAGAAGGAATCGGACTGGGACTGTCGATCGCCAAATGGATTATCGATGAGCACAATGGCTCAGTCGAGGTCGTGACACGTCGCGGTGAAGGGACTACATTTATGATCTGGTTGCCGGTCAGCTTTTCGGCCCCGCTCGAATAGGGTATAATGTGACGTGAGCTCTATCACAATCTTGTGATGCAGGTAAGATCCTAGTGGATGATCATGTGATTTTAACTACTCATCTTGCAGCAACTATCATAGAGCGGCCATTATGGGAAATAGAGCTGTACAGTCTCAGACTGTGTAACGAGGCCGACAGAAAGCAGGTGCTATCTTGGAGATTGTCAAAATTTCGCCGCGCGGATATTGCTACGGTGTGGTGGATGCCATGGTCATGGCCCGCCAGGCCGCGAAGAATCCTGATCTTCCGCGTCCGATTTATATACTTGGTATGATCGTTCATAACAGTCATGTCACCTCTTCATTCGAGGAGGAGGGAGTCATTACACTTGATGGCCCCAACCGACTAGAGATTCTGGAGCAGGTAGATAAGGGAACGGTTATCTTTACGGCACATGGTGTGTCACCGGAGGTACGAAGATTGGCCAAGGAGAAGGGCTTGACTACGATCGATGCCACTTGTCCGGATGTGACCAAGACGCATGATCTGATTCGTGAAAAGGTTGCAGAAGGCTATGAGATTATCTATGTCGGCAAAAAAGGGCATCCCGAACCGGAAGGCGCTATTGGCATTGCACCAGATCGTGTCCATCTGATCGAGAAAGAGGATGAGATTGCCGGGCTGGAGCTGTCTGCCGACAAGATTATTATTACGAATCAGACGACTATGAGTCAGTGGGATATCAGGGTCATTATGAATAAGCTGCAGGAGAAATTCCCGGTAGCTGAGGTGCATAATGAGATCTGCCTTGCTACACAGGTTCGGCAGGAAGCCGTCGCTGGTCAAGCTGGGCAGGCTGAGCTGGTCATCGTGGTCGGTGATCCGCGCAGCAATAACTCCAACCGCCTTGCACAAGTATCCGAGGAGATTGCAGGAGTGAAGGCATATCGAGTCGCGGATGTGACCGAGTTGAAGCAGGAATGGCTGCAGGGGATTCATCGTGTCGCTGTGACCTCAGGTGCGTCCACGCCTACTTTGATTACGAAGGAAGTAGTGCAGTATCTGGAGCAGTATGATCACGAGAAGCCTGAGACGTGGGAGATCAAGCGTACCATTGATAAGAGCAAGATTCTGCCACCTGTGAGGAATAAGAGTAAGGCCTCTAGCACGACATAATTGTTATGTGGGCGCAGACATGAGTAGCTGGTAATATGAAAACCAATTGTTCGTTAGTGGAGACCGCTGCGGGTTCGAAGGCTTCTTCCGATCGCTGTTAAAGTCCTATTTCTTTTATTAACTAAGAGCATTAGCGGATGAAATTGAACTTTAAATGCGAGCACTTCGTTTCTCCAGAATTCCTTCGACCCTCCGCTATAGTGGGTGCATGTCCCGTGCTTTCGAATAATGAGTGGCATAAAAAACAAGCCCGTGATCCGTCAGGATCGCGGGCTTTTGTCATGTGGAGTGAGGTACTAACCATGTATGTAAATACCGTTGTTCAATTCATTTCACAGCGCGTATTCATACAGAGTGCGACCTGAACTGATCCAGTTGATCTCATACCCTTGAAGCCGCCATTTCAATCCACGCACTCATGTAGAGTGCGACCTATTGAGATAGTCGAGGTGGCTGCTCCAATAGAATTTCAATCCACGCACTCATGTAGAGTGCGACCCATTCTTGGTATAGTGGACCTTTCTTGATGGACTATTTCAATCCACGCACTCATGTAGAGTGCGACAAGCAAGTACCAGTCAATGCGAGCCAAACCATTGTATTTCAATCCACGCACTCATGTAGAGTGCGACGAATAGCATGGTGCGTACCTCCATTTCATTTTGTATTTCAATCCACGCACTCATGTAGAGTGCGACAGCGGAAAACAGCGTATAAACGCTGTACCTAGCTTATATTTTACCGTACATCCGTTAAAATGGAAGACTTCATGCAGCTTGAAATGCAGGTGTGTTCACGCTTTGTTCACATTCGACATGCTTTCGACAAATTCTGAAGTGCGAATGTCCCAGGGAAATCATGTGAGCTTGGTATTCGCACCAAAAGATAGCTGGAAACAGCTCAGTTTTGGATATCTGCTTTTTAATTAACTTTCGCTACGGCAGTGGCGGGGGGTCGGAGGATTTCTGTAGAAACGAAGTGTTCGCCTAAAAGCTTTCTGAAAGAAAGCTACTTCGAAAGGATACGCTTTAAAGCATGATTTAATCCGCTATATAGACCGCAGTTAAGTTTATAACCTTACGAGGAGACGATCTATCGTTTCC